>Ga0114996_10007094_pt1 | contig 12788 bp, 13 predicted proteins | sample ArcticOcean_MG_C_4_FD_87039 | JGI IMG/M metagenome (GOLD analysis project Ga0114996, IMG submission 87039) | Marine microbial communities from western Arctic Ocean - ArcticOcean_MG_CB4_134 | ecosystem: Environmental > Aquatic > Marine > Oceanic | place: Arctic Ocean: Canada Basin | collected... | reverse complement strand
CTTTTGAATCCAACTCGATTACAGACGGGCGCGGAGCCAACCAACCTTGGCTTCAAGCTGCGCCAGATCCACTAAGCACTGCAACCTGGGAAACCTGGGTTGAAATCAACGCCAAAAAAGCGGACGAGCTAGGCATTAAAGAGGGTGATGAGGTTGAAATAGCATCAAGTACTGGGTTTATAAATGCACTTGCATATCCAAATCCTGCTTCCTCCCCAGAAGTTCTGTCTGTTCCGACAGGGCTAGGGCATAAACACTATGGTAATTTTGAAATTGGTCCTGACATGTTCAGATCCTTGGTTGGAAAAGGCAGGGGTTCAAACGTAATGGCCATCATAAATCCAGTGCAAGACAAGGATACAGGTGCTTTGGCCTGGTCGGACACTAAAGTAAACATAAAGAAAACAGGTAAGTGGATAAGGCTACCTAAATTTGAGGGGGTAGTCCCACCACAGTATGAGGAAGGCCTATTCCCAATCGTCAAACCTGAACATTAATTAACTTTCCATGTGAGGAATTATAAATGGTTATAGAAGTTATAGAGCGACAAACAAGAAAATGGCAAATGGTAGTGGACGTGGACAAATGTACGGGTTGTCAGGCGTGCGTAATAGCCTGTCAAGTGGAGAACAACGTTGCCCTAAACTCAGATGAGATATTCAGGCAACGTCGGGCCACTGAGTGGATTAGGATTGAACGGTACTGGGAAGGGGAATTCCCCAACGTAAAAGCCCGATTCTTACCTGTGCTGTGTCAGCAATGTGGAAATGCACCTTGTGAACCCGTTTGCCCGGTCTTCGCGACCTACCACAACGATCAAGGTTTGAACGTTCAGGTCTACAACAGGTGCGTCGGAACTCGTTACTGCCAAAACAACTGCCCCTACCACGTCAGGTTCTTTAATTTCTGGGAACCTGTATGGCCAGAGTCTCTTCGAAATCATCTTAATCCAGATGTCACAGTTAGGAGTCGTGGTGTTATGGAAAAGTGCACCTTCTGCGTTCAAAGGATTCGAAGAGGAGAGTTAGATGCCGACAGAGAAGGTCGGCAGTTAAAGGATGGAGATATACAACCAGCGTGCGCCCAGGCTTGTCCAACAGATGCACTGGTTTTTGGTGATATTAGCGACTCAAACAGCCGTGTATCTGGATTTGCCGAGAACAAGCGCAAATTCCACCTTCGTGAAGAGTTGGGGACAGACACAAACGTAATTTATTTAGCCAAGGTAGATGCAGAGGCAAAAGACCGCTCCCATGCATGACCATAAAGACTTTGGCCCAGATATAACTATTGCTGAATTCCAAAAAAAGATGGTTGAGAAGCACACAACTATGAGTGCAGGCCATCTAAAATTGATGGCCATAAGTGGATTCTTGCTTCTCATTGGGATAATAGCAATAGTAATCAGGGCAACCACTGATGGCTTCGAATACAGAGCCCCTTGGGGTTACTACGCAGCCACGGTGGCGTTTCTACTAACCGCTGCTGGAGGGGCGCCTCTAATAATCGTCGCGTTACGGCTTACTCACGCTCACTGGCGTCGGCCATTTGCCCGGATTTCTGAGTTGTACGCAGCTGTCGGGATCTTGACGCTTGGCCTCTTCATTCCGCTCTTACTTCTTGTTCCTACCGCGAACAACCGATTCACTTTGTGGTTCCAGGCAGACAACGGAGGCTCATCTATACGAATACCGTGGGCGCCCCATTTCTGGATAACCTTGCTGATCTCGATGTTGGTCGTCTCCGGCATAGCCCTGCTCTTGGTTTCAGCACGGTCAGATAAAGCTAACTTAAACGATAACATGAATAAGCCTAGGGGATGGCTAAGTAAGGGTTGGGTTGGAAATAGTAAGCAATGGTCAATAAAAAAGGGAGGACTCACTTTTCTAGGTGCCTGTTACTTCTTCTTATTAATTGGAACGCTGTCATTTTTCAGCGTAGACTTTGGAATGGCTCTAGTTCCAGGGTGGAAGGATGCCATTTTTCCAGCCTTTCAGTCAATAACTGGCCTTCAGGCTGGACTAGCTACTGTCATAGTAACATTGTGGCTAGTCAGAAAATATTGTGGGTTTGAGGACTACATACAGATGGAACATTTCTGGGCAGCCAGCAAGATATTGTTGGCCCTTTCATTGATGTTCTTCTATTTTTGGTTTTCTGGTTTCATCATTTTCTGGTATGGACGACTGCCAGCCGAAGTAAACGTTCTTAACCTCTTGATGTTCGGTCCATATAAAGTGTTTTTCTTTTCTGCATTCATTCTGAACTTTGTTGCCCCGTTCCTGATACTCCTGTGGAATTCTGCACGAAAGACCATGTGGGGACCGACTCTAGCCGCATCATTGATACTAATTGGCACTCTTATCGACAAGATTCGTATCTACGTCGCTTCTTACTCAGTTGATTTTAACAACTCTCCTGTAAGTATATTTGACCACAAGCTAAATCTAGTGCCAGCTTTTCAAGCTCCAGACGTTATCGATGTATTGATTGTCCTGGGCTGTTTATCAGGCGGTGTGTTTATGCTTTCTGTAGCTGCAAAGCTTTTCCCGATATTTTCACTTTGGGAAATATCTGAGGGCATTAAGATAAGAACTGTAAAACCTTATCTAAGGACCAAACTACTAATATTAGGAAAACCGGAATAGTAATAAGGAGCGTTAAGACAAAATGCAACAGCGTGTTGCACTACCTCATAAACAAATAAATGCCGACCTACTGAATATCACCTTAAAAGCACCTCTCTGGTGGTGGATAACAGTAGGTGTACTCGGATTGTTTGTGCTAGCCGCATTCTCATCTGTAGCTGTCCTGGTTAATAAAGGCCTAGGAGTGACTGGATTAAACCGCCCCGTAATGTGGGGGTTATTCATCGTAGACTTCATATTTTGGATAGGCATAAGCCACGCAGGAGTTATGTTGTCAGCGATTCTCAGGCTAAGTAAAGCCGAATGGCGCCGTCCCGCAACTAGAGCGGCAGAAGTATTGACAGTTCTTTCGCTACTGTGGGCTGCCTTACACCCTGTAATTCATGCTGGGCGTCTGTGGCGCATCATGTACTGGGCCTTTCCTTATGATTTCTCACGTGGCATTTGGATAAATATCCGCTCGCCTTTGGTATGGGATCCCAGTGCTATATTCACTTACCTCACTGGTAGCGCACTATTTGTAATAGTTGCCCTGATACCTGACTTAGCAGTTATAAGGGATAGAACCACCGGAATAAGACATCAAATATATAGCATATTAGCCATGGGATGGCGCGGAACTCCACGACAATGGAAATTACAAATTGTTGCTGGATTCTTGCTTTCGGCTCTGCTACTGCCAGTATTCGTATCTGTACACAGCATAGTGTCATGGGACTTCGCAGTTGCCATATCAGTCGAGGCTTGGCACGTGACTATATTTGCACCATATTTTGTAATAGGCGCTGTTCATTCCGGAGTTTCGGCTGTCGTCACCATGATGGTATTAATGAGATGGTTGTTTGGTTGGCATGCGTATATTCGTGAAGAGCATATAGACGCACTCGGCAGGCTATTAATAGTAATAGCCACTACTTGGCTCTACTTTTTCTTTCTGGAATTTTCCTTCGCGCTCTTTAGTCGTGAATCTCAGGAAATCGCCCTCAGAGAGCTTCAAGTGTTTACTTGGCCTTGGTGGCCTCTTTTCCTCACTTTCATACTCGCTGGTTATGTTATACCAGTAGGATTGTGGCTATCTAAAAGGGTCCGTAGGAGCTGGGTAATGATGTTTTGGACATCCCTTTTAGTGAACATAGGTATGTGGCTTGAAAGGTTGATAATTGTGATCCCTGGGCTGTCTAGGAAAACTCCTTTCTCTTTTGATTGGGGAACTTACCATCCCAGCTTAATAGAGGTTACCATTATAGTAGGCGGATACGCCTTTGTTTTCTTGCTACTGCTACTTTTTGCGAAGGCATTCCCGCTGATACCAATATTCGACATTAAAGAAGGGCAAACTTTGAGTGAGAACATCAAAATCGGTCGCAGAACCGTACCAGCCCTAAGAGTAGAAGAGTAAGGAAGGAGCAATAATAATGACAAAAATGCTGGCGGTTTTCAAAGAAGAAGAAAAAGCGGCCAAGGCTACTGAAGAGCTAGAGAAAGCGGGACACACCAACGAGAATTTCGATATTCTCACCGGATCACCTTACCCTGAGGGAGCTTTCGGAGAAGCAGAGCCTAAACACCACCTTTATGTTTACCCTCTGGTGGGAGCATTCGTAGGATTCTCTATGGGACTTCTTCTAACTATCGCTACTCAGAGTGCCTGGCCATTGGTAGTAGGGGGGAAGCCAATATTATCGATACCGGCGATGATGATACCTATGTATGAAGGTACTATGCTTGGAGCTATACTTTTTACTATTGCAGGGATACTTTTCGAATCCAGATTGCCTAATCTAAAAGGGGGGCTATATGACCCTCGAATTACTGAAGGTTATGTTGGAATAACAATCGAAGTGGCTAAAAAGGACGCTGGCGAATTACAAAAGCTCTTAGAGAAGGCTGGGGCAGAGGAAGTATTGCGACGTGAAAGTTAATTATCAACACAACTTAAATGCAAACAAATTATAGACTTATGAAAAGCTTACGCAATAATAAGATGTTGTTCGGGCCTCTTCTTATAGTCTCGTTGGCGCTCTTAGCTACAGGTTGCTCTACGGGAAGCTACCCTCTAGATATCTTCCCAGAAATGCATTACCACCAATCCTACAAGATCCAGGAGCCACCCAGCCTATCCGCGCCTTCGGATTCTGTCCCAATCACTGGAAGAGAGCTGGAGTTTTCTTTCGCTGAGTCAAAAAATGTGGAGAGTTCATTTCCTTCTAGTAGTGCCACGCAGCAGCAAGGAGCAAAACTTTTCCAGGTCAATTGCGCTTCCTGCCACGGAGTTACCGGTGAAGGTAACGGCCCAATGCAAGCAAAACTTAAGGAATCCGGTTATCCAGGAGCTCCAGCAAACCTGACTACAGGTGCAACTACTAAGAGACCGGACGGCGAGGTCTTCTATATAATTAGTAACGGATGGGCTGCAACTCTTGTAGCGCAAGGCTTATCTGAATCTGCCGCAAGTAAGTTCTTGATGCCACCATTTAGGAAACTTATCAGCGAAGACGACCGTTGGATGATAGTGCACTACTTGCGATCCATAGAGAAATAGTTGAGAACACCTACGAATTATGAGGCAGCGTATACTTTTCCATTGCGTACCTAATCACTGTGAGTATACAGTGATTAGGTAACATCACTCGCATATCATGTTAAGGCTAAGAAATCTAGCACAACCAATCATAGTAATAACTTTACTGACATCGATATTAGCTGGTTGCTTTAGCAGTTCCAACGGTTTGACTATAGAAGAGAGAGCACAGGCACTAGACAAGCAATTGATTTGCCCCATTTGCCCGACTGAAACAATAGATCAATCACAGGTCCAACTTGCTAAACAAATGAAAAACATTGTCCGTGAAAGATTAACCGGAGGCGCATCTGAACAAGAGATATTGGATTTTTTCGTAAGCAGGTACGGTGAAGACGTCTTGGCAGCACCACCAGCACATGGATTCAACCTTACAATATGGATAGTTGGAGCGCTTGCGCTTCCTTCAGCAATACTAATCCTAATACTGACCCTCCGATCTATGAGAAGGGCGACTACAGCTCAGTCTCCATCGTCAAAAGAGAACTTGGACATTAGTGATATAGGCCAATATCTAATCCAAGCAGATAAGGAAATATCAGAATTCTTGGGTACTGGCAGTAAGCATGAGCAATCAGATGAGGTGTAAGTGGCAGAAATAGGATCTATCTCCCTATATATAGCATTAACCCTATCATCATACGGCCTAATAGGGTCAATATTAGGTAAATTTTTCCTATCTTACCAGATTCAGCGTAGTGCGTTGAGGACAGCTTACCTAATACCCATATCTCTTCTTATTTCCACGCTATCTTTGGTTATAGCGTTTCTCAATCATGATTTCCGATTGGAGTACGTAGCCGATCACAGCAATTTAGCAATGAACCCAATCTATACATGGGTAGCTTTTTATTCTGGAAATGAAGGTTCATTACTATACATAGCGATGGTACTTTCGTTGCTCACAGCGATTGCAGTGAAATTCATGCCCAAGAGTCTAGAATCAATTAAACCGTATACTTTTGCCATACTAAGCGGCATACTAACCTTCTTCCTTGCTGTCATGACTTTCATGGCAAATCCTTTCGACACACTTCCTTTCATACCTGCAGACGGTCAAGGTATTAACCCATTGCTTACTCACCCAGGCATGTTTTTCCATCCACCTATGTTGATGGCTGGGCTGATTGGAGTTTCAGTGCCGTTTTCAATAGCAATGGGCATGCTGATAACCGGGCATATTTCAAACAATTGGGTCGAGTTTGGGCGGGTATGGAGTTTGTTAATTTGGGCGACCCTAGCTATAGGACTCTTATTAGGCTCCTGGTGGGCATATACTATCTTGGGATGGGGAGGTTATTGGGCCTGGGATCCTATAGAAAACGTTGCGTTAATGCCGTGGCTGGTTTTGACTGCGTTCATTCATTCTATAATGGTTCAAAAGAGGCGTGGCTTATTCAAAGTTTGGAATATTGTCTTAATTAATATCGCATTCACACTGGCGCTCTTTGGAATGTTTATAAACCGTGGAGGACCAGTAGTTTCGGTACATTCGTTTGCATCGTCTGCTTTAGGATGGGTATTTCTCGGATTTTTAGCGTTCAGTTTAGTATTTTCGTTCGGAGTATTCTATCTGCGAAGAACAAACCTTAAAGGCACGGCTTCCTTAGACTCAATGTTATCTAGAGAAGCAGCTTTCCTCGCAAACAATATTCTTCTACTCGCAATCGCGTTTGTCACGCTGTGGGGCGTAGTTTTCCCACTCGTATCAGAAGTTTTCCAAGGCACAACGGTAACAGTGGCTGCGCCGTTCTATAATAAGGTTAATGGACCTTTATTCTTCGTGCTAATATTTCTCATGGGTGTAGGCCCATTAATTCCTTGGAGAAACTCATCTTGGGGTAGTTTACGAAAAGCTATCCAATTACCCGGATTGGTAGCAACAGGGGCAATAATATTGCTATTACTTATGGGAATAACAAAACCTTTCGCGTTTTTGAGTTATGGCTTGTGTGCATTTGTTGCTACAGGCATTCTAAGAGAATGGATAAAAGGTACATTGTCACTGAAAGGAAAAGGCCACAATTATGCATTCGCCTTCGTCAAGCTAGTTGCCGCGAACCGGCCAAGATATGGAGGTTATATTGCGCATCTCGCCCTCGTGTCTCTAGCCTTAGGAGTTATAGGATCTTCTTTTTATGGCATACAAAAAGATGTGATACTGGCTAAAGGAGAGTCGGTAAAGGTCGATACATACAATATCGAATATATTGAGACCAAGGTCCTAATAAAAGCCGACAGAACTGAATTTCTGAACTATTTAAACGTAACCGATGATAGAAATAGAAATATTGAGATGATGGCTTGGCGAGCCTTTTATCCAGACCAAAATATGGCAGCGACTCGGGCAGCGATTAAATCTACCCTTATAGAAGATCTGTACATTGTCTCAACAGAAGCACTGGCAGATGGCAGAGTCGCGTTTAGAATACTTGTTAACCCCTTGATCTGGTGGATGTGGTTCGCTGGCCCACTCCTTGTTACAGGCACTTTAATTGCATTGTGGCCACAAAGTACTGTCGCATTCTCCAAATCAGATTATCCTATGTAGGTAATTCAGCCTGAACTATCTGGTAAATCAAAATGGAAATAGGTATCGGAATACTACTTGGGCTTCTAAGCATAATCGTTTTGGGAGTACCATTTTTGAGAAATGGGAAAATTGATAACGATTCGGGCGATATTGCAAAAGATCTAAGAACGGAAAGATTGGCAATATATCAAAACATAAAAGTGCTAGAAAATGACTTCAGGCTCAAACATATAACTGAAAATGAATACCTCGATCGGTTAAATGATTATCGTTTTCAAGCAGCAGACTTGTTGAGAAAAGAGGATAAAGTGTTAGAAATGGACGATTTAATCGAGAAAGCAATAGCTAAACATGGCAAATCGCAAAATGACAACGCTCAGTGAATGGTACCGTAGACATTTAACTAAATGGGCTTGGATGACCATGTATGGAATATTCGTGACATTACTTATACTCAATGTTCCTTCAACAAAAGCTCAAGAAAACACCGTGGATATCTCTGGGACAGTAATCAATAGATCACCCGCAGGCGATCCTCACTTCAACAGAATAGTGATTCTGCACATTTTCTTGGATGATGGTCTAAGCACCTTCAAGTCAACTTCTACTGATGATCAGGGCTCCTTTCATTTCACTGCCGACCGGTCAAACAAGATCATTGGCTATTTGCTAGTAGCCAATCACAGAGGAGTTGACTATGAATTAGAGATTGCCCCAGATAGAAATCGCACCGACAATGTCATATTAGAGATATACGAGACTACTGATAAAGTTGATGCGATTGAACTGCTGTCGAATAGCCTCATGATAGCTGATTGGGATATATCAAAAAGAACGATTTCAGTATTTGAAATCGTTCAGATTGGGAACAAAGGAAATCGGACCTTTGTTCCCAATCTGAACGAGCCCGCAAAAATGGCTTTCTTAAGATTCCCACTCGCAAGAGAAGCTGCTGACCTTCAAGTCCAAACACAACTTCCAGAGGGACAAGTAATACAAGTAGACCGCGGTTTCGGACTAACAACCCCGGTACCTCCAGGAGAACATGGGATCGCTTTCACATACACGATAAATTACCAAGGCGATAATTTAGACCTCTCAAGAAGTTTCTCTCGAGGTAACAAGAGTTTCAGAATACTACAACCACATAATATTGGATCATTGATCAGCTCCAATCTCACACAAGAAAGTTCGGCAACTATAGGCGATTCGACTTTCGATATTTTTCAAATAGAGAACATACCTCCAGGTGATGTAATAGATATCCTAATTCAAGACATTCCCCAGCCGTCATTCTTTAGCCAATTACAAGAAGCCCTAAAGACTTCTGTAAGCATCTGGATTATCCCGGCAGTATTATCTCTTGCACTAATCTTTCTTATTGTTATCGGGCTTAGGGCGAGACGTCAAGAACCAACGCGTGTCAGTGCAAGTCTGGCAGGTAAAGACGAGATAATAAGAGAGATTATCGACTTGGACAACAAATTTGAAATCAATAAAATATCTGAAGACGATTACTTAAGGCAACGAAACGAACTTAAGAATTCTGCTTTAAGAAGTGTTCTCAGCGAAGATAATAAAGAATGAAAACATTGAGACTTGAATCCGCCTCTTTGATAGTTGCTCTAGCGGCAACTATATCGCTAATCGCCCTGATGGTTTGGGCGTTAGCCCAAACCGGAGGAAATCCGGGCGGCCTAGGCATCAATAATCAATCCGGGGAAATCGATATCGAAGCTGGTATGGCGCCTTTGATAGCCCTGCCGGAAATTGACGGACGTTTTATAGACATCAGTGAATTTAAAGGTCAGATAGTAATGGTTGATTTCTGGAGTTCATGGTGCCCTCCATGTGTAGCAGAAGCTAGTGATTTAACCTCGACGTATGAATTGTATAAAAGTAAAGATGTGGCATTCGTTGGTATAGCCATATGGGATGAAGAATCTAAGATAAGACGACACATGAACACCTTTGCTGTTAATTACCCAAACGCCATTGATTTTCAAGGTAAAGTAGCCATCGCTTACGGAGTCCGTGGAGTTCCCGAAAAATTTTTCCTAGACAGGAAAGGAAACATAGTAAAAAAATACGTTGGCCCCATATCAAGTGAAACACTTTCTGACATTCTAGACGGTCTTATTTCCACGCCAGTGTAGGAATTTATAACCTTCAATCTTCACATGACATCAATGCGTAAGACAATAATAAACTTAACTAAGAAATCGTTCGAAAAATAAGATCAGACCCAAGTGTAACCTACGAGTAAGCAGTGGAGTATCAGCCCAGTAGGATAGAAGCTTTCATATGTTACAGAATTCAAGATATAATGAGCGACTGTCGCTACAAAGTTACTAACAAAATGTTATCTTATAAAGAAGGACTCGCTAATTAACATTAGCAGTCGTACCGCAGCTACCGAGTTGCCGTCTTGAACCTGGAGGGATAAATGAGATTTTCTATAATGCCACGTGAAGACAGTTTCTTTATTTTGCTACAGGAAAGCGCCTCTAACTTGAAAGACACCGCAACAAAACTGCTCGACTTGATGGAAAACTACAAAGATGTGCCATCAAAAGTAGATAGTATAAAAGAATCAGAGGAAGCTGGTGACTCCATTATTCATCGGATAATGACACAACTTCATAAGAGCTTTATAACTCCCTTAGACAGAGAGGATATCGCCCGACTTGGTGAAGGTCTAGACGACGTGGTCGATTGTATAGAGGAAGCCGCACGTTACATGGTTGAATACCAAATACCACAGCCAACGGAGAGCGCGAGGGAACTTAGCAGGATCATCGTCCGATGTGCAAGCACCATAGAACAAGCGATGCTTATCTTGCAAAATCGAGGGGGTAAATTGAAAACACTGCTTCCTCTTAAAGATAATCTGAATGACCTAGAGAACGAAGCCGATAAAGTAACAAGTAGGGCTATGGGTGAATTATTCGAAAAATACTCTGCAATAGATATTATAAAATGGAAGGAAGTGTACGGACAACTAGAAGGAGCCACTGACAAATGCGAGGAGATCGCGGCTATCATGGAAGGAATAGTAATAAAGAATGGCTGATCAAGAATTATTTCTTCTGATCGTCACAATTATTCTAGCGTTGATATACGCATATGGTAATGGCCTGAATGACGCCGCAAATGCAGTGGCGACTATAGTTGCCACGAGGGTAGTTACGCCAACAACTGCAGTTATCATAGGTGGGACAATGAATTTGGTAGGGGCCCTAACTGGTACAGCTGTCGCTAAAACCATAGGCAAAGGAATTGTAGATCCTGATTTCATGACGCAAACCGCTGTAATGTCAGCAATCCTAGCGGCGGTCACTTGGGTTATAGTAGCAACCCGTTTTGGTTTTCCTGTAAGTGTGAGCCACTCCTTGGTAGCTGGCGTACTGGGATCTGGCGTAGCAACTGCTGGGATTGCAAAAATCAATCAAACTATAGTTGCAAAGGTACTCATGGCTTTGGCATTCTCACCAATATTGGGATTTATCGGTGCTTTCATACTAATGGTTTTGCTATCTTGGGCATTAAGAAAATGGACACTCGGCACAGTCACCTTCATATTCGGAAAATTGCAGATAATATCAGCGGCGTTTCTAGCCTATAGTCACGGCAAGAATGACGCTCAAAATGCCGTAGGAATCATGGCACTAGGATGGGCCGTGTATTATTCCGCAGACGTGACCGTGGAGACTTGGATGCAATTTACCGCCGGAGCCGCAATAGGAATTGGCACTGCCCTAGGAGGATGGCGAGTTATCAACACTCTTGGAACGAAAATAACAAAACTTAACACTGCCAGTGGTTTCACAGCAAATGTGGCCGCAGCAGCGGTAATAGAGGCAGCTTCTAGCATAGGCTTACCTGTAAGCACTACTCACACATCTAGCAGCGCAATCGTAGGAGTTGGGGCTACAAGCGGAATGAGAAGAGTCCGCTTTGGAGTTATTAAAGGAATACTTAGTGCATGGGCTATAACATACCCTTTCTGCTTTGCCTTAGGCTGGATACTATCGAAAGTACTAGATACAGTACTTCATGGAAATTAAAGGCAGTGTAGCCTAGTCTGATTCTTCGATTAAGAGGGTTACCCTTTCCTCTATTTGATCCCTAATTCGTCTGACCACAATCATGTCTTTTCCACTTGGGTCTTCTAGTCCCCAATCTTCTGCGACAACGAAAGTCGCTGGACAAGTTTCATCTATAGAGCACCCCATGGTAATTACTTTATCCGACCTATCAATCATCTCCTGCGTAATTACTTTTGGTGTTTCACCTGAAATATCAATACCGTTTTCCAGCATAGCGTCAACAACAGTCTGATTCACGGAATCTGATGGAATAGTGCCGGCCGATTCAGATTCAATAGAGCCGTTGCTCAAATAATTCAAAAACGCGCTTGCCATCTGGCTCCTACCCGAATTATGTGTACATACGAATAATACTGACTTCAATGTATCACTCCAGGTTTTTCTTAAAACTGCTCACTATTCTTACCAGTCCTTCAGTGTCAACTTTACAATACTGTAGTAATGCATCCATCGCTTTTTCTCTTTCCTGTCCTGAAATGCTGCCCGATACGATGTTGCTGAAAACTAGAGCAGCATGCGAGCCTTCCTTTACTTCTAGTTCATCATAAGATAAATCTGGTGCCAAAACAGGAACAACCGATTTAAGAGCAAACGAACCGCCAAAATCCGGATGATAATAATTCTTGGAAATCGCTAGGTACAAGTCGAATATTCTTTCAATAAGTTGATATATAGCAGGTCTAAGAGATGAAAACCGGTCTGCTAATTTTTCGAGCCTAGTCTTCTCATAATTAGAGTAGACCACTACTGATCCGGTCTGATTGACTGATGCCAGAAGAGTCTCTATGAATTCTAGGCTAGGATCCTCATTGCCTTCACTCAGATGCGAGTAATGGGACAGAGTGCCAACTTCATCAAGCATGTGTAATGACCACTGGAATGGAAATACTTCGTATGGTCTTGAATTGGGGTAAACT
>Ga0114996_10007093_pt1 | contig 12791 bp, 16 predicted proteins | sample ArcticOcean_MG_C_4_FD_87039 | JGI IMG/M metagenome (GOLD analysis project Ga0114996, IMG submission 87039) | Marine microbial communities from western Arctic Ocean - ArcticOcean_MG_CB4_134 | ecosystem: Environmental > Aquatic > Marine > Oceanic | place: Arctic Ocean: Canada Basin | collected... | reverse complement strand
TGTGACACTTGATGGCGTAACGATAAATACGGCCGCATTTAGGGCCATTGCTCCAACAGTCGTACTGGCAACATGTGCAGATGCAGCACTGGGGAATTTCACGTTGTCGGTAGCTGTAGATACGATAGACGGGAGTTTCTTATTGCCGAACGTGCCAGCGGGTATCCACACGCTATGCGCATTCGCACCTGGATTCGTTGCAGCGGAGCAGACTGGTGTAGATACAACTTCAGGTGATGTGGTGCTATCCGCTGCTCCCATACTGAAACCTGGATTTGTGAACTCTGATACGTTCATAAACTTGACTGATATCTTGATAACAATCAACGCGTTCGGAACGAGTGGTGCAACGAGGCCTGACGGTAACGGTAACTTCACTGATGTGAACGCCGATACGTTTGTGAACCTGACAGACATTCTTCGAGTTATTGGAAACTTCGGTCAATCTGGCTACCAAACATGGAACTAATCACGATATTCTTCGTGGCGGTCAGTTCTCATGCAAAAGGACCGTGTTATTCTCAGGCATCCCTAACGGGTCTCGCGAGACATCACTAGACGCGATTGCTACCTTGGTCAATCAGTCAGCAGTGGTGGCGACCACGTCTATTTTGGCTGACTCGTCATTCTTATTTGGCGGTGTTCCGCCTGGGAGTTATGACGTCAAGATTTCCGTACCGGAGTTCCTCGATACCGAGTTGGCCAATTTTGCTGTTCCAACGGCGTACCTAGCCATCGCTGGAGTTCCGGTGATAAGACCGGAGGATGTGAACGGATCAGGATCTACAAATACCAGCGATTTCGCAATAATGGTGAGGGGTGTTTGGTGATTCGGTGACATTCCACCCCGTTCTCATAGACTTCCGGGTTGATTTAAACACCGATGGTTTTGTGAACACCGTCGATTTCGCACCCGCAGCGAGCGGATTTGGACTGAACTCGCCTCAACCTTGGCCAGGACCTCTTCCGTGCTAAAGTCGGGTCCCGCTTAATGCTGTTGTTGGGAGTTCCGCCACATGCGTGCCAGTAGAACTGTTCTAGCTGCCGAGCCTGCCGTTGCGTCTGGTGGGATGGTGGTCGCTCAGCACCAGTTGGGCGCGCTCGCTGGTCTTGAAGTGCTTGCACGTGGTGGAAATGCGGTTGACGCCGCGGTCACTACGGCATTCGTGATGGGTGTGGTTCAGCCGCTGATGAACGGAATCGGCGGTGGTGGTCAGATGATCATTCGCGATCCCGGTGGCCACTTCTCCTGCGTCGATTACGGCATGGTCGCCCCACAAGGTGCTACCGATGACATGTACAAGCTGAGCGGCGAGATGGAGCCGATGGGCGCGGCCACCATGCGCCTGTCGAGTCGATACACGTGGCCTGTGGTGGAGGGCAGCGCCAATCTCACTGGCCATAGTTCCGTTGCCGTTCCCGGCACAGTCTCCGGACTCTCAGGGGCGCTCGAAAAATGGGGAACCATGGATCTCAAGGACGCGCTCGGGCCCGCGATCAAGCTCGCCCGAGATGGGTTCCCAATTGGTCACCACTTCGCCTTGTCGCTAGTGGCTGGACGCAGAAATTTCCTTCAATATGAAGGTGCCACGCCGATCTACTACCCAAACGGCCAGCCACTCGCGACCGGCGAACGGCTGATCCAGTCAGATTACGCACACACGCTGGAGCTGATCGCAAATGGCGGGCCAGACGCGTTCTACAAGGGCGAGCCTGCGCAACGAATCGCTGAAGACGCTGCGGCCCACGGCGCGGTATTGTCTGCACAAGATTTCGCCGACTACCGTGCAGTAATAGACAACCCGGTGATCTCCACCTCATACCGCGATCACGACATATCCGGTGCCGCCGGCCCGGGTGCGACCACGACGCTGATTGAGATCCTGAACATCCTGTCGAATTTTGACATTCGTCTGCTCGGATACGGCACAACGGACACCCTGCACATCATCGCTGAAGCCACCAAGCTTGCGGCCGTTGACCGATTCACATGGCTGGGTGACACAGTTCCTGACGGTGGGCCATCGGAAGCCCTCATCGACCCTGAATATGCGTCAAAAAGAGCGGCGGAAATAGGCCGATCTGCGTCGGATGTCGAGCCGGGCGACCCGTGGGATCATCTCGGTAAGTCCGTCGATCCCAACTACCCCGCGCCAGCAGGCCTTGGCCCCGACGACGGTACGACGCACCTAACAACTGTTGACGCAAATGGCGGAGCAGTCTCCCTCACGCAAACGTTGCATGGCTACTCAGGAATCGTCACACCCGGAGTCGGTGCCATGCTGAACAACGGCATGGGCTGGTTCTACCCTGGCCCCGGCACCGTGAATTCAGTGCACCCGGGCGGGCGCGGTGTCCACAACATGGTGCCGGTAATCATCGAGCAAGAGGGCAAGCTAAAAGCCGCACTTGGAGCCTCCGGTGGTCGTCGAATTTGGACGGCCGTATTGCAGTCAATCATCCACATGGTTGATTTCGACATGTCGCTGCAAGAGGCCATCCAAACGCCTCGAATCCACGTCGAATCAGACGCCATACTCGCCGATGGACGATTCGACACCAGCATCATTGAAGGCCTGCGGCGAAACGGCCACGAAGTGATAACTACCACTCCCCGCTATGACTCTGCACCGTTCTCAGAGCCAAACGGCATCGCTGCAACCGAAGACGGCTTCGAAAGTGGCCTGAGCCCCGTCGCCAAACCAACCGTCGCGCTCGGCCTAGAAAAAGGCGAAACACAAATCGGAGAGATCGACATGCCCGGACTCGCTAACGACTTGATGCCCTAGGATGTGCCAATCATGAATCTCAACGTCAATGGCGCATCACAGGCGCTTGAAACTGACCCGGAGCGCACGTTACTCAGCGTGCTCCGAAATGATCTCCATCTGACCGGTACCAAGTACGGGTGCGGCGAGGGCAATTGCGGTGCCTGTACTGTGCTGATCGATGGCGAATCAGTCAGAAGTTGTGTGACTCCGGTGGGCACGGTGGCAGAGCGCGAAATAATCACCATCGAGGGTCTGGCAGAAGGCGACCAACTGCACCCCGTGCAGGAGGCGTTCATTGAGCATACGGCATTCCAGTGTGGCTACTGCACTCCCGGATTCATCATCGAGACGGCCGCACTCCTTGGCCGAAATCCGAAACCTACCGGCGAGCAGACTCGCGCCGCGTTGAGTGGCCACATCTGCCGATGCGGTGCGTACTCCAGAATCATCGATGCAGCGGAGTCGGCTGCGACACGAGTTGGTGAGTCATCATGAGCACCCAGCCCGCAATCAAAATTGTCGACCGACCGCTCTGGTCTGATGACCCTGAATCGCCCGTGGCTGAATATCCTGAAGCGACGCTTCTTGAGATCAGTTCTGATGGCCATGTCACCGGTTACTCGGGCAAAGTCGAATACGGCCAGGGCATTCGTCACGGCTTCGCACTGGCTATCGCAGATGAGCTGGATATTCCTATCGATTCCGTCACGGTCGTTCTGGCCGATACGTCTCGAGTCCCTTACGATCGCGCAACCGTGGGAAGCGCATCAACGCGAACCGTCGGGCTTCAGATGAGGCGAGCGGCGGCAACGCTCAGGCGCTCACTCATTGGTCTGGCGTCTGACTACTTCGAGGCAGATGCTACGACTCTCACTTGCGAATCCGGGAAAGTGATTCGATCAGATGAGCGACAAGATGTGGTCACCTTCGCAGGTCTGCTCCCTTCATCTCAGGTCACGATGGCAATTCCTGACGATATTCGCCCTAAGCCTGAGGCCGATTTCAACGCCATGGGCAGCGATCACCCGCGCTCGGATGCGGTTGCCCGAGTCACCGGCAGCGCTATCTATTCGCAAGATGTATTTGTCGAAGGAATGCTCCACGCGGCGGTGATTCGACCGCCGTCGTATGGCGCAACACTGCAAAACGTTGAAGCTACCCGAGCGGAGCAAACTCCTGGGTTCATCCAATTCATCCGCGAGGGCGATTTCGCCGCCGTTATCTGCGACTCATCAGACGCAGCTACTAACGCAGCCCAGATGGTAAGAGTGCGCTGGAATGAGATCAACCTGGACGTCTCTGATTTCAGCATGCCAGTCGCACTCAAGGAGCAGGCGAACGAACTGGTTTCACTGCGCGATGAAGGCGATACCAGCGCCGCATTTGATTCGGCTGAGAATGTCATTGAAGGCGTTTACTACGCGCCGTATGTTGCCAATGCAGTGATGGAACCATCGGCCGCCGTCGCACAGTGGGATGGCGACAATGTGACCATCTGGTGTTCCAGTCGCAGCCCCTTCGGAGAGCGTGAATCCGTTGCCTCCGCGCTGGATGTACCGGAGGCGAACGTCCGGGTTATCTGCACTGACGTCGGCGGCTCGTTTGGTACGCGCAGCGCAACTATTTCGGCCGATGCAGCCAGGCTCGCCAGAGCAGTTGGGCGTCCGGTAAAAATCGCCCACACACGAGACGAGGAGTTCGCCTGGAGCACCGTCAGACCGGCGGCGCTCATCGAGATCAAAAGCGCCGTCGATTCGTCTGGTGCCATCACCGGATGGCACTACGCCGCCTATCACTCCGGCGAGAGTCCATTCCGTGGCCGTCGCGGAGCGGACACGCCATACGACGTTGCCAACGTCAGCATCAACGTCGCCAGTTCAGTATCGCCGCTTCAGTCAGGTTCATACCGATCATTAGGCGGTGCGCTGAATCACTTCGCACGGGAAGTGCACATGGATCGCATCGCCCGGCAACTTGGCATCGATTCGGTGGAATTTCGCTTGAATAATCTGAGCCATCCACGGCTTCGCAAAACGCTCAAAAGTGCAGCAGACGTCTTCGGATGGAGCGCATCTAAGACCGGATCCAACGGCATCGGTGTAGCCGTCGGGTATGACGCCGGCAGCTTCTTGACGCAAGCAGCAGAAGTGTCCACATCAGGAAAAGACGTAAGCGTAGACAGAGTTCACACGTCGTTCGACTGCGGTCTGGTTCTCAACCCTGACGGAGTCCGCAACCAGGTTGAGGGCTCCGTGATCATGGGTATGGGCACAGCCCTATGGGAGTCGATCGAATTCGACGGCGGCCGCATACTGAACCCTTCATTTAGCCGATACCGAGTCCCTCGCATCACGGAAACGCCAGCCCTGGACGTCACGCTCATAGGCGACCCAGACACACCATCAACCGGAGCCGGTGAACCCGCCATCGTGACCGTGGCAGCATCGATCGCAAACGCAGTCACATCTGCGACTGGCCGCCCGATCGACACGCTACCAATCACTCCCCAACTGTAGTGTTACGCCTTCTCCCACCGGGAGAGGGCTGGGATGAGGGCGCATTACGTTGTAAAAACGAATCACTCCTGAAATGGCGGCTCAAGTGGTCCATTCAGACCCAGCCGTTGCCACCCAGTCACCGCTGCACTAACATCGCCGCCACTTCAGGAGCGATTGGTTTCAGGAGTCACTGGACTTACAGGTGCTTGCGCAATGCGTACTCGGTCAGCGATTTTCTACAAGGCAAATCAGCCCATCTCCGTTGAGGAGACTGAACTGGCAGGTCCGCAGGAGCGAGAGGTTCTCGTTCGGGTGGAAGCGGCCGGTGCATGCCACTCCGACTACCATGCTGTTGACGGCCACTCCACGGGTGGCGTCACCCCAATGGTTATGGGCCATGAAGGAGCCGGCATCGTAGAAGCTGTAGGCCCGGGCGTTAGCGCCGTTGTAGTCGGCGACCCTGTGGTCTTCGCCATCCGGCCCATGTGCGGTGTCTGCAAATACTGCTCCACCGCCCGTCCAAACCTGTGCAACGGGATTATAAAAGAGCCCGGGCTAATGGTGGATGGAAAGTCCAGATTCTCCAAGCCTGACGGCTCAATTTTGTATCACAACCTTGCGACGTTCTCCGCTCACACTGTCACTCCGGAATGGAATCTTGTGAAGGTGGGCAAAGACGTTCCCATCGAGCGATTCGCGTCTCTTGGCTGTGCGGTGGTCACCGGCGTTGGTGCAGTAATCAACACAGCACAGGTAAAGCCAGGCTCAACCGTAGCGGTCTGGGGCTGTGGCGGCGTCGGACTCAACGCGATTCAGGGTGCCGTTATCGCAGGAGCATCACGCGTTATCGCTGTCGACCTGGCTGAATCAAAGCTTGAATTCGCAAGGCAATTTGGCGCCACAGACACCATTAACGGATCAGACTTCGACCCGGTTGAAGCCATAATCGATATGACCGACGGCGGAGCCGACTACACGTTTGAAGTTATCGGCAGCCCATCAGCACTCAGACAGGCGTTCGACTCCCTCTGCGATGGCGGCACGGCCTGCATGGTTGGGGTTCCGCCATCAGACGCAGAAATAAGCATTCCGATGGACTCATTGTTCACCGATCGCAAGCTGATTGGCTCGTCTGCGGGCACCGGGCGGCCTCGGGTCGACTTCCCCTGGTACATCGATATGTACATGCAGGGTCGCCTAAAGCTTGAAGAACTTCAGTCCAACTTCCGACCGCTGGAAGAGATCAACGAGGCGTATGAGGACATGCTTGGCGGGCAGGTTGCTCGCACAATCCTGATGCCACACCGGTAATTAGAACGCGCTACACGGGCGCCTGTGTTCGCTCCAAAAGGGCGGCCACAGCGCGCTCATAAACGTCATAGCTCTGGAGGCCTTCAACGCTTCCGGCCACATCGGCCTCCCGGGTGAAGACGGTGTACGGAACGCTGGTCACTCCAAAAAGTAGGTCAATATCGGGATCTTGATCGATCTGGACTCGAACTACTGATAGTTCTGGTCGGTACTGTCGGAAGAGGCTGTCGGCGACCTCAAGGACGCGTTGAGCAGAGTCGCTCCAGCTTGTTTCAAAGACAAGCATCACCAGACAACCACCGCCGTTGAGAAGTTTTGTCCAGTTGTTCAGATTCAAAATTGGGAATTCGGTCATTGCCGATTCCTCCTCGCAATCCGTGCGATGAAGATTTCGACCTTTAGAACGTTGGTGCACCCTCGTCTTCGAGATCTGTTTGTAAAGATAAGATGCGTCAAGTCCCAGTACGATTTGATACTGCCGTACGGCCACATAAAACCAGGGGGCAAAATCCATGCTTACGATCTTTGGGTCGATCGCCGTCTCGATAATGATGCTGTCGTACGCCGTTGAAGCACGCTCAAAGTGGTATGTGCTGATATTTGCTGCGGCTTCCGCTGCGACCGCGGCCTACAGCGGGATTGCTGAGGTGTACCCAATCATGGTGGTAGAAGCGATCTGGTCGGCCATAGCTTTACGGCGTTTCTGGACACGATAAGAGGAGAGTGAGTTACAGGCGTGAGATTGCTGGTCATCATCGCAACAGCGGGGATTGCTCTTATCCTGAGCGCATGTGGCTCATCCGACGCAGGCGTCGGAAACTCGAGGTACCCGATCGCCATGGACACCGAAGTGGTAGCCGCTGGAGCCGAGATTTACGCGACTAATTGTTTCACTTGCCACGGTGACGATAGCCAGGATCCACTACTGCCCCTGGCGCCTCCTCACACCGTGGATGGCCACACATGGCATCACCAGGACAGGCTCCTGGTTGAGTGGATTTTGGATGGCGTACCACTTGCAGAGGTGATGCCCGCGTTCCGGGGCACGCTCACAGAAGATGAGGCAATATCAGCCCTTGCCTACCTGAAGACTTTCTGGCCTGATGATGTCAGAGAGCGCCAAACAGAGGGCTCACTTGAGTACGAAAAGCAACTCGCCGAATTTGGTGACCTGCCGTAAGATGCGGCCATCACATGATTGGAGAAACGACTATGAGCGAGCACGCCGACACCGACACCGACACCGACACCGAACTCCACGCTGACTGCATCGATGCCAACGGAGAGCATGCTTGCGGTGATGGCGGATCTGCCGATGGCGTCTGCCGCCACGAAGACGGCACATCCCACGGCTGCTGCCAGGCAGCAGAGGCCACGCTGATTCTGGACGCAAGCCTGAGCTAGCGCGAGTGTTACGCGTGGGGTTATATCCCAACGTAACTCCCGGGGAGCAAGCGGGCTCGTAACGGTTCCCACAGACCTATCGACTATCCACGCAAACGGCAGCCATCCTGAGCGTTGCGTGATTGCGTAGCCCCGAACCTACGGCATCACGGCGGCGTTGACGTTCCCGTCTGCGCAGCCAGCACAGCCAGAGCACCACCGGAGCCAGCAATTCTCGATCCGTTAGCGATGAAGTTCATCGGATCCTCGGATTTCTCAAACAGCGACAGGTAAGCGTGAATATCATCGTGGACTCCGTACGTGTAGTAGGGAGATATCGCCACCCTCAACGAATTCACTCGATCGAGGTAGTAGCCATACGTGTCTACGTTTCCTCTTGTATCCGGGTAGGCGCGCTGCATGAACTCCGAAACATTGGTCTCAGCAGCATAGTTGTCTGCCAGCTGATCAAACGGACCATCGTAGTAGTCATTCCGCTGTACTGACGCCCTCCGAATGGCCATCAGGACTTTCCGATTATTGTGCTCAAAATCGTTCCAGAAGAGGAAGCCACTCTTGCGACCAATGTAATAGTTAGGATTCTCTTCGAATTCGGAAACGAGTTCAGGAACCAACTCTTCCTCGTTCAAAATCCAACTGAAGTAGTTGCGGTCCTTGTTAAAGATGAGGAACCACTGCAACCCGGACTCGTCAAACGTGCGCTGAATAAACACCTCGTCCTGACCCAGCACAAACGACAGCGGTCGGTCTTGCCGAAGCTCGTGGAGATTGAACTCAACGATCTTGCCCTCGAATTCCACTTCCCATACGTGCCTACTTTGCTCGCGAACAAGCACGCCGTCCCGGCTGTTCAACATCTTGGCGTGTGAATCTCCGGAACGCGACCCGTTGGGAAAATCTTCAAACTCAAAATACGCGAACGAAAGATCGCCGTCGGCCCTGGTCCGCGCGGGCAATCGCATGTTGCCCCACCACTGCATGCCATCTGCGTAGAGCACGAAGTAAAAGTAGTTTTCAGATGGATAGACAGTCACCTCATCAGGTAATCGAGAAAAGATGTAAGCGAACACTTGATCAGGATCATGAACGTCTAGATCCTGCGCGGAAAGGCCTTCGATGATCCGCTGGTTGAACAGCAGATACTGCTCATTCTGACTCTGGAATGTGATCTGAGGGCCAGTCGCAGGACCTGAGGGCGAGATCGCGGTCGGAACGAATGATCGAGCCACTGATGCCGGCGTGCCGGGACCGGGCACTGGGGTATCGATGAATAGCGATATTTCTGTGTCGGATGCCGGACTCACCGTAGCTGTGGGTGCAGTTGCAGATGATGAGCATGCAATTAATGCCAGCAAAATTGGGAGCAACAGCAAAACCCGGTATTTGGTCAACAATAATGCGATATCAGTGATCCTTAGCAATTTGGGATTCACCAAGAGTACGGCGATTACACCCAATCGGATTACGGTTCACGATCCGTGAATTCAGGTTGGTGAGGATGAGTGCGCACATATCGTAACGGCAATCAGGCGGCATGGGGAGTTTTGGTGAGTCAGTGGATTCTGAAACGTCCCGGTACGTCTCGGACTGATCTGTACCCAAACGAAGGTGTCGTATCAGCTAATTAGCGTAACTATGAAAGATCGCCAGACCAATCAGGCCACTTCTACTTGCGCGGAAACATTCTCCATGGCTTTCCTCGCCTTCGAGGCGATTTCACTCAAAGTCGCATTGTCCGTGATTCCGGCCATCAGATTGCGATCCATCACCGCAACCATCGAAGCTTCGCCATCTTCATAGTCGATCACGTTGTATGGAAGTAGAAGTCCTAAATCTTCCTCGGCCTGCAGGGCGGCATGAGCCAGGTTGGGATTGCAGGCACCAGAATTATATAGCGCTTGAAGTCGGAATCGATCTTCTTCTTAAACGTCGATTGGACGTCCACCTCTGTTAGGACCCCAAAGCCCTCTGCTTTCAGCGCTGAGACTGTGGCTTCCAGGGCATTCTCATACGAGAGCTTGGTGGATATCTTCATTCCATAGCTGAATCGTTCCATGTTGAATTTCCTCTTGAATCGTTATGGCGTCGCTATGAGATGTGAGACTTACACGCCACGGCACCACTCTTCTTCAACATACTTAATTTCATATTATTGGGGAGACTGAATACCTTGTATACATATAAATGAGAGTCCCATGAATAATCAGAAAAAGCGATTACGCTGCAGTAAGAGGTGGTGATTTCGAGACACCGAGCGATGATTACCCACTAGAAGGCTTCACGACCTGTTAGTCTGCCGAAAGTCACGTAAACAGGAGTCTGCAATGCCCAACATTCCGTTCTTCAGCCATCACCCGGACGTAGAGATCGACCCCGTCTGCAAGATGAAGGTCAGCATCGAAGACCCACCAGGTGGCAAGGACCGCCACGAAGGCGCCACCTACTTTTTCTGCGCACTTGGCTGCCGCAACAACTTCATTGAAAACCCCTCAAAGTACCTGGATCCAGCATTCGAAGGCGAATCAATGTAGGTGTGAGATGACCTCACGCCGTGATGATGATCTTCCCCTGAACACACCCTATGCCGAGGTGACATGCCCCCTATAGCGCTACCACTTATTATCTGGGAATTGCGGCGAGTTCAAGCCCTGGGGTGATTGCCTCAGGTGCCGGTGGCCGGTATCCGAGTGAGTTGTGTGGCCGGATCGTGTTGTACTCCCGCCTCCGTCTTTCTGTCAGTATCTGCGCCTCCTTCAGTGAGTAGAAGATCTCTCCGTTGAGTAATTCATCCCGCACCTTCCCATTGAAGCTCTCGTTGTAGCCGTTCTCCCACGGACTCCCGGGCTCGATAAACAGCGGCTTCGTTCCTACGCTCGACAGCCATTCTCGAACCGCATGAGCGGTCATTTCCGGGCCGTTGTCTGATCTCATGTGTTCAGGTATCCCGTTGAGGGCGAACAGCTCGGTGAACAGGTGGATCACATCATCAGACCTCATACGTCTCGCCGCCCTGATCGCCAGGCACTTCCTGCTGAACTCATCGATAACCGTGATCAGCCTGACGGCACGTCCATCGTGTGTGCGGCAGGCCACGAAGTCGTATGCCCAGACGTGATTCGGACGTTCCGGTCTCAGACGGATGCATGCCCCATCATTGAGCCAGAGCCTTCCCCTCTTAGGCTGCTTCTTTGGTACTTTCAGCCCCTCTCGTCGCCATATGCGTTCGACCCGCTTGTGGTTCACTCGCCATCCCCGATCCCTGAGTAGAGCGGTGATCCGGCGGTACCCGTACCGTCCGAACTGCGTTGCCAGGGCGATGATGTCGTTCGTAAGCGACGCTTCATCATCCGGGGGACCAGGTCTCTGCGCTGCGTGGATCTTGTCTGTCCGATTACGTTACAGGCTCTGCGTTCAGAGACTCCAGGGACGATCTGTTGGATGCGATCCACGTACTTGCGGCGACGATCAGGGCTTAGGAGTTTCCCTCCGCCGCCTCTTTCAGGATCTGCTTGTCCAGCGCCAGGTCAGCGCCAGGTCAGCGATAGTTCGCTTCAATCTTGCGTTCTCACGCTCGAGCTTCTTGAGCCTGCTCGGCTGGTCAAGGTTGAGACCGCCGTATTCTTGGCGCCATCGATAGTAAGTGTTCTCACTGACACTGATGTCCCGGATCGCCTGTGCGACGCTCTTACCGTTGGCTACCGATACTTCTACCTGCCGGAGCTTGTTCAGGATATTCTCCGGACTATGACCTTTCCCTGGCATCTCTGCCTCCCTACATCTGTGTCTAGTTTCCACAATTTTCAACTGGATTCGTTTGAGGGGGGCACGTCAAGTTATCGATGCGGTGAACGAAGAGATAGCTTCGACGATCGCAGCGCACACATCTGCCGATGGGGCGTTGATCTCCCCAGAACTGATGAGCGTGGCCATAGCGAGTCAGTAAGTGAGGGCGGACGCCTGGAAGTGAAGTCGTGATGTAGCCTCAACGCATGGATCTGACTGGTTCAATCTCAACGACTATTCTGCCCTTGCCGTTCCGTTTCATCTGGAGCGGGAGCAATTGGAGTTTGGCGAGATATGGCACGAGGTGTTTCAACTGGCAATGCGATTGAGGGATGAGGGGTCAGGTTGACTGATATGACCGGGCGAGTTGCGGCGGTGAGCGTCAGCGCGAGCCACACATTTTCTAAGCCGAATCAGGCGTCGATCACGATCGTTGAAGGGCTGGGTGTGGAGGGCGATGCGCACAATGGTGTGACGGTGAAGCATCGATCACGAGTGCGGCAGGATCCCACGCAGGCTAACTTGCGTCAGGTTCACTTGATTCACTCTGAACTGTTTGAGGAGCTGTCGGGCAAAGGCTTCGCGGTCTCGGCAGGGCAGATGGGCGAGAACGTGACTAGTAGCGGTATCGACCTGCTTGGTCTGCCGGTTGGGACGCGCCTGCATCTGGGCGCTAATGCGATTGTTGAGGTGACGGGGTTGCGCAATCCGTGCACTCAGATTGACGGTCTTGAGGCTGGGCTCATGGAGGCGACGCTTGATCGCGATGCTGACGGCAACTTGATCCGTAAATCGGGGATTATGAGTGTCGTGATCGCTGGAGGCGTCGTGAACGCGGGTGATGAGATTCGCGCTGTGCTGCCGGTGGAGCCGCACGTCGCAATGGAGCCAGTCTAGGTACCTGCCGTACGGGGTGTCTACCACACGGGCATTGAGCGCGGAGCGCTGAAGAGTGTGGGCGTGAGTTGGTTGAGCGATGGGTACGTTGGTTGATGTCGCCGCCCTTCGATAAGCTCAGGATGGC
>Ga0114996_10007092_pt1 | contig 12792 bp, 8 predicted proteins | sample ArcticOcean_MG_C_4_FD_87039 | JGI IMG/M metagenome (GOLD analysis project Ga0114996, IMG submission 87039) | Marine microbial communities from western Arctic Ocean - ArcticOcean_MG_CB4_134 | ecosystem: Environmental > Aquatic > Marine > Oceanic | place: Arctic Ocean: Canada Basin | collected... | reverse complement strand
TACGTCGGCCGCGTCTGCCAACTGGCTGTCGGTTCGTCCGGTAACGGCGATCACCTTGATCTGTTGTTGGGCCAGACTCGGCAACAGCCGCGTGACTTCCTCGGTGTTGCCGCTCTGAGAAAGAATCATCACCACGTCGTCGCGATGAATCCGCCCGAGATCGCCATGGACCGCCTCGCCCGGATGAAGAAAATGGCTCCGCGTGCCGGTCGACGCGAGCGTGGCGGCGATTTTTTGGCCGATCAATCCGGCTTTGCCCATGCCGCTGACGATCACGCTGCCCTGGCAGCAAAACAGCAGATCGATCGCGCGACAGAACTCGGCATCGATTCGTCGCGCGAGCTGATCGAGCGCTTGGCTCTCAGTGAGAATAATCTCGCGCGCGTAGCGGAGTTGTTCCAGCGGGCTTAACAGCCCCGTGACGGCCGGTTGAGTGCTCATCGACGTGTCATCCTTGACGTGTCGCTGTGGCGAGTAAAACGGTCCTATTTCGATGCCGGCCTGTCTCTCGGGCGCTGCTGCCGAAGACCGAAACCAAGCGGCGGATTGTAGCGGCGCAGCCGACCAGGAGCAATGCGGAGTCACGAGCCGTGCTAGCAGTGACTTGATCCCCATCTCGTTTCGCGGCCGCGTCCACGCGGTATTCTTGCTAGCAACCTAACCATGGCCAATGTCCGCACTCCTGGCATAACAGAGCTTCGAGCAGCCACGAGAGTTTACGGTTCATTTCCCGGGCCTCGTCCGACAGAAGCACGCGGCGAAGATCAAACCAACCCAGCGACCCACTACGCGACCGGCGCGGCGGTGTACCGACTGGACATCTCTTTCAGCGTGATCGGCTTGATCTTCTCCGCGTTGCCGGCCTGGCCAAAGGCCTCCATACGGGCCACACAGACCTGCTTCATCGCTTCGCGAGCCGGCTTGAGATAGTCACGCGGGTCAAACTTCTCCGGCGACTGCGCCAGCACTTTGCGAATCGCACCGGTGATCGCCAACCGATTGTCGGTATCGACGTTGATCTTGCGCACGCCGTTCTTGATCCCCTTTTGGATCTCTTCGACCGGGACGCCCCACGTCTGTTTGATCGCGCCGCCGAATTCGTTGATGATGTCCTGCAACTCCTGTGGGACCGACGAGCTGCCGTGCATCACGAGGTGACAGTTGGGCAACCGGCGGTGGATCTCCTCGATCCGATCCATCGCCAAAACATCGCCGTCAGGCTTGCGTGTGAACTTATACGCACCGTGGCTGGTGCCGATCGCCACGGCCAAGGCATCGACCCCGGTCGCCGCGACGAACTCTTCCGCTTCCTCGGGGCTGGTCAGCAACTGGTCCATCGACAGTTTGCCTTCGGCGCCGTGGCCATCTTCTTTGTCGCCTTCGCCTGTTTCGAGCGATCCGAGGCAACCCAATTCGCCTTCGACGGTGACTCCCTGCGAGTGAGCGGCCTCGACCACTTTGCGCGTCACGTCGACGTTATAGTCAAACGACGCGGGCGTCTTGCCATCGGCCTCAAGCGAACCGTCCATCATCACCGACGTGAAACCTTGATCAATCGCGCTCTGACAGGTCTCGGGGCTATTGCCGTGATCCTGGTGCATCGAGATCGGAATGTGTGGATAGAGTTCCGCGGCAGCCAACATCAGGTGACGCAGATAGGCGTCCTGGGAATATCCCCGCGCACCACGCGATGCCTGAATGATGACCGGCGAGTTGGTCTCGTCGGCGGCCTCCATGATCGACTGAATTTGTTCCATGTTATTGACGTTAAATGCAGCCAAGCCATATTCATTTTCAGCCGCATGTTCCAGTAAAATTCGCATCGGGACCAAAGCCATAGCGGGTCACTCCTTATATAGAAATATCGTTGGGATCGGGATTTCAGGGATTTCCCCCGTCAGGCAGAATCAGCCCACCTCGGCGAGAAGCAAGCCCGTCTTATACCCTAACGGGCCTCTTTTGTCAGCGGGCCCCACATCATCGATTTTTCCCTTGACACATTTCGCGGTGGCGTCCACGCACCACTCTTGCTCAGTGATTTTCCTTCTTCTCGTTCCTGTCGAACAGTCAAACACCATTGTCGATTCAAAACCCCTCTGCGCTCGACAAGTCACAACTCCGCTCGTCGCAACAGGTTGCGACGCTAAATCGTCACACGTGTTGGCCCCCCGTTCGAGAAGTCTCTCGGCCAAGAATCGGCCACATTTCGCTGACACTTGTCAAATGACACCTCCAACCAATCCCGCGCCGGTGTAAGAACTTTTTTCTTGCGATCTTCATCGTCATAACTCGTTACTCGACAGACAACTTGCGTCACGTTTTCACATTTTCAACCAGTTTTCTGCATTTCCTGCTTGCCACACAAAACCGACCCCTTTTCAAACGCCCTCTGAATCAGGCCGCCGACTAATCAAACGCCCCTAGATCGACCCCCAATTGTGTTCGACAGGTCACCTACTTTCCGAACAGCCGATTCTAAAACGATACTTGTTATTTGACATCCCATGTCAAGCGAAACTTTCGGCTTGTGGAGTTTTCTTTCATTCCTCACCACCTTTCGGGTGGAGTTGTCCTTTCCGTAATCAATAAACAAGAACTTACCACTGAGACACGAAGATGCGAGTGAAAACTCTTCGTGTCCTCTGTGTCTCAGCGGTGAATCTGCTTCCTTACCAAAACGGACTTCCGCTCAGCGATCATAGCGCCGCTTTCGGCGAAGTCCAGACCGAATCCCTAACTCACGGACACCACAGCAGTTACGCCAACAAAAATTGCCCCAGACACTCTGTCAATGTGAATCGCTCCATAGTCGCTTTTCGCTCCGTGAAATGAGCGAACGTCGGCGTTTTCGGGTCAACACTCATCGATCGTTGACCAAATCACACGACGCACAACGCGCCGAGTGCGGAGCACGTGGCGACAATCATGAAGACACTCGTCCACAATTTTTGCGCCGCACCACGGGCCGGATCATTCGGCGCGGCTTGCGTCGGTTGATTGCACTGCCTTAGAATCAAGAATCGCGATTTCGGCTCGAAACGAACTCCATAGCTCCGCGGTCCGTTCAACCGTGTTCTTTCCGGTCGAATTCGACAACACCAACCGCCTGACGAGTCCCCACCCCGGATTCGCCGGAAAGAACCCTCTACGCTGTACGACCCTAGTCAATGGCAAATCCCTACGAATCCCCGTCGAACACACCCCAACACGCGGCTGCAGCGCCGTCCTTGTACGTGTTGTTCTGCAGACTCTACTGGCCCGCTTGGTGGATTGGTACGGCATTGATCGTAGGTAGTTGGTTCAACATCGTTTCACCTACTGTTGGCTGGGTGGGATTCGGAATCGCCGGTGGCGCGACGCTTGTTTCCTACATTCTTCAGTCGCGTGTTGGCAGCAAACGAGAGGACTATGTCTACCTTGACTCTCGTCTCTTGAACTTCAAAGATGACTTATACATGAACGCAATGGCGCGGTTCACTAATGGCGCAATGTTGATGTACGACGGCGTTGCCTTTGGTTTTCGTCCTGGCAACGAAATCGCTTGCGCGGTCCCCGCTTCGTCTCCGAACGCTGACGAAGCGCATGCCCGTGAGATCGCGGACCATGCTCAATCCGTTTTCGAGACGCTAAAATCGGCGTCGCCAGAGTTTGCTACCGCCGTTGCGGGTCAAACATTTCGTATTTCCATCTTGTCTAGCATGGATCCTGACGCCACCGAAATCTATCGCGTTCGCGAAGGCGACATCGAGTCGCGACGCTGACGGCGCGGCTAACATGGTTCCTGGGCAACAAGAAGAGCGCGATCAATGAAGATCCTCACTGCTTCTCAAACACTTTCAATTCGCCCCAGGCGGCGTGGGCGCCGTAGACCGACTTGCCCTGATTGACCGCGCGGGTGGCAAAGTAAAGATTCTTCACGCCTCGGACCACGACCTTGAACTCCTGCGTCTCAGTGTTTTTGGACATCGGCGGCGAGGTCCACAGCACGCGTCGATCGCCAATGATCTGAAACACGACCGGGTTGGCGCTACCGGCGCGTCCGCCAATGCCGCAGGCGCCGACGAGCACTTCATACTTCTTGCCGAGCAAGACCGCCGTCTGTGTCAGACCGCTCCCGTTGGGATGTCCGTAGATTCCCATTTCGTATTTCTTGCCGCCGAAATCGACCGGACGAATGGTCGAACCACTACGGTCATTGTGAATCAGTCCGGTGTAACCAAGGAGCTTGAGGCTGGTGACCGGGGTGCCGTTGCGGCTAGTTTCGGCCGCCTTAAGACGCCGGGTCGCTTTGATCTTTGCGAGGCCGGTGATCCCGGGCAGCGCCTTTTCATAGGCGGCCAGTGCGCGGCGTTTCATGGCGCCGCGGTCTTGATAGTTTTCGGTCGCGGCAGCCTCCCACCAGAGGTCCGCGGCGGCGGCCAGCCCTTGGGCCGTGGTCGGGCCGGCGAGGTCCGCCTTGGCAGCAGCGGCCAACGTGGCGTCGCCCCCCCGGGCAATATGCCGCAGTCCCTTAGGCCAGTCGTCCATGACAAAGCACAGATACGTACCTACCGCGACATGCGCTGCCGCGTCTGTGGGTTTGGTCTTCAGAACGACTACCGCCTCGCGATAACGACTTGCGACTTTCAATACCTCGACGACCTTCTGACGCCGTTTGGTCACCAGGCGCGTCAATTCCGGGTCGCGCGCCTTGGTCGCCATCGCCGCAGCGACCTGACCCAGCGAGTTGGCAGCGTCAAAATCGTGTTTCGTTTCGGCGAGGTCAATGAGCTTCAAACAGGCCAGGGACCCTGACTTGGCAAGCGACCGACTTGCGACGGTCTTCTGCAAAGACTCGAGCGCCGCCAGTTTCAGCGCAAGTCCCTCGCCCACCGCGTAATGAGTGACCACGTCATCCAGAATCGCAAGGGCCAATACGGGATCTCCTGCCGACGCCGCCAGGTCGGCCGCTTCGGCAAGCAATGCGTAGCGTCCGGTCGGATCGTCCGCGTCGAGTTTCTTGGTTAACTGATGCATCTTGAGCGCCAGGGCGTGTCGCGGCCTTGCGCTGCGCGCTTTCAGTTCGTCAGCGAATATCTCGCGAACCTTTTTTCTTGCTTCGGCCAACGCAACGCCCGTCGGCGGGGCGAGTCGCGGATCGTCCGCATCGTTGATCGTCGGACCGCCGGGCAAATCGGCGGCCTGTTGCTGTCGAACGAACTGCACATCGTCCAGACTAAGCTTGGAAAGCGCGACCTTAAGTTCGCGGCCGCCTTCGCGGCGAAGCGTGACGATGTCATTGGCAACGCCCACAAACTCGGCCCTCACCGTCGCTTTGCCGCCGGCAGCGGTCCAGGTGCGCATCTCGGCACCGTGAGTCGCCACGCCAACCCAAATAGATGCCGCGACCGCGGTGACGACGATACGAGACGCATAGCGTAGTTTCATCGCCGGTTGACCTCCGATTTCCGCGTGACTTGTCGGCAGGAGTTCTACGAGCGCGGCCGGCAAACGCGGCCGCCATGTATCTTCGCATTCTACACGAAACGCATCCGGCAGCCTAACAGCGAGAAACCGGTCCCAGCGGTTGTTTTCCATCAACACGACGCCTTTGGCGTGGCTCGTGGGTAGCACCTAGATATTTCCGCACGAGACGAACTGCTCCCGGCCACCGTGCCCGGGATACTGTGCGAGAGCCAGCCCGCTCTGTATGCTACGGGACTGGAATTTGTTTCGAATCACCATGTCATTGGGTCTTTGTACACGGGGTGTGATCATGCGTTTCAGGCTATTACTGATCGGCTGTATGTTGCTGGGGATCTCGGGCTGTGGAAAGAAACCGACAGAAAAAAAGATCATCGGGCTTTCGGTTCTGTCGCTGAACAACCCGTTCTTTAAGGTGATCGGCGATAACTTGACCGAAGAAGCGGCCAAGCACGGCTACGAGGTGATCGTTGTCAGTGGCGATCAAGACCCGAACAAACAACTCGAGCAGGTTCGGGACTTCATCAACAAAGGCTGTAAAGCCATCGTGTTGGTTCCCTGTAAGTCAGAAGTGCCGGCGGCAATTCAAGCGGCTAACAACGCGGGCATTCCTGTGTTTACGGTCGACAGTGCTTCGCTCGCCAAGGACGTCAAGGTCGAATGCCACATCGGCACCGACAACTATGGCGGCGGAAAACTGGCGGGCCAAGCCATGCTCGAGATCTTGGGCGAGACCGGCGGCGATGTCGCGATCTTGGACTATCCGGAAGCGGAATCCTGCAAGTTGCGCGTTAAGGGTTTCACCGAAATCATCGACGCGCACAACGCGAAACCCGATGCGTCGAAAATCACCATCGTCAAGATACTTGACGCCCGTGGTGACCAGGAGATGGGCGAACGCATTACCAAGGATATTCTTCAGGCCCACGCGAACCTCAAGGGAATCTTTGCGATCAACGATCCGTCGGGCCTGGGAGCTTATGCCGCCTTGCTGAGCGCCCAAAAGGAAAAGGACATCAAAATCATCGCCTTCGACGGTCAGCGCCAAGGCAAGTTGGCGATCAAGAATGGGCAGATCTATGCCGACCCGATTCAGTTTCCCGACAAGATGGGCATCAAGGTGGCTCAGGTCATTCACGCCTTTTTTAACGGCGAGAAAGTCGAGTCAGAGATTCTTATTCCCGCGTCGCTCTACAAGAAAGCCGACGCGGACGCCGACCCCGACCTAAAGTAGTTTCCGCCGCAAGAACCGCGTCCATGATCGATTCTGCCGAGAACGCTCCGCTGCTCGCGATGCGCGGCATCGACAAGTCGTTTCCCGGCGTTCATGCGTTGCGGCAGATCGACTTGACGTTGCGCCGCGGCGAGGTGCTTGCGCTGTTGGGCGAAAACGGCGCCGGCAAAAGCACGCTGATTAAAGTGCTTGGCGGGGCCCATCGTCCTGATGAAGGCGAGATCCGAATCGAGGGGGAAGCCGTAAACATCCATTCGCCGGCAGACTCGCAGCGAGCCGGCGTGGGGGTGATCTATCAGGAATTCAACCTCGTTCCATCGCTTACGGCGCGCGAGAATATCTTTCTGGGGCACGAGCGTAGCACTGCGACTTTCGTCAATCGCGGCGATGAGCACCAAGCGGCGATCGAGTTGTTTGAGCGGTTGGGCGTCTCTGTCGATCCGGAAACGCTGTGTCGAGATCTCTCGGTGGCACATCAACAGGTGGTCGAGATCGCCAAGGCCCTTTGGCTTGACGCCCGAATCATGGTGATGGACGAACCGTCGGCCACGCTTACGCCGAAGGAAATCGAACGTCTGTTCGAGGTGATTCGCGAGCTCCAGGCGGCGGGGATTGGCATTATCTACATCAGTCATCGCTTGGAAGAGATTTTCAGCATTGCCGATCGAGTTACCGTGATGCGCGACGGCGGACACGTGACCACGAAGTTGATCGACCAACTGACGCGCGACGAATTGATCGAGGCGATGGTCGGGCGGAAGCTGGAGAACGAGTTCCCGGCACGCGACGTAATTCCCGGCAAACCGCGACTCGTGGCCCGCGGCCTCACGCGGGGCGACGCCGTGCGCGATGTGTCGCTCACCGTTCATCAAGGCGAAATTCTCGGTGTTACGGGTCTCGTGGGCGCCGGGAGATCGGAGACGGCTCGGCTGATCTTTGGCGCTGATCGCCTCGATGCCGGCACGGTCGAGCTTGACGGAAAGACGCTCAACATCCGCCAACCTCGCGACGCCATCCGCGAGGGCATCTGTCTGTTAACCGAGGATCGAAAAAACCAGGGGTTGATCCTCGATCAATCGGTGCGCCATAACTTTGGCCTGCCGAACCTCAGCCGGTTTTCCTCGAGGGGATTCATCAATCAGGCCGCCGAACGAGAGGCGTTCGCCGAATTTATCGATACGCTGGGTATCAAAACACCGCACCAGGAGCAGCAGGCAGGATTCCTCTCCGGAGGGAATCAACAAAAAGTCGTCTTGGCCAAATGGCTCGCTCGAGAATGCGAAGTCCTGATCTTCGACGAGCCCACGCGCGGAATCGACGTTGGTGCAAAGTATGAAATTTATCTACTGATGAACGATCTTGCCGCTCAAGGCAAGGCGATCATCATGATCAGTTCCGAGTTACCCGAGATCCTGGGGATGTCCGACCGAATCTTGGTGATGCACGAGGGTCGTGTCACTGGCGAGATCACGGACGTTGCCCAGGCCACGCAAGAGCAGATAATGCAATTGGCGATTCAATGAGCGAAAAACCCAAATCATCTCAGGCGTCTATCGCCCCACGAGCCGAGGCGTCGTCTTTCAATTGGGCCCAATGGTTTGCCGAGTACGGCATGTTGTTGGTGCTCGGGCTGTTGTGTGTCGGGATGTGTTTGACGACCATCTCCGAGACCCATCCTAACGGCTCTTCGGCGGGAACAGAATTCGCCGACGACATCATTCAGAAACACGGCGCGGACAAGCAAGTGTTGGTCGTCGCAGGAGTCACCAAAGAGGACAAGGGTTTTGTTGAGGCGCTGGCGGCACGCCTTAAGGAATCCGACGTCGAGATCGTGGCCGCGCTGAACGGTTTTCCGGGTGACGCCCGAAAGATACTCTCTGACCTGCAAAGCCAGGACAAGAAAGTCGATCTGATCGCCTGCAACTCGACGTCCCAGACGTGGTCGGTGTGGAAAGTGATGCGGCGAGAATCGCCTCAGATCGGCACGATGGAGGTTGTCAGTCCGGAAAGTTATTATTGGCCGTCCTTTCTGAGTGCGGGCAACGTACTGGGGATTATCGACAACGCAACGATTTTTGCCATCATCGGCATCGGCATGACGATGGTGATTATCACCGGCGGCATCGATCTTTCGGTGGGAAGCTTACTGGCCCTGGCCGCGGTCATCTCGACCATGATGATCCGTGATCTCGCCGGAGGGGCCGACGCCGGTGGACTGGGGGTGTTTGTCTGTTGTGTGACGGCGATCGCAGTCTGTGGCCTGTTGGGGGCGCTCTCCGGGGGGATCGTCTTGACGTTCAATACTCGACCCTACGTCGTGCCGCCGTTTATCATGACGCTTAGCATGATGTTGATCGCTCGCGGGCTTGCGTACATCATTAGCGGAAACCAAACGATCGCCGGGCCGGATCTTCCCGCTAGTTTCAACTGGCTTGGCGCTGGCACCACGTTTGGCCCAGTCCGAAATCCTATCGTGTTGATGTTTGTTCTGTATATTGTGGCCCACGTCATGATGTCGCGCACCACCGTGGGACGTTATATCTACGCCGTCGGCGGCAACACCGAAGCGGCTCGACTCTCTGGCGTACCGGTCAAACGTGTGTTGCTCTGGGTCTATACAGGGTGCGGATTGCTCGCCGGCCTGGGCGGCGTCGTGTTGGCTTCGCGGCTTTCCAGTGGTTCTGCCACCTACGGAAACACGTACGAACTGTTCATTATCGCGGCGGTGGTCGTGGGTGGAACCAGCCTGAGCGGTGGCGAGGGGAAAGTCTTTGGCACGCTCATCGGCGCCCTAATTATCGCCGTCGTCCAAAGCGGATTGAACCAGCAAGGCGTCAGCGGACGCAAACAGGAACTCGTGTTGGGGGTCATTATTCTAGCCGCCGTGCTGCTCGACATGCTCGGCAAACGCGCGGTGCAGAAGCGACGTTCAAAAACTTAGGCCCCTATCGGCGGCGCGAATAACGATATGAGTACGTGTTCGGACCTTGGCGAGCTTGTCGGTTACTTCGAGTCGAAGATCGAGCGCCTCCGCCAAGACGAACAGTTCTGGCTCGGGATCGCCGGGCCGCCTGGGTCGGGAAAAAGCACGCTCTGCGGCGAGTTGCTCAGGCAGCTTGGCGATACTGCGATCGTCCTGCCGATGGATGGCTATCATTACCGACGCGATCAGCTCGACCGCATGCCCGACCCGGAAGAAGCTCATCGGCGTCGTGGTGCGCCGTTTACCTTTGACGCGGAGCGATTCGTCACCGAGTTGGCCGCCGCACGCACGACCGGTCAAGGGTTGTTTCCGTCGTTCGATCACACGGCGGGTGACCCGATAGAGGACGACATTCGCTTGATCAAAGGACAACACAAGATGGTGATTGTCGAGGGGAATTACCTGCTGCTAGATGACGAACCTTGGAATCGACTGCCGGCGTTCTTCGACGAAACATGGTATCTCGACACCGACATCGCCCTCTGCAAGCAGCGCGTCTACCAGCGGCTGATCGCCACCGGTTGTGACGCGCCGACTGCCCGGCAGCGTGTTGCGTACAACGATGGGCCCAACGCCGAGTTAGTCATTCGGGTGAGCCCCCGAAACGCGGATCGCGTCATCCGGTTGGCCTGAGCGCTGAGAATGCAAGTCGCTCGTCAGGAACCGCACGCGCTGATACCTGCCGCCCTGTTTTCTGAAGACTTTCGTGCAGAGTCGAAACTCGCGTCAAAATATCGGCCCAACAAGTCGACGCAACTATTGATCCAGTAACGGGTTACGGATTCACGCCATCGACCTACGGAACCGAAGGAAATGGTGTAGAATGGGGCGTGAGTCACAGCGCCCGCCCCACGCCGAACCTTCCGGCGATTCAACCTGCCTTTTGATCTGAGCAAAGGTTTATCCTATGCGAACTCCTTTAGATCGACGAACGTTTCTCCGTGGCACCGGCGTGGCGATCGCGCTGCCGATGCTCGAAGCGATGACCCCGCTTGGTCGAGCGGCCAACAAAACGGCCAAGCCCGCCAAACGCTTCGTCTGTCTTTCGAGCAACTACGGCATTTACGCCAAGGCGTTCTTCCCCGACCAAGAACAGGCGGGCGCGAAGTATGATCTGCCCGAATCGCTCAAGCCGCTCGAGAAGCATCGCAAAGATTTCACCGTCTTTTCGAATCTCGATCATGGCAACACGGGCGGTCATCAGGGAGTGCCGGTACTGCTGAGCGGTGTGCGGCCCTACCTCGCGTCGAATTTTCCCGAGGGCAACATCAGCCTCGACCAGAAGATGGCTGAGCATGTTGGCGCTCAGACGCGATTTTCGTCGATGAGCGTGCGGGTCAACGAGGCGAACTTCGTGAGTTTCACCCGCACCGGTGTGCAGGTGCCGGCGATTGACTTGCGGCAGATGTACCGCGCTCTGTTCCTTGCCGACTCGAAAGACCAGAAGGCGACGGCTGCTGAGCGACTCAAGCGGCACAACAGCATCCTCGACGTGGTCAAGGAGCAAGCTCAGGCCGTCAACAAGTCGCTCGGCAAGCAGGATCAGCGAAAGTTCCAGGAATATCTCGATGCGGTCCGCACGCTGGAGAAGAAAATCGTTCAACAAGGCCCCTGGCTCGACCGGCCGAAACCGAAGACCGACCGACCGGAACCCGCGCAAGGAAAGGGCACCGATGCCGACCTGCGGGCGATGATCGAAATGATCGCGCTGGCGATTCAGACCGATTCGACGCGGGCGATCACAGTTTCGTCCGGTTTCGTCAACGGCGACTTTGGCCTGAAGGGCGGCTATCACGGATTCTCGCACCACGGCGAACGCGAAAAGGAAGTCGCAGCGCTAAAGGTCATCGATCAAAACAAGGTGTCACAGATGGCTTACCTGATGGATCTGCTCAAAGGACAGCAAGACACGATCAGCGGCGGCACGCTGTTTGATCACACCATGATCCTCTTTGGCTGTGGCATGGCGACCGGACAACACTCGACCAAGAACCTGCCGCTGCTGCTGGCGGGCGGCGGATTCAAGCTTGGCGAGCATCGGGTTCTTCCCGAGAAGAAAGGCTAACGCGTTCCGGCGGCCAATCTCTTGCTGTCGATGTTGCAGAATTTTGGCGTCGAGGAAGATCGTTTCGGCACGAGCACCGGCACCCTGACGGGACTCGAGAGGCGCTTGGCATGAGGTGGTTGCGACGAGCATTGTTTTTGACACTCGCCGTTGGGTTATTTCTCGCAGGACCGGCGCAGGCTAAAGATCCGTCGATCGAGAAAACGATTGAGGAAACGGCGGCCGAGATCAAGCCGTTTCTCGCCAAACATTGCTATGCGTGTCATGGTCCGAAGGAACAAGAGGGCGATATTCGGTTCGACACGTTGAAAATCGATTTGAGCCACGTCCCGACGCTGGAACTTTGGCAGAATATCCTCGACCAAATCAACCTGGGCGAGATGCCTCCCAAGGAAGAGCCACGCCCGACGCTCGCGGAGATGACCCCCATCGTCGATTCGTTGACGACGACTCTGAGATCGGTCTATGCAAAAAAGCGCAGCACCGGTGGCAAAACAGTAATCCGTCGCTTGAACCGACACGAGCTACGCAACACCTTGCGTGATTTGTTGTATCTCAAAGGCGCCTCGTATCGCCCTGGCGCGGTGTCGAAATTGGTCGACAACAACGGCAACGGTCGTGTCGAGCGCACCGGTAATGATCCGGTGCGCGAATTTCCCGAAGACGAAAACGAAGACGGTTTCGTCAACATCGGAAACCGTCTCGTGATGTCCGACTTTCTTCTCAAACTAACCATCGCGGCCGCCGAGGAGACCCTGCAGGCGGCGACTCACTCGGGAAAAAAACCCAACATCAAGACGCGCCGCTTCGCTGGCCATCTGGTCAAGGGAAAGCAGTACGGCCAGCAGACACTCGAAACCGTCTCACGCGAGTTGAACCCCGACTTCGACCTGATGGTGATGGGCTACGAACGTCATGGACGTCTTACGCCGCAACAGTTGCGGGGCGGCGTCGGCACGGCCGCACGTTATCGGATCACCGTCGAAGCGTCGGGACACAACCAGAAGCATCCCTGGGGCGAGTTGATCAAAACCGATCAGGCGCAGC
>Ga0114996_10007090_pt1 | contig 12794 bp, 9 predicted proteins | sample ArcticOcean_MG_C_4_FD_87039 | JGI IMG/M metagenome (GOLD analysis project Ga0114996, IMG submission 87039) | Marine microbial communities from western Arctic Ocean - ArcticOcean_MG_CB4_134 | ecosystem: Environmental > Aquatic > Marine > Oceanic | place: Arctic Ocean: Canada Basin | collected... | reverse complement strand
TGCCGCGGACGGCGATGCCGCCCAGTCGTCGGCGAAATCCGGCAATCAATGGCGCGTGCGCTTCACGCCTCCCGAGCCGGGCAATTGGCACTGGTCGGCTTCGTTTCGAACGGGCAGCAACGTTGCCCTCAGCACCGCTGCTTCACCCGGCGCGCCGACAGCGTTCGATGGAGAGTCGGGAGAGTTCGATGTCGCCGCCGCTCCCCAAGGTGCTCCCGGTTTCAGCGGGAAGGGCTTCCTGCGCCACGCGGGCGGGCATTACCTGCAGTTCCAAAACGGCGACTACTTCCTCAAGGGTGGCGCCGATTCGCCGGAGAACTTTCTCGGCTATTTTGAATTCGACGACACCTTCGACACAGCGACGCACGAGGGAATCGCAACCGACGCCAAGACCTTTCTCCACAAGTACGAACCTCACGCGCGCGATTGGAAACCGGGTGATCCCACCTGGAAGGACGGCAAGGGCAAGAACATTATTGGCGCTCTCAACTACCTCGCTTCCAAAGGGATGAACAGCGTTTACTTCCTCACCTACAACATCGACGGCGGCGACGGCAAGGAAACCTGGGTATGGAACGACCCCGATTCGAGGGACCGCTTCGATGTCTCGAAACTCGCTCAATGGGAGATCGTCTTCTCTCACATGGAACGGCTCGGCCTGATGATGCACCTCATCATCCAGGAGACCGAGAACGACGAAGTGATGGGCGGGGGCCCCGGTCTCAACGAAGTCCGGCGGCTCTACCTGCGCGAGCTGGCCGCAAGATTCAGCCACCACCTGTCGATCGTCTGGAATCTCGGTGAGGAAAACGATACGCCGCGGAGTGACCGCTTGGAAATTGCCCGATACATCCGCGGCATGGACCCCAACGATCACGCGGTTACGGTCCACACGCACAACCGGCGAAGCCGGCGTTCCTACACGGGCATCCTGGGTACGGAGGAGTTCCAGGCTAGCTCGATCCAGGGGCGCATGGAAGACAGCAACCTCGAGACGATCGCACTGCGCTCGCGCTCGGCGGCCTCAGGCCAGCCTTGGGCCATTTTCCACGACGAGCAAACGCCCTCGTCGGTCGGCGTGATGCCCGACGCCGAAGATCCCCTGCACGACAAACCCCGCAAGCAAGCGCTCTGGGGCAATCTGATGGGCGGTGGTTCCGGAGTCGAATGGTATTTCGGGTACGCCTATGACCACATGGACCTCAACTGCGAAGATTGGCGCTCCCGCGACACGATGTGGGACCAGACGCGGTTTGCGCTGGAGTTTTCCCACAAGCACATTCCCTTTTGGGAGATGTGGCCGGCGAACGACCTGAGCGACAACGAAGCCGCTTACGTTTTCGCCAAGGAAGGCGAGATCTACGTGGTCTATCTTCCAGAGGGCAACAGAACTCGCCTGACTTTGGCGGCAGGCGATTACACGCTGCAATGGTACGACCCGCGCAACGGCGGCCCGCTCCATTCCGGTAAAACGAAAATGCTGAACGTCGGCGACACCTCGATGCGAGATGACGGCAGCATCCAGATCACTCCGCCACATCATCCGGGCAAAGACTGGGTTGCGCTGATCAAGAGGACCGGCGCGCCTCGGTGAACGGGCGGCTCGGCGAGCTCTACTTTCCAGCGTTCCAGGGAGGTACGACGCCGTTGGTTCGGGCGTAGGCAATCGCCTGACCCATGTGTTCGCTTGGGAGGGCGAAACTGCGCCTTTTCCTGGCAGAAACAGCGCCGCGCCCGTAAGGGTGCGGTCGAAGTTCGTCAGAGTTTCGGGACCGCTTTCGGAATGGCGTCACTGCGAGGCTGGACTAGACCGCACCGTTGCGGGCGCGGCTCTGTCAAGAATCCTCGCTTGAAAACAGTCGTCGAAAACCCCGCGAGATCAGTCGTCGCTGCCGCCAAGCAGACCGGCGCGCATCAAGAAGTAGACCAGGGTCAGCAGCGTGCTGACCGCCGCCGCCACGTAGGTCAGCGCCGCGGCGTTCAATACGCGATCTACACCCTCTCGCTCGGTCGGGGAGATGATTCCGTATTCGACGACCAGTTGTTTCGCGCGGTTCGAAGCGTCAAACTCCACCGGAAGCGTAACGATCTGGAACAGCAGCACCATGGAAAACAGCACCGCTCCGATCAAGACCATGTTCTGCGAAGACAGGAAAAGCCCGATCAACATCACGAAGTAGCCGATCGACGAGCCAATGCTTGCGGTGGGAACCAGCGTCGAGCGGAGCCACAGAGGACCGTAGCTTTTGGCATGCTGGATGGCGTGCCCGGCTTCGTGCGTGGCCACCCCGATGGCCGCGATGGACGGGGAATCGTGGACTTGCTCGGAGAGCGCCAGGCTTTTCGTCACCGGATTATAGTGGTCCGATAACAAGCCGTGGGAGCGGGTGATCTTGACGTCGTGAATACCGGCGCGGTCGAGCATGGATTTGGCCGCCTGCGCCCCGGTGTGTCCCATCATCGAGCGGACCTTCGAGTACTTATTGAACGCCCGTTTCGTGCGAAAGCTGGCCCACATCGACAGGGCCAAGCCAGGAATCATGAACAGCAAATAAAGCGGGTCGAAGAAAAACACGTCTAGTCCTCCCGTAAATGGTTATACGGCATTCGCTGACACTAAGTTCATTCTACAAGTTATCCAGATTTCGGGCTATTGACGGGCCTCGACCCTCGGGCCCGCACGGTTCTCTATAGCCCGAGATGGCTAGCTAGGGCCGCTCCGCGGGCGACCCTGCGCCAGGCACGTTTCTCTCCCGCTCGGCGTTCCCCGTCGATCAGCACCTGTTGTGTTGTCAGCCGGTAACCGGCCTGTGCGTCTTAATGTAGTCCGGGTCGATAGTTACTCCTAGGCCCGGCCCCATCGGAACCTTGATTATGCCCTCCACACTCTCGAACGGTTCCGCCTTGCTCTCCACCGGAACCGTCGTGCCGTTGGCATCCCTCGTGTGGAACATCTTGAACTCGTGGTACTCGGCCGCCGCCGGGCACACCGACACCATCTGCAGCATGTACACGTAGCCCAGTCCGCCTCCCGAGATGTGCGGCGTAATCTTCAGCCCGGCGGCCTCTGCCAAGCGCGCGACCTGCATCGTGCGAATCATCCCGCCGCAATAGAACAGGTCCGGCTGCACGATCTGGAACACCTCGTTGCCGATCAGGTAGCGGAAGCCGTGAACGCCGAACTCCTCCTCGCCCCCAGCCATCGGGATGTCGAGAGCCTCCTCCACCTGCTTCTGTTCCTCATACCAGTCCCAGGGGACGGGCTCTTCGTAGAAGTAGTACTTGTACTCCTCGAGGATCTTCCCAATGCGGATGGCTTCCTTCACCGAGTACGACCCGTTGCCGTCGATCATCAGCACCATGTCGTCGCCGAACTTCTCCCGCGCCATGCGGATCAGCTTTTCCGTGCGCCCCGGCGCGTTGTCGATATCGGAAGCCAGGTTGTCGCCTCGCCCAGCGCGAATCTTGATCGCCTTCGCCTTGGTATCCAACCAGTCCTGTTCCACCAAGGCGAGCGACTCTTCCGGTTCCAAGGCGCGTAGCTGCCGCAGCCGCGTTCCCAGGTAGATCGAGACCTCCGGGTTCAGGACGTCGCCCAGCAACTGGCCGGCGGGCTTGTTCGCGATGTTTCCCAGCATGTCGAGAATCGCGAACTCGACGGCCGCCATCTGGACGCACAGCGGAATGCCCTGCCGCTTGATGTTCCGCTCAGCCGCGTTGAACATCAGCAGGTCCAAATCGCGCGCATCCTTACCGGCGAAGTGATGGTGCAGGCTGTGGACGAACATCGGGTAACTCGTCTTCGCGATAAACGGGTGTCCAATGGAGATGCCTTCGGCGCCGTCCTTCGAGCGCACGCGGCAGATAGTGTTGTCCCGATCGCGCAGCAACTCGAGCGAGTCGATGATGACGGGTTCCGGGAACAGCTCCCTCTTCAGCACGGGCTGGCGAAGCACTTCATCCAGCGCGGAGTAGTCCGTTGCCGCCGGAGGAGCCTCAGTCGGCGACCCGCAAGACGCCATCGAAGAGACAACGGCCGCGCCTCCGGCGATCGTCGCGGCCTGCAGGAACTTACGTCTGTGTGGGGTAGTCATAACGGCTGTATTGTAGCGGAAATCAAACCCCGTTCACGGGGCTCTTACGGTAGGCTAGCCCGATTGTCGGCGCTCCTGCTAGCGGCTGAGGCGCACAACTTTGTGGGGGTTGTTGAGCAGGACGTAGATTGCGCCTTCGGGGCCAGTCTTGATGTCCCGGACGCGGCCGTAGCCTTTGAGAAGAACTTCCTCGTTCGCTACGTGATCGCCGCCAAGCTCCAGGCGCTTGATCTGCTCGAACCGCATTGCGCCGACGAACGCGTGGTTCTTCCATTTCGGGAACATCTCCCCGGTGTAGAACTCCAGCGCGCTGAGGCCGGGCGAAGGCGTCCAGTATTTGATCGGCTGCTCCATTCCCTCCTTGTGCGTAAGGTCGGAAACGATCGTGCCGTCGTAGTTGATCCCGTAGGTGATGACCGGCCAGCCGTAGTTGGCGCCAGGCTTGAGGATATTTAGCTCGTCGCCGCCCATGGGGCCATGTTCGGTCCCCCAGAGGACGCCGGTCTGGGGGTGCTGGCCAATTCCCTGCACGTTGCGGTTGCCGATGGTGAAGATCGCCTCGAGCGCGCCGTCTTTGCCGGCGAAGGGATTGTCGGCTGGAATCGAGCCGTCCGGGAAGATGCGATAGACCTTGCCACCGGGTTTGCTCAACTGCTGGACTTCATCGTTCCGGCCGATGTCCCCGATGGTGAAGTAGAGATGGCCGTCTTTGTCAAACAGCAGCCTGGATCCCCAGCGCGTACCGCTCGAAAAGTGCAGCTCGTCGGGTACGCGAAAGATCGTTTCCTGATCGACCCATTGATGGCCCTCGACCCGGCCGCGGATCACCCGAGTCATGGCGGGCGTTTCTTCGACGGAAGGATCGCCGAGGGCGTGAACGTAGCCGATATAGATCCAGCCGTTGTCCTGGTAGCCTGGGTCCAGAACGATGTCGCACATGCCGGAGTCGTTGTACTGGGTCGTCGCCGGAACACCGTCGATCGGGGTAGGATCGAGCTTGCCGTCGATCATCCACCTGAGACCTCCCCGCCGCTCGGTGATCAGCGCGCGGCGCGCATCGACGAATTCGATCCCCCAGGGGGCTGAGCTAAATCCGTCGTCGACGAGCGTTTCGGTTTTGACGGCGTAGTCCGCGGTTCGGATCGAATCGGGTACGGCCTTTACCGCGTCCGGCTGCTTGTCTTGGTTCTCCAGTATGTAGTCGGCCAGCGACTCCGCTTGTTGCTCGGAGAGGACGCGCGAAAACGGAGCCATGTCGGTCCCGGGAACTCCGTACATGACGACCTGGAAGATGGCGCTTCGATCGGAGGTGTATTTCCAGCGATCCTTTTTCAAGGGCGTGTGCTGGGCGCCTTCCATGTTCGCGCCGTGGCACGCCGAGCAGTGGGTCTTGTAGAGCAGGGCAGGGCTAGTTGATTCAGCGGCCGTCGTCTGAGCACACATTGCGGTCAGCAGTACGACAGCCAAGACGATGGTTCTCATGTCAGCTCGGCGCTCCTATTCGTCGGCGGTCAGAATCGACCGCGCGAACACGATTAGTATCGCAGGGAAGCAGTATCGCAGGGAAAGGCGGGACCTCGGAAGGCTAAGGTCCAGTTTCTTGCGCCAGGCGCCCGACTGCCCTCGCCCCCCCCGCTGGGCCGGTCCAGACCCTTATCCTTCGGCCAAGAGCTGAACTACCTCTGCAATCGGCTTCAGGTGAAACGCGTTGCCGCGTCCGATCAGGAACCGGCCGCCCCTCGATGGACGGTCCCGATTTCGATCCACTGAAACTCCTGATGGAAACAAGCCTTCACACCAGGTCTACTTCTTGGGTTTTCTCCTGGCCAGTTGATATTGCGTAAACGGAGAACGGACACCTTTGATGTCGACATTCAACAGATAAGGCTTGCCGCTGGCCAGGGCCCGGTCAAGCGCGGCTCCGATTTGGCCCGGCGTTTCGATGAACTCGCCTTCGCCTCCGAAGCCTTTCATGACCAGGTCGTAGCGCGTTCGGCGAAGCTCGCAGGCGACGGTCTTTTCGCCGCCATAGTTGCCGAGCTGAAGCTCGCGTTCGATTCCCCAGCCCCCGTCGTTGCCGACGATGATGATGACCGGCAGGCCGAAGCGGACCGCCGTGTCCATTTCCGAGAGATAAAAGCCTAGCGAACCGTCGCCCGTGATGACGACTGATGGCGAGTTGGGGCGCAGGATCTGTGCCGTCAGCCCGATCGGAAAAGCGACGCCGAGGCCGGCCAGAGCACCGAGCCTGAGCCAGTGCATCGGTTGCACCGCGGGTATGCTGCAGCGGCCCCAATGCACGAAGTCCCCGCCATCCCAGCACAGGGTGGCGTCTGGCGGAAGGCGTTTACGCAACTCCATCGTGAGATGCAAGGGATGCATCGGCGTCGACGGCTCGGAAGCGATCGATTGCATTTCCTGTTCCCAGGACGCTTTGGCTGCCGCTATGTCGGCGATCCAGGAGGAGCGGTCCGGCGCCGGCCGCTTGCCCAGCGCGTCGAGCAAATCTTCTAGTGTCAGCTTGACGTCGGCGGCGATGCCGATTTCGATATCGCGGTTGAGACCCAACTCCTGCGGATGAATGTCGACTTGCACGAACTTGGCGTCCGGTGAAAACAGTTGCGAGCCTCCAAGGCGGACGCGGTAATCGAGTTTCTTGCCGAGAACGATCACCAGATCGGCTTGCGGCAGAGCGGTGTCAGCGGCGCGGTTCAAAGTTGGATCGGCATATCCGAAGCACAGCGGATGGGCATCGGACACCAAACCTCGCGCCAGGCAAAGCGTGAACAACGGCAGGTTTGCCTTCTCGATGAAGGCTTCCAAGGGTGCGCCGGCGTCGGAAAACCAGGCGCCGCTCCCGGCAATCACGACAGGCCGCTCGGCCTTGTCGAGCAAGTCAATCACGCGGTTGATGTCGGCGGAGTCGGCGCCGGGTCGCCGGGGCTGGACGGGTCCGCTGGGAATGGGCGCGTGGGTCTCGGTCTGGGCGCTGAATTGGTCGACGGGTATGCTCAGGTGCGCCGCGCCGGCCCTTCCCGAGAGAGCTTCGAGAAAAGCACGGCGAACATGGAACGGGATCTGTCCGGCGTGGGCGGGGACGGCGGCATACTTGGTGATGCTACGGACGAGCGAGAGCTGGTCCATGTCTTGGAAAGCGTTGCGGTCCCGCAACTGCGAGTTGCTCATCCCGCTAACCGCCACGATCGGGCTGCCGGTGCCATTCGCGGTGGCGATTCCGGTGATGGAATTGGTGTGGCCGGGAGAGCCGGTGACGAGCGAGACACCCGGCGTGCGGGTCAGGCGTCCCCAGCCGTCGGCCATATGCACGGCGGCGGACTCGTGGCGCGTGTCGACGATGTTCAGCCCCTCGCGCGAGGCGACCTGCAGAATCTCATTGAGATGGTCGCCGACCAGGGTGAAAATGTGGGTCGTACCGAGATTCTTGAGACTGGCTACGAAAAGTTCAGCACCGCTGGGCATCGATTCAGGGTCTCCGGGGGGGGGATTGAATATGGAGCGCCAGACTCACGGTGGATCGCGGTCATCAGCGCTGAAACAAACCAGCACTATACAACCTTTTGATGGAGCATCGCACGCCGGCAACCCACTGGTATGGCGACAACTTGCGTGGTGTCGTTGTTGTCAAACTCCCGTAGCGCGGGACCCGTAAAAGACCCGCGCCCCTCGACTCGGTTCACCCGACGGATGCCGTCAGACAAAAAGCCGCGGGTATTTTGGTTTTCTTCGCTCAAGCTGTTAACCCGGCGGGCCACTGAGTCGTTATAGGGGTGAAGATCGCATTCTGAGGGACCCAGCGGGGCCGGCCGAACAGCCCCCAAGCGGGTTCACGGAAAGCGTACAGACCCCAAGGAGGATTAATTATGCATCCAGAAGCAATTGCAACACTCGTACCTTTCGGTGCTTTCGTGATGATCGTATTCATCGCGTGGTTTGCTGCTCGCGAGAAACAGGCAAGAGGTCAGGCGCGAACCGAGCTTCATAAGCACCTGTTAGACAAATTTGGTTCGGGAACCGAACTGAGCCAGTTTCTCGAGACCGAAGGCGGGAAGAGAATGATCGAGGATCTCGGAAAGGACCACTCAAGCCCGAAGGAACGCACCCTGAAGCACATCAGAAGCGGGTTTATCATGCTGTTCTTGGGGATAGGTTTTCTGGCGGCGACATACGCAGAGTCGGACTTGGTGATCCCGGGTGCAGTGTTCGTCGCGTTGGGAGTGGGCTTCTTGATCGGGGCATTCGTCTCTCAGCGGCTGTCCAAGAGCTGGCAAGCGGGCAGCGAACCGAGCAAGCCCGACGGACTCTCGGCTTGATCGTCACAAAGCTTGGCGCGTCTAGCATCGCCAGCCCCCCCCGGACGGCGATGCCAGCACGCATCTCAAGTCTTCGATGGAAAGCAGACTCGTTCATGTTCTCGGACCGATGGAAATTGCTGAGCCACAACCAAGGTAAACTCGGATGACGCTACGCGATGCAGCCCTGCACACTGATTCAATGCAGGGGGCCTCGGTACAGGGGGCTTCGGTGCGGGTCATGCCGGCGGCGACTCAGCGCCCAAGGGCCGGCCAGGCGATGGATGAAGCCGCTTTCCAGGTCTTCTATCAAAGGACAGCGCCGGGACTGCGCGCCTACATTCATCGCTCCGCGGGCAGCGCCGATTTGGCCGACGACATTTTGCAGGACGCCTTCTTGAAGTTCCTGCGGGTAGCGCCAGGACACCTCGAGCCCTCGCAACAGAAGGCCTATCTCTACAAGATCGCTAGCAGCCTGCTGGTCGACCACTGGCGGAGTTTGAATCGCGAGCAACGCTGGGACTGGAAGTCTTTCCTTGGCAAGCAGCCAGCAACCGAGCCCAAATTGAACCTCGGCCACGATTTGGCGGGAGTCTTCCGGACACTCAAACCACGGCAACGGTCATTGCTTTGGCTGGCCTATGTCGAGGGGTTTGAGCATCACGAGATCGCCTCGATGCTCGGGCTGCGGGAGAGCAGCGTCAAAGTCTTGTTATTTCGCGCGAGACGGAAAATGGCGGATACGCTCAGAGAAAAGGGCCTCGGCCCGAAGATGAAAACCGCGGAGGTCAGGTCATGAACCCAGCCCGTTCCTCAATAGAATGTCCGCAAGAAGCGAGCGTGGTGAAGGCCGCCAGGACGGGCCAGTGGGACGACGTGCTCGAGGCGCACGCCGCCGCGTGTCCGGCATGCGGTGAGGCCGCGCTGGTGAGCAACAGCCTGCGCGCGATAGCTCTCGAAACGGAGGGTCACAAGCCCCTGCCTGATCCCTATTTGGTGTGGCTGAAGGCAAGTCTAACCGAACGTCAGGCCGCGAGTCAGCGGGCGTCGAAGCCGTGGGATTTGGCGGAAGCGCTGGGCCATTGCATAGTGGCCGTCGTATTGGCGGGCTGGCTGCTGGGAGAGTGGCCTTCGATCCAGCAGCGACTGGCGGAGTGGATGCCTTTGGGCCGGCTGCAGGAGTGGCCGCCAGCCTGGTTCATGATGAGTTCCGCCGTGAGTTTTCCGCCATCAATGGTGTTCTGGACAATCATTGGATTAATCTGCTTCGTTGCCCTCATGGCGGCGGAGCCGCTGTTCTCCGAAGACTGATTTGCCGAACGCCGTCCCGCGCTACCAAGCCAGGGTCTCACCTCCCGAAGCTCGGAGCCGCGGGTGTGAACCCGCGGTTTGGCCCGTTTACGGGCCTTGTACTAACTTAGCGCGGGGCTCGCCGAGGAACGCGCTAGCAAGGACTTCCATCCGCGCCCTTGTCTGGATATCTGAAATTTCTGTCGCCTTTGCCAGATTGGCAGTGTGCTTTCGAATTTAGAATAAGGTCAAATTCCCAGCGTGGTCTGCGCTAAAATTCTGCGCTAAAATAAAGATACGACTTCTCGGTGGGCAACCGAGTTCCAATCGGCCCATCTCGCGAACCTAGTCGAGTGGGCTGGGAATCGCTAGGCCAGGAGGTGTCCCATGACAGCGGCAGTGTTGGTCTTGTTGGCGCTGCTCCCACAGCTTGTCGACCGCACGAAGGATCCGCTTCAACTTGCGCCTCCCTCGCGCGAGCTTTCTCACGAAAAACGCGCTGACATCTTCATGGCCCGCAAGATGTACCGGGAAGGGGTCGAAACCTACCACCTCGCGCTCGGGCAGAAAGAATCTCCTTACCTCTACAACAAGCTGGGGATTGCCTATCATCACCTGGCGATGTTCCCCAGCGCGACGAGATCCTACCAAAAAGCGGTCAAGCTCGACAAAGAGTACTCCCAGGCGATCAACAATCTGGGGGCGGTCTACTACGCGCAAAACAAGTACAAAAAGGCGATTCGGCAGTATAAGAAAGCCCTCAAGGAAAGCCCAAATTCCGCTTCCATGCACAGCAACCTGGGCACCGCCTACTTCGCGCGCAAAAGGTACAAGGACGCCACCGGCGAATACCTTCAGGCCTTGCTGCTCGACCCCCGCGTTTTCGAGCACCGCAACACGGTCGGCACTTTGCTGCAGGAACGCAGTGTCAGGGACCGGGCTCAATACAACTATTTCATGGCCAGGACCTACGCCTCGGCCCAGTTGTACGACAAGTCGCTGCTCTATTTGCGCAGAGCTTTTGAGGAAGGGTACAAAAAACGAAAGAAGGTCGCCGAGGATCCGCTCTTCGCTCCGCTGTCGGAGAACCCCCTATTTCAGCGGCTCGTCTTTACCGGCCAGACTGCCCAACTACGGTAGCCGGCCGCTTGCCGGGGATAGGCGGGCTGGCCGTCGTGATGGGCTACTCAAGAATCCGATCTATTTCATCGTCTCTTTGCGTACCGTGATCGAATCGATGTAGTCCAGATCTATTTCGTAGCCGAGACCGGGCGCGCTGGAAACTTTGATGGTCCCCTGAGAACTCACCTCGACGGGCGGCTCGATGATGTCGCGCGACCAATAGCGCTTACTGGCGGATACGTCGCCGGGGAGCGTGAAGTTGGCGAGCGTCGAGAGGGCGATATTGTGGGCGCGGCCAATGCCGGCCTCAAGCATGCCTCCGCACCAGACCGGTATGTGATGGGCACGGGCGATGTCGTGTACCAGCATGGCTTCGGAAAACCCTCCCAAGCGTCCGAGCTTGATGTTGATCACGCCGCAGGCCTGCATCTCGATGGCTTGCTCCGCGTGGCGAGCACCGCGGATGCATTCGTCCAGGCAAATCGGTGTTTGGATGCGGCCTTGGAGCTTGGCGTGGTCGATGATGTCGTCGTGGGCGAGGGGCTGCTCGATCATCATCAAGTTGAAGGCGTCGAGTTGCCTGAGGTGGTCGGTGTCGCCGAGCGTATAGGCCGAATTGGCATCGGCCATGAGCTGGATTTCGGGGAACTGCTCGCGCACCGCTTCGATGATCTTCACGTCCCAGCCGGGCTTGATCTTAACTTTGACGCGCTGGTAGCCGGCGTCGATTTCGCGCTCGATCAAGCCGAGCAGTTCTTCTACGGAATCCTGTATCCCGATCGAGACTCCGCAGGGAATCTCGGTCCAGGTGCCGCCGAGATGTTTCCACAGAGGGACGTTGCGCGAGCGGGCTTCGAGATCCCAAATCGCGGCTTCCAGTCCGCCGCGGGTCATGTTGTGACCGCGGATGTGCGCGGTGCGCGAGGCTGTTTCAGCGGCACTGCCTGGCGGCTGACGGAGCAGTTGAGGGGCAACGAAGTCTTTGAGCAGCAGCCAGGCGGCATCGGTCCATTCTTCGTTGTAGAAAGGCTTCTCCCCGGCGGTAACCTCACCCCAACCGCTGATGCCATCGCTTTGAACTTCGACCAGCAGGATTCTGCGTTCGGTCGTGCGGCCGAAACTGGTCTCGAAGAAATGGACCAGCGGCATGCGAATTTCGCGGAGGGTGATGCGGTCGAGGGTCATGTCCGTTTAGCTGCTGATCCGTTGAGCGGTTGAGTCGTTGATCCGCTTTTCGTTGAGCTGCTGAGCTGCTCCCGTGAATGCGTTTTCCCGTGAGGCCTGCCCTGCCCTGTCATCTGCCTTGCGCGATACGCTTACAGTTTCGCTAACTGGTAGACACCCGCGCTGCTGCTTGTCCGGTAGCCGACTACAGTGAGACCCGCCGCCAGGTGTTGCTGGAATTCCTCGCGGACCCGGGTTTGAATCTCTCTTGCTCTCTCGACTTCAGTATCACGCAGCTCGGGAATTTCTGTCGGAATCTCGATCGTTGCCACAATGACCGCGGCTTCGAGCGGCGGGCCGTCAATAGCCCTCTCGACGCGCTCGCTTCTCACGTGCCACTCGGCCACCAGCCGGTCGGTCGGCAACCCGCCGTGGAGACGGCTTGATGTGATGCCGTACTGGTTGGGCAGAAAGTGGCTCACGATGACTCCAAGACGTTCGATGTTGAAGTACGCGTTTCGAATCTCAAGCGGATCGAAAGTCCATTCGATCAAGTCAATGCCGGCCCGGACGGCTTCCTGACGCTGAAATAACTTTAGCTGGCGGCCGATCCGGCGATTCTGGTAGTCGGGCAACACGCCGGTCATGTGGCTATGCCAGTACGGCCTGCCCCCGTCCTTCACGCCCGGAAAAGCAAGACTGAAACCAATCATTTGCTCGCCCAGAAAAGCTCCCAGCACGAGCCCTCCGATCTCCTCGGCCACCGCGCACAGACGCGGCGCGACGCAATCGGTTTCCGAGAAGCCCCACACTT
>Ga0114996_10007089_pt1 | contig 12794 bp, 10 predicted proteins | sample ArcticOcean_MG_C_4_FD_87039 | JGI IMG/M metagenome (GOLD analysis project Ga0114996, IMG submission 87039) | Marine microbial communities from western Arctic Ocean - ArcticOcean_MG_CB4_134 | ecosystem: Environmental > Aquatic > Marine > Oceanic | place: Arctic Ocean: Canada Basin | collected... | reverse complement strand
CGCCGACCCAGGTGCAGTGCTCTATCTGGGCTTCTGTGAAGGGGTCTCGGCTGAGATGGTGCAGGAGGCGGTGGGGACGCCGAACATGGTCGGGCTTCTGCGCACGCTTCCGGCAGTTCCAGGAGGCTTTGTTCACGTGCCAGCCGGGACCGCGCATGCGTTGGGAGCAGGGGTGCTGGTTGCAGAGATTCAGACACCCTCTGACACCACGTTTCGGATGTATGACTGGGCGGAGGAGTACTCACGACCAGAGCGCTCCATGCACCTAGGGGCAGGTCTGGCAGCGATCGACCTTGGTCAACGACCCGAACTAGTAGAGCCAAGGACAGGATCTGGATCGAGGATGCTCATCAGCAACCAGTTTTACTGGGTGAGAGAAACGAGTGGGTCTAATAGGCTGATGCTCGGCTCCAGCACAGACGCTCGCGTACTTTCGGTGATATCTGGTTTGCTGCGTGTGTTTTGGGGTGACGGTGAGTCCCTCTTACTGGAAGCTGGGGGAACGGTGGTCCTTCCCGCAGCACGGATTGCAGAGGTAGTTGTTGAGGCTGTCAACGAAACCACAATACTTGAGATCGGACTCCGGTAGCCCCGGAAATCGAATTAGGCGTTGCTTGGCCTAGCGACCGGGGATAGTTCATTAGTAGCTGACTAGTAAATAGGCGCCTTTTCTGGTAAACTTACGGCAGGCAATAACAGGTGACACAGTTCAGAGTTTTCGATCTCCAGACGTTGTCTGGTAAGCCCCGCAAGAAGTTCACCCGGCGGGCAACCACCGAAGATAGAGGGGGTCGACAGTGAACATTATCGTGTTGCTGAGACCCCTAGTGCTCTAGCTCTAGAGGTTCTTGGTGTTTGGTGGTGTCGTGCTCTTTGCCGCCGTCCTCCTTGGCGAAATAGGAGACCCCCAAGAAAAGCCCGCCTACGCCCAGGAAGAGGACAATCTTGGCGATTGGATCCACCTCGGCCAGGTCCACGAGGAACAACTTGCCAATCACCACCACAAGAGTTGCTGAACCGGCCTGGATGTACGGTGTCTTGTTGGAATTCCGCCCGTAGACAAACATCGATAACCCGATGAGAGCCCACCCGACGCTGACTATTGCCAGTGAGCTATCGAACTTATCTGCCATCTCGACAACCCAGAAGTGCGTTCCGACGTAAGCGAGGACAGCGTAGATAACCCTGGTCTGCCTGCGTCGAACAAGGAGAGCTACCACTCCAAACGAACCGACAGCCAGCAGATCAGCGATGAGATCGAGCCAGCTTGGGTCGCCGAAAGCCGAGACCAAGCGTAAGAAGAGGATGACCACCAAGCTGAGGGAGCTGACATGCCCTGCCACGCGCATGACAGAAGACTTTAAGCGGTCGGCGGCGTAGTGGATGACCACGGCGTAGGCAGCCAGGGCGAGGACGAGAAGGGCGTCCTCGAACAAGTTCGCAATGGCAATGAAGCCCATCATGAGCGCGGCGGTAGCGTTGGTGAGGCGAAGCTGATGATCCCTAGCTGAGATCGAGATTGCCGCTGCGATTACGCCCACCAGGACGGCGAACTCTCCAAAGGGGACCTCTCCGCCGTCTGACCAAACACCGCTCAACAGTGCCCAGGCCCAGAGCGGCGTCAGGATCGAGAGTTGGTGCAACGCTGTAGACAGGAAGGGGCGGAGGCGAACCTCGAATCCGCTGTCCCAGCCATCTTCACTTTCGCCAATGACGACTGGAATCGCCCATGCGACGGCGACGATGAAGGCTACCCCGAGGGTTGCTATCCATCGGGAAGGATCGTCGTTGGTTCGAGTGGCCAGTATTCCGGCGACTAGAACATTGACGGCGCCTCCCGCCGAGGCCGCCCAGAGGAGCGAACGCCACCGATGCTTGATGTAGAGCCAGGTGGTCACAGTTAGGAGCACCGATGAGTAGGCCACAAGAGTCAAAACTGCTGCGGCCTCATCGGCAGAGCTGTTTCCTCCGATCATGAGGATGAGCGGTGTCGCCAATCCACCAACGGAAGCGAGTGCAGCAAGTGATGGGTCCGCGTAGAGAGCGGAGAGGGCTAGACCGCCTGCGCTCACTAGAGCCATCAGCCCCAAAGTGGTCGCGAACCCGACGAGTCCCAGTACCTCGTGAGCTGCCCACAATGTTACGAAGAGGGTGATGATTCCGCCTACCTGCAACGTCCTGCCATAGGCAGTCTGTCTTGGCCTCGCTTGGTGACCCACCGCGAGGAGGACGGCTCCCACAGCAATGCCGCCAGCCACGCGGAGTTCCGGTGTCAGCCATCCACGCTCAATGGCCACGCTCATGAAGAATCCGATGGCGAGAATCACGAGCGCCACGCCCGACCATTTGAGAAGCCGGTCGACGTCGATGGTCGTCAGGCTGGCTGGCTTCTTCGCCGCCGGGGTCCCTGCGAGTCCTGGGGTCAGAGCCTCAAGCGTTGCTGAGGGGAGCACGTCTGGATTGAGGCGCGGCTCTTCCGCGTGCACGGATGGAGAGTGGGCTTCCTTGGGTTCGGGTGCCGGCGACGCGTCGGCTTTTGTCAGGAGTTCCTTGAGGCTATCAAGCTGCCCCTGAAGTTCATTGATGCGATCCGAGAGCTCGGTGTCACGATTTGGCGTATTCATGGACTCAGTATCTCCCTTGATTCGCAGGAGAGCCATCGGGCAGCTCCCTGATGCGATCGAAGGGTACCTAAAACCAACTAGAAACTGGGGCGAAGACTAGAACTAACCCCAACCACGGGTTCAGGGGTCGAGGCCTCCGCACCGCGTCTGCATCAGCTATCCCCGAAACCCGTTCGCAACTCGAGAGTGGTGGGGGTTGCTCTAGCTCTAGCTTGTACTCAGGTCGTATAGCGCCAGTACCTGACCTAGGCATGACTTCCGGAGGTCCTCTAAATGGACGCTCTCGTTGGGCCCGTGTGCCCTCGACTGGGGGTCGCTTGCGCCGACCAACAGGATGTCCGCGTTGGGCATGGCCTCTGAGAAGGAGGCGACGAAGGGGATTGATCCCCCGACTCCCATGTCTACAGCGTCGACGCCAAACGCCTCGCTGAACGCGTTTCTGAAAACACTGTAGGCGGGGCCGGAAGTATCGATAATGAACGACTCTCCAGATTCCTTGGGTGTCGCAGAGACGTGGGCTCCCCAAGGAGCGCTGGCCTCAATATGTGAGATGAGGGCTTCCATGGCTACCTGAGGATCCTGTCCGGGGGCGATCCTCATACTGACGACTGCTTTGGCTGATGGCACGATGGCGTTTACTGGCGAGTCGACAGAGGGAGCTTCGATGGCCAAGACACTGATCGAGGGCTTTGCCCACATGCGAGAAGTGAGCGAACCAGTACCTAATACGTGTACCCCCTCCAAAGGTTGGCCGCCTTCGGCGAGTTCCTCCTCTGTGAGATCAAGATTCTGCAACTCGGCTTCTAGCAAGCCTTCGACGCCTACCGTGCCGTCGTCGTTGTGAAGTTCAGCGATGACTCGAGATAGTGAGGTAAGAGCGTCTGGGTAGACGCCACCGTACGCTCCTGAGTGGACTGCAGCAACAAGTGTCTTGACTTCGACCATACAACTCACGATTCCTCGCAGGGATGTTGTGAAGGCTGGTACTCCGGTCTTCCAGTTGCCTGCATCAGCGATCACGATTACGTCAGCATTGAGAAGCTCGCCATGCTCTTCGAGAAACTCTGGAAGGTGCGGAGATCCGATTTCTTCTTCACCCTCGATAAAGACCTTGATACCTACCGGCGGTGCGCCCTCGAAGGCTTCCAACGTAGCGAGATGCATAATGATGCCACCCTTGTCGTCGGCGCTGCCGCGACCGTAGAGTCGGCCGTTTTCCTCGACTGCCGTGAAGGGGTCGCGCTCCCAACCTCGCCCGGGGGGTTGCACATCGTGGTGAGCGTAGAGAAGCACGGTGGGGGCGCCGTCGGGAGCGGGGATATGACCGAAGACAGCAGGGTGAGCACCCTCGACTTCCAGCAACTGGACCTCCAGGAGGCCGGCCCCGCTTAACGTTGCGGCTACTGCGTTGGCAGACGCCCTGACGTTCTCAGGATCGTTCGCTGAGACGGACGCGATGGAGACCAAAGACTTCAACGTTTCTATTTGGGACAGGAAGTTGGCGTTGACCGTGTTGATGAGGTGGGATCGCATGCGGGAAGGCTAGCTGCCCTGAGTTGTTGGCTTCAGAGGGTTGGTGCGCTGTAGGGATTCGGCCTGTACGCTGATGTCATGGCGCATGTTCGACTTTTCGCAAACCTCCGAGAGGCGGCTGGTACCGGTCGCGTCGACATCGATGGAGCGTCTGTTGGCGCAGTTGTAGATTCCGCGTGTGAACAGTTCGGACCTGCGTTTTCTGTCGGTGTTGAGCATTCCCGCATCTGGCTTAATGGTGAGCCAACCGAGCTAGACGCGCTCGTGGTCGATACCGATGAGTTAGCCATGATTCCCCCTGTTTCTGGAGGTGCCGAGATGTATTTCCCTCAGCCCGTAGGTGTTCCTCAAGAGGTGGTTGTAGCGGTCGTCGTTTGGTCAGTGCTGTCGCTAGCGAATCTGCCGTCCAACCCGTCAGTCTTCGTGGCCTTGCTGGTAGCAGTGTTCTCTGTGTGGACGTGGGACCTCAGGAATTCTGCACGGTCCTTTGGTAGGCATCTGGGGATCGCTGCCCCTTTGGCTGGCATCATCGTGGGCGCGATCGCGACGGTCTTCTTCGCAGAGAAAGGTAATCCGGCAGTTGGCATGGGTCTCGCTCTTGCAGCGGCCATGGTGGTCGGCGGAGTCACGGGAGTAATCAACTCGAAGCAGCGCGACCTTGTGGCGTTCTCTTCTTCGATTCTCTTAGGGGTGGTCCCAGGCATGGCTGTTGCGTCGCTTGCTGCTACTCGACTCGGAGGTAACGGACGCCAGTACATTTGGGTGTTCCTGGGTACCGCTTCCTTCGCCGTAGTCGGAACGTGGATACTCTCTCGGTTGTCGCCATTCAAGGGCCTCGACTCCTTCATGGTTGGCACCATTGGGGCTGTCTTGTCGGGCTTATTGGTAGCTCTCATCCTGAACCTCGGAGTAGTTGAGTTCCTTGTCATCTCGTTGATGACAGCGCTGGCTTTGGTCGCTGGACGGGCGTTAGGAACGGTCACGCGCACTGGGCAGATGTTCAGCCAAGACGGAGCTCCTGGTTGGTTAGCGTTGCTCGATGGGACTGCCCTAGCCGGCGCTGTCTTTCTTCCGATCCTTTTGATCTGGCTCTAAGGCTATCTGAGCACCCGTCCGAGGGACAACCCGGCTACCGCTGCCAAAAGACCGAGAACCACTGGCCCGACCAAGTTCAACGCAGCCGCTGCCAACCTGCCGTCTTGAACCAGCAGGGAACTCTCGACCATAAAGGTACTAAAGGTCGTGAAGCCTCCCAGGAGACCAGTTGTTAGGCCCAGCTTTACGGAGTCGGAGGCGCTTGAAGTTGCCATCCAGCCGGCGAGGAAGCCGAGCGCGAGGGCACCAATTACGTTCACTCCTGCCGTAGCGTATTGGTGGTCGAACCCCGCGCTGACGGTGGCTCGCCCTACGAGGTACCTCAGAACTGATCCTGCTCCTCCGCCCAGAGCGATCGCGACTATTGGCCCCAACTTCTCTAAGCCTTTGCGTCGGAGGGCAGCGAGAACCAACGGAGATCTTCGGCCTTTCCGCTGAGCGGGGCATTCGTTGTCGCGGCGGGGAGTTTGGAGGGGTCGGCCAGGAGTGTCTCCGCCTCGACGAGAAAGTCGTTGAGGCGTCCATCAAACACAGGTTGTCGTGTGGTTGGCCAGGCCAAGACGCCGCTCTCGTACGAAATGTCGTTGAGGCTCATTCGGGGAGATGCCTTTAGGTCTCGATGGTGCCATAAGCCGGTGGTTGGCTCGAAGTTATAGAACTGAAGTAGCTCCTCTCCGTGATTGGCGACGAAATGCACCGTGTCGACGATGTAGCTGAAGGATTCTTCATCGATGAAATAGTTGAAGTTGAGTCGCACCCAACCGGGCTTGATGCCCTCACACCCGCGCTCGATCTGATCCCGATATTCCTTGCTCAGGGCCGTTTCAATTCCTAAGAGACGATGTCCGTACGGTCCGGCGCACGAACAACCGCCTCGAGATTGAATGCCGAAGAGGTCGTTGAGGGCTGCCACTACGAGGTTGTGGTGCAAGGTGCCGACGGATGACTCAACAACGAATGAGATGATCGAGAGCCGTTCGGCGTCGCTATTTCCGAGGATATGGATCTTGGAGTTGGTGCGCCATGACTCGATGGCTCGCTTGATGAAGGCGCTTTCTCTCCGACAGATTTCTTCAGTACCGACAGCTTCCTTGAGCTGAAACACGAGGCCTGCCCTGATGGCCTCAACGATGCCGGGTGTGCCGCCCTCTTCTCGGTGTTCTATGTCGTCGAGGTACCGATGGTCGTCTGGGGTAACGAAGCTGACGGTGCCTCCACCGGGGATCACGGGAACTCGGTTCGAGAACAGCTCTTTGCGAGCGAGCAGAATGCCGGGTGTTCCCGGCCCGCCGACCAGCTTGTGAGTAGATAGGACGATTGCGTCGAAGTAAGCGCCGCCGTCTTTTGGGTCACCCATGTCAATCTCGATATAGGGGGCTGCAGCCGCGAAGTCCCAAAAACTCAGAGCCCCATGCTCATGTAGAAGGGTCGCGACGGCGGCGGTGTCAGTGAGAATCCCGGTGACGTTGGAAGCGGCTGAGAATGAACCGATCTTGAGTGCGCGAGCGGAGTAGAGCTCCAATTGCTCACGGAGTTCGCCTAATGAGATGTGTCCCTCTTTATCAGCGGAAATGGTGACTACGTCCGCGATTGACTCACGCCAAGGTAACTCGTTGGAATGATGCTCGTAGGGACCGACAAAGACGACTGGTCGATCATCGAGGTTGATCTGGCTATCGAGTCTGTGGGCGTCGTTGAGAGACGAGGGGATACGAATCCCTAGGACCCCAACGAGCTTGTCGATGGCTGCGGTTGCTCCGGTCCCACAGAACAGAAGGGCGTGCTCGTCTGTCGCCCCGAGGCATCGCTTGATGATCTCACGGGCCTCGCTTCTGAAGCGGCTGGTCTGAAGTCCAGTGCCTGATGCCTCGGTGTGCGTATTCGAGTAAAGGGGGAGAACCGCTTCACGGATGTATGCTTCGATGAAGTCAAGGGACCGCCCGGAGGCTGTGTAGTCGGCGTATACCAGCGGTCGAACGCCGAAGGGTCCCTCGACCATTGCACGGCGGCCGATGACTGAAGAGCGGACCGTTTGGATGAGTTGTTCTGGGTTCCCGCTGAGCACGGCTTCAGGTTACCTGTTTGGTCAGAAACGGGCGAGCGGCCGCAGAGCTATTAGGTGTACTACATCCATTCCATAGGTAAAATAGAGATGATGCGCATCCGCCACTTCTCCGATGACTCTGGACTGAGCCGCGTTGTCACCATGGCTATTGGCCTAGCCGTGCTGCTGGTGATTACGACTCCGGCTGGAGCGATAACCAAGGCCGAGGTGGACTCGGCGTGCGCTGATTCTCGTGCCGCTCAAGTGGAGTTTGAGGCAGCCCAAGCAAGGAAGGACACGGTCGCCTCAGAACTCGATGAGGTGTACCACGTTGTGGTGGACCTCACTGCCGACGAAGTGACGCTGCGGGGGAACGTTATCGAGGATGAACGGACCATTGCAGAAACTCGGGACGGAGTGTTGAACCGCGCCTTGGACGTCTACATGAATCAAGGCTCAGGTTTCGAGAGTCTCTTCCTGCTCTCAGGCTCGATCGACAAGGCAATAACAGGGGCCGCGTTGGTTCAGACTGTCGCTGAGGAAGATGTGGCCGACATTGATCGGCTTGAATCGCTTGCTGCCGACAATGAACGCCGCCGGGCAGAGTTAGACGGGATCATTGAGATTAGAAGGAATCAAGAGGTCGGTCTAGAGGCCAGGAATATTGCCCTTGAGAACGCTTTTCTTTCATTTGAAGCAGCGAGGAATGAGCTGAGCGCTAGCTGTAGGGCCGCTCAGGCCGAGTATCAAAAACAGTTGGCGATAGCGCGCGCCAAGGCAGCAGCTGCGAAGTCGGGGGCCGCTGGAGGCCTGCCTGATGCCGCTACCCCTGGCTTCATCTGTCCAAATTCCGGAAGCAACTGGTTTAGTAACGATTGGGGAAATCCCCGCTCGGGTGGGCGTAGGCACAAGGGCACCGATATATTTGGGAAGAGGGGCTCGCCTCTCGTGGCTGTTGCCAAGGGTACCGTCCGTACTGGAAACGGTGGATTGGGCGGGATTACGGTTTGGGTCAACTCCGACTACGGCGTCAACTACTATTACGCCCACATGGGCTCGATCGCCCCCGGGATAACAACCGGTTCTCGTGTGAATATCGGGGACAAAGTAGGCACAGTAGGAGACTCAGGAAATGCAAGAGGTGGAACACCACACAACCACTTCGGTATATGGGTTAACGGCTGGGTCAACCCGTATCGGACGCTAGCGAGAAACTGCTGATGAATGGACAACACAAACGCCGCATAGACATTGTCTTAGCCGATGAATTCACCGAGGGCCTTTCGTCCCTCGAGTTGGATATGCTTCGGGATCGTCGTGACATGGTGGAACAAGTTGAGACAGAGTTGTCGTACTACCGCCGACTGCTGCATGGCCGCCAAGACCTACTCGACTTCGAAATGAAGCGAAGAAGCGGGGAAGAGTCTCGATCGATCATGGAGGCACTCCCAGAGATACTCTCCGGCGGCGAAGCTACCGGTGGAGGCGACTATCGCATTCGAGGAGGCTTCTCCCCGGACCTTCCCGCAAAGGGGAACCGACCCATTGATCATGTCCTCGGTGATGACTTTCTAACGCATCTCCCGAGTCTTGATGATAAAGGTCTCACCGATGTTGAGGCCAAGCTGAAAGACGCGGAGCAAGGCGTGACCGCTCAGCGAAATGGGGTGCACGCTGTTCATGAGGTGCTCCAGGCTGAGGTCACCTCTCGATACCAAACCGACGTCGCTTCGGAGTAAGCGGTGCTCGGCCGGGTGGTTCGAAACGGCAGAGTTGAAGCCGTTCACGATGGTTCTGTAGCCATTGTCGATGGCAGCGGTGCGGTTATAGCCTCTCACGGTGACATCGCAAGCGGATATTTTATAAGGTCGTCAGCGAAGCCGTTCCAAGCTCTCGTCAGTCAGAGATTCGGCGCGGATGTCCATGGTGAGCAGTTGGCAGTGGCTGGTGCCTCGCACTCAGCTCTGCCCCAGCACATCGACATCATCGAACAGATGTTGGCTGAGGTAGGGCTCTCGGACGCCGATCTCCAGACACCTGAGGCTTGGCCGTCAAACGCTGAGGCCCGTGACACCTATGTAAGAGCCGGAGCGGAGGTCCCCCGTCGGATTTGGCACAACTGCTCGGGGCAGCACGCCACGATGCTGCGAGCCTGTGTTGCATCGGGCCTTCCAACGGATGCCTACCTCGATCCCGCACATCCGCTGCAGCAGTCAATGGCCGCGATGGTTCGTGATGTGGTGGGGGAGGATCTTGGCCCAGCAGGGGTTGACGGCTGTGGAGCACCGGTGATTCCTACTTCGACTCGAGGGTTAGCGACTGCGTACGCGAAGTTCGCTACCTGGGATGAGATGGGAGAGATATATGACGCATACCGGGATCACCCGGTTCTCATTGGTGACGAAGGAAAAGTCGATGGGATATTGAACGCTTCCTTGGGGACGGCTGCGAAGGTCGGTGCCGAGGCTTGCTTGGGTGTGGCGTTTCGTGAGTTGGGGATTGGTGTGGGCGTCAAGGTCGCGGACGGTGGCGAGCGTGCGAGGGGAGCCGCGATGGTGGGAGTGCTCGACTATCTGGGTCTGCTGAGTACAGAACTTGAGAGTCAACTGCTCGAGCCTACGCTCGGTGGCGGCAAGGCGGTCGGTCGCATTGAGCCGGTGCTCAGCCTGTGAGGTCGCAGCGATTGTCTGGAGTAGCTAACTAGGATTGCTCCACTTCCTCGACCAGAGTCGATGTTGTTCGTTTCCGCTTACCTGAGTGCGACTTTATGACCCCAGATCTTGCCCCGACTCCGCTCGCCTCAGCGATTGGCCCGTTTGCGTCCCGAGGTTTCCTCGAGGTGGTCCATCGTCATTGGTCTCAGGGCGATCTCGTAGTAGTGGACACCCAAGAAGCTTTCTTCGCTTTGGAGCGCGGCCCCGAGGGGCTCACCGGGGTGGGCCACCAGGACCTCGTCGACTACCGGTCACCGGCCGGAGGTACAAGCGTTGGACTGATTGCTGAGCTGGCTAGGGGAGAGGCGCTGCAACTGGATTCATTGCCAGAAGAAGCTGCACGTGCTCTTTGCGAGGCCCTTTCCAATGTTGGTGTGGAACACAATGTCACCGAACATGCCATCACAGCGGTGCTGGATCTTCCGGACGCGTACGAGAATTGGCTCATGCTGCTCAGCAAGAAGGAACGACATGAGACCCGGCGCAAACGCCGCAGATACGAAACGATGGTCGGCCCTGTATCGGTGGAATCGTTCGGGCTGGGTAAGTTCGATGAGTTCGTTGCTTTGCACCGACAGTCCAGAGATGACAAGGGTCAGTTCATGACGGACAAGATGGCCGCCTACTTCTCTGACCTCCTGCAATTAGAGGGGTGGTCGATTGATGGTCTGGTTGATCCTGAGGGAGCATTGGTGGCGGCCGGATTTGGTTTCTCCAATGTAAAGGGTCGATTCCTTTACAACTCAGCTTTCGATTGGAGTCGGAGAGATGCTTCTCCTGGGGTGGTCCTCATTTCGAGTCTCATCGACGACTCCTGTACCAAGGGCCACCGGGTGTTCGATTTCCTGAAAGGGGATGAGACTTACAAGATTCGTCTCGGAGCGGTTCCTCGAAAGCTATTTGAGGTGCAGACAGTTTGATCTCCAAAGTTGCGTTCATCAGTTATCACACTTGCCCGTTGCTTACCCCGGGAACTGGCGACGCCGGGGGTATGAACGTTGTCGTCGCTCAATTAGCGGATGCTTTGTCGAGGCTGGGCATTGGTGTGGACGTGTATACACGACGCAGCGATCTCTCCACACCGGATATCGTGCAGGTCTCTGACAACTATCGGGTGATCCACGTTGTTGCCGGCCCGGTTGCGCCAGCCCCCATCTCGGAGCTGATCGAATGGACTCCAGTATTCACGACTGCGACTCTCGACTTCATCGAGCGTAACCGACTCCGCTATGACGTCGTCCACGCGCATTACTGGCTCTCGGGACGGGCCGGCCTTGCTATCAAGTCAGCGTTGGGGATCCCGCTTGCTCACTCGTCACACACCTTGGGCCTCGTTAAGGAGCTCACGAAGCGATGGGACGAACCGAACACCCCTGAAGTACGGATTGCTACTGAGGAGGAAGTGATCGCTGGTTCCGATTGTATGATTGCCGCTACGGAGATTGAGGCGCTGGACCTCATCGATCACTACAAGGCTGACCCGGCTCGCCTCTGTATCACCCCGCCTGGGGTCGACCATGAGGTCTTTTCCCCGCTGGATACTCCCCGGGCGGATGTGCAACTCAGCGATCAGCCACTTGCGTTGTTTGTTGGCCGGATACAACCACTCAAGGGAGTCGATGTAGCCCTTGAAGCAGTGGCCATAGCCAGGGAGCGAATCCCGGACCTGGAAATTCTCGTCATCGGCGGTGCTTCGGGACAATCGGGGTCAGACGAGCTAGCTCGTCTCAAGCTCCGAGCCGAGAGCGCAGACCTAACTGGCGCGGTGCACTTTCGGCCTGCGGTCAGCAGGGACGAGCTGCCGCCTTACTACCGGACCGCGGACGTGCTACTAATGCCGTCACGAAGTGAATCGTTCGGCCTGGTTGCTCTCGAGTCGCAAGCTTGTGGCACACCGGTGATCGCATCCAATGTCGGCGGGCTCGGCGTGGGAGTGAATCACGAAAAGGGAGGCTTACTTATCGATGGTTGGGATCCAAGCGATTACGCAGAAGCTCTGGTACGGGTTCTGACGGAGCCATCGTTGTCCGAATTGTTGGCACATGGTGCCGTCCATCACGCTGAAAGGTTTACCTGGGAGCGGACGACGTACCGACTTCTCGAGCTGTATGCAGGCATAGGAAACCGATAGTTTTCGCGAGCTGTTGCGCCTCGCGAAAACTCTCTACGGAAAAACTTATCAACAGGTAGTTGTGCACAAAGTTGTGGTATTCCGAGAGCGATCTGTGGAGAACTGGTCGCTTGTCCACAGAGCAGAGGGCGAAGTTCCGCAGAAAAATCCTCCTGACCCACCATTGAACGAGTTATCCACAGCCGAAGGGCTTGATGTCTAGCCTGTCCTGACGTACATTCGACTCAGACGAAGCCCAAGAAGCCGAGTCGCTGACGTGAACTGTTCGGGGAAGTACGGGAAGCACCAGTGACAGAGTTTCTTGGGCTTCTGATGTGCTGGTTGGAGTTGGTGTCGGGGAGGCTAGGCGGATCGAACTACCTTGAGATAACCCAACCCATGCGTGGCTGACTCCAGTGCGTGATGCTCACAATACGGAAGCTGGCGAAGTCTGGAGCGCTGAGTCCTGGAACGGTGGACGGATCCACCGAAGGGACCGTGGTGGTTGTAGTCGTTGGAGCCGGCGCCGGCGCCGGCGCTGGAGTCGAAACCGGGGCCGCAGCTATAGGTGCACCTTTGGGCATAGTTGTGGTTGGGCTCGAGCTTGAAGTTGGCGTCGTCGTGGTTGTTGGAGCAACGGTCGTGGTCGTGGTTGAGCTTGATGGGAACCGCAT
>Ga0114996_10007084_pt1 | contig 12805 bp, 9 predicted proteins | sample ArcticOcean_MG_C_4_FD_87039 | JGI IMG/M metagenome (GOLD analysis project Ga0114996, IMG submission 87039) | Marine microbial communities from western Arctic Ocean - ArcticOcean_MG_CB4_134 | ecosystem: Environmental > Aquatic > Marine > Oceanic | place: Arctic Ocean: Canada Basin | collected... | reverse complement strand
CACCGGCCAGTTCGAGCGCACCCTGCTCGTCGCCGACGAGGGGGCCGAGGTCAGCTATCTGGAGGGTTGCACGGCGCCGATGCGCGACGAGAATCAGCTGCATGCGGCCGTGGTCGAGCTGGTGGCGCTGGATGACGCCACGATCAAGTACTCGACCGTCCAGAACTGGTATCCCGGGGACGAGAACGGCAAGGGCGGCATCTTCAACTTCGTGACAAAGCGCGGCAAGGCGTTCGCCAACGCCAAGCTCACCTGGACCCAGGTCGAGACCGGTTCCGCGATCACCTGGAAGTATCCGAGCTGCATCCTCCAGGGCGACAACTCGGTCGGCGAGTTCTACTCGGTGGCGGTCACCAACAACCGACAGCAGGCTGACACCGGGACCAAGATGGTGCATCTGGGCAAGAACACGCGCAGCACCATCGTGTCGAAGGGGATCTCCGCCGGTCGCGGACAGAACACCTACCGCGGCCTGGTGCGCATCGGGAAGGGCGCGAGCGGTGCCAGGAATTTCTCGCAGTGTGACTCGCTGCTCATCGGTGACCGCTGCGGCGCGCACACGTTTCCGTATCTAGAGATAAAGAACTCGACCGCCCAGGTCGAGCACGAGGCGTCCACGTCGAAGATTGGCGAAGATCAGATTTTCTACTGTCGCCAGCGAGGGCTGTCGACCGAGGATGCAGTCAACCTGATCGTGAACGGGTTCTGCAAGGAAGTGTTCCGTGAGCTCCCGATGGAGTTCGCGGTCGAGGCGCAGAAGCTGCTGGGTATCAGCCTCGAGGGGAGCGTCGGGTAGCGCACCCCTTCCCCGCTGACTTCCGCCTTCCGCCTTCTCGGAACGAGAGAGAGTAAAGCCATGCTCGAGGTTCGTGATTTACACGCCAAGGCGGGTGACCGCCAGATTCTGAAGGGCATCAACCTCACGGTGAACGCCGGTGAGGTTCACGCCATCATGGGGCCCAACGGCTCCGGCAAGAGCACGCTCGCCGGGGTGCTGGCCGGACGTGACGGGCTCGAGGTGACGGCCGGCTCGGTGACCTACAAGGGGCTCGACCTGCTGGATCTCGAGCCGGAGGAGCGGGCCCGCGAGGGGCTCTTCCTGGCGTTTCAGTACCCGGTCGAGATTCCGGGCGTCAACAACGCCTACTTGTTGAAGGCGGGGCTGAACGAGGTGCGTAAGCACCGCGGCGAGCCGGAGCTCGACGCCATGGACTTCATGACGCTGATCCGCGACCGCATGAAGCTGCTGGAGATGGACGACACCCTGTTGAACCGTCCCGTCAACGACGGGTTCTCTGGCGGCGAGAAGAAGCGCAACGAGATCTTCCAGCTCGCGGTGCTTGAGCCGGCGCTGGCGCTGCTCGACGAGACCGACTCAGGGCTCGATATCGACGCCTTGAAAACCGTCGCCGGTGGGGTGAACGCGATGCGCAGTCCCGAACGCGCGATGGTGGTGGTGACGCACTATCAGCGGCTGCTGAACTACATCGTGCCTGATTTCGTGCACGTGCTGTCGAACGGCCGCATCGTGAAGTCGGGTGGCAAGGAGCTGGCCCTCGAGCTCGAGGAGAAGGGCTACGGTTGGATCGAGACCGAGCCAGCCGCGGCCGTTTAAGGATGAGCATGACCCAAGTTGCCACCAGTCCGGAGACCTACGCGGCACAGTTCGCCCGGTTCAAGCAGGGGGCCGTCTTTTCCGGCCCGCTCGCGTCGCTCCGCGACGACGCGTTCCTCTGCTTCGACCGCCTCGGGTTCCCGACGACCCGACTCGAGGATTGGCGCTTCACAAACGTCGCGCCCATCGCCGAGACGCCCTTCCTGGCCCAGACCGAGAGCGTCGACTACACGCGGGCGGCCCTCGATGGGCTCAACCTGCCGCGCATCGGCGGGCCGGAGCTCGTGTTCGTCAACGGTCTGTTCAACCCCGGCCTTTCGTCGACCGCCGGGTTGCCCGCCGGGGTGCGCGTCCGGAGCCTCGCCGCGGTGCTGGCCGACGAGCCGGAGGCGGTCACGCCGCACCTGGGTCGTCTCGCCCGCGTCGAGGGGCAGGCGTTCACGGCGCTCAACACCGCGTTCGTGCGTGACGGCGCGGTCGTCGAGGTGCCCGCCGGGGTGGTGGCCCAGGTGCCGATCCAGCTGCAGTTCGTGACCTCGAGTGGGGTCGCACCGGTGCTGAGCCTCCCCCGTGTCCTGGTGCTCGCCGGCGCCGATAGCCAGGTCACGGTGGTCGAGAGTCACACCGGGACCGCCGCCACGCCGTATCTGAGCAATGCGGTCACGGAGGTGTCGGTCGGCGACAACGCGGTTGTCGACCACTACAGCGTCGTGCGCGAAGCGGATGTGGCGTTCCGTGTGGGCAGCCTCCACGCCCATCTCGGCCGCGCTAGCAACTTCTCCTCTCACACGATCACCCTGGGCGGCGCGATCGTGCGCAACGAGGCGCAGGTCGTGCTTGGCGGTGAGGGCGGCGTGTGCACCCTGAACGGACTCTATCTGGCAAACGATCGGCAACTGGTTGACAACCAGACGACGATCGATCACGCGCAACCGCATTGCGACAGCCACGAGCTCTACAAGGGCATCCTCGCCGGGCGGAGCCGGGGCGTGTTCAACGGCAAGATCATTGTCCGCCTCGACGCCCAGAAGACCGATGCGAAGCAGTCGAACAAGGCGCTGCTGCTCTCAGAGGACGCCCAGATCACGAGCAAGCCGCAACTCGAGATCTTCGCGGACGACGTGAAGTGCACGCATGGCGCCACGGTGGGGCAGCTCGATTCGGAGTCGCTGTTCTACCTGCGGTCGCGCGGCCTCTCGAAAGAACAGGCCCGGCAGTTGCTGGTCCATGCCTTTGCGGCCGACCTCCTCCGGCATATCCGGGTCGCGGAGGTCCGGGCGCAACTCGACGACCAGCTGCTGGAGCGGCTGCCGGTTGGAGATGTCGGCCTCTAAGGACACTGGTCTATCAGGGTCCTAGGCCCTGAGGGCTCGGTTTTCTCGTGGCCACGGCCGAGGAATCATCAGGCGTCCTCAACAACGACATGACCAGCGCAGCGCAGACGGACTCGGTCCACCCAGGCAAGACGTTCGACGTGGAACGGATCCGCGAGCAGTTCCCCATTCTCGCGTCGAAGCCCGGGGGCAGACCGCTGGTCTATCTCGACAACGCCGCGACGACCCAAAAACCACACGCGGTGCTCGACACCCTGTCGCGGTACTACGCGTCCCAGAACGCGAACATCCATCGCGGTGTGTATCAGTTGAGCCAGGACGCGACCCAGGCATACGAAGACGCGCGGGCCGCAATCGCGACGTTCCTCCATGCGGCCGAACCGGCCGAGATCATCTTCACACGCAACGCGACCGAGGGCATCAACCTGGTGGCGCAGACCTTCGGCCGTCAGCAGGTCGGCGAAGGCGATGAGGTGGTGATCTCGACGATGGAGCACCACTCGAACATCGTGCCGTGGCAGATGCTGTGCGAGGAGAAGCGCGCGCGGCTGCGGGTCGTGCCGATCACCGACACCGGCGAACTGATGCTCGACGAGTTCGTCGCGCTGCTCGGTCCCCGCACGAAACTGGTCTCGCTCGTGCACATGTCGAACTCGCTGGGCACGGTGAACCCGGTGCGGCAGCTGGTCGAGCTGGCCCACGCGCGCGATATCCCGGTCTTGATCGACGGCTCCCAGGCGGCGTATCACATGCCGGTCGACGTGCAGGCGATCGGATGTGATTTCTACGTCGTCACCGGGCACAAGCTGTATGGCCCGACCGGGATCGGCGCCTTGTATGGACAACGCCGCTGGCTGGACGCGATGCCGCCCTATCAGGGCGGTGGCGACATGATCAGCTCGGTGACCTTCGAGCGCACGACCTACAACGAGGTGCCGCACAAGTTCGAGGCCGGCACCCCGCACATCGCCGGCGCGATCGGACTGGGTGCCGCGGTCAATTTCATCAGCGGTGTTGGCTTCGACGCCATCGCGAGTCACGAGCGAGGCTTGCTCGAGTACGGAACCCTGGCGCTCTCGGGGGTGTCGGGTCTGCGGTTGATCGGCACCGCCCGGGACAAGGCGAGCATCCTCTCCTTCGTGCTCGAGGGCGTGCATGCGCACGACGTCGGCACGATCGTCGACACCGAGGGGGTCGCGATTCGCACCGGACATCACTGCACGCAGCCGGTGATGGACCGCTACGACGTACCGGCCACGTCTCGGGCTTCGCTGGCGATGTACAACACGACCGGGGAGATTGACCAGCTGGTGGCGGCGCTGAGGAAGGTGCGCGAGGTCTTCGGGTAGCGGCGACCAGAGCAAGACATGTCTGATCTACGAGAGCTGTATCAGGAGGTCATCCTCGACCACAACCGGAGCCCGCGGAACTTCGGCCCGCTGGAGGATGCCGATCTACGGGCAGACGGTCACAACCCGCTGTGCGGCGACCGGCTGTCGATTGCGGTCAAGGTCAGCGATGGCGTCGTGACCGACGTGCGGTTCGAGGGCTCGGGGTGTGCCATCTCCAAGGCGTCGGCTTCGTTGATGACCGAAGGGATCAAGGGCAAGACGCTCGACGAGACGGAGGTCCTGTTCGACCGCTTTCATCGGCTGGTGACCGACCGCACCGTCTCCACCGTCGACCCCGAGCTGGGGAAGCTGGCCGTCTTTGCCGGGGTGCGCGACTACCCGGCCAGAGTGAAGTGCGCCATCCTGGCCTGGCATACGCTTCGGGCGGCGATGACAGAGAGCCAGGAGAAGGTTTCAACGGAGTGAACTGTGGGTATCTTTAATTTCAATAGAACGCCAGAGCCGGACGAGTCGAAGCCACCGGTGTCGACCGACGCCACGCCCTCGGAGCCGGTGACGGCGTCCCAGATGACACCGCCACGGGTGGACCCGCCGCGTGCGATCCTCCCGACCCAGCCGCCCGAGCCGGCCCCCGTAACGACGCATGATCCGATCGAGTCGGACCCACTCAAGACGCTCGAGCTCAAACCGCGGCTGATCGAGGCGCTGTCGACGGTTTATGACCCCGAGATCCCGGTCAACATCTTCGAACTTGGGCTGATCTATGACGTCGATGTGAACGCCGACGGACTGGTGGGAATCCGCATGACACTGACCTCGCCCGGGTGCCCCGCTGCCCAAACCCTCCCGGGAGAGGTGAAGGCCAAGGCGCGGGCGGTGTCCGGCGTCACGGACGCCTGGGTCGATGTCGTGTGGGAACCGACGTGGGAGATGAGCCGGATGTCGGACGCCGCCAAGCTGCAGCTCGGTCTACTCTGAGTACTGAGACGGGGCGGCTTACTCGGCGGCTTTGTCCCGAACCCCCCGCTACGGGACTCCCGGCGGCTACCCACTGTCGGTTGCGCCGACACGGTTTCGTCCCGCCTGCTTGGCTTTCTCCAGCGCGGCGTTGGCACCGGCCACCAGTTCCAGCTCTTCCCAATTCGAGTCGACCGCGGGGGTTGAGGTTGCGACGCCCACGCTGACCGTCAAGCATGGGGAGACGTCCGACTCGGGATGCTCGATGGCCAGTCCCTCCACGGCGGCGCAGATCCGGTGCGCGACCCGAAAGGCGCCCTGCGAATCGGTTCTCGACATCACGACCGCGAACTCTTCGCCACCGTAGCGAGCGACCAGATCGCCCGGGCGGCGCACGACCTCCTTGAGCTTGCGAGCGATCTTCACCAGGCAGTCGTCTCCGGACTGGTGCCCGAGCCGGTCGTTGTACTCGCTGAAACGATCGAGGTCGATCATGAGGATGCTGATGGTTGACGCCTCGCGCAACGCTCGGCGCCACTCGCCGCGAAGGAACTCCTGGAATGCGCTGTGGTTGGGGAGGCCGGTCAGGGCGTCCAGCCCGGCCAGACGGTTCAATGCCTGATGCGCCTCTTCGAGCTCCGCGGAGCGGCGTTCAAGCTCAGTCGACAGCTGCGCGACACGAGCCTGCCGGGTCCGGTCACGAAGCCATAGATAGACCAAGGCGCCCAGCAGAATGGCGAGCGCGAGCCAGTAGATCGCGAAAGGAGGCATCGACCCGGCATTCTCGCATACCGGCTCGCCCGCTGCCAGAGTGGGGCTGGCGCAGGTTGCGCACCAGCTGGGGATGAGACAGAATGCGGCAATTGAGACACCGGTGCTCCGTACGCCCTCGCGAGAGGCTCGTTCCAGGGTTGTGAGCAGTACGCGGCCGTGCTGGCCCGTCGGCCAGACGTCGCGTCCTACCGTGACCGATGCCTGCGCTGGCGAGCGGTTCGTGCTGTCATTCGTTCGAGCGAAAGGGGTGAGAAGTCATGAGGAGATGGCAACGCTGTCTGGTCGTGTCGTCCGTTCTGATCGTCGGCTGTGGTGGAGCAGCGACGCCTGAGCTGCAACTCATCGAGAATGTGGGCGAGGCGATGGGGAGCCTGCGGTCCGTACGTGAGACCACGTCCCTTGTGCTCGAGGGCCAGGGCAGGAACTACCGGCTCGGCCAGAACAAGGGCCCGCGTTCGGACCTTCCGTTCTACGAAGTCGAAAACTACCGGCTGGAGGTCGACTTCGCCAACGAGCGTTGGCGGGTGCGGCAGGACCGGACCACGACGTATCTCACCGGCAGTCCCCTCTACGGCGTGCGGCAGGTCTACGGTTTGGACGGAGATGTGGCGTATGACGAGCGGGGCGACGGCATGGCGCGTGCAGTCGATCAGGTCGCGGCCGATCGCTGGGCCGAGATGTACCACAACCCGATCGGCATCGTGCTGCTGGCGCTCGACGAGACGTCGACCGTGAGTAACTTGCGTGAGGAGGAGGGGCAGCAGGTTGTCGACGTCGTCGCGGCCAACGGCACCCAGTTCACGCTCTTCGTCGACGGTGAGACCACGCTGCCGAGCAAGGTGATGTCCGCGTCGTACAACCCAAGCCTGGGTGACGTCACGATCGAGACGATCTTCGAGGACTTCGGTCCGGCCGGCGGGCTGGGCGGGTTCGACGTCCGCCTGACGCTCCCGCGTAGCTACACGACCAATGTCGACCGCTTCGAGGTCTCGACCTATCGAGTGGAGACGACCCGGGACGGACTTGTCGGCGACCTGGCGGCGGCGGACGTGGCGCCGGCCGCGACGCCTTCCGCCGTCGAGGTCGCCGAGGTAGCTAGCGGCGTCTGGCATCTGACCGGACAGTCCCATCACAGCGTCCTCGTCGAGTTCGACGAGTATCTGGCGCTGATCGAGGCGCCGCAGAGCGAGGCACGGACGCTGGCGGTGATCGCGCGCGCTCGCGAGTTACAACCGGACAAGCCGCTGCGGTATGTGGTCAACACGCACCACCATTTCGACCACTCGGCCGGCCTCCGCGCCGCGGTGTCCGAAGGACTGATCGTGATCACGCACGAGGTCAACCGCTCGTTCTTCGAGGACCTGATGGCGAGGCAGCACTCGCTCGTGTCGGATGCGCTTGCCCAGAACCCGCAGCCTCTCACCATCGAGACAGTGAACGGGGACGAACCCTACGAGCTGACCGACGGTCGTCGCACACTGCAGATCTACCGGATCACTGACGATCTGCACAGTGACGGGATTGTGATGGCGTATCTGCCTCGGGAGCGGATCTTGATCGAAGCTGACGCCTACTCGCCGACGTCGCGCGAGGCGCCGTTTGCCCAGGGGTTGCTGCGGAACATCGAGGACCGGGGGCTCAGGGTCGAGACGATCGTGCCGCTCCACGGTGAGGTCTCCGAGCTCGCTGACCTCGAAAGGGCGGTGACCGCCCAGCGGACGTTGTCGTAACGCTGCGGTCGGAAGGCGGAACCGCGATGAGAAGGGAACCGGCTAAGCAACGCATGTATGCTGGACAGGGTTCCAGGTCACGCGTTCCTGGTCTTCGGACACTGATCGAAATAGAGTTACCCTCTCGGCCGCCGGGGCGCCCAACGAGGGCAACTTAATTTCGGCCAGTGTCCTCAGTCGTCGCGCGTGTAGTCGCCTATCTCCTCAATGCCAATTGTTGCCCGAGTGCGTGTGCACGCTCCCGCCACGCTCTCCAATCTCGGTCCCGGATTCGACGTGCTCGGCCTCGCGGTCCAGCAGCCCGGCGACTACGTCGAGGCTGAATGGTCGGACAACCCGGGCGTCGAGATCGTTGAGGTGCACGGTGTCTCCGCCGATCTGCTGACGACCGACCCGACCAGGAACGTCGTCGGGATCGCCGCCGCCGCCGCGCTCCAGGCTTTCGACGCACGCCACGCCGGCAACCGGCCACCCGGTGTACGGCTCTGGCTCGACAAACAGATGCCGCTTGCGAGCGGCCTGGGCAGCTCGGCCGCCAGTAGCGTCGGCGGTGCCCTGGCGGTCAGCGAGCTCCTCGGCGGTCTGTTCAGCGATGATGAGCTGATCGCGTCCGCACTGGAAGGGGAGCGCGCCGTGTCGGGCGGGGTCCATGCCGACAATGTCGCCCCCTGTGTGGCCGGCGGTATCATCCTGATCCGCAGCTACACCCCGATGGAGTTACTGTCGCTGCCGGTCCCTGCGGCACTGCGTGTGGCGGTCGTGCATCCCCATACGTCGGTGGTGACCGCCGAGGCGCGCCGCTTGGTGGCCGAGCGCCGGTTCGAGATCGGCCAGGTGGTCGCCAACCTGGGTCAGCTTGGTGCGCTGGTGACCGCGCTGCACCGCGACGACCTCGAGCTGTTTGGTCGCGCCATCAGTGACGCGCTCGTCGAGCCGATCCGGGCGCCGCTCGTGCCGGGCTTCGCCGACGTCAAGCAGACCATGCTCGAGGCCGGCGCGCTCGGGTGCTCGTTGTCCGGGTCGGGCCCATCGGTCTTCGCATTCGCGTCGTCCGACGATCAGGCAGCCGATCTCGCGGGCCGGATGGCCGAGCGGTTCCGTGAAGTGGCCGGTCTCGACAGCGATCGCTATGTTGGCAGGGTCAACATGCGGGGCGCCCACCGGGTCGACGACGAGTAAGGGCGCACGAAAATGCGCCCCGCCAGCCCGGCGTGGGTACGGCGGTTTCCGGGCGAGGCGTGCGTCTGGCCAGGCGCGACGAGGGAGCAGCCAAGCGGGCGGTGACCGAGGAAACAACGCCGCCAGACACGGTTTCCGGGCGAGGCGTGCGTCTGACCAGGCGCGACGAGGGAGCAGCCAGGCGGGCTGTGACCGAGGAGGCAACGCCGCCAGACGCACGCCTCGCTCGGAAACCTCTAAACCAGTTCGGCCTGTGGCGTGGGCGGCGGCTCTGTCGCGGGTGGCGGCGTCGGAGGTGTGGCCGGCGTCGTTGTCACTGTTGCCGCCGTCGCCACCGGCATCACGAGCCAGGCGACCGCGTACGCAATCACCCCGCAGATGATCGCGCCAGGGAAGATGCTCAGGATGACCCACAACAGCCGGACCGGTGTGGAGTCGACCCCGAAGTATTCGGCCATTCCGCCGCAGACGCCGGCCAGCTTCGAATCGATGGCTGACCGCCTGAGGCGTCGCTGCGTGGTGGCCGGTTCGCCGTTCGGTGTCTCGGGGATGAGCAGCCAGGCCGCGATATACGCGATCAGGCCGAAGAGGATCGCTCCGGGGACGACGCTCAGGATGATCCAGAGCACCCTGACCAGCACCGCGTCGAGACCGAAATAGACGCCAAGGCCACCACAGACCCCGGCGATCTGGCGGTCGGTCACCGAACGCTCGAGTCGTTTGGGTCCTGCCGTGTCGCCGTCCGGCTGCCGCTGGGTGGCGCCGCAGTAGGCGCAATACACCGCGTCTTCCGTGTTCTCTCTCGCGCAGCGGGCACAGGTCATCGCGTGGTCTCCTTCACTCTTCTCATACGGTGTCTTCGGAGGTCAGGTTCCGTGCTGCCCTGACGGCAGGCAGGAGCACGAGGTGGTAGCATGAGCCGTCGACAGCGTTGGCGCTGTCGCAGCGGAGACCCCGGCGCCGTGTTTCGGGGGAAGACCTGTGGATTGTTGAGATGGGTGCGGTCACGCTTCACCCGTCTGCGGCGGCGGCGGCCCGCCTCGCCGCGGCACATCGATTTCTCGATACGCTGTCGCCCACCGCGGAGGCGCTGCTGGTCGGCGCTTCTCGAGACGCCGTCGACGACTTCGCCCGCGAGGTGTCGGTCCGCCGAGGTGCCACCTTCGGTCTGCATCGGTTCAGCCTCAGACAGCTTGCCGCTCGAATCGCCTCGACCCATCTCGCCCGGCGGGGGCTGGCGCCGGCAACACGTCTCGGGGCCGAGGCGGTCGCCGCGCGCGCCGCGTTCGAAGAGCTCGAAGAGGGCACGCTTGCGTATCTGGGCCCGATCGCCCGCCTTCGCAGCTTTGGCCGCACGCTGGCGTCGACCCTCGAAGATCTCCGGCTCGGCGGTGTAGGACCCGAGCGCCTGCAGGATTGCGGTGCTGTCGTCGCCGACGTCGATCTGCTGGCGCGGCGCTATGCCCAGCAGCTCGAGCGAGCCCATCTCATCGACACCCCCGACCTGTATCGCCTGGCGGTCGCGGTCCTCGCCGGCGGGGACACGGTCGGCGTGCCGCTCGATGTCCCCGTGCTGCTGCTCGATGTCCCGGTGCGTGACCAGGCGACGTTCGAGCTGGTCGAGGCGCTGGCGGCGCGCGCGACCCGGCTCGAGGCGACGGTGCCGGCCGGGGATGCACGCACAAGACACGCGCTCGACAGGCTGATGCCGACCGTGCGGTTGCTCGACGACTTGTCGGCGCCGACCGATCCGCTGGCGCGGGTCCGCCAGCGGCTTTTCGAGCCGATCGACGCCGTGACGGCGGAACCCGCACCGGAGCCCGGCCCCGAGGTGTCGCTGTTCTCGGCGCCGGGCGAGACACGCGAGTGCGTAGAGATTGCGCGTGCCGTGCAACAGCAGGCGCGACTCGGTGTCCCACTCGACCGCATGGCGGTGCTCCTGCGGGCGCCCCAGCTGTATGCGGGCCTGCTCGAGACAGCCTTGCGGCGCGCGGGGGTCGAGGCCTGGTTCGTCCGTGGGACCCGGGCTCCGGACCCGGCGGGCCGGGCGTTTCTCGCGCTGCTGGCCTGCGCGGCCGAGCAGCTCTCGGCACGTCGTTTCTCCGAGTATCTATCGCTGGGGCAGGTGCCGCGGCCGACTGAGCAGGGCGCGCCCCCGACCGACCGCGGGCGCTGGGTGCCGCCGTCCGACGTGGATGAGGTCGTGCCGGCACCCGCGCTCCCGCTCCAGGCATCGCTGTTCTCCCTCATGGAGGCGGAAGACGAACCGCCGGTCCCGGACGCGGACCAGCGTCCGGTGATCGAGGGCGTCCTACGGACCCCCTGGCGATGGGATCGGCTGCTGGTCGAGTCGGCGGTCATCGGTGGCCACGACCGCTGGACGCGACGGTTGTCCGGTCTCGCCCGCGAGCTCCAGCTGCGGCTGGATGAATGTCAAACCGAGGAGCCGGACTCGTCCCGGGCGCGCCGGCTCGAGAGCGATCTGGTCAACATTGGCCACCTGCGCCGCTTCGCCCTCCCGGTGATCGACCTTCTCGGGGCGATGCCGGCCGCTGCCACCTGGGGCGAGTGGCTGGACCGACTGGAGACGCTGGCGCCGATGGTGCTGCGGCGGCCGGACCGGGTACTGGCGGTCTTCGGCGAGCTGCGACCGATGGCGCGTGTCGGTCCGGTACCGCTGGCCGAGGTGCAGGACGTGCTGGCAGAGCGACTCACCCTGCTGCAGGCGGACCCGCCGCCGCGCCGCTACGGCCGGGTCTTCGTCGGGGGGCCCGAACATGTGCGCGGACGCACGTTCGATGTGGTGTTCGTGCCGGGACTGGCCGAGCGCGTCTTCCCCCAGAAGCAGCGGCAGGACCCGCTGCTTCTCGACGACCAGCGGCGCGCGTTGAACGGAGCGCCGACGGAGGGAGAGTCCAGCGCCGGTCTGGGTCTCTCGACCCTCGACGACCGCGCGGCCGCCGAGCGGTTGCTCCTCCGGCTGGCTGTGGGAGCTGCCGTCCGACGTCTGTATCTGTCCTATCCCCGATTGCAGCTCGGTGAGTCGCGGCCCCGCGTGCCATCGTTCTATGCCCTCGATCTGGAGCGGGCCCGGACCGGGCGCGTGCCCGATTTCGCCGTCACGGAGCGTGCGGCGTTCAGCCTGGTGAACGCGCGGCTGGCATGGCCGGCGCCCCCGGACCCCGATCTGGCGATCGACGATACCGAACACGACCTGTCCGTCCTCGGACCGCTCCTCCGGCAACGGGTGTCACCCGAGCTGACCGGCCGCGCACGCTATCTCCTGCGGCTCAATCCGGGACTCCGCCGGTCGCTGCTGTCCCGCTGGGCCCGGTGGATGCCGGCCTGGACCCGCTTCGATGGCCTGTATCACCCTGACGAGGCGGCGCGCGCGGCGCTCGACGCGCACCGACTGCCGGCGAGACCCTACTCGGTCTCGGCGCTCCAGCGGTTCGCCCGCTGTCCGTATCAGTTCCTGCTGTCCACGGTGTTCCGTCTGCAGCCGCGTGAAGAGATCGAATCACTGGAGCGGCTGGACCCGTTGACCCGCGGACGGATGTTCCACGAGGTGCAGGCGGAACTGGTGCGGGCGCTCGAGACACGCGACGCGCTGCCGGTGACACGGGATCGATTGGCCGAGACCGAGGCGCTCCTCGACGACACGCTCAATCGTCTGGCTGACCGATATCGCGAAGATCTGGCGCCGGCCATCGACCGGGTGTGGACCGACGAGATCGAGTCGATGCGAACCGATCTCAAGGGATGGGTGCACCACGTCGCCAACGAAGAAGGGGAGTGGGTACCGATTCGCGCAGAGCTCGGCTTCGGCCTCTCTCGTGCGCCGGGGCGCGACGCCCGGAGCCT
>Ga0114996_10007083_pt1 | contig 12808 bp, 9 predicted proteins | sample ArcticOcean_MG_C_4_FD_87039 | JGI IMG/M metagenome (GOLD analysis project Ga0114996, IMG submission 87039) | Marine microbial communities from western Arctic Ocean - ArcticOcean_MG_CB4_134 | ecosystem: Environmental > Aquatic > Marine > Oceanic | place: Arctic Ocean: Canada Basin | collected... | reverse complement strand
CCAACTGGAGACTCCAGCGCCGTCAAAGACTCTCGTATAGAAGTAAATCTCGTCGGTCGCGGAGGCTCCCACGGCGAGAAGATCTCCCGAGTGATCGAGCACAGATCCCCAACTCGGATCTACAATCCCCTCACCTACCCCCGAGATGGAATCGCTCTGGTTCCAGCTGAGACCATCGAAGGAGAAGAACCAGATCTCACCCGCGAGGCCGACCACCAGGTCATTTCCTTCGAGAGAGATCGATCCAAGGGTGGCGCCTAGCAAATCGATGGACTGGTGACCGAGCCAGACTCCGGTGTCTCGGTTGAGCACTTCGATGGTAATTCCATCGCTGATCGCAGCCCAGTTTCCATCCAGGACCACATGAGTGTCGCTCAAGGAGAGACCCATCGGCTCGGCATCGATGACACATTGTGCCGGCGTGATGTCGGCGATTCCCACCGTCATCACCACTATCAGACTCCACCATCGGATCGCCGAAGTGACGTAGATCCGCTGCAGATCGTTCATCAGAGTGATTGGTTCACGAGACATGAAAACCCTCCCCATGTACTCAACTGGCTACTCGAAATAGAAACACTGGTACTAACAAATGTATTGCATTGTTAGTTTTCGACAATAAACCTATGCCGTTTGTCATTAAGTCAACGGATGTCCCGTTGGAGTCAGATTTGTTCCGATAGTCCCGAATACTGACCCGCAAGTCGGTCGCTGCTCTCGACCAGAGCCGCTCAGCGCGATAGGCTGCGCCGCTTCCATCGATGACATACACGTTGAAAAGCTGATCGAGACATCATCCATGAGGCGACTGTCCCCGTAGCTCAGCTGGATAGAGCATCGGATTCCTAATCCGGAGGTCGCAGGTTCGAATCCTGCCGGGGACGCTTTCTCGTTCGATCTGCCGACCCTCCCTTGCGCCGATCCCCACCTCGAGATGATCCGGCCCGAGAAAGAGGCGATCGCTACCGATTGGGATCTCGCCACAACTCGTATCAAGGAGATACGCCAGCAGCGAGACGAGGAGTGGCAAGGATTGCTCGAAGAAGAGCGATTCGATCCACTAACTGGATGTGGTTCGAGTAGCCCACCGCCCCTCCGACGGGCAAGAGAATCCGTAACATATGCGCTTCCCTGGCGAGCATTTCATGGGACTCGTTTCACCAGTGGAACGCTCTTCACGCAGCCGGATGAATTTCGGGGAACCAGGCGTCCGCCGATGTAATCCAAAGTCCCGGTTACCAAGATCCGTCTTTCGTGATTCTTGGCCTAACCACTCATGACTTCTATATTTCCTGGCAACCGGGAGAAAAACGGGCCCCTTCAGCACCGCTGATGGGTTCAGAACTTAGCTACATCACTACGCTCGCAGACTTCGAACTGGACCTCGAAGTATCGATTGCCAGGAGCGACCATCGGACTGTTGTATCCAAGGACGCGAAGTGCACCGACCATCTCAAGTTCTGGGTGCTCTGACTCTAGCCAACCTTCAAGACGCGCTCGGGCGTTGGCGACTTCCTCCATCGTTCGCGTACCCCGGTTACCGGTACTCACTACCGTTACTGGTGTAACAGTGACCAGTTCCACACCTGAGTTGACTCGTGGTTCGAGGGGGGCATCGGCACCGTAGAGGAATGCCATGGTTGGTTCAGAAGATTGCGATTGGTTATTCTTCTGATCCGGGTATCTCATCTCCACCGGTGCAGTCATGGAGATCTTGTTCTGCTGAATGTGGCGAAACAAAGTGAAGAAGGCATTGTTGTCGCTATGGCTCATGGCTGTGCGCGCCATGCGGTACTCGGGATAGCGTTTCAACTCGATCTCTCCGACGGGGGTGATGTCAGGGAATCCAGCGGGCATGGGCGACTCGATGATGGGACGAAAAGAAGTCTCAGAGGATGACGGAATCAGCACGCTGTCGATGACATGAATCACTCCATTGGAAGCATCGATATCTGTCTTGAGAATTTTGGCTTTTTGGACACGCGCTTCTCCGTTGATCACCCGTATTTTTACAGTCTTACCTTGCAGGGTCTTTGCGCTGCCGATACTCAGAGCCTGTTCTGCGTAGATGCGGCCGTTCACCAGGTGGAACTTGAGAATCGAAGCAAGTGTTTCACTGTTCTCAGGTAACAGCAGATTCTCGACGGTTCCTTCTGGAAGCTTGGCAAATGCTTCGTCAGTGGGAGCAAAGACGGTGAAGGGACCCGATTTTTGAAGAACCTCAGCTAACCCTGCTTTCGTGGCAGCGGTCAACAAGGTTTCAAATATCTTGGCCGTCTTTGCGGTATCAACGATATTCTTGCTCGACGGGAGAATTACTTGATCGATAACATGAATAATTCCGTTCGAGCATTCGATGTCACTGGCAATGACACTCGCACCATTAACCATGACTCCATCATCGTTTTTCGAAAATCCAATTCGCTGACCATTGAGCGTGACTTTGCCGCCGGAGGCAATGATGCTTCTAGAGTCGAATCGGCCCGGCAAGACGTGGTAGGTTAGAATACCTGCTAGCGAATTCTTGCTCTCAGGGCGAAGTAAATCCGCGAGCACTTCTTTGGGTAGTTTTTCAAATGCCGAGTCGCTGGGTGCGAAAACCGTGAATGGACCTTTACCCCTGAGGGCTTTCACTAGATCCGCTCCCTTGAGCGCAGTGACCAGGGTGCCGAAATCTCCTGCTTTGATCGCAGTATCGACCAGGTCCGCTTGTGGTTGGCTAGTGTTATCACTCTCGCAATCGTCGAATCTCGCACTGACCATCGATGGAAATAATCCCATGGCCAATCCGATAACAATGAGCAAGAACTTTGGAACAAACATTTCTATCTCCTTTGGGACAGCAGGTCCCGACTTGAGGTACTTCCTCATCGACACAGTGCCGACTCGAAATGACCGTTTTAACGTTCACCATTGAAGATTACACGCCCAGCCCCGAAATGGCAACTACTTGCCTCTGTGTCCATAACCTGCATAAATAGAAGTAGTTATGGTACTTTTTCGTTTCTTTCATGAGCCCAGCCCAATAAATTTGACTGTATAATCGTTCTTATTCGAGGAGGGATGGTAGAGTTAGGCCCTTGGAGGGCCGGCTCAGTTTGTCGAAGGATGAGCAGGCATTGGTAGTACTTTTTAGTTCGAACTGAGACCTCGATGGAGGGTGATATGAAGCCGGTTCTCTCTACCAAAGAACTTGCGGAGGCGATCGGTGTCAGCGAATCGTCTATCAAGCGCTGGGTCGACGATGGCACCATCATAGCTTCACGTACATCGGGAGGTCATCGACGAATAGGATTCTCTCAGGCGGTTCGATTTATCCGTTCTCGTCGCTCGCCCATTGCAAGACCGGAAGTCCTTGGGCTTGTCGATGTAGCGCGACTGAAGGAAGTACCCCTAGAGGGTGGGGAGTCTGACCTTCTCTGTCACTTCCTGAGTGAAGGGATGGCTGGAGAGGCTCGTGGTCTGATTTTGAGTCTCTATCTTGGGGGTGAAAGCGTGGCCTCAATTTGCGATGGCCCTATACGCTCATCGATGAGCCAGATTGGGACATTGTGGAAAGAGAGCGTGGATGGAATTCTTCGAGAACATCGTGCAACCGACATTTGCCTGCAGGCTTTGCGCCAGTTGCGGACCTTTCTCGAAACCGCCGTCGAGCAGGAACAACGTCCTATCGCCGTTGGGGGCGCGCCCTCTGGCGATGGCTATTTGATTCCAAGTCTGGCGGTAGCGACAACTCTATTAGAGGCGAATTACCAGGCGGTGAATCTCGGTCCTGACACCCCCGGTGACACATTCGAACAGGCGATTATTCAGCACCAGCCGAAGCTCGTGTGGTTGAGTATCAGTCATGTCCCCGAACCAGAAAAACTTGTTCGCGAGTGGACTCCGATAATCCACAGGCTGGCCCAGAACCACATCCCACTGATCGTGGGTGGTCGCCGGAAAGATAAGTTACTCCTCCCTGATTCACCCTATTTGTTCGCTGCAGGTTCGTTGTTGGAACTCGTTGCGCTGAGTCGAGGATTTGAGGTGCTGAGCTCTGGAACTCCTTCGGATTGACGACCGAATCCTCAGCTGGGAAGCGAGAACGATGGTGGCAGCGGTAGCAAATTCTGCCGTGAATCCACGAGATGATGTCACTTCGGCGATGCGGCGTCCTACCGTTTTCCAGCATTCGCCAGCCCCAGCTGGTCTCCCAAATTGCCCGGGTCCATCGGCGCTGAGCCTGCCCTGGAGTCCACATCCGCAGGTCGGTGGTCCGGAACCGGATTGTCAAAGGACCGATACCGAGAACACGGTAGAATTCAGGGATGCCATGTCGAGTCGCCAGTGAACGGTGTCGACCAAAAGAGACCAGAGAGACTGAATCGCGACTGCTGAAGCTATTTTGAATTCTCAACCCCGATCGGATAAGATCTTCTTCATGCTCAGAAATGCACTGGCCATCACTGCTTTCTTCTGGCTGTCCCTGGCGCCAACTCTCTGCACCGCCGGACTGCTGGCTCATGCTTGCGAAGTACTCGTCTTCTCGGGCTGCGATGACTGCTGTGAAGACTACGATCTTCACGACGATCATCACGATGATCACGGCTGCTGCGATGATGGGGACCACTCCCCACGAGCCGACCTCACTTGTAGTGACTCTCACGATGCTTGTTCTCACGATGATTGTTCTCACGAGGCTTGTTCTCACGATGCCTGTTCTCATGATGCCTGTTCTCATGATGCTTGTTCTCACGATGCCTGTTCTCATGATGCCTGTTCTCATGATGCCTGTTCTCATGATGCCTGTTCTCATGATGCCTGTTCTCATGATGCCTGTGCGAATGATCCCTGCCATTTTGCCGTGATGGTCCAGCAGCATCGCCACGAAAAACTCTCCGGCGACGGTGACTCGCTGGCGAATGCTCCTCTCCCCTTCTCAGACCCTGGTTTCTCAATCCATCCTGTGACCTGGCAGCCCCTCGAGAGATCCCTCTCCGATCCGAAGCTGCCCTATTTCTCCTCGGACCGACCTCTTCGCTCCTGATTTCTCGCTCCGTTCCCAGCGCATTCCATGTCGTGTGGATCCGGTGACCCGATGGGCACCGTGACGCTCGACGATGTTCACGAACCGAGTCAGAGATCAGAGGACCGAATGAAAACGATTCCACTAGCCGAGCGAACCCCTCGCTCCCTTGTCCAACTGACTGCCGCGGCGATGATGCTGTGGCTTGTGCCGAGTTGCAGTACCCCCCCTGCGGCTCACATCCTCGCTATTCAGCCGCCAAAGGCTTTCCAGCAGACTTCCGTCGAACCCAGCGGTTCTGAATCGGTGGTCGATCCTGCTGGAGTCCTCTCTCTGAGGGATGTCCTGTCACTGACCCTGCTCCATAACCCCGAACTCGCTTCCTTCTCCTGGCAGATTCGTGCCCGTGAAGCGATCGCCTTGCAAGCAGGACTCTCGCCCAATCCTCAACTCGAAGCCGAAGTGGAGAATTTCGGCGGCAGCGACACCCTGGGTGGATTTGACGAGGCGGAATCGACCATCTCGATCAGCCAGTTGATTGAACTGGGGGGCAAGAAAGCGCTACGAGTTCGAGTGGCGGAGTTGGGCACGGGTCTCGCCGCATGGGAATACCAGATCCAGCGACTCGAGGTCCTCACCCGAACCTCCATGCACTTCGTCGATGTCCTTGCGGGTCAACGTCAGGTGGAGTTGAAGAACTCCAGCCTCGATCTGGCCCTCGAAGTCATGAATGCGATCTCGGAACGAATCGATGCGGGGCAGAGTTCTCCCCTCGAAAGGACCAGAGCTCGGGTCGTGGTCGCTCAGGGTAGAATCTCTCTTGAGCAGGCGACACGCTCACTCGAATCTTCTCGTGTGCTGCTGGCATCCTGCTGGGGAAAAGAAGTCGCCCAGTTTCCATCGGTGCGAGGCACCCTGGAGAAAATCTACGAGGTCCCGGAATTTGACCTTCTGACCTCATCGCTGGACGAGAATCCAACCGTATCTCGATGGGATGTGGAAATCTCCGAGCGCCGAGCTCGCATCGAATTGGCCGCGGCCGAGACGGTTCCTGATGTCACTTTCAGTGGCGGAGCCCGGCTCTTTCAGGGCACCGACGAGACCGCCCTGGTCGTGGGTGTCTCGCTGCCGATCCCGATCTTCCATCGCAATCAGGGGCTGCGGAGAGAAGCAGAGCACAACCTGACCATCGCAACCGAAAAGCGAAAGGCAGTGCGAGTTCAACTGTTCGCAGATCTTCACGATTCATACCAGCAGTTCCTGTCGGCATTCCGAGAAGTGACTGCCCTTCGTGATGAAGTGATTCCCGCCGCCGCAGCCGCCTACCAAGGAATTCGCGAATCTTACCGTCAGGGAAAACTGACCCAACTCGATGTACTCGATTCTCAGAAGACCCTCTTCGAGGTCAGGGATCAGTACACCCGAGCACTCACTGACTATCACCGTACACGTTCACAGGTCGAAGGGCTTCTCGGAAAGCCCATCACTGAACTGAAGAAAGGAGGCTCCCGATGAGAATCACTCTGAAGTTGACCTGCCTGCTGTTCTACTTCTGCGGAGTCACCGGATGCAATTTCGAGGAGCCTCCAGAAGTGATACAGCCATCTTCTCCTCCAACTTTCATGGACTCACTCACAGCACCCCCAGAGGATCCTCCGGAACTGGTTCATCCCGAGGATGTTCACATCACCGCTGCCCAGATGGAGGAGTTCGGAATTGTCGTGAAGGAAGCGGCTGCCGCAACCATCTCACTCGCATTTCAACTCCCGGGTGAAATCGTCGCCAATGCCGATCAACTGGTCCATATCGGACCGAAGGTCCCAGGCGTGGTCAGCAAGGTCGAGAAGAGCATCGGCGATCAGGTCACAGTGGGTGAAGTGCTGGCGATCCTCAATAGCAGGGAACTGGCCAAGTCGAAGTCGCAATATCTCGCCTCTGCGGCACGGGTAGAACTCGCGAGATCCACTTTCATACGAGAAGAGAATCTATGGAATCAGCAGATCGGATCGGAGCAGGATTACCTGGAAGCCAAGGCAGGCTTCGCGGAGTCCAGAATCGCCCTACGAAATGCAAAGCAAGCACTCCACGCTATCGGCCTGTCTGAATCAGATGTAGCCAAACTGCCGAATGAACCGGACACCGAGTTAACTCGATTCGAGATGAAGGCGCCATTCGCCGGAGAGATCATCTCCCGTCACCTCGTTCAGGGAGAGTTGCTCAAGGAAGATACTCAGGCCTTCATCGTCGCCGACCTCAGCGAGGTCTGGGTCAATCTTGCGGTCTACCAGAAGTACCTTCCTTCGATCAAGGTCGGCCAAAATGTGGTCGTTTCACCTGGCACCGGTGAAAAGAAACACAACGGCACGATCAGTTACGTCAGCCCCATCATCGAAGAAGCCACTCGTACCGCTACTGCACGTGTGGTGCTGGGGAATCCGTCCGGATTCCTTCGGCCAGGGCTCTTCGTCACCGCGGTCATCTCCACCGGAGAATTGGAAGTCGACGTGGCTGTTCCAAGGGGTGCGATCACGCAGATCTCAGGTATAGATGTGATTTTCGTCCAGTCCGATCATGGGTTCATTCCCAGGGAAGTGAAGACCGGACGATCGGATGGAGTTCTGGTCGAGATCACCGACGGATTGGCCGTCGCAGAGACATACGCTGTAGAAGGCGTGTTCTCGATCAAGTCAGAAATGCAAAAAGAAGACTTTGGCAGTGGCCACGGCCACTCTCACTAGGAGGGAAAGAAGATGCTGGAGCCACTGATCCGTTTCTGCCTTCGATCCCAGCTAATGGTGCTGGTGATCGGCATCATCGTGATGGCCGCTGGGTACTTCAGTTACCAGAAGATTCCGGTAGATGCGTTTCCCGATGTCTCTCCGAATCTCGTCCAGGTGTTCACCATCACCGAGGGGCTGGCGCCCGAGGAGATCGAGAAATTCGTCACCTATCCCATCGAAGCTTCTCTCAGCGGTCTCCCTGGCACCGAAAAAATACGATCGGTCTCAAACTTTGGACTCTCCGTCGTCAATGTCTACTTCGAGGACGGGATGGACACCTATTTCGCCAGGAGATTGGTCGGGGAAAGACTGCAGGAAGCTCGTGAAGAGATCCCTGCCGGATTTGGTGTACCTCAGATGGGCCCCATCTCCACCGGTATGGGCCTGATCCTCTTCTACTACCTCGAGGATACCAGCGGCGATCACTCACTCGAGGAACTCCGGTCGATCCAGGACTGGATCGTCAAACGACATCTTCAATCGGTACCTGGGGTGACCGAGGTGCTGGGGATCGGCGGCGACGAGAAGCAGTTTCAGGTGCGTGTCCAGCCAGCGTCCCTCCTACGCTACGGAGTTTCCCTACAAGAAGTCATCGAGCAGGTCGAGTCGAACAATCTCAATGTCGGGGCCCAGTTCATCGAGAAGAACGATGAAGAATTCGTGGTGCGTTCGATAGGGCTCACAGCATCGATCGAGGATCTTCAAAGCATCGTGGTGAAATCCGTCGATGGCCGACCGATTTATCTCCGAGACCTGGCCGAAGTTGGCATCGGATCGACCATCCGTCGAGGACTTCAGACACACAACGGTGAAGGTGAAGTGGTCTCCGGTATGGTCGTCAAACTGTATGGGACCAACTCCTCCACCGTCATCGAACGAGTAGAGGAGAAACTCCAGGAGATCCAGAACATCCTTCCTGCCGGAGTGCGCATCGTTCCTTACTACGAACAGAAAAGCCTCGTCGAAGCGTGTGTGAACACGGTTCAATCCGCTATGTTTCAGGAAATCGGCCTGGTGGCCCTGGTACTGCTGATATTCATGGGTGGATTGAGACCAAGCATCGTCGTCGCCCTCTCGGTACCTTTCTCTGTCCTCTTTGCATTCGTACTGATGAAGTACTTCGAGATCTCTGCCAATCTGATGTCGCTGGGGGGACTAGCCATCGCCATCGGGATGCTGGTGGACGGTTCCATCGTCATGGTCGAAAATGTTGATCGGCTATTCAGAGATCATGCTCGTTCAAAAAAGGACGCAGTGCTTACCGCATGTTGCGAGGTGGGTCGCCCCATCGCCTTCGCCATCGCCATCATCATCCTGGTCTTTCTGCCGCTCTTCACACTTCAGGGTGTGGAAGGAAAGATGTTCAGACCTCTGGCTTATACGGTCGCTTTGGCGATGGCAGGTTCTCTGCTGTATACGCTGACCCTGACTCCGGTGCTGAGCGCCATCATCATGAAAAAATCGGATCATCGGTCGACAGCGAAAGAAACTCCGCTGGTTCGAGCCTTGCTCCGTGGGTACAAGCCGCTCCTCAGCTTCTTCGTGAATCACCGCTCGTTGTCTGCGCTACTCGCTCTGGTACTACTATCGATTGGAATCGCCACATTCCCACAGCTTGGTTCTGAATTCACACCAAAACTCAATGAGGGGACCATTGTCGTGAGATTAACGATGGCTCCCTCGATCGCCATCGATGAAAGCAAGCGGCTCACCCTTCTTGCAGAAAAACGATTGATCGCACTTCCCGATGTGGCCGAGGTCGTGAGTCGAATCGGCCGAGGCGAGGTGGGAGCACACGCTGATCCGATCAATAGCGCCGAAATATTCGTATTGTTTAAACCGGACTCGCAAGAACCTCTCGAAGATCTCGAAAACTCGATGCGAAAAGCACTTCAGGGAATCCCCGGAGTGGTCGTGAACTTCACCCAGCCCATTGAGATGAATATCGATGAACTACTTGAAGGTGTTCGTGCCGAACTGGCGATCAAATTATTCGGCGATGACCTCGATGTGCTGAAACGAGAGGCCGATCGTATCGCGTCGGTGGTCAGCACCGTTGAAGGTGCCGTCGATATCCAGGTGGACCAGGTCAGTGGAACTCCACAACTCCTCATCCGAGTCAATCGCGAGGCCATCGCTCGTTACGGAATCAATGTTTCCCAGGTGCAAGATGTGATTCGATCGGCGGTCGGCGGACATGTAGCCGGGCAGATCTTCGAAGGCATTCGACGTTTCGATATCGTGGTCCGATACCAGCAGAAATATCGAGATACCCAGGAATCGATCTCTGCGATCCTGATCGACGCACCCAACGGTGTGAAGGTGCCGCTCTCTGAACTGGTGGAAATGAAGGAGATTGTCGGGCCGCGCCAGATCACCAGGGAACAGAATCAACGATTCATCTCGATCCAGTGCAATGTTCAGGGACGCGACATCGGTTCCTTCGTCAAGCAAGCACAAGCCGAACTGGATCAACGGATTGATCTCCCTCCGGGATATCTCGTCACCTGGGGAGGCCAGTTCCGATTGCAACAGGAGGCGAACAAGCGGCTATTGCTGGTCATTCCGATGACACTGCTCGGGGTCTTCCTGCTGCTGTTCGCAAACTTCAACTCGCTGGGAAACACACTGCTCATCTTACTCAACATACCGCTGGCTCTCGTCGGTGGAGTGGTCGCACTGATGCTCACCGGACAGAATTTATCAGTTCCGGCATCGGTCGGTTTCATCGCACTGTTCGGAATTGCACTGAAAAATGGCATGGTGTTGATCACATGCCTCGACCAACTGGTCAAGGAGGGCCTTGGAATCGATGAAGCATCGATCAAGGGAGCTTCGATGCGACTTCGCCCGGTGCTGATGACGGCACTGACTACCGGACTTGGATTGATCCCACTGCTGTTTGCTCAAGGAAGTGGAAGCGAGATTCACAGGCCCTTGGCCACCGTCGTGGTCGGCGGACTGGTGACCTCCACGATGCTCACGCTGCTGGTGCTGCCGGCGCTGTACCGCTGGTTTTCAGGCCGCACAGCAGCTGCGTGATCACCGCAAGAGCAGCCAGCACACTCGCTAGGCGAGTAACTGCTGGGCCAACTTCAGTCGAGTCGCAATGTCGACTCCTTCGGGTCAGGCCCGCATCGCATCGACGAAGTCCACGCCCTCGATCTGTCGCTCGCCCGGATCGTAGTGATCTCGCTGTTCGATCAGCCAGACCGTCATTGCGATGATGGACAGCAGAAGAACTGCGCCCACCACCGTTTCGGTTCGAGAGATCACCTTTCGAAGGAGCTTTGGACGCCCCAATCGATTGAAGACCTTGCCCTTCCTCGCCATCTGTCCTCCAGAGTCATTCACGCAGGTGGGAACAGTCGACTCCCGCGGCCTCACCCGGTTCAACCAAGGACGATCTGAGGATATGATCCGGCATCCGATTGGATTTCGAAGGAGTGCAGATGGCTTCAAGGACTCGAACCACCCTCTACCTGGTCACCATTGCGCTGGCATTGGCATTTATACACCTCCCGGCAATGGCCCAGGAGATTCCACTTCAACTGACAGACCCCAACGACAAACCACCCGTCTCCGACCCACCGGTCAAGGTCTACATACTGTCAGGTCAATCGAACATGGTCGGGATCGGCCAGGTCAATGGCGGCTTCTCACGGTGGTCTGACTTCTCGGATCTGGCCGTTTCCGTCTATCCAGGGACCTACTCCACCACGACCGATTATGACCGATCGACCCCGATCAAGACGAAAGATTTGCCCGAGTACGGCGGCGTCCATCCCACTCCCTTTCCAGGTGGCGGAGTGCAAGTTGTGCGAGGATGGATGAATATAAAAGACTCCGGTCTCTTCAGATTCAAACCGGGCTATCAAGCCAGCTCCTTCTGCATCATGGAACTGGATGGCGTCGAAGTTTACCGAAGAGAAGTCGGGGAAGATCCGGTCTACAACGATTTCAAGACCACTGCTGGCAACAAGTACCCCATCAAGATCATATTCTTTACCGCCGCCGCCGATGGTCTCGGTTGGTTCGGAAGAGTTGATGTTCCAGGCACCCTTCACACGGTAGTTCACACCGATGGGAAGTTTCCTCAGCTGGTGGATGACCAGGGAAACTGGACGGTTCGAAATGATGTCTGGTACAAGGGCGTGGTCACGGCCACGGCAAACAAATGGTTATCTGTGGGTTGCGGCTCCGGCAGTAACACCATCGGACCGGAACTTCAGTTCGGGCACATCATGGGTGACTACCACGACGAACCGGTCATCATCCTCAAGGCGTCCCAGGGCAATAGAAGCCTTGGCTGGGATATCCTTCCCCCCGGAAGCGAGAGGTTTACCCACGAAGGTCGAACCTATGCCGGATACAACGACTCGATCCCGTCATGGACCGAGGACGAGCCTGGTAAAGAAGTTGACTGGTACGCCGGCAAGCAATACGACGATTTCGTCAGAGAAACTCATGCAGTACTCGATAATTTTTCGACTCATTTTCCCCAGTACAAGGATCAAGGGTACGAGATTGCCGGGTTTGTCTGGTGGCAGGGACACAAGGATGGAAATGCGGCTCATGCCAGCCGCTACGAGGTCAATCTGGTCCACTACATCCGCAGCATCCGGGCCGAGTTCAAGGCACCAGAAGCTCCCCTTGTGATCGCCACCATCGGATTCAGCGGCTGGGAAATGGCAGGTCCTCATTTGACCGTTGCCAACGCCCAACTTGCCGTCAGTGGCGAGACGGGGAAGTATCCCGAGTTCTCCGGCAATGTACTCACCGTGGAAACACGTGATTTCTGGAAAGACGCGGCAATTTCCCCCCGAAATCAGGGCTTCCACTACAACCAGAATGCCGAGACCTACATGTTGGTCGGCGATGCTCTAGGCAACGGTATGGTCCAGTTGCTGAAAGGCCGAATTAATAGAAACTGATTCACACCCCGTTTCCTCCGATTAAGTTATCCTTGGATGTCGCCTACGCTTTCCAGCCATGATCAGGAGGATCGATGAGCCTGTCT
>Ga0114996_10007080_pt1 | contig 12813 bp, 11 predicted proteins | sample ArcticOcean_MG_C_4_FD_87039 | JGI IMG/M metagenome (GOLD analysis project Ga0114996, IMG submission 87039) | Marine microbial communities from western Arctic Ocean - ArcticOcean_MG_CB4_134 | ecosystem: Environmental > Aquatic > Marine > Oceanic | place: Arctic Ocean: Canada Basin | collected... | reverse complement strand
TTCCCGTCCAAGAGCCCGCATCGCCCAGCACTCTCTTGGCCCTCGCTGCATACCAGGGCAGCGAAGGCTTTGGCTCCTTGGGCTTCGGCTCCTCGATCACCGGGTGCCTGAGCGTCCAGCCTTTCAGCCGGTAGAGCCGTAGATGGTAGGCGTCAGTGCGCCCAGGCATGGGCGTCCCGTCAGGGCGATACCACGTGGCAGGGCTGGGTACCTCGGCGTGCCCCTTGAAGCCCTGCGTGTGCAGCCATTTGATGTCCTCGATGGGCAGGCCCTCAGAGCGATTGACGAGCCTGATGGTCTGACGCTGTTGTCTGAAGCTCATGGCAACCCCTTTTTGTTCTCGACAGATTGGCAGGGGTAGACCACAACCCCAAACGAATATTCACAAGCCTTACCCCATCTATACCTACCTAGCCCGACAGCTCCCAACAACCAACTCCCAACGCCGGCAGGGAAGCAAACGAGACCACGCCAGCCTTTGACCGCCATTTGACCGCCTCTTTGACCGCCATTCACTTGGACAACCGTAGCCACCCGCCCGTATCCTGCAGGAGCTCGCAGACGACCGGGAGCCGACAACGGCCTAGTGCATGGAAGGTGACGGCGGGTAAGGGCGGGCGAGGACGGTACGGGTAGGACGAACTTGAAAACCGCTATACCCGCAAGGGTATCGTGGGTTCGAATCCCACTCCCTCCGCCATACCCAGCCCATAACGGCCTACTACACAGCATTTCGTTTATGCGGTGGCTACGGTAGTGAGGTGGCCAATGGGGGTGATTTGACGACAGTTGGCCGTCATTGAGTCCGGCACGCTTCCAACTGGGGCCTACCCAAATCTCCTTTCGCCTGTTCGGCTACGATGAGGTGGCGCGCCCACCAATTGCGCGCCACCCTCCACGCGGGGGGTCTTGGGATGCCGAAACATCCCACCGGAGGAAACAATGGCATTAGACGTACAAACAGTCTCGTCACTCTACGGTGGGTTCTGGAACGTCGACGTCCAAGATTTCTGCTACATGACGAATCGCTATTTCCCACCGGAGGAATTTCTGGAGTCGCTCGCTTCCAACCTCCCAGCGCTTGTGGGCTCTTACCCTTCCACCAATCGCCATCTTTCTTCATTGGTCGCGGAACAATTGGGTGTGAAGCACCAAGAGTTGGTCGTTGGCAACGGCGCGAGCGAGCTCATCAGCGTCATCACAAGCCTACGCATCGAGCACCTGGCGATACCCATTCCAACCTTCGACGAATACCGCAATCGTGCTGAGCTCCTGGGCAAGCAGGTGAGTCCATATGCGATGGGGATGGAGTTCGCTCTGGACGTCGATGGGTTCATCGCGCACGCGCTGGAGGCCGGGGCCAACTCGGTGGCCATCGTACGGCCCAACAATCCTACCGGGACGCTCGTCTCGAGGGAGGAGGTCGTTCAGATGCTCCGAGCCTTCGGCGAGCTCGATATGGTCCTAGTGGACGAGTCATTCCTCTGTTTCGCGGGACCGGACTACCCAGAGCTCAGTGTGGCGGACTTGATTCACGAGTACCCGAACCTCGTGATCGTCAACAGCATGTCGAAGGCGTACGGCGTGCCTGGCCTGCGTCTCGGCTATGCCCTGTCAGGCAACCAACAGTTCATCGCGAGGTTGCGGGCCGAGGTGCCGGTATGGAGCATCAATTCGCTCGCGCAGTATTTCCTGGAGAACATGGGCACGTATGCCTCCAAGTTCGCCGATTCCTGCGCGCAGGTGAGAGTTGCCACGCAGGCACTCTATGAGGGTCTACAGACAGTGCATTTCCTGGACCCTTATCCGACCCGCGGAAACTACGTCCTCTGCAGGACCTCACCCGTTCTCACGGGGTCGGGGATCACGGCCCGCCTGTTCGACGACTTTGGGGTCCTGGTCAACGACTGCAGCGGGAAACATGGCCTTGACGCCAGATTCTTCAGGATCGCGTCGAGGACGACTGAGGAAAACGAAGAGTTGGTGCGCATTCTGCTGGCCGTCGCGAGCGAAACGCCAGCAACAGAGCGGGTGGGAGAGTAACACCAGGAATGCAAGCCATAGTTCTTGCGGCCGGACAGGGAATCAGGTTGCGTCCGCTGACCGATCATCATCCCAAGTGCCTTGTGGAGGTCAAAGGGAAGCCCCTCCTTCAGTACCAACTAGAGGCGATAAGCGACGCGGGCATTCGCGAATGCACCATCGTTATCGGCTATCGAGGCGCCCAGGTCCGCGAGGCCTTCGGCTCGCGCTTCCGAGAGCTCTCGATCACCTACGTAGAGAACAAACTCTTCGACCGTACGAACAATATCTACTCACTCTGGTTGGCTGGTCCGGAGATAAATGACGACCTGCTGCTGCTGGAAGGGGACTTGATCTTTGAACCCGCGCTCCTAGTGGACCTGCTCGTAGTCCCCTACAAGAACGCTGCGGTTGTGGACAACTTCCAGTCCTCCATGGACGGGACAGTTGTCCTCGCGCATGGTGACAGGGTCAGCGCGATGGTTCTGAAACTCGACCAGTCGCCTAGCTTCGACTATGAACGCGCCCTCAAGACCGTAAACATCTACAAGTTCTCCGCCCAGGCCATGAGCGACGTGCTAATGCCCGCCCTTGGTGGCTACGTCTCCCGGGGGTTGACCCACCACTATTACGAGATGGCAATCTCTCGCGCCATCGAGGAGGGTACCCTCATTCTTCATATCTCACGCACCGGCCTCCGCACGTGGGCGGAGGTCGACACAGAGGACGATCTCCGCAAGGCAGAGTCGATGCCCATGCCGAGGGTCTCGGCGTCAACCAGCGCACCTCGCGCGCCAAGGCCAGCGTTTTATGGGAGTTCGCTATAAACGGGAAGGATGACGCCGCCGAAGCGGAGATGGACAAGCTGCTGAGGACGACACCGCCCATGGACCCCTCTGTCGCCGCCATGCTGCTACATGAGGCCAAGGAGATTCTGGACGAACACGGAGTAGTTTTCTTTCTCAGACAAGGGACTTGTCTCGGTGCAATTCGGGACCACGCCTTCATCCCGTGGGACGACGACCTCGACATTGGCAGCATCGAGGGATTGCACGGGTTCGATGAACGTATGATCGAACCGGTCGCGGATTCTTTCCGGGCCCGCGGGTTCCATGTGAAACGAAGGAAATTCGGCGGCGAGACCTGGTTGGGTCTCATGAAGCACAACATCAGGATCGATTGGCAGTGCTTCCAGGTCCGCAAGCAACACATCGTTCATTACCCCGGCGCTCGGATCCCCGTGCACCTCTTCACCGATCTGAAGGAGATCGACTTCATTGGTCAAAAGTTCCTTGTCCCCAACCCTCCAGAGGACTACTTGTGCCACAAGTATGGGGTGAACTGGATGACACCCAACCGGCTTGGGTATGGCAAGGATGTCGTGGGTAACATCCCTGCGGGTCCGATACCCGGACACCCCGGGAGGCTCAAGCAATTCCTCATTAGTCGCCTATTCCCGCGCCACTCCGCGCGGATCAAGGTAGTCGACGAGAGCGGATCGCCCTTGCCCGGAGCCACAGTTACCGTCGCCGGCTGGGGAGCGTACGCGACCAATCGGGCGGGCTACGCGCGCTTCTACCTGCCAACCGATGACGTGTACGCGCTGGTGGTCACGAACGACAACCGAGAGGAAGTTCTCTACGAAGAGCAGCTGGGCCCTGGCAAGACGTACATCTACCGGCCTGACCCAGCTCTGTTCTCGGGGAGGATCTTCGTCCTCACGGAAGAGTAACTACCGCGCTTACCAGAAGGGTTTCCTTTTGGTGCACCAGGAATGCCGGCTGACGCTGAGAGCGACGGCGAACTCCGGTTCCGTTCGCGCCGTCAGCGAAAGCCCGAGCACGGTCGTCTGCCTCGTACCCACAGGTACGGACGGCGCTCCGTTCAACGATGTAGTTAAAGCCCTGCCCGCCAGCGCCTTATGAACTGGGCTCAAGGTGGTAAAGGCCAATACCGCTTCATCGATCGGACCTCTTGCTCCGACGCATAATTGCCTGCCGTCGGCAACGCACCATCGAAATTGGCCAGTAGTATTGCCCGGGTCACTGTGAGGACGAATTGAATTCTTGTCACCGCTAGTGACTACAAGAGATCGCTAAATAAATAGTCTGTTCGGTTTTCGCAACAGACTTGGTGTGATGCAGTCCGGCATCAGCCGTACAGCATTCTGGGTTGAGGGCACGAAGGGGGAACGGTGATGAAGGATAGGGAACACAGCAAAGGAGCCGGCATCATCAATCGGATGATTGGCGCAGCGCGGCTCCAACTGAGCACTTTCGAGGACGTAGAGGCTGACCGCTCTGCCACACGACAAGCAGTGATTGTGGTCATTGCCGTGGCTATCGCAACCGGGATTGGAACTGCGGCGGCGTGGCCGGAAACCGAAGGCGGCATTGATAAACTACTCTTTGGAGTAGCCGTTGGCCTGGTCGGTTGGGTCATCTGGGCATGGATCACCTACTTGGTGGGTACTAAGCTCCTACCGACTCCTCAGACACAAGCAGATTGGGGGCAATTAGCTCGGACGCTCGCTTTCGCACAGTCGCCTGGAGTACTGAAGATTTTTGTCGCCGTTCCAGTGATCGGGCCTTTCCTTTTCATAGCAGTCTCGCTCTGGCAGTTCGCGGGTATGGTGATTGCGGTACGACAGGCACTGGACTACAGCTCCACTCAGAGGGCGGTAGGAGTAGTGCTTCTTGCGGGAATACCGTACCTTGCCCTCATGGGACTTCTCTTGGGGACTGGGGAGGGTTGATCTGGCAAGCCCCGTTGGGTCCTACACGCTCTGAACCGCAACAACGGCGCAGGCGTGGGCGAACTGGTACTACCCGTAGTAAGAGGTAGTGGGATTCGAGCCGTGCTCCTCGCGCTTGCCCCTGTGCTGACCCTCACCGCATGCGGTGGTTCGCAAAGCGCCGAACCGGGCTCATCCATTTCCGCCTCCGCGAGCACGTATGCATATCCCACGGCCATGCCTCGTCCTCGCGCCACAGCCACGCCGAAGCCACTCGCCTCGACCCTGAGTACGCTTATGTCTATGGAAAAGGGAATTTCGTGTACGACAGTAAGCAGAAATTACTAGGCAGCACTGGTGGATGGCTAAATCATTTGCTATTTTTCAATTATGCTTAGATTAGGAATATTTTCTGTGCTCTTGATGTGCATTGCTGCTTGCACTCAGGCACCTACACCAGCACTGCTACCCACTGCTACTTTTATTCCTACTCCTGAACCAACGGCAACTCCAACCTCAACTCCAACTCCAACCCCAACTCCAACTCCAACCCCAACTCCAACTCCAACTCCAACTCCAACTCCAACCCCAACTCCAACTCCAGCGCCAGCGCCAGCGCCAACTCCAACTCCAGCGCCAGCGCCAGCGCCAGCGCCAGCTCAGTTTTTCTCTCCTCTTGCATTTACTTCTTCAGTAGACGGTGACCCGGAAATTTACCTCTACCAATTGATCAAAAACACAGGCGCAAGTATTTTCGTTGACTTAACTGATAATGATGTTCCTGACTATAATCCTCGATTTTCCCCTGACGGGGAGCGAATTTTATTTACTTCACTAAGAGATGGAAATCCTGAAATCTATATTATGGGTGCGTTTGGTACAGACCAGACAAATTTAAGTACTAATACAGCAAATGATATTAGTGCTTCTTGGTACGGGAATAATCGAGTCATTTTTTCATCCAACCGAAGCGGTAATTATTCTATTTACTTGATGAATGATGATGGATCAAACCAAGAAGAATTTATTTCGATTTTAAATCATGACATAGGGCAACCAGTATCGTCACCGGCGGGAGGGCATGTAGTATTTAGTTCAGCTACTGATAATGAAATATATCTGCACTCTCTTTATTTAGATGTAATTCATTATTTGACAGACGATGGACACCGGAAAAGATCACCCACATGGGATAAGTATGGTTTGGATTTATTATATTATTCTGATACAGACGCCACGGATAAATATGATCCATCACAGAATGAAATTTTCACTATGGATCGCTCTGGAGGCAACCGGAAGCAATTAACTCACAACGATAGGGCAGATTTATACCCACAGTTAGGCGAACAGATTTACGTAAACGGTATCAAGACAGACAGAATTTACTTTACCTCATTTGATAAAAATAGAACTGAGAAACCTAAAATATATTCAATGGACTTCGAAGGATCAAATGTAGTTCGATTAACAAACTTGGATGATTCAATTCACGAAGGGCCATATGATGTTGGATCAATAGATTTTGACCCTTATGATGGTACTTCGTTTTTCAACACAGGAATTACATACGATAACTTAGATTTATATGAAGAAGCTATTAAGGCTTACAGCCAAGCTATAATTATGAATCCTTTAGCTCCTCTGACTTACCTGGCTTACCAGTATCGAGGGGATGCTTATAAAGCCATAGGCAATCACGCTTTAGCTCAACAAGATTACGATAAGTCGAAAGAACTGGGCGGGTAAGCCCAAAAGGCTACTTCACTAGTCAGTCAATCGAACCCTTGTAACCCAATCTGCCATACTTTCCCTATACCCATACAGGGCCTACGCCAACAGGGGTTGCACGTAGAAGCCATGGGCAAGCATGAGGAAGCGGCACGGGACCGGGCACAAAGGCTTTGGAGATTCGCTGGACTAGATAAGCCCCAGGACTAATGCCTGAGGCATAACCTCTCTTTGAAGGGTCCCGACCGCGCCCGGTAGACGTAATAACGTCGGTGTAACCGCGAGTGGGGCTCTATCGGCTAGGCCATGTCGGGAACTACCGACGTGTGAGCCTTAAAACCCGCTCTTTGCCCCGGTATCCGCGCTCCACGCCCACGCCCGCCTGCGGTGAGGGCTTTGGCCACCGGTCCACGGATCAACTGACGCGAAACGGCGCGAGGATCGACTGCTAGATCCACGCTATACAGCACCTCACGGGCAAGCTCCAGACAGGCCTCCCATGTCTCAATCGAGGCTTCTGCCTGCTGCCGCCATCAGCTCGTCGTAGCGCGACTCTAAGGCCGAGACAACGACGTCGATATCATCGTCGAGCAGGTAGCGTGCTGATGCCAAGGCTTTGGCATCGACACGTGCTTGCTCGACGTAGGCGCGACGGTCTGGGTATCGCTCTTCGATCGCCGGCCTGGAGTCGCCATCCTCCAATCGCGCCGAGCGGGTCGGCGCGAAGGCATGTGTCGACCCCTGCATGGGAATGATCTGTCTTGATGAGCTGGTCTCGGGGTGGCGGGGGTTCCATCCCGTGTAGGTGCCCAATGGGACGCTGATATCGGGCAACCTAATCCCCGCCACTTCATTGCCGTCGGAGTCGAGCGCGGCCACGAATGATGGATAATCCCGCGCCTCCTGGACTGGGTACCGGCCAACCCCTCGACCAGCAGCGGAGCCAAGATCCATCTCACGAAGCCGCCACAGCTGTTCCGGGTCAGGTTTCGCCATCTGGGGAATTGCCGGCAGCGCATCCAAGGCGACCTGTCTCGAAACAGCGGACCCATCGTCCAACCGTGGGTGCTTGCTCGGGGGTGGTTCGACGCCCTCGCTAGCCCATCGGTCGAGGTGCAGGAAGGCCGCCCGCAATAGCGGGCGGTAGTCGACCACATTCGGTGGATGCCGCCCCCAGGTGCCGTCCGCGGCATCGGAGCCTGGAGGTGGCAGCCCGCGCGAGTCAATATGCTGCGTTCCGGCGAAGTGGTAGATACGACTTTCAGCGGCGGGCTCCAGGTCACGCTCGCCTCGGGCATCGATATGGACCAACGAGCCGTCGCCACGCCAGTACTCCGCGGACGTGTTCGTGTAGACGATCTTGGGCACAGCGTTCAGCTCACGCAGCCGGTGCAACAGCCCGTCCGATTCTCCTGAGAAGAGGTCCAGGGCGTCGTTGTCGGAGAAGGGCGGCCGGTGCCCAAAGCCGGGCATCGATTGCGCCGAAGGTTGGGCGAAACGATGGTTGAACTCCCCCATCCTTCCGCCAGCCACGTGGGGCAGCAGGCCGTCGTAGACCTTCCTGCCTCCCTCGTCGACGTTCAAGCCCAGATAGGCGAAGTGCCTGAGCAGACGACCCGTCTGCGAGACACCATAGCCGTAGACCCAGTCGAAGCCATCGACCGCAGGGTTCGACTCTGAGGGGTGGCGCAAGAAAGCGGCAACGTCCCGGACGGCGAGGAGGCCTGCTCCGACAACAGGCGCGGCAGCCGGAGTGTAGACCAAATGATAGATATCCCCTGGCTGGAACCCCGACTCCATGTAGACGTGCTCATCGCTGGGCACAACGTCCCGCCCAGCCTCCTTTGCGAACCGCCACCGCTCCCGCGGGATCAAGGTCGCAGGACCGTCCTCCCATTGGCGGACATAGAGTTCTGCTGTGGGGTCGTCACGGTGTGCCGTAGGGTTCGGCCGGTGGACCCGGTCGGCCAGCAGCCGCGTGCGCTGGGGGCGATCCGGCCGAATCTCGACCATCGCTCGGCCATCCTGCTCGGCGACGCCGAGCAGGATGGCCTCCGGGGCCTCTAGGCCCAAGAGGCCATCACCTCGCAGTACGTCCCACTGCCATCCGATGGAGACGATTGCGTACCCGCGTGCGAAAAGGAAGCCGTCACCTTCGGGTATCTCCGCACTCCCGGCCGGCGTTGGCTCGGCCAGGTTCAGCGTGGGCACGACCCGCGGCCGCCCCCGGTTCACGACATCGACAATGAGCCGGCGATTGCCTCGGCTGCGGGCGGCCGGGACTAGCAATACGAAATCAGAAGAGAATTCCACGAGCCCCTGGCGGTTTCGCTTGGCCAATGACAAGTCCACAATCGCTCGATTAGCTTTCGAATTAGGATCGACGGCGAAGTGGAAAACGCCGTCGACACGGTCGTACGCTCCCACCGTCCCAAAAGAACGCCCGGCTGCGTACGGGCCCTGGCTCTGAACTGCTACGCTGGTGATAGGCATCGTTGGCACCCCCGGAGAAGATCAGGCGCAGTGTAGCCGAATCGGTCGTTGGCGCATGATCGGGATGCCAGGGACGCACCCTCGGCTCGTACAGTTAGTACTTCGTAAGAGGAGAGCTTGAATGTTTTATCTTTTGGTGACAGTCCAAGTTAAGCCCGAGGCAGTCAGCGAGTTCATCCCGGCACAAATTGACATGGCCAAAAAGGTGCTCAGTGAACCCGGGTGCCTTCGCTATGACGTCCTTCAGGACAATGAAAACCCTTACCGGTTTTACCGATGTGAGGTGTATCGCGACGAACCAGCGTTCGCTGACCACGGTGCCATGCTGCACACGAGTGAATTCCGGGAGCTGACTCGTGAATGGTGGGCTGAGCCCCTATCGGTTATCAGAACAAGTGATGTTTACCTATCTGACGATAGCCTGGCCAAGTAGGAACAAGTGCGTTCATACATTGGGCTGTTGTGCTTAGTGTTCTCGTTTTTACTTGCATGTGCTAGCGCCGACAGCTCCAGCTCGGATGCAGTCGCTCAAGTCCTGGCCAGAGCTGGGCCAGCCGAACCGCAGCCGTCTTCTTCTGTGGTTGAGTCTTCACAATCAGGCACAATCGCTTATCAAGATTCCAATCCCCAGGTTCCTGTTCCCACAGCGAGCATTGTTGTTACAGATGTAAACCCAACATTATTTACTTCAGTTTCTCAAAAATATTCTATTACTTCGATGATTTGCGCAGATGCAATAGGACCTGATTGTAGTAAATTGCGATTGGGTGATGAATTCCTAACTACTATTACTCCTGCCAAAGGGTATCTTTATTCATGTAACGAGAAGAACCCAAGTGCTCCTGGGGTTATAGTCAGTAAGTTAACTTGGGTAAATTTTCTGAGTAACACTTGGGATTTCTTTAAGAAGCCTTGGCTTCCTTCTGGTGCATTTGATCCTGGTAAAGGGGAATACTCAGAAAATACACTAAATAGTACTCGCAACATCGTGACCAATAATCTTCCCTTAGATGGCAACATTGGGGATTGGCCGATGACGAACTATCACGACCTCACTATGATTGATCGAAACCCTGGAGTCCCTGAGCCAAGGAACATGGCATTTGCATACTCAGTTACTCCTACTGAAGCAGTTTCTCCATCGTGCGTATCGTTAGGGGCAATTGGAGTATCTACGAATGGAGTTATTCTCTATAACGCAGTAGATGCAAGAGGAGAAGATGCAGTAGCAAGGGAAATTTTGGATGAATTCGGAGGGCATCCATCTCAAATTACTTATCATTATCATTTTATCCCTGAAAGATTTGATGATGTCTTTCTAGAGGATGGTCATTCCAGTATAGTTGGTTATATTAATGACGGGTTTCCGATCTACGGATACCAAGGAGTGGGAGGCATAGAGATGACTAATGCTGATCTCGATATCTGCCATGGCCATGACCATGAATCCCTTGGCTATCACTACCATGCAACGATTGAATATCCGTACACGATCGGGTGCTACAAAGGAGAACCAGTCGCTCGTTCGCAAAGAAACACTGTACTTCGAGAGCGCCAGGGAAGATTACCGCGAACTAATTAACCAACTACATATTTAGCATTCCTGTTGTGTATTCCGGTTAGCTTCATAGATATTTAGAAGTAATGTGTTTTTGAATATCAATTGGCATAAATGGGCACCTCTTGAGGTCCCCGATACCTTTGTGGGTACCGTGGGCCTCAAGTTCGCTCTCTCGGCCATGCATTTGGGCCGGGCCCGCGTTGTAGGCTACTTGTCACCATGAGATTCGACGGCAAGGTCGCCATCGTCACCGGTGGAGCAAAGGGCATTGGCGCGGCCACTGTCCGTCGGCTGCTGACCGAGGGCGCGCGCGTCGCCATCGCCGACATCGACGAGGCCAATGGCCGCGCGCTTGCCGACGAGCTGGGCAGCGGCGCAGCGTTCATCGGCGCCGATGTCACGCAAGAGACTGAAGTATCCGCAATGTTCTCGGCCACGCTCGAGCGCTTCGGTGGCGTCGATATCCTCGTAAACAACGCAGCTGCGACCACCGGGCAGTCCCTCGAGGACGCGGATCTCGCGAGCTGGCGACGGGACCAGGAGGTCGTGCTCCAGAGCGTCTATCTCTGCACGCGGCTCGGCCTCCCTCGTCTGCTGCTCCGGGCACCAGGCGCCAGCATCGTCAACGTCTCGTCGGTCAACGGACTCACTGCCATCGCACAGGACTCCTACAGCGCCGCCAAGGCCGGCGTCATTTCGTTGACCCGCACCGTGGCCGTGAAATACGGCCCGCGCGGCGTACGCTGCAACGCCGTCACGCCCGGCACCGTGCGCACGACGATTGGAGGGAGCCCTGGCAAAGACAACGCACAGCAACCTGAGCGCGCCTACTTCGACCGCGTCGCTTCGCTCTATCCGCTGCGGCGCATCGCCGAGCCCGAGGAGGTGGCCGGAGCCATCGCCTTCATGGCCTCGGACGACGCTTCGTTCATCACGGGTGCAAACCTGGTGGTCGACGGGGGCCTGACAGCTGGCACGGACCTCTTCGCCCGGCTGTCGGCCGGCGCGCGCATCGTCGAGAAGTAATCGTGCGCTATGCCGCTGTTGTCTTCGACAGGTTCGGCTCCTTGGCCGACGAGCCAACGGCGCCGACACCTCATCGGATCGGCTGCTGGGCGACTGCCTGTACGTCGGCGACGGAGGCGACTGGGCGTTGGCTGGTGCGGCGGGCGTCGGCATGGACCCGGTACCGTGCCCACACGAGCGGCCGGAGGACGTGATGTACAAGCAGGAGGCTATGGAGTGGCCTTGGCCGAGCCATCGGCTCTAGGGGCGAAGTGCTGGTGCTCACCGGAGGGGTGATGTAAGGCACCCTCCTGCTGCCGTCGCGCGCCGCTTCGGCTAGAATCGAGTCGCCCTCATGTCACAGTCCATCGAAGTCTCCCGTGTATTCCCTGTGAGCCCGAACGCTATCTACGACGCGTGGACCAACGAAGACGAGCATGCTGACATGACCGGCGGTGACGCCACATTCGACCCGCGGGTCGGTGGGCGCTTCAGCGCGTGGGACGGCTACATCAAGGGAACGATCCTGGAGTTGGAGCCGTCCAGGCGCATCGTCCAGGCATGGCGGACCGTCGACTTCCCGAAAGACGCAGCGGACTCGCGCGTCGAGGTCCTGCTGGAGCCCATCGCGGACGGGACCATTCTGACGTTGCGCCACTCTGACATCCCGGATGGCCAAGCCGCTGACGTCGAACTCGGCTGGGTCGAGTATTACTTCGAGCCCATGCTGGAGTACTTCGGGGCCGAGGACATCATCGAGTGAGGGTGTACGTGGCCCGGACCGTGCCGAGTGACACTGGGGTTAGCCTGGCAGGCGCTCGTCCTTCGACGGGCTCAGGACGAGGCAAGGGTAGCCTTACTCAGATCGTCAGCCCAAGGCCTGTCCCGGACAGAGCCGAAGGGGACAGAGCCGAAGGGTACGGACCCTCAGGAACCATATGCCGCTGATCGGTTATGTGAGCGACGAGCGATACTTGGCTTTGGCCGATACCCAGGTCGAGTTCCTTGATGCGAAGGGCGGCTCCACGGAGGCACGCTCGCGGGCCAGCGGCTCCGTGCATGCGGACCTGCACGACGGCGACTACGACGTCGTGCTGTCTCGGCCGGGCTTCGGGTCCAAGCGTGTCCGCTTGGCGCTGCCCGTCGCCAAGCCTTACCACTTCCGTCTGCTGCCGGAGCGACTGCTGGGCTACGCGTGGCCGAAAGCCGTGCGCTCAGGTGAGCTCGCCGAGTTCCGCGTCCACGCACCCGAGGCTTACAAGCTCAC
>Ga0114996_10007074_pt1 | contig 12820 bp, 5 predicted proteins | sample ArcticOcean_MG_C_4_FD_87039 | JGI IMG/M metagenome (GOLD analysis project Ga0114996, IMG submission 87039) | Marine microbial communities from western Arctic Ocean - ArcticOcean_MG_CB4_134 | ecosystem: Environmental > Aquatic > Marine > Oceanic | place: Arctic Ocean: Canada Basin | collected... | reverse complement strand
GTCTCGACCTCGACCATGGCATGGCCGCTGCGCATCGTGATGTAGTGGTCGATCGTGTTCCATTCCAGTTCCTCGCTGCGGCGCTGGCTGGCATCATCGAAGCGTACAGGCAGCGCCCAGGCGATGTGCAGCCGGACGGTTGCCGTCCACTCATCCTGATGCTCAATCGAGAGGAAGACCTTGCGGTTCGCCTCATCCTGATCCGCGAAGCGTTGATCGATCGCTTCGACTCGGCGCGACATTTTCTCGCCACGACCCGCGGCCTGGGCCACCGGATGACCTCCGGCCGACCAGTCGTAGGAGTCGCCCGCATCTTCAGAATCCTCGAGCCGAGCCACACCTGTCAGATGTCGGCCCGTGGTGTGATCCATGACATCGAAGCGCCCATCGGCACGGAACAGAACGCGTACCAGACCATTGTCCATCCAATCGGTGCGTTCGAATTCACCACCAAGGTTGACCGGCTCACCGGGCAGGGCGTACGGGCCCCGACCGGGCAGGGCATGGGCGACGGAGAGACCCGGAGGCAGGCGATGGACGTGGATCCTGCCGACGACCCGTGGCAACTCGACATTGGCCACGCGGTCGTGGTGAACGTGAAGGTCCCACGATTTCGGCGTGATTGTCAATCCCGAGGTGTGGATCAGGCAATCCCCGGGCGTTGAAGCCAGCGCAATCTTCACCGGCAGCCCATGATCGAGCCAGCAGCGGAACTTGGGCACGGCGAAATCGATCATCAGAGAGCCGGACCAGGCCTTGGGCAGCGGGTTGTGGAACAGCAGTGGCACGGCATCACGGTCTTCGTGAGAGAGGTCCATCTGATCGCGCAACTCGGCGCGCACATCATCCTCGAGCATCACGGCAATCTGCTCGGCATGCTTGAAGCGGACCTCCATGTCATCATGCGTCTCATCCACCGAACAGCCACAGATGTCGTCATGCGGATGATTGCGCAGAATCTCGCGCCATGCGAGGTCCAGTCGGGCGCCGCGGAAGCGGCCGCCATGGGCATAACTGATCGCGGACAACTGCTCGATCCGGTCCCGCATCAGGCGCATCGCGTGGTCATTGGCACGCTTGAGGTGGAGTCGGGCACTGAACACTCCCGACAGGATGTTGCGGTCCCATCCACTGTGCAATTCGCCTTGGAATCGGAAGATCTTCTTGCTGCCGAGCCAGCCCTTGAGCGCCTCGATATAGGCCGGGAAGGAGGAGTGTTGGAAGCGGATTCTGCCGTTGAACTTCAAGTTGGCCTTGCCGATTAGGAACGGCAGTGTTGGTTGCGGGTGGGTATGGTCGCTGCCTTGGCCAAACAACAGCACATCCGGTTTCCAGCCGAGGGCCTCATGCTTGTCCATCAGACGCTCCACGCGGCCCATCGCCGTGTCGACATCGATGTTCAGCGAATCCTTTCGATCGAGCGGACGATCCTCGAAACCCCAGGCCATCAGACAGGGGTAATCGGGCACCTGCTGGACGGCGAGCACCTTTGATTTGCCATCGCTGGCGTACCAGTTGAACACGCCTCCCGCCTCTTGGATCCACGGTCCCGCACCGCGGGTGAAGATGAATGAATCGAGTCCAGCGCCCTTGAGGATCGCTGGCAATTGACCGACGTGGCCGAACGGGTCGGGCACGTATCCGACCTCGCTGCGTCCACCCCAGCGTTCGGCTGTTCTCGCGCCCATCAGCAGGTTTCGAACCAGCGCCTCACCCCCGACGATGTATTCGTCGGGCAGCACATACCACGGGCCGATGTTGAGGCGGCCATCGTCGACCAGCTTGCGAATCCGATTTTCATTCTCGGGTTTGACTTCGAGATAATCCTCGAGCACGACGGTCTGGCCATCCAACTCGAAGGAGGGGTAGGCGGCCGGGTTGTTTTCCATCAGGTCGAGCAGATCATCGACCATCTCGACCAATTTGTAGCGGTACTTCTGGAACGGCAGATACCAGGCCCGGTCCCAGTGGGTATGGGGGACGATATGTCCGGTGAGAGGCGAGTCCTTCAGTCGGTCTGTTCGGACCTTCTTCAATTTCGGATATCGACTGCCCTCGGCAGGCTCCTCGGGCAGCGGTTCGATCTCGGGAACCGGCTCCTCCTCTTCCTCGGAGTCCTCCCAGTCATCGCTCGTTACATTGTCGACCGTCACCTCTTCGGCTTCGGTATCGGCTTCCTCCGCAGCGAGTTCCTCGGCGTCGACGATCTCTTCCTCTTCATCCCCAGTCATCCTCGCCAGAGCGGCATCGAATGTCGCCTCCTCAGCCTGAACATCGGTCTGCACCGGTGCTCGGCGCTTGGGTGGTCCTCCGCGGGCCGGTGGACCCCTGCGTTTCGGTTCTTCGGGTTCTGGACTCGGCGCCAGCTCTTCCTCAGCCTCAACTGGTGATTTGGCCGGCGGTCCAGATGGCGGGCCTGAAGGCGGGCCTGAAGGCGGACCCGAGGGTGGGCCTGAAGGTGAGGCTGAAGAGGGATCCGACGGCGGTGGCGAAGAGGGACCGGTCGGTGGGCCGGAAGGGGCTGTCGGCGGTGGTCCTCCGGACCCTTTCGTGGGCGGGCCACCTTTGGGCGGACCGCGCTTTGGCGGACCACGCTTGGGAGGGCCAGCGGGAGCCATGGCTCCGCAAGAGCGTCGGTCGCCTATGAAATTGATTCACGGGCAAGGAGCGAATCCAAGGCTGCATTTGCTGGGGTCAAGTCTGATAATATTCCAGACGGCGCACCTGGATAGCGCAGTGCTGCAGCGATTCCGACGCTCAGAGCATCATGGGGGAGGCCATGTTCGATACACAGGTTGGCCGGTCCGAGAAGACGCTCGTTCGCACCGAGTTTGCGAACCGGGTCGCGCGCGTTGCGCTCAATCGGATCGCGAATGGTCTCATCCTGGTATTTCGCCAGTGCACGATGGCACCAGTCCCGCTGTTCCTCGGCGTCGAATCCGAAGGCAGCGACCAGTGCCATCGAAGATTCCAACCCCGCTTGCAGAGCGAGATCGGCGATGCTCTCATCCAGAGCAGCATCACTCAACCAAGCGTACCCTTTGAGATGGCCGACATAGCAGACCACGGCATTGACGCAGTTGTAGGTGAACAATTTGCGTGTCAACTCACGTTTGAAGTCAGGCTTCGGCTCGAAACCCTGCACGTCGACTGCGGTGAGCAGTGCATCGCCATCCAGCGGCAGCGTCCAATGGTCCTGCACCTGAACTGTCGTGGGATGCTGTTCGGCGGTAGGCTCGATACACGAGCGCAGCACCTGGGCCTGCGCGATGCCCAGATGCGTATCGATCAGAGCCGCTTCATCGGCCAGCGCGCCGTCGAGCAGAGCGGCGCGCACCGCTTCGGCGGGATGGGGGTGGTTCTCCGCCAGGATCAGGTCGAGGACGCCCTCGCTCAATCGCTGACAGAGTGGTTCGCGAATTCCTCTGGCCCACCCCTCCAGATGGTTCGCTCCGATCGAGGTCAGAATGAGATCTGCAGATTCGATCAATTCAAATAAATCCGAATCAATATGATGCAGAGATTTTGCGCGCAGTCTTTCCTCCTCCTGTGATGAGAGATTGTGGACGATCCACCCCGCTCCGAGTTCGTTCAGTAGACTTTGAGAGGCATCGACCAGACTGAAATCCCAGCCGCTGCGACCAAGCAATTGGCAGAGGAATCCGCGCCCGACCTTCCCTGCACCGAAGACCACGGCATGCGGGCGCTTCTGAGCCAAACGAGCCACGCCCAGCGCACTGACCTCGGAGCCCGCGCCTCTGTCGAATCCTCTGGCGGTGACGATCTCAGGAATCGCTGCGAGGCCACCACCGATCAGCACGGGCTGTTCGGAACAGAAGGGTTGGAGAACGAGGCGAATCGGTTCAAGTTCGGCGTGCAGACTCTCGACGATTTTCCACACCCGCTGATCCTCGCTGAAACCCGCCGGGTCCGAAGCCCAGCCGCCTCGCTGGTCCGAAGGTTCCAACCCTCGCTTCCCATCGAGGTTCGGGTCATAATCCGGCATTCCATCGAGTGAGGGTTTGGATTGTGGAATCGATGCGATGTTCTCAGCAACCAATGTCCCCCCTCCACTGGAGGTCGCACTGTACAGGAGAGCAGGCAACCGTCCACAGCCGGGTAAGAAACTCAAGCCACAGTTCCGAGCATGCTGCAGCAGGCCTGCACAGTTCGATGGAATGACGCCGAGGTGTTCACTGGTATTGGCCAGATTGAAGATCTGACCGTCACGAGGGGCGAGGCCCAGCACGCCGGATGAGAGATCATCGCATCCACAGATGACCTCCGTGCCGATTCTCAACCCTGAGAGAGCCGCACCTTTCGCCGTGACTCTGCCGATCACCTCTGAGGGATTGAACAGCGTCGGAACGATCGAAGAGAGACCGACCCAATCCCCCATTCGTTGTGACATCGTCCCATCCGCATCCAACAATCCGCGCATCGAGCGGGCATCTGAGGCGGTCACCGCAGTCAGCTGGAGATTCAGCCAATCCTTGATCTGCAGACTCTTCAGGCCGTCTCGTTCTGGATTATTCATTGTCCACTGCTTGAGTCTGCGCGGCAACCAACTGCCCGATGGATGGAGGATGGCGCCATCGCCGAGTTCGCACTCGCCGACATTCAATTCTGAACGCCACGTGTCGAGACTGCCGACACGTTCACCGCCACACACGAGAAGAGCGGATTGTCCCTGACCGGTGATGCCGACCCTTTCGATTCTCTGCACGTGTTCGCCGATGCTCCTTTTCACAGGTGTCCAGATGTCTTGCAGATCCGTCGGATGCGAGGCGAGGGTCCAATCACCGGAACGTGAGAGCAGCAGCAATTTGACCGCCGTGCTGCCGACATCGATCGCCAAGGTCAGTCCAGCATCGCCTTCAGGCGCCTCCATGAGCGGACGTAGTCGGGTGCCGGTTCTTGAATCGGCTCACTCCATCGCCCAGGAGTGATCCGAGCGGCGGTCGTGACGGCGGCTACTGGCCGCGACCGAGTGCCAGCCGAGGTCGAGCCGCTCCTGTAGCGCCAATGAACCGGCTCGAGCGTGGGCGCGGATCCCAGACGGCTGCCCCGACGGGCGGGTGTATCAGGGGGTTGGCGAAAACCCCGAAAAAATCCCGAAAACGAGTCATTCATTGACAGAAAGAGGTGATACTGCCACAACACCCACCCTCAAACCGGAAGAAAAAATGTTCAGAAACTCTCAGGTGGCCACTCGATTGGCGACCAGTCGAGCACCGAGAGACCGGGTTCGAGATCGAGGAATCGCCCGGGTGAATCCGATTGCACCGCGGTCAGCAGGTGGGCTTCAAGCGGTGCGGTCAACGCCGCTTCAAAGAAGCGTCGCACATCCTCTGCGAGCAACGCGGTTGCCTGCAGGCGGCCGCCACGCCGCCAGTGCTCGCTCTCGTCTGGGATCACCGTGCCCAGTCGCGCAGCGACCGTCTCCATGCCATGTACGCGCGCATGCATCTCGGCGAGCACCTCCGCATAGATTTTGGAAGCACCATAGGTCGAGGTCGGCGCGATGCCATCCTCGATCCGAATCAGTCGTCCATGCAGCGGACCGCCTTCTTCGAACAGGGACTCGAGCCCGACCTGGGCCAATCCGGAAGAGGCGACGATGACCCGCCGGACATGGCTGTCACGAGCACAACGGAACAGGGTGGTCGTGACCTCGATATTGTTTCGCAGCATCGAGGAATCCTCGTTGGATGGGTCCGCATCTGCCGCGAGGTGGATGAGCACATCCGTGCCTTCCAAAACCGCTGCAAGTGCTTCATCGGATGCTGCTGAGAGTTCCATCTCAATCTCCACTCTGGACCGCGCCAGATCATCTTCAGTATTCCGTCCCGCGAGCATCCAGGCTTCGAGTGGTCGATCCAGACCAACCACGTCATGACCAAGCCCCCTGAGGTGGTCGTGGACGATGCCGCCGATCAGTCCGGCAGCACCCGTGATCACCACGCGCATGGCCGCAGGAGGGCGGCCAAGGTCATGAGGTTGTCTTCAGGAGGGGCGAAGGCATATGGCCGGAACTGCATGCTGTAGCCACATGGAACGCGGGCGCCTCGTACCGGCTCTGCTCGCAGTGCTCCTGCTGCTGAGCGGCAGTGCGGGCATCTATCTGGGCAGTCAGACCGCGCCCGTGGATGAGGATGGTCAGGTCGAACCAGAACTCGAGCCTGAGCCTGAGCCTGAATCCGAGCCGGAGCCCGAACCCCCCTCCATCTGCCCCGAGCACCAGATCCAGTATCTGTGGTCGTGCATCACACCGATCTCGAATCTGAGTTATGTCGTTCCCGACGATGTCCGAGTCGGAGATTCATTCTGGCTGCAACCCGCCTATGATGGCGATGAGGCCAAGCGCTGGAATGCGACCTGTGGAGAAACCCAGATCAACGGCAGCATCCACTTCTTCGCCACCGACCCCGGCCTGATTACCTGCATCGTCGACGGTGGCAATCCGGTATCGGTCGCCTGGACCAACTTCAGCTTCGAGATCCGCGAGCGTGCACCCTCCAACATCGACACCGGTCCGGGCGCCTGGGTGCTCATCAAAGGCCAGCCCATCACCATCGCCGCGCCTTCGATCGAAGGCGGTGAAGTGGTTTTGTGGGCCGTCGAACCCTCGTTACCGATCGGATTGAGCCTGAACACCGAGACCGGTGGCATCATCGGCACACCCTATGCCCTTCAAGCGGCGACAATCCATGTGTTGACCGCGTCGAATACAGGCGGGATGACGAATGCCTCGATCACGCTCACCGTGGTCGACCAACCGCCTTCCTACGTCCACTGGGGCGAGATGGATCTGGTCCTCACACTCGATGTCGAGATGATCGCCCAGACCGTACAGTATTACGGGGGTGATCCCGTCACTTTCGAAGTCGATCCGCCGTTGCCTTCGGGCCTGATTATCAATGAGAGCACCGGACGTCTCTCTGGAACACCCTCCATGCTCCAACCCGAACAGAGTCATGTGGTCTGGGCGAACAATACCGGTGGCTCCGCCGTCGCCATCATCAGCGTCACGGTCAGAGACCAACCGATTCTCTCAATCCTGTACGAGCGCATGCCGCTGGACATGGTCTGGGGCAACGACACCGTCGACATGCTGCCCGAGACCAGCGGCGGCACACCGGTGATCTGGACCATCGATCCTCCGCTTCCATTGGGCTTCTCCTTCGGTGCGGATGGGAGGGTCAGTGGATCCGCCGACACCTTGGTTCCGTGGATGAATCACACCATCACGGCAGAGAATACCGGCGGAGAATTCAGCATCATTCTGGAATTCCGGATTGCGGATATCACGCCGACCAACTTGAGTTGGGGACAGACCGAGTTCGTCTTGATGGCCAATGAATCGGTGTCTTTCCCCGTCATCAATGGTGGTGCTCCCGTCGAATCCTTCGTTCTTGACCCCCCCATCCCGGGGCTGGTCATCACGAGCAATGGCACCATTCAGGGAAGCCCTCTGGGCCGAACCACACAGCGACATGCATGGACCACTCATACGATTTTGGCGAACAACAGCGGCGGCAGTTTCAGTCTGAATCTGACATTCGCGATCCATGACTTGGATGCGGATTACGATGAATTAACTCGACGACCCGTGGGCGGCGTCAACTACGGCGGTTCCTATCCTTCGCTCATCCTGCCCTTCGGTGAGTGGGCCTTCCCTGTGGGCATGGATTCTCTGAACAGATCGACAGTCTCTGCCTCCCACGCAGGGCAGGGTCGAATCGTCGGTTCCGGACATGAGACGATGTCGGTGCAATCGACGGGAGCCCATGGCAATCTGAGCCTCAATGGCTTGGATTGGGTCTGTGATGAAAGGCAGCGCGTCGGCCTGCACTCCTCATTCAATGGCTGGCAGGACACCTTGCTCGCTGAAGGCTATTCGGTGATTACCTCAGCAACGCCCGCTGACCTGTCGAATCTCGACTGTTTCGTGACCAAATTCTGGAATTCATATTCGGATGTGGAGAATACCCAGATCGAGCAATGGCTGACCGCGGGCGGTGGATTGGTGATGGGTGGTCATGCCTGGTACTGGTCCTACTCGAACTCTGATGTCGCGCACAATTACCCGGGCAACAAGATCGCCAAGACCACCGGTCTGCTGGTCTCTTCGAAGAACATCTACACGACGACAGAAGTGCCCGATGAATCGTGGGGCCCAACCCACCGGCTCTACGGTGCGTTGCCGCTCTTGGAGGAGCACTTCGCGGGGACGCTGATGCTGACCGGTACAGATGCGGATGCGGTCGCGAATGTGGTGAACCTGTGCGCTTCGTACCTGCCTCTGGATTATACCGACTATTGGAGCGCGGTGCGAGAGTTGTCGAACACGACGGGTTGGATTCACATCAACGCATCAAACACGTTCACATTGGATGCCGATGAGATTGATGATCTGTTGCTCAACATCCAGGAGCAGTTGATGCAGAAACTTCCCGCGGATGAGCTCTTCATGCACCCCTCTTCGACCTCGTTCCCCGGCCCGGTCTACCCGACCGCACCTCGGCTGAATCGGACGATTGAGATCGATGGAGATTTCAGTGGCCTGCCGGGCAATTTCGGCTACGCGAACGCGGGCGCACATGGGCGAATGAGCACAGGATTGTATGCGGCACCGGGCGAGGTCGTGACCGTGACTCTGCCCCCTGAGATTCTCGGCGAGGACGCCTACATCCTCGTCGGTGGCCATACCGACAGTCTGTGGGGGAAATCTTCGCTGTCCCGCCACCCGAAGATCCACCGCTGGTGGCCGGTGACGAATACCACGATGGAGGTCGGCAACGCCTTCGGAGGCGCGGTCTACATCGCCTTGGCCAAGGGCTCGGCGCTGGGCTCGATCAATGTCACGATCGCGGGTGCGGTCGAAATGCCGTGGTATGTCCACGGCAAGACCGATCTGAACGATTGGCGCAATCTGCTGCGCCATGCACCGGGGCCGACCGCCGAGTTGCAGTCGGACTGGTTCATCCTCACCGTGCCCTCTTCATACATCCGAAATCTGGACGATCCGGACCACGCGATGACGTTCTGGGATCAGGCCCTGCAGATGGAACACAATCTGTCGGGCTACACCCCTTGGCCGCGGGTCGAGCGCGCCCAGTTCGATGTGCAGATCAGCGCGGGATGGATGCACTCCGGATACCCCTTCATGGCCCACGTCGCAAGTGTGGCGGGCGTGGTGAATGGCACCTACATGTACGAGAATGGCGATTGGGGAATGTTCCATGAATTGGGTCATAACCACCAGTGGATGCCCTCGACCCTACCCGGAAATACCGAGGCGACCTGCAATCTCTATTCGGTCCGCCTGATGGAGGATCTGGTCGGTAAACCCGGTCACGGCGCGATGAACAGCACCACCCGCGAGGCCCGGGTGGAGACCCACTTCAGCAACGGTGCACCTCTCTCAGCATGGAGTGTGTGGACCGCACTCGAGACCCATATTCTGCTCAAGGAAGCCTTTGGCTGGGAACCGATCACCGCCGCCCTTGTCGAGTATTACTGGAACATGACCAGTCAACCGAGCGGTGACGGCGAATACAATGAATGGGCCATTCAGACCTCGCTGAAAACCGGCTACAATCTGATGCCATATTATACGGCGTGGAACTTCCCGTTGACCCAAGCGAGTTGGGACGCAGTCGCGCATCTGCCGGTGTGGAATACCGACCCACTCAGAGGTTGGGTCCACGAATACGACATCCTCACGCGAGATCATCTCGCGGTCAACATCACAGCCAGCACCGCGGACCTAGCATGGCAGGTCTACGACAATGGCACGAACACGACGATGACGGTGTGCTGGGGCCCGACCGACGGCGGCAACAGCACCCTTGTCTGGGCGAACTGCGACCAGATGGCGTCGAACGATGTCGGTAACCACCAGCGTGCTGTCACAGGGCTCACATCGGGTGTCAACTACAAATGGCGAGTCATGGGAGAGAATGATAACGGTCAGACCTGGTCGGCCATTCAGAGCTTCACCACATCTTGAGAGGAATCGAAATGCGCGCCATCCTACTGAGTCTGCTTCTGCTCGCCACCGCCTTCTCCGGGTGTCTGGAAACCGACTCGCAGAAAATCGATGATGGCGGTGTCGAAGTTCCCGAGGAGCCGCTTCCCTACATGATCGGGCAGACCTTTCCCAACTTCACAGCACCCGACGAGAACAATGCGACCTGGAATGTCTCGATGATGGGCGATACGCCCTGGGTCGCCTACTTCAGCGCCGAATGGTGCACCCATTGCAAGCCGACGCTGAACGCCTCCGATCTGGCCATTCCTGAGAGCCGGATGCTGATCCTGAACAAGCAGTCAGGGGAACGATACAGCGACATGTCCAGTTGGAAGAACGAGAGTGAATCGGGTCTCAATCGATCGATTGACCGGCCTTTCCTCCACGCGCCTGAACTGGCCGCGGAAATCGGCGTCGCCGGCATCCCCTTCATGCTCTACATCGACGGCGAGGGCATGATCATCAGTCACCATCTCGGCCTGTGGGCAGACTCGGATGAGATGACCGCCTGGTACGAGAGCGGGGGCATTGAATTCGCTGACGAATCCTCTGGAAGCGTGATGACAGGCGGCCCGATGTAGTGATGATTTGAGCGTCATCCTCATGATGGAGGCGCGGCCGTAGGCCGCGTGATGTCCGAGGTCCTCGAAGCGGAACTCGCCCCCAGCGGTTCGCTCAAGACGGGTTGGATTGATCTCGGTCGAAACGACCTGTTCCGCGACATCTGGGTCGTCATCTTCTACCTCGGCCTGATGTTGCCCTATGCCTTCATCGGATTGTGGCTGGGCAAGGTTGCGAACAACCAGTTCCAACTGCCGATCGGAGTGATCGCCGTCGCGATCATGCTGCTCAAAGTGCCGTTCTTCCTGCGGCTCATCTGGGCGCAGCCGGTCGAACGTTTCGTCACGCTTCCGCTCGGTCGGCGACGCAGTTGGATGATCTTCGGTACGCTGCTTCACATCGTCCTGCTGATTCCGCTGTTCTTCCTCGATGTTCGAGAGAGCATCTGGGTTTTTGTCGGCGTGATGTTCATCGCACTCATCCCTCGGCTGTTCGCAGAACAGGCCGTCGCCGGAATGATGGCTGAAAGCGTGCCCAAACTGGGCCGGTTCAACGCGGGCATCAACCTCGCTTACCGAGGAGGTGGCCACATTCTCCTGCTGTTGATGGGCTGGTGGACCTCCTTCTCAGGCCCCTTCGCCGATGACGATGTCATCGATTGGCAGTCCCTGCAGAACGCGGGTCTTGCCACAGCGATGGTGACGGCGACACTGGCGGTCGCGATCACCTTCATCATGCGAGAGGGCGAGGCGATTCGGGGGCCTGGTGCGCAGAAGAAACGCCGGGTCGCGAAGACCATGCAGGCCGCGATCGAGGATTCTGACCTCGACTTCCCTGAGGATGCCTCGACCATGACCCGCCTGCTCGCAGCGATGCGAACGCGAACGGCCTGGGTCGTGCTCATGCTCTGCTTCCTGATGCCTCTCGGCGATGGATTCGAGGGCATGTTCATGTTCTACATGCGCGATGTGCTCGGCTTTGACGCGGCGCAGGCCATCATGTGGGCGAACGTCTTCATCTTCGCCACCTACCTCGGATTGCTCGGTCCCTGGCTGTCCGATCACCTCGGCCGAGCCAAGGTGCTGCGCTGGTCCGCCCAAGGCTCGGTCGTCTGCTATGCCGGACTCGGTCTGCTGATGCTCACCGGCGCGCCTGAGATGTTCCTGCTCATCCTGTGGATGCCGACGCTGATGCTGACGGATTGGCTGATGTTCACCTTCATCACCACCTGGGCCGAGGTGTCCGATCCCCGGCTCGGACCGACGCACATGGCCCTCTACCAGACCACCCAAGCGGTGGCGGCGACCTTCATCTGGTTCGGCCTGGGTGTCTTCCTGATCTATGTGACCGGCGGCGCCTACTGGCTCATCTTCCTGCTCGCCTGTATCGGACCGCTGATCGGCCTGTCCCAATTCCACAAGTTGCGACTGGGCGACGAATACGGCTCGGATCCGATCGATGTGGCGCAGAAGGTGCGCAATCTGCAGGACAAGCTCGCCGCCACACCCTGGGGAGTCGAGCCGGTCGATGGCCCCAGCCGTCGCAAACTCGCAATGGCGACCGGCATCGTCGGCATCCTGCTGGTCGCTGTGCTGTTCGGCAGTTCCAAGGTCGCACTGGATTGGAAGGATGAGGAGATGGTCGAGAGTTGGTCGGTGCTCGGCTACAACAACACCTCGCTCAACAGTGAGATTGTCAATACGATTGGATCCAGTCAGAGCATCATCTTGGAAACGCAGGTTCCGAACACGATCGGCGGGATCCTGCGCGCCAGTTTCACCGTTGATTACATCGGCACTTCCAGTCAGGATGGCGAGCCCGAATGGAAGGTATCCTTCATCATGCCTGACCGAGGAAATCTCTCCAATGGCGAGAATACCTCCACCTTCGAGGCTGAGGATTGGGAAGGTGAGATGGAGATCGACTTCGACGCCTCCACACCGGTCCTGCTCAATTACAGTTCAGAGGATGCCCTTCTGGGGGTGATGAGCATCATCGAGCGCGAGATGTGGTGGATGCATGGCCGCGGTGGCTGGACCCTGCGCCTCGACATGACGGGTCACTCCAGTTTACTTCCCGTTTTGGAGGATGGAGAATTCTACCTCAACCTCAGCATCACCCACATGATCCAGCCGCCGACCAACCCCAATTTCGAGATGGTTGAATTCAATACGGCGATGGAGACGACGAACCACACCTATGGCACGGCTGTGGGCGTGCTGC
>Ga0114996_10007070_pt1 | contig 12822 bp, 7 predicted proteins | sample ArcticOcean_MG_C_4_FD_87039 | JGI IMG/M metagenome (GOLD analysis project Ga0114996, IMG submission 87039) | Marine microbial communities from western Arctic Ocean - ArcticOcean_MG_CB4_134 | ecosystem: Environmental > Aquatic > Marine > Oceanic | place: Arctic Ocean: Canada Basin | collected... | reverse complement strand
GAAAGCCGATCTCTATCTGCTGGATCTCGACGAAGATTTGAACCCGCGAGGCGAACCTCGACGCCGAACCTTTATGGAGCAGCTGGCCGGGGCCATGCCAAAAAGTTTCACTTCCGACGGCCGCGACATTGTTTTCTGGGCGGGGTCTATGGACAACTCAAGTCTTTGGAGAGTGCCGGTATCGGGGACCGCCTCGCCCGAGCGGCTGCCGTTTGGGGAGAACGGACTTTGGCCGCATCTCTCCCGTCAGGGGAATCGGCTCGCGTATACAGTAATTAACTCGAACATGAACATCTACCGCCTCAACCTGCCCGTCGCCGAGAGCGTGACCGGCACGGCGGTCAAGTTCATTTTTTCTTCCCGCTGGGACGTACTGCCGCAATACTCTCCCGGCGGCAACCGCATCGCGTTTGTTTCGTATCGCTCCGGGGCCACGGAAATTTGGACGTGTGACAGCGACGGTTCAAACCCTGTCCAGTTGACTTCGCTTGGCGCGCAGACCGGCTACCCCCGCTGGGCTCCCGATGGGCAGAGAATCGGATTCAGTTCCGATGCCGAAGGGCATTTCGATGTCTACGTCGTGGACGCCGAGGGCGGCGCGCCGCAGCGATTGACGAGCGATCCGTCGATGGAATCGGCGCCGTCTTGGTCGAGAAACGGCGAGTGGATCTACTTCACGTCAAACAGGAATGGGGATTTTCAGAATTTCAAGATGCCGGCGGGAGGAGGTCCCGCCCAAGTCGTTACAGCCGGGCGGTTCCCACGGATGGAGTCGCCCGACGGCCAGTGGTTTTACTTTGTGCGCGGGGCCAACGGCTCTGTGTGGAGAATGCCGGTTGAGGGAGGCGCTGAAGAGGATGCAGAGCTGGTCCTCGAATCTACGCACAAGAGCGCGTACGAGGTGATCGAAGACGGGGTCTATTTCATTCCCCCAGCCGCGCCGAAAGCCGGTTTTTCGCTCCAATTCCTCCGCTTTGCCACGGGCGTCGTCGAGCCGATCCATGATTTCGAGACACAGCCGATTGGCACCCTGAGCGTCGCCCCCGACGGCCGATCGATTCTCTTCGACCAACTCGAGCCAATGGAGGCCGACATCATGCTAGTCGAAAATTTCCGCTGAGGGCTTCTTCTGCTCGCGACCAACAACACTTTCTCTAAGGCATGTGTGCGCGGCCCGCTGAGCGTGGACTTCCGTCCACGCCTCGGTTGCTGCTAGTCGCACCGCTTCAACCGGGCTTGCAGCAAAGCGCTATAATTCCAGTGAACTTCAACCGCAAAGCGTGAATTGTGAACGGAACGTGCGAAAGCATCCGCGTTTCCATGCAGAATTCCATCCAAATTTCGAAGGTGGTGCGGTTTAAAACCTTCGAACTAAACCTCAAAACCGGTGAGCTCCGCAAGGGTGGGGTGAAGATTCGGCTGCAGGGGCAGTCGTTCGCGATTCTCGCCCTAGCTTGCGCACTATGCATGGCACCGCCACCCGCGGCGGCGCAGAGCATCACTGGCGCGATTGTCGGGCGGGTGACCGATCCGAGTGACGCTGCCGTCGTTGGCGCTCGAATACGCGCGATCAGCGCGGGAACCAGAGCGGTTGATGCCGCAACGACCAACGACAGCGGCTTCTACCGCATACCGCATCTCTTGCCAGGGGAGTATTTCGTCGAAGTCGAGGCGCCCGGTTTTCAGACGGCGAGAGTCTCCGCGCAGCGTCTCAGTCTGGCCGACAACCTGCGGCTCGACGTCCAACTCGAACTCGGCGAAGCCCAGTTCTCGGTCACTGTCGAGGGTAGAGCCAGCGAGGTCAACACCGAGGACGCCCAACTCGGCAAGGTCATGCGCGACATCGCGCGGCTGCCGGTGCTTTCGACCGCCAACGGCCGCAGTGTGCTTGAGCTGGCCTACACCCAGCCGGGCACCACGCCGGCCGAAGCCGGAGTAGCTTCGGGCATTGCGGTCAACGGCCAACGGGCTCGGCAAAATCACTATGTGCTCGACGGGGCGACCACCAATTCGTCGGGCCACGGCGCGGTCGCGGGGCCGGCCAGGAATATTTCACCCAATGCCGTCGAGGAGTTCCGCCTCGTCACAGGTCCCGCCAAGGCCGAGTACGGCAGAAGCCCCGGGGGCACCTTGATCCTGACCACGAAGTCAGGCGGCAACCGCTTCCACGGCGTGGCCAGCGAAGTCTTCCGCAACCAGCAACTCAACGCCGTTCCTTTCTTTCAGAAGTCGGTGCCGGGCGGCACGGCCGAGAACTTCGCCTCCGGACTGCCCCGCAAGCCTGACTACAACAGCCACGACTTCGATGCCAATCTGGGCGGGCCGATCCAGTCCAACAAGACCTTCTTCTTTGCGTCCTATCTGGGGTTTCGGCGGCGCACGGAAGTATCCCGCCCGGCGACTGTCCCCAACGCCGGCGAACGGCAAGCGATCGAGGAGTTCGGCACACCCGAAGCCCGAGCGCTGATCGGCCTTCTGCCGCAAGCCGGCGAAGGCAACATCCTCTTCAGCAACTTGCAAAGCGACTCCGATCGCAATCAGGTCCTGTTCAAGATCGATCATCATTTCAGCGCGGCGAACCGGCTGGCGGTCACCTATTTTCGCGAGGACTCGAACAGCATCTCCCCCTCGTTTGGAATCGGCGAGACGATATCCGTCCCGGGTTTCGAGTGGTCCAATGCAAGTCGAACCCAAAACCTGATCGTGCGCGACACGCATTCGTTCGGCCCCAATCTGTTTCACGAGTTCCGCGTAGCGCTCCAGCGTGTAGATTTGGATATTTTTAGTCCCGCCAATCCGATTTCTCCGAGTAGTTTGGGATTGGACAACATCGTCCCCGACCTTCCCGCCAAGGCATCGGCGCCGCTGGTCGGCATCGTGGGCTTCAGTCAGTTCGGGGACATCGGTATTCCTGTCGTGTCCGACGAGACCACCCTGCAATTCATCGACAATGTAAGCTGGACTCGCGGGCGGCACGCCCTCAAGTTCGGCGGCAACTTCACATCGAGGCCGATCGATCGGACGACTTCCCTGTTAAATAATGGGTTTATCTTTTTCGATGGTGGCGGCACGACAAACGGCCTGGTTCCCGTGATCGAGGGGCTTTCCCCCGCGCTCAACGACCTGGCCGGCGGCTTCACGACCTTCTATCAACAGGGATCGGCGGCCACCATCGAAGGCCGCACGTCCTCCACGAGCCTGTTTCTGCAGGATGACTGGAAGGTCAAGAGTAATTTGACCTTCAATCTAGGGCTGCGCTGGGAATTCAACAAAGCCCTGACGGAGACGGGGGATCGTGTGAGCGCCCTGCGGCCGGGGCGGCAGTCCGTTATCTTTCCCGACGCGCCCGCGGGTTTGGTCTACCCCGGCGACGAGGGGCTTTCGCGCTCCACCTACGACGAGGACTGGAACAATTTCGGTCCGCGTTTCGGTCTTGTCTGGGACGTTCTCGGCAACGGGCGCCTCGCCGTACGCGGCGGCTACGGTTTGTTCTATGCCCTGGCCGACTTCGACCTGGAATTCAACAGGACAAGGACGGCCCCGTACACGATCAACAAGCGTGTTTTCTTTACGAAGCTGGCCGACCCCTGGGGAGGCGCGCTGTTCACTCCCGGGCCGCAACCCTTCCCGCATGTTCCCCCCGGGCCCGGCGAGAGTTTCGATTTCGCTTCGCTCGTACCGATTACTTTTTGGGGACTGGACCAAAATCTGACCACGCCCTACACCCAGCAATGGAGCTTACAAGTGCAATACGAGCTGCTGCCCAACTGGTTGTTGGAGGTCGGCTATGTAGGGGCCAATGGCGTCAATCTCTACAGCCTGCGGGAGGCCAACCCGGCCGTGCCCGGCCCGGGCGCCAACCCGGGCAACAGCGACGCCCGCCGCATCTTGAATCAGGGTCACCCTTGGATCGAGCAACTTGGGATCAACCCCTTCAGTAACATCCTGATTTACAGCAACGACCGCAACTCCAACTACAACAGCTTGCAGACCAACCTCACCAAGCGGTTCTCAAGAGGGTTTCAAATGACCCACGCCTACACCTGGTCCCACGCCATCGACTCGGCGTCGGATCAGGCGACGCGAGACCGGCCCGATGAGGGGCGCTCCCGGCTGGGCACTCGTCGCCGATTCTTGCCGGCCCCCGGGTTTATGTCACCGCGGTCGAGGACGAGAAGCTCTTCACGCTGGCGCTCGATCGCTCCAACGGCAAAATTCTCTGGCGGCGCCAAGCTCCGCGGCCGCGCGTCTCCCAGCTTCAGGAGTTCAACAACGCCGCTTCCTCAACGCCGGCCAGCGACGGGGAAAACGTCTATGTTTTCTTCGGCGACTTTGGCTTGCTGTCCTATGGCCCGGACGGCAACGAACGCTGGCGCATCCCGCTGGGGCCCTTCCGCACGATTCGCGGGATGGCCGCTTCGCCGATTGTTGTCGACGGAACGTTGTATATGACATGCGACGCCGACGGCGGTGACTCCTTCCTGATCGCGGCAGATGCCGAGACCGGACGAGAGCTATGGCGTGTTGACCGCTCCGAGTTCCGCCGCTCCTTCTCGACCCCGGCCATCTATCGCCCAGTGGATGGGCCGGCCGAGCTGATCGTTCCCGGTGCGTTCACAATGACGTCCTATGCGCTCGAATCGGGCCAGGAGTTGTGGCGTGTCAACGGTCTCTGTTGGCAGCCCAAGGCCGTGCCGCTGATCGCCAACGGCATCGTCTATCTCAACTGTCAAGGCGCTGGGACCGATCCGAACGCCGGCCGCTACCCCGATTTCACCGAAGCGTTGGAGACGTTCGACGCCAGCGGCGACAGCTTGCTGTCGCTCGAGGAGTTCTACCCCGAGAAGGCTAGGCGTTTCCCTGATTTGGACCTGAGTCAAGACGGCCTGATGGACGAAGAGGAGTGGGACTACTTCCGGGCGCGCATGTCGACCCGGCCTGGTTTCTTTGCCGTGCGTCTGGGAGGCCGAGGCGATATCACCGACTCGCACCGCGAGTGGACCCTGGATCGGCCGATGGGCAACGTGCCGACGCCGCTGCTGCTCGACGGCGTTCTCTATTCGGTCAGGAACGGCGGGATACTCGCGAGCGTCAACGCCAAGACCGGCGAGATAATGAAGCGGGCACGGCTGCCGCAAGCGTTAGGAACCTATTTCGGCTCGCCGGTAGCCGCCGGCGGCAAATTGTACATGGTCAGCGCGGAAGGTGTCCTTACGGTCGTGCGCGCCCAAGCCGACTGGGAAGTGCTGCACACGCTGAACTTGGGCGACGGAAGCCACACCACCCCGGCTATCGCTGACGGCCGCCTCTATGTACGCACGTTCGGACATCTTTATTGTATTGGGAAGTAAGGCGAGTGCGCGGCCAAGCGGGCTGCTGTCCCGTGAACGCGTTCGCCGTCCTCAAAATCCGAACTGTAAGAAAAAACGGAAAGTCCGGCCGTCGTTCAGCGTGTTCGTGATGCGCCCGAAATTCGGGTCGGCTAGGGCTGTGCCCGGTTCGGCGAACTGCGGGGTGTTGAAAAGATTGATCGACTCGGCTCGCAGGGTCAGCGCCTTTTCGCCACTCAAGGCCCAGCGCCGTGAGAGTGCCGCGTTGATATTCCGAATCCCGTCCTTGCGAAACGTATTGCGTCCGAGATTCCCCGCCGGTTCGGTTGGCTGAATGAACTCGAACGCCGAACGCGGCAGCGCGGCCACGGAGGTATCGGGGTTATCTACTGTCCTGCCGAGAACTTCCAGGGACGCGACGTTCGGGCGATCGCTCGTCGAGCCGTCCACGTTTCCGAATCCCGGAGCATCCGAGCCCGCTGTCACCGAGAATGGCGTGCCTTTCTTGAAGAGCAGCACTCCGGAGACTTCCCATCCGCCGAAAATTTGCCGGATCCAGGCTGGTTTGCCCGTCAGCCGCGGCGTCTCCCGCACCAGGCGGATCAAAGCCGCGTGGGGCTGGTCAAAGTTGCTTAATGCCTTCAAGTCCCCATGCACATCGTATTGGAACTGGCTTTCGGCGCCGCCTGTCGCCGGTTCGGCCGTCGTTGTCGTGTAGTCGCTGCCGAGGTCGATCGCTTTGCTGAACCAGTAGGAAGCGTCGATCGACATTCCCCGCCATCGGGAAACTCGCAGTGCCGCCTTCGCGGCGTCGAAGTAGGCGCTCGAACCGTTCAAGATCTGCCGTCTCTCTAAAAACTCGGGCTCGGGGCGGCGTTCGTTGACGGTAGCTGTCGTCTGGGCAAACCCGGCCTTGGGGACAGCCCGATTCAGGGCCCACAAAGACAACAACTTGTGCGAGCGACTTCCGACATAACCCAAGTCGAGCGTCCAATTCCGTGCCACCGGAATCTCCCAACTGAAGTTGTACTGATGCGAATAGGGCGTCACGAAAGTGTGAGAGAATTCGAAAGTCGTTGCTGGCGTATCGGGATCGAGATTGCTCGCATCCAGTCCGGCGAGAGGATTCAACAGGTCTGGTGACTGAATCCCGAGTCGCCGATTGGCGGGAGGATTGAAACGAATCTGACTGAATGCCACCGGAAAGATCTCCCCATACTGCACGCCATAAGCGCCGCGCAGCACGCCGGCACTCGTGCGATACGCAAATCCGAACCTCGGCGCGAGGTTATTGCAATCGCAGGAATAGGGAAACGAGTTCAAATCATTGACCTCCCCGGGCGCGGTGACGATTTGATAACGCAGGCCGAGCTGCAGAGTCAGATTTGCGGTGGCTCGCCACGAATCACCGATGTAGGTCTGAAAGTCCCGGTTTCGAAAACCACGATGAACGTTCCCAATCGAAACGAAATGAACGCTGGGCGTGCCCAGCCGGAGGTTGCTAATCGCATCGCGGCCAAAGTCGTTTCGAAATGAAAACGCGCCGGTGTGCAGATTGCTCTCGAAGCCGTTGATTTGTTGGCGGCCCAGCTCGAAGCCAGCGGTCCATTGATGGTTTCCTCGCACATGCCGCAGGCGTCCCGCGAAAAGGGTTCGGTTTCTCGCGCGGTCGATCGGGATGCTGAGTCCGGGCCCCAGCCGCGCCACTGCCGTGCCGGCGAAGATCCGCGAGCCCGACCAAGCCTGATCGGCAACGAGCAATGACCCGACGCGGCGATAGCCGCTGGAAAACTCCGTCGTAGTGGCCGCGGACCAGGTGCGCGTCCAAGTCAGGCGGGCGTCGTGCGATTTGGTCCGCGAGTCGGGGTTTTGGCCGGCCGCAAGCTGGAAGGCCTCGACCGCCTGCGAAGTGAACTGGTAGCGCAACGCCAGCCGGTCCGCGCCGCCGAAGTCTTGGTCGAGCCGGACTCCGGCGTTGTCGTTGTCGATCAGTTGCGGCGCGTTGGTATTGAGAGCCCGCGGATCGATATCGGTGCGGTTCGGCAGCTCGTCCGGATAGGCGGCCAGAATCCGTGAAACCAGCTCACGCAACTCAGGGTTCGCTGGATCGTTGGTGAGGGGCGTGCGCTCGCCGGCTTGCAGCGTGAGGATATTGCCGTTGACATTGCCCCGGGTCTTTTGCTGTCCGGCGTCGAGGCCTAGATAGCCTCCTTTCCAAACAGGCAGTCCTGCGTTGAATCCATACTCGTTTTGGCGTGCCGGTTTGACCTCGCCGACCTGGAAGAACGAGCGAGCACTGAACACGCTGTTGTTGTGCGCCGCATGCAGATTACCGTGGAAGCCGCCCGAGTCCGAGCTTGGCAGATGCAGCGGAAGGTCCGCGCTGCCCCCGAATTCGGTCCCAAAATAACCCTGGTCGATTCGGAAATCTTTGACGATTGTCGCGGTCGTGCCGATACGCTGATTCAGTTCTTTGAGGACATTGTTGTCGATCAAATTGATCTGCACATTTTCATTGCGGCGACTCTCGCCCGAAGCGGTATCGGTCTGGCCGAGCAGATTGAGTTCGGTTCGAGTCCCGGCATCGACCGCTCCGATCTGCTGGCCGGACCGAGCAGGTGCGGTGCCTGGTCTGGCGCTGTTTTCTTCGGCCGGTTCCGGGGGGGGGCTTGGCCTGGTCGGCCTGGTCGGTTCGATCAGGGGAACCCTGGGCCTGGGCCGTTCGATCAGCCTCAGCAGGCCCCCCGGACTCTTGCGGAGCCGGCGCGGCAAAACACTCAACCGCGGCAATCAGACTGACAAAACTCAAGACGAAGAAAAACGCGCCTCGGAGCCGGGCAGGATGTCGATGGCTGGGAACGTTTTGTTCCGTTGAAAAACCGTGGTTCAAGGTTGGAACTCAACAAGCGAAGTCACTCGGCGAGAACAAGCGCGACTCTTCATTTGAGACTAGACGAACTACGAAGAAAAAGCCACCGGTCGCACCTGCCTCCCCGAATCGCAAGTCCCATTCGCGGATGGAGAAGTCCCTGCCTCTCCCCGGTGACCGAAGATGAATGCTCACCCGCTAACTGACGCCCGAGGAAGGCCGCGGGCTGGCCCCAATACTGTCGACTTAGCAATGTCGCGGATAAGTTTTGTTGGCCGGGGTGTCGTTTGTTTCGGGTGCGGTTGAATGCCCGCCACTGCTTCGTTGCTCTTGCTCGGAACGATTGGGCGTCGCCGCGTTGCGGCGATGGACCGGCAAGATTGCCGATCCCTACGGCGGGCGCCTCTTACTGACAGACCTCTCATGTACTTTGCCTCGCCACTCGATGAGAAATGCGGGTTAGACTAAGTTTCCAGGAGAGTAAAGATGCGAACGTTGCTGAAGCTAGCCGGCTATGTGTTGGCCCTCGTTGTGCTTGTCGCGGTCGGAGCGAGTTTCCACCCCGAGGTGCGAAACGTGTACCGCGCGCTCTACCCTGTCGCCAGCTACGATCAAACCCCCCCGGAGCTGCCCTCGGATCTCGCCGAGCCGGCAATTCTCTTATTTACAAAGACAAATGGTTTTCGTCATCGCGACGCGATCGAGGCCGGAGCGAGATTCTTTGAGGATCTGGCTCAGCGCCGCGGCTGGTCGCTGTTTCAGACCGAGAACGGCGCCGTCTTCAACGCCGGGAGCCTCCCGCGTTTTCGTGTCGTGGTATGGAACAACGCCAGCGGTGCGCCGCTGAACCAGGACCAGCGCGCCACTCTCCAGTCTTGGGTCGAGGGCGGAGGCGGTTTCGTCGCGATCCATGGCGCGGTGGATAAATCGCATTCGAGCTGGGAGTGGTATCAGCGCGAATTCGTCGGCGCTACGTTTATCGGGCATATCATCGGGCCGCAGTTTCAGGAAGCTACGTTGCGGGTTGAGCAGAGAGAGCATCCGGCCACGAAGCATTTGAGCGCGACGTGGCGCCATACCGAAGAGTGGTATTCGTTCGATCGCAGCGTGCGCGGCCAGCCCGGTGTCGAGGTTCTCGCGGTGGTCGATGAGTCCACATACAGTCCGCGGCTAAAAATGCTCTGGATGGACGAGGATCTGGCGATGGGAGATCATCCGATCCTATGGACCCGAACGGCGGGCGCCGGCCGCGCGTTGTTTTCGGCGTTGGGCCATCAAGGCGAGGCATATCAGGCGCCCGAGTACCAAGGCGTGCTCGAAGGGGCGATCGAGTGGGCGGGACGGCTCGAAGAGAGCGCGAAGAGCGCCGAGTGAGTCCCGCGGAACCCTATGAACACTCCCGCAGAACCCCAGCAACTCGGAAGATCAGTGCGCTCCCCCTTCGATGCCGTGCGTTTCGGCTTGGGTTGCGACGCGATCAGCTGCACGGGAATTGACGGGTGAGAGGGTCACGGAATTATTCAGCCAATCGTCGCTCAGCCAATCGTCGTTCAGCCGATCGTCGTTCAGACAATCGTCGTTCAGACAATCAGCCAAATATCCGGTTCTCAAATCGGTCGATTTTCGAAATGAAAGCGTACCCCCAAGCCGCTATAATTGGCTTCACGACCTGAAGCGGAGCGGCCGACGATGTCTCGACGAAAAGCGTTGATTACGGGAATTACCGGACAAGATGGGTCCTATCTTGCCGAGCTGCTGTTGTCCAAAGGCTACGAAGTTCACGGACTGGTGCGTCGCGTTGCACTGGAAGATCCCGAGCATCGGCTGTCTCGAATTGCCCCAATCCAAGATGAGTTGGTGCTTCACGCCGCCTCGCTCGAAAGTTACGCCAGCATCCATCGTGTCATCGAAGAAGTTCGGCCGGATGAGTGTTATCACCTGGCGGCGCAGAGCTTTGTGAGTTACTCTTTCGACGATGAGTTCTCGACATTCAACACGAACATCAACGGGACTCATTTTATGCTGGCCGCGGTGAGGAACCGGGCTCCCGAATGCCGTTTCTATTTCGCCGGATCCAGTGAGCAGTTCGGCAAAGCCGATGAGGTGCCGCAGAAGGAAACAACCCGCTTCCATCCGCGTTCGACTTACGGAATCAGCAAGGTCGCCGGATATGATTTAAGCCGCAACTACCGCGAAGCCTATGGCATGCACGTCAGCAGCGGCATTCTGTTCAATCACGAATCGCCGCGGCGGGGCTTCGAGTTTGTCACTCGTAAGATTTCCTCCGGTGTAGCGCGCATTGTGGCCAGCAAGGCAAGCAGCTTGCACCTGGGCAACCTGACGGCCAAGCGCGACTGGGGTCATGCCAGGGAATACGTGGAGGCGATGTGGTTGATGCTGCAACAGCCGGCGCCCGACGACTACGTCATCGCCACCGGGGAAACACATTCGGTGCGCGAGTTTGTCGAGTCGGCTTTTGGCTGCGCCAACTTGGACTATCGCGACTACGTCGTAACCGAAGAGGGCCTCTATCGTCCCGCCGAAGTCAATTTGTTGTTGGGTGATCCCTCCAAGGCGCGAGAGCATCTGAAATGGCACCATAAGACGACCTTTCACGAACTCGTTTTCGAGATGGTCAGCGCCGACTGCAAGGCTCTCGGCGTCAAGTCGCTGCCGCGGCCTGTCGCTGCGTCCGCAACCTAAATTAAGGGCGTCCGTGCTCTTCGTGAGTACACCCAGGGAATTCAGAAACAGCGGTGTTGCCCTGGTATTGCAGGTCTTGGTGGATTCCGATTTTGCACGTGTAGTAGCCGTCAATCGTGGCTCTCTTCAGCAAGGGAAAAAAGCGATCGAGAGCGGTCGAAGGGTTTTGTTCATTTGCCGCCATGGCGGCGACGACTTGATCTAGCTCGCCGTTGTCGCAGTCGGATAGGCCTTTGTTGAAGCGTCTGTTGGTTTCCTCGGCGGCCGCCGCGAGGCCCTTCCGCCAGCGCTGCTTCACATCGTCGCTTGCTTCGGAAACCACCACATCGATATAGACATTCAATTCCGCCGCGCGAGCGCCGGGCGAATGATCGTCCTCGGGGATGATGAGTTCGGTGAGGCGGTCGAGAACGCCCATCTCGACCGTTGAGAAATATTGAGGCTGATAGGACGTCGCCGCCGTCGCGATGGAAACCAGACCCGGCTGGGATGCGGCGCCAGGCAAGAAGCCCGCTGCCATCAACTTAAGTAGAAGTCTTCTCTCCATTGTCTCACTCGCTTTTGCTAAATCAGCTTCGCGTCAATCCAGTTGCAGAGCGGATGCGAAGTTCGTCCCTCACGAAAACCAGCCCGCATTTCTCAGCGGCCGACGGGCCAAGCACATAAGAGGCCCGCCATGACTTCGTTGCGCTTGTTCGCCGTGCTCAACGGACAGTGCGAGTACGCCTGCGCTCGTCGTTTCTTCGTTTGTCACCGCAAGCGGCGCGCGCCTCGTACTGCCAGACCTCTCATGCACTTTGCCTCGCCACCCGATGAGATATGCGGGCTAGCCCACTTCTCCCTTGCGAAACCGCTCCGCCAGATGGTCCGCCATTCTCCATGAAAGAGCAATATTCGAGAGCGTCGGATTCTTCTCCGGGTAGTGCGGAAAAACTGACGCATCCCCTATGAATAGGTTGGGGACATCATGAGAGCGGCCCGTCGTATCCACAACGGATGTTTTGGGATCGGCGCCCATGCGAACCGTGCCCACCCAGTGATTGAGATCGATCACCAGCTTGCTCGCATCGACTTTCCCGGGCGTCGAAATCACCTCGCCCCCTCCCGCTCGAATAATCTCTTCGCTGGTGTCGACCATGTCCTGCGCCATGGCGATGTCGCTTGGCTCGTAGTGCAGATGGATGCGCGGCCTCGCCAGGCCGAAGGCATCAGGACGGCTGGCATCGAGGTCCACGAACTTCTTCGGTGAAATCAGCAACGAGCCCTGCATATTCATCCCGGCGTTTCCGATGTTCCAGTCGCGAAGCTTGCGCTTGAACGAGACGCCGTAGCCGGGAACGTTCTTGACCGCCATGCGGTGCGGCCGGATACCAGCGCCGCATTGCACTTGATAGGTCCCTTCGAAGTTGGGGTTCGGCTCGTCCCAATAGAGCCCGGTAAGCAGGCTGTGGTAGTAGCCGGTTCCGTCGTCATTCGAGTAGTCACGTTTGACGGCGTCTGGAAAGAAGCCTCTCACGGTGATGCCGTAATGGCTTGTGAGATTGCGTCCCACCTGACCGCTGCTATTGGCCAAGCCGTCGGGAAACTCGCGGGTTTTGTTCAGAAGCAAATGACGCGCGGTTTCGACAGCGCTACAGGAAAGCACGACGGTTTTCGCTAGGACCGTTTCGACCTTGCCGTCCGGCTTGGTGAACTCGATCCCGGAAACGCGGCGGCCCGAAGCATCCATGACGATTCGGGTCATCATCGATTCGGTGAAAATGGTTAGATTGCCGGTTTCCCGAGCAAGAGGAATAGGCGTATTCGCGGATGTATACTTTGCGTCGACCGCGCAGCCGCTGCAATGTCCGCAATAGTGGCACGGTGACCGCTTCGACCAGTGAGGCCCGGTCAGCATCGCCTTTCGCTGGGCGATGAAAT
>Ga0114996_10007067_pt1 | contig 12828 bp, 12 predicted proteins | sample ArcticOcean_MG_C_4_FD_87039 | JGI IMG/M metagenome (GOLD analysis project Ga0114996, IMG submission 87039) | Marine microbial communities from western Arctic Ocean - ArcticOcean_MG_CB4_134 | ecosystem: Environmental > Aquatic > Marine > Oceanic | place: Arctic Ocean: Canada Basin | collected... | reverse complement strand
GAGCTGCTGGCGTACTAAAGCGCCCTCTTCGCGCCACGCGAGTAGCACGGCGTAGCGAGGTTGTGCGGGCGAGCAGAAACTCGGCCTTGCGGCGGTATGCGGACTGAACGCGGTCTTATCGGAAGCGCCAGCCTACGCCGCGCTCCCCTTCATCCAGTTCGATAGCGCAATCCGACAACTAGCGAAACGAAACGCGGTTGCTCGCCCCGTTTGCGCGCGCCCAATGTGCGATAACCTACGCTCATGCCCGTCATCATCGAACTCCCCCATGTAGGTGAGTCGGTCACTGAAGGCATCATCGGCAAGTGGCTGGTGAAGCCGGGTGACCGCATCGAGAAGTACGCCCCCCTCGTCGAGGTAACCACCGACAAGGTGAGCATGGAGGTGCCCGCGCCGTATACGGGCATCGTCCTGCGCACGCTGGTCGCGGAGGGCGAGACCGTGGCGATGGGCAAGCCCATCGCGGAGTTCGAGATTGAAGGCGCTTCGCCAGTGGCATCGTCGCAGGCCAGCGCGGAGCCCAAGCCGGTGTTCGACCGTGAGGCCGAGCGGCGCGCGCGCGTGGGCGAGTTCTTGGAGGGCGTGCGCTCGGTAGGGCCGACGGGCTCCGGCGAAGGTGGACTCGGCCGCCCGGACGCAGACACCGACGCCGTGGTCGCCTCGGCCCTCCGGCCCGACCCAGGACAGCCCCTGGGCGTCGCGGCGCTCAGCGTCGGCACTCTCAGCGAAGCGCCGGAGGCACACGCTGCGCTCTCGCCGGTTGTGCGCCGCCTGGTGGCACAGCACGGCGTGGACGTTACCGCGTTGGCCGGGACCGGGCGCGGCGGCCGTATCACCAAAGAGGACGTGCTGGCTCACGTCGCCACCCGCGCCGTACCCGCGTCCCCTGGCACCCGCCCTTCGAGAGACTCAGGACGAGCGGACCGCGCTTCCAGCGCGGCCAGCGCCGGCGAGCGGCCATCGCTGGTCCGACAGGCCATCGCGGAGCATATGGCCCGCGCCTGGCGAGAGATACCGGCCGCCTGGTCCATGGTCGAAGCCGATGTCACGGGGCTCGTCGCCCGCCGGCGCGCGCTGAAGGAGGCGTTCGAGCGCGAGCACGGCGCGCCGCTGACCTACGTGGCCTTTGCTGCGCATGCGCTCGCGCAGGCGTTGCGGGCTCACCCGCTGTTGAACAGCCGCTGGGCTGATGACCGCGTCGCTACCAGCGATCGCATTAACCTCGGCATCGCCGTGTCCACCGACGCTGGTCTCATGGTCCCGGTCGTTCACGACGCCGACCGCATGTCGGTGGCCGAGCTGGCGTTGGCCGTGCACGCGCTGGCCGAGAAGGCGCGCGCTGGCGCGCTCGCGCTCGACGACGTGCAGAGTGGGACCTTCACGCTGAACAACACCGGTGCCCTCGGCTCCGTCGTCTCGGTGCCCATCGTCAACCATCCGCAGGCCGCCATCCTGACCACGGAGGCCATTGTGAAGCGGCCCGTGGTGGTCGAGGGCGACGCCATCGCCGTGCGCTCGATGATGAACCTGTGCATGAGCTTCGACCACCGCGTTTGCGACGGCGCGGAGGCCGGAGCACTGCTCGCAGACGTCAAGGCTCGCATCGAGGCCGTTGCGCCGGATGGCTTGAGTGGCAATGAGTAAAGGTCTGCTCGACCCTGAAAACGAAGAGTGGCGCAGGCAAAACCTGAAGCGCTTCGGGTTTTTTACGCCGCACCCCGGCGCCGAGCCGATGGGATTCGAGGGCGACGAGGCTAGGCTGATTGGCAGTGCTCGCGGCTGGAAGGGCTTCCTGGCCTTCAATCTGCTGGCCCTCGCGATCACCGCCGGCCTAGTCGGCCTCTTCGTCGTCTTCCTCAGCATTACCGGGCTCCTGGGCTAGCGAGTACCGGCACTCCATCTGTTCGTTGTCGTCTGGCACTGGAGACGCGCTCTTGGTCACCTTCGGGCGCATGTGGCAACATGCGGACCGATCCTTTCCGACGGAGTCAGCCCGTGCCCTCTGAGCTTCCCCTTCGATACGGCGCTAATCCTCACCAGACGCCCGCGCGGGCTCTGGTTCGCGACGGCGATCTGCCTTTCGAAGTGGTCAACGGCTCGCCGGGTTACATCAACCTCCTCGACGCGCTGAACTCCTGGCAGCTGGTTCGCGAGCTGGGCCAGGCCACAGGCCTGCCTGCGGCGGCTTCGTTCAAGCACGTGTCGCCTGCGGGCGCGGCGGTCGGCGTGCCCTTGGGCGACGAGCTGCGCCAGGCGTACTTCGTCGGCGACGCGGAGCTCTCGCCGCTGGCGACTGCCTATGCCCGTGCGCGCGGCGCCGACCGCATCTCGTCCTTTGGCGATTGGGTGGCGCTCAGTGAGCCGGTGGACGAGGCGACGGCCCGGCTGCTGCGGCGTGAGGTTTCGGATGGCGTCGTCGCCCCCGGCTTCAGCGACGAGGCCATCGAGCTGCTGATCCGGAAGCAGGGCGGCCGCTACTGCATGTTGCGGATGGACCCGGCCCACGACCCTCCGAAAAGCGAGAGCCGAGAAGTGTTTGGCGTCGCGTTGGAGCAACGCCGGAACGACCGTGTCGCGGGCGTGGACCAGTTGGATAACGTGGTTACGCAGCGCAAGGAATTGCCAAATGGAGCGCAGCGAGACCTGATCGTGGCCCTGACTACACTCAAGTACACGCAGTCCAACTCCATGTGCCTGGCGCTGGACGGACAGGTTGTCGGGGTCGGGGCAGGGCAGCAGTCACGGATTCACTGCACGCGGCTGGCAGCCGGCAAGGCCGACCTCTGGCGCCTGCGCCAGCACCCGGCGACGCTGGGCCTGCCGTTCCGCGAGGGGCTCGGGCGCCCGGAGCGCGACAACGCCGTCGATGGCTTTCTGCGGGACGATCTGTCGCCGGTCGAGCAGTCGATCTGGGTGGAGGCCTTCGTAGACGCACCAGAGCGGCTCACGCCGGGGCAGAAGCGAGAATGGATCGCGAGCATGACTGGCGTCTCACTCGGTTCGGACGCCTTCATCCCTTTCCGCGACAACATCGATCGAGCTGCCATGAGCGGCGTCGAGTTCGTCGTCCAGCCCGGCGGCTCGGTTCGGGACGAGGATGTCGTCGCGGCTTGTGACCAATACGGCATGGCCATGGCGCTTACCGGCGTTCGGCTCTTCCATCACTAGGTGGGCGACTCACCGTTTGATGTGCCCGGCATGCTCACCCTGAGCCTACCGGGGGGCGAGGGCGGACGTGGCTTACGTGCTTCGACAAGCCTGGCGCCAGTGGGTATGTTGGGGCCATGAGCAGCGTTGCTTCCGCGATCTGCATGCCCACCCGCGAAGGTCAACTTGCCTGGCTGGGGAGTGGCGTCGGCTACACGGCAGCGTGGCGGCTCCAGAAGCGATTGGCCGCTCAGCGGGCCGATGGCCTTGCGCCCGACACGCTGCTGCTGCTTGAGCACGCCTCGGTGTACACGGAGGGGCGCCGCGCGGTCCCGGAGCACGTGCTGGCGGAGCTGGGCGCTCCGCTCGTTGAGGCGGACCGCGGGGGCCAGACCACTTACCACGGGCCCGGCCAGCTGGTCGGCTACCCCATCGTCTCGCTGCACGAGGCCGGATTGGGCCCCCGCGGCTACGTGGTCCGCCTGCAGGAAGCGATCGTCGAGGGGCTGGCCGCCCTGAGGGTTGAGGCTTGGCACGAGCCAGGAGTGACAGCCGTCTGGAGCCGGGCAGGGAAGATCGCAGCGATTGGCGTCAAGGTCGCCCGCGGCGTCACGCTGCACGGGTTTGCGCTGAACGTCTCCACGGACCTGGCGGCGTTCGACCCCATCGTCCCCTGTGGCATCCACGGCCGCCCGGTGTCGTCGATCGCGTCCACGCTCGGTGCGTCGAGAGCAGATGAGGTGCCAGCGATGACTCACGTTCGCCGGGTGCTGGCCGATGCCCTCGGCGAGAGGTTGGGCCTGGCCTGGGAGGAAGTGCCGGCCGCTGGACTCTCGGCAGATAGCGTGGTTGAGTAGGCCTGTGCGCTTGTTGAGCACCGCCCGATTGCTTCAAAACCGCTTGGGTTTTTGTAGCGTAGGTTAGGTCTCGTTCCCTAGACTAATACCTGCCGCGCGACCGAACGGCACCTGTTTTATGCCTGCCATCCGCCAGCTTGTCGATTTGCAAGCAATAGACCTTGACCTCGACCGGCGGAACGCTCGCCTGGCCGAGATTGCGGCTCGGCTTGGTGATCGCCGCGCCTTGGACCGGGTCACCCTGGAAGTAACGAAGCTGGGCGAAGCCACCAGTGGCGCCGCCGCTCGGCAGCGTGAGATTGACGACGCCATCGCGGCGCTGACCGAGCGTATCGAGCAAGCGGACGCGAAGCTCTACGGTGGCACCATCCGCATCCCACGCGAACTCGAGGACCTCCAGGCCGATATCGCGCAACTCAATCGTCAGCGCGACGACCAGGAGATGGAGTTGCTCGAGGCGATGGAAGAGCTGGAACCGATTCAGGCGCGACGAGACGATATTGCGGCTCGATTGGCCGTTGCGGAAAAAGCCTGGTCGGCGGACCAGGCCAGCATGAAGGATGAACAGTCTGCGCTCAAGTTGGAAGTGGCTGCGCTGTCGGCCGCTCGAGTGGCGCAGGCATCGGACGTCCCGCCGGGCGAATTTGCGCTATATGAACAGGTTCGCGCCCGCCATCCCCAAGGCAAAGGTGTTGCGTTTGTCCATAACGCAATGTGCGCCTCGTGCCGTGTGGGCCTGCCTAGCGGGGTGGTCCAGTCGACGAGGTCGGCGGTGGTCCCCATTCGCTGCCCCAGCTGTGGACTTATCCTTCTACCGGAGTAATTACGTTGCGCGCCCTCGCGTACTTCCAAGTCGACCAGAACGCCGATCCCGCCGGGGCCCTGAGTACCACGGCCCTCACACTCGCCTTCGAGTCCTACTGCGCGGACCGTGGTCACATCCCTCTGGGTGTGTTCTATGACGAGGCTGGCGTTGGCGGCGCGCTGAAGTACGCGGACATGCTCACATACATCCGTGACACCGGCCTTGGCTACCTCGTGGTCGTGCCAACGGTAGGCCACCTTGGGCTGGGACTTCGAGATCAAGTGGGGCGAATCATGGAGCTCGACGCGTTGCACTGTCAGGTGCTCTGCGACGACCCCGAATCGCCTGATCCCATTCAGGCGGCGATGCGGCTCTGGAACGGCGCGGGTGCCGGCAGCCGCCGAGAGCGAATCCGCGAAGGGATGCGAGCGAAGGCGGCGCGTGGTCTCGGCCTCGGGAAGCCGCCGTACGGCTATCGTGTCCAATACGACGGCACGTTCAGGACCGTGGCCGAGGAGGCAGAGGTCGTCCGGTCGATTTTTCGCATGTACCTCAACGAAGATCTTGGCGTGCGGTCGGTTGCCCAGCGCCTCAACGACGCGGGCCAGCGTACCCGCCGAGGCCAGCGCTGGAGCATGGTGACGGTGCGGGACGTGCTGCGTAACCATGCCTACATCGGTACCTACCGCCGCTTCGGACTGCGCATCACAGGCAGCTATGAAGCTATCGTCGCTCCTGTGGACTTTCGCCAAGTGCAAGATCGGATGACGAGCCGCAGTCCCGGACGCCGCCATGGGCGCAGCGATCCCTTCGTCCTTGGTGGCCTCCTGTACTGCGGCCATTGCAGTCAGCGCATGATGGGCGTCACGCGCCACCAGACCTGGTACCGAAAGGACGGTGAACGCCGGCGCGCCGAGTATCGGTACTATCAATGCCAGTCGCGGATCAACCGGAGCCAGTGCGACTACCGCACCGTCCGCGCTTCCGAGGTTGAGGAGCGTGTTTTGGCCCAGCTTAGGGCGCCGGCCGGCGGCAATGAACCAAGCGAGGCTGACAACGGCGCGGCCTCCGCAGAGGCGCGCGTCGCCTCACGCCTGCGCGGTCTCGATCGGCGCTACGTGGACTACGTGCGCATGGCGGCCAGCGGAGCGTTGCCACTGGAGCGGCTTCGGCCCGCACTCGCTGAACTGGAGATCGCGCGACGCGGCATGGAGTCGCGAATGGCGGTGCTTGAAGGCGGTGGAGCGGCGCTGGAAGAGGCGATGGCGGCTGCCCGCGAGAAAATCACTCCGGCCGCGTGGGAGTTGCTTGGCGCCGCAGAGCGCCAGGATGTCGCCCGGACGTTGCTCGTCAAGACGACGCTCAAGGATGGCCAGGTCGTGGTGGTCCGGCGCGGCTAAGTCCGGCGCCGTCCCCATGGGCCTCCGTCCCGCGCACCGCACGCACATCTCGTGCGGCGGACGCTTATACTAAGGATGGAGCCAAGGCGGCCGGGTGGTCGCCCCGGTTATGCCGGGGAGGAAAGTCCGGACTCCACCAGGCAGGGTGCTGGGTAACTCCCAGGCGCCTCGAGTGATCGGGGCGACGGCAGTGCCACAGAGACCAGTCCGCCGATGGGCCCGATCCGTCGGGCCACAGGCAAGGGTGAAACGGTGCGGTAAGAGCGCACCAGGCCCCGTGGTGACGCGGGGCGCTGGTAAACCCCACCCGGAGCAAGGCCGAATAGGGGGACGATGCGCGCCTGGACGCGTCCCCGGGTAGGCCGCTCGACCCCGTCGGCAACGGCGGGGCTAGATAGATGACCACCGCGCGGCATCCGTCGCGTCACAGAATCCGGCTTACAGGTCGTCTTGGCTCCACAACTGCCAACTACGCGTTGGTAAAGGCACGCCCATGGCTTCATGGCCAAGGGCGTGCCTCTTGGCGCGTTCGACCATGCGCACTTAGTTAGTAAAGGCACGCTTCATGGTGATCGTCGCGCTCGCAACTAGCCATCGCTCTGGCAGACAAAATAAGCGTGCACGCGACGCCCGTCGACACTTAAGTCGGCGCGCAGGGCGAATGAGACGCCTTCATGGAAGCCCTGAACCCTACACAGGCTGTCGCCGTCGCGAGGTTACTGGCGCCGCTGGGCAGACCCACTCGATTCCTCCCCTGAATGAAGACCGTTACGAAAGTGGAGGGCCACCTTGGAGCAACCTGCGTGGTAGCATGCACCTACGTAGGTGATGTCCCCGCTCAGGGATGATGCCGAGCGGGGGGCGCCTGCGAAAGCGCCCCCCTCTGCGCTGACGCGTTCCAGTGGCTACTCTCCTGGCACGTGCCCACGTTGCTTCGGCCTGTCTCGCCAGAACCGATAGAGAGACTTAGGAGCGTATGCAAACAGAAGCTGAGCCGTGCCCGCACCACTGGCTGATCGACTCACCGAACGGTCCCTCCAGCCGTGGCAGTTGTCGCCTTTGTGGCGAAGAGCGCGACTTTTTCAACAGCGTCACGAGAACTACCTGGTCAGCTCAGCATCCGCGTGCGGCTGCCAAGCCCGTCGCTGACTAAGTTCGCTCACCGGCGGACGCAGATAAGCGACTTAGTCCACGGCTGGGATCGAGGCCGACCTTCTGCGGCGCTGCCTGACCGCGCCCAAGCCACAGTTCGAACCGGTCGACCCCGATCTCCTGGAGAGTCTTTGCGAGGGACGCCAGCACGGAAGTATGGCGTAGTCCAGGAGAAGTGAGCGCCGGGTGCACCACGAGCCGTCGCGTGGCCGCGAGAACGGCGGCCATCACCACGTAGGTGTCCCGGTAGTACATCTGGGAGTCGTTGTAACCGCAGCCCCAGAAGCCGGCCGCTTCGCACTGCTGCGCGAAGAGAACCATCTCTTCCACAGGCCGTCCTGGCGGGGTGCGTAGGTCTACCTTCAGCATGAGTCCCAAGTGCAAGGCTGATTGTGCATGGAAGACTACCATTGGAGCGCCCGCTTCGTTGCAAGGCAGCCCGCGCTCATGGAAGGGATAGCATTGGGGGTCCTTCCGACACGATGAACCCTGTCTAGATCGAGCCCGCGAGAGGCTGCCGGCGCCGTCCTGATGCCGAAGTCGTCCCGGGTGGAGACCAGCGCTACGAAGAGCACGGCCGAGTTCAGCGGAGGTAGGGCCGAGGCGAGCGTAGCGGCCACCAGTGACGCAGGCTGGGCGCGCTGGCTCCGCTGGTGAAGCTGTGGGCTCCGCACCGAGAGGCGATTTAAAGGATCCGAAGCGCCTCAAGTTCTCTTTGCGCTACTCTGCGCTCTCCGGGTCCAGAAGGCCCTTGCCCATGACCGGCTCCTTCGGCGGTGAAGCCCGCCAAACCCAGAACAGGGCCCGGCGCGGCCTGCCTGGCCCTCCTCCACTCGGCACTCGGACCTTGCCCACGGCGCTAGCGATCCTGATTAAGCCCTTAGGCGGCGGCTCAAGAACTAGGGAGCGGCCTGGACTGAGGAGCTTTTCCTGTGACGACTAGCCCGCCGCCTCGGTCACCCCGCGGTTGTCCGGTGCCGCATCGAGATCCAAGCCAGCGGCGGCGGCGGCCCGCCACTCGTCAGCGGTGCGAGTAGGCGGCGCCTTCACGGTGCCGTGTGCGCCCCCGAGGCGCTGGAAGTCACGGGATCGGCGGGCCAGGTGGCGCCGGAAGTAAATGACTCCAGTGTCCAGCGGCCCAAGCTTCTGCGGGAGATCGAAGCGCAACCGGTCGCGCATGAAGACCACTAGATCCTCCCATTCGTTGGTGCGGACCACGATTGACGGCTTGCGCCAGAAGTAATACCAAACGTTCTTCCAGAGCCGCCCCAGCCACGTCTTTGGGCGCCGGCCTATCGTGAACGTCCACGTCCGAGTGAGATCCACTGTAATGGGGACCATCCACCGAGTGTGGACCGACACGGGCGGCCCGGATCCGAATACGCGGATGATCGATGGAAGCTGGCCAGCGTGCTGGAACGAGGGAGTGCCCATGAGGCTCTGACGCACGGGGCTGCCAGAGCCCCTTCGGCGCGCCTTGAGGACTTGCCACCAGCGCTTCTGAGGCCAGCTGGCGTTCACTCCTGGGTGATACTGAGGCCCGGATTGAGGGGCTGCCGGATTGAGGGTATAGAAGTTGTCTCCTTCCGTGTCGACCCGTACGCCTCCATAGAAGGACATGCGCTCACGGAAGAAGCCGAAGCTCTTGTCGAAGAGCGCATGGAACTTGAACCTGCTCCCTCCGAGAGCCGCGAACTGCTTGCGATGTAGATAACCCTCGTGGAAGTCGACGCCTTGGTTGACGGGCTCGGTCCAGTTCGTCTCCCAGACTTTCATTCGTGTATAGAGGTCGTTGCGCTCGTCGGTGAGCTCCACGGGCAGATCCTCCTCGAGGGGGACCGGGTCGGTCTCGCCCATCCAGACGAAGACGATGCCTTTGAATTCTTGCGTCGGGAAGTGCCGCGCCTTCATCTTGGCGACGACAGGCGATTCGGGAGAGTCGATCAGCCCGGCGACGCATTGCCCGGTGCTGTCGAATGTGTAGCCGTGGTAAGGGCACGTGATCGTGCCGGGGAACTCACTCACGCCCAAGGACAAGCGGGCGTTGCGGTGCGGGCACCAGTCGGTGAGCGCCGCAACGCTGCCGTCACCCGATCGGAAGAAGACGACATCCTCATTGAGCATCGTGGCCATCTTCGGCTTGCGCTTGCCAACCTGCTTGGCCCAGACGCCGGGGTACCAGTACTCACGGAAGCCGAGCTTAGGAACGTAGTCAAACGGGCCGATCTGCGAAGCGCCCCACGCCTCTTTGGCAGCATCGTCGGCGTCGTGGACTCGTTGCGGACTCTCACCGTTTCGCTGTGTCATCCTGTTGCCGCCCTTCATGCTGGCTGCCAAGGGGCGCTGATCTGTGCTCGCCCCGGCACCGCGCGGTTTGTTCCCGCTCGCACCCTTAGTGTCCTCATGCACCGCCCGATTGCTAACTTCTGCACGTGACTGGCTTGTCCCCCACGAGGGACCCGGGCTCTGGGCTGTACCCAAGGCGCTCCGCTTTGACCACACGCCATTATAGGACGAAATACTCCGCGTAGAGATAGAAACCAGCGATACAAAGCGTGCCGATTGATGCATTGCTTGACTAAGCGTCATACGGTTGCAGGGCCCCCGGTTTTCGACCATCGCTGACGAAGGGACGGCGTACCACCCGCCGCCCCACGCAGCATGGTTAGCCGTTATCATCGGTTCGTCGCGAAGTGGCCATATGCGAGCCACCTACGAATCGCAAACTCAAGGAGAAACCCCATGGCGCTGCGGATCAACGATACGGCTCCGGACTTCACTGCAAACACAACGGAAGGGACGGTCCAATTCCACGACTGGATTGGCGACGGGTGGGCGATGCTCTTCTCCCATCCGAAGGACTTCACGCCGGTCTGCGCGACTGAGCTCGCATACGTTGCGAAACTCAACGGCGAGTTCGCGAAGCGGGGCTGCAAGGTCATGGGCCTGAGCGTCGACCAAGTCAGCGACCATGAGAAATGGGCAGAGGACATCGAAGACCTCGCCGGCACGAAGCTCAATTTCCCCATCATCGCGGACGAAAAACTGAGCGTGGCGAAGCTCTACGACATGCTGCCCGCGGAGGAGGGCGACTCCTCCCAGGGGAGGACGGCTGCTAACAACCAGACCGTCCGTTCGGTATTCCTGATCGGGCCGGACAAGAAAGTCAAGATGAGCCTTACATACCCAATGAGCTCTGGACGCAACTTCGACGAACTGCTGCGGGTCCTCGACTCTTGCCAGTTGACGGCGAAGTACAAAGTCGCGACGCCAGCCAACTGGGTGCACGGCGAGGACGTCATCATCGTTCCGGCCGTCGACAACGAGGCGGCGAAAGATCTCTTCCCCGATGGGTGGGAGACTGTGAAGCCGTACCTGCGCAAAGTGAAGGATCCGAGCAACTAGCGTATTCGATCGTCACCGCGCTCATTGAGGAGCGCGGTGACGATCCAGCCTGACGGAACACCTTAGTGGAGGTGTGTGGATTCGCGGGCGTCGCGCTCGTGTGCTGCAGTCAGCGCTTTTTCGACGGCATCGGCCGGAGACGTGGCACTCAGGATCTGGAGGGAGAGGTCGTCCCGGTCGGGCAACTCCCAGGTCGCCAGCCCGATGACCGGGATGCCGGCGCCAAGCGCGAGGCCTATCTCGGACAGTGTGCCGTACGCCCCGTCGACGGCGATGACCGCGCGGCCCGTCTTGACGACGATGACGTTTCTGGCGGAGCCGATGCCGGTCACAATGGGGATATCCACGTAGGCGTTGCTCTCTCCAGGCTCACTACCAGGGATGATGCCGATGGTCGTGCCGCCCTCAGCTTTTGCCCCGCGGCAGACCGCCTCCATCACGCCGCCGAGCCCACCGCACGCGACCATTACGCCGTGCCGCGCGAGCTCACGGCCAACCTCCTCAGCGAGTTCCGCGCCTCGGTGTGTTGGGGACCCTGCACCGATCACCGCAATGATCATCGGCCTGGAGGACGCGCTCTTTTTGGGCGGCGGGTGCAATTCGCTCATGGCTGCGGCAGTCTACCGCAGGGACGCGAAGGTCGTGCGAAACGGAGAGCGGGGTGGCACTATAGTGCCACCCCGCTCTCTATCGACATAGGGTTTGCCCTAGGTCAGCCACTAGTCGGCTGGCGCTGCAGCTAGGCCTGCTCGACCAGGTTCACGTTCTCGGGACGCCGATTGGAGACGCCCGCCCAGTCTGCCGTCTTCCGGCTGACCTTGCCGTCACGGAAGAACTCTAGGAAGGCCTGGTTGAACATCTCAGGCTGGTCGGTCTGGCCCTGGTGGCCACACTCGTCCGGGTAGAAGAACTGGATGTTGTCGAACCCAACGTCCTCCTGCATGAACCCGTTCTCCACTGGGATCAGGACATCCTGCTTCCCGTAGAGGTAGATGCCGGGGATAGTGAGATTGTTGAAGCGGTCCTTGGTGCTCATCCGCGTGGACAAATTCGGGTTGGTGAGCAGCCCTTCACGCGACTTGGCGTTGGCCTCGAACGACGCCTTCTGGTGGATGGCGGCATTGTTGCGCATCGTGATCAACTCAGGCCAGATCGCAGACTGCGCGTAGATGATGCCCTCCATGAGGGTGCGCATGCTGGCTTCGGTGAAGTCGTAATCAGGGCGCACGTAGCTGGGGTTCGCGCTGAACTTGGAGTCCTTGCCGTCCACTCGCCGCGCGGGATCCACGAGGTCGCCAACGCTGCCGGCGATAAGCCCGAAGCTCAGGATCCGGTCGGTGTGGTGCATCACGGTCTGAACAGTGTTGGTGCAACCCATGGAGTTGCCGGCAACGTGGAACTTGTCGATGCACAGTGCGTCCGCGAAGTCGATGACGAACTGGACGTGACTGAGAGTACCTAGCGTGGGCCAGTACTCCTCGCGCGTGTCCGCTAGGCCGAAACCAGGCATGTCCGGGCAGTAAACACGGAAGCCGTTGGCGCCAAGAAAAGGAGCCATAAAGCGCCACCCTGCCGTCCCCGATGAGCCGTTGATGCCGCCGTGGAGCAGGATGATCGCTGGGCCCGTGTCGCCGGCGGTCATGTAGTGAGCCCTGGCGCCGTTGGCCAAGCGAACCCATCGGCTTGCCATCCCTTCGACGTGAACGATGCCTTCTTCGGTCAATTCCATCTGCGTTACTCCTTGGCCTAATCGGCCGCGCCTTCGGCTTTGCGAGCCGTCGATTCGATTTACTCCGGGTCGAGCCACCCTGGGAGGGCGCGGACCCGACTGAGGCTGGCAGGCTAGCGCCTAGCGATTGCAGGGTCAACCAATGGACACCTGCGAATGTGAGTGTGGAACGCTGCGGTTATGCTGGCTTGTCACCCTTCAGCGTGATGCGGTGCATGACGCGCCGGTGGCCATGGTAGTCGTTCACGGGGTTGTGCAGTGTGCAGCGATTGTCCCAGAACGCGAGCGAGCCAACGCCCCAGCTGAAGCGGCAGGTGAACTCCGGGCGGACTT
>Ga0114996_10007063_pt1 | contig 12832 bp, 14 predicted proteins | sample ArcticOcean_MG_C_4_FD_87039 | JGI IMG/M metagenome (GOLD analysis project Ga0114996, IMG submission 87039) | Marine microbial communities from western Arctic Ocean - ArcticOcean_MG_CB4_134 | ecosystem: Environmental > Aquatic > Marine > Oceanic | place: Arctic Ocean: Canada Basin | collected... | reverse complement strand
GGCGAGGTCGCGCGCGCGGGCGAGCACCTGGCTCGGCTGGGACCCGGAGGGTACGGGCAGGATATCGAGAACCGAGAGCTTCACGGGCAGTGGCACCGGACCTGAGGGTGGAAGGGCGTCCTTCTACAGGAAAGCGGCAGTGGCGTGCCATCCTGATCTCGGGGGCCGGGTCGAGGGCGGCCCTATCGGATGCGCCGAACGGCCTCGTATTCGGGAGGCGCGATCGTCATCGCTACGGGCCAACCTGGAACATAACCTGTAACATCGCCCACCAGCTTCCGACCTCACGTACCTGCGAGGCACCTCTCCCGCGCGTGTCCGACCCCATCGGTCGTACATTACTCCTATGCTGACTGATACGACGAAACAGGCGGCCCAGGTCAGGTTGGAAGTCCTGCGCAATCTCGGGGGCTCGATCCGACTCAGGCAGGCGCTGGAGCTCAGTGAGGCGGTGCGACTCCTGGCGGAGCAGGGGCGACGAGACAGAGCGCTCCCGGATCCAGCCCAACCCCAAACCGGCGCAACTTGAGCCTAGAGTCCCTACTCGCCCTCTTGGCGGGGGTGCTGCGGGAAGCTGAAGTCCCGTACATGCTGACGGGTTCTTTAGCTGCGTCGTATCACGGGGCGCCGCGCGCGACTCAGGACATCGATCTGGTCGTCGACGCGACGACGGACGAGCTCGTCAAAGTGGCTGCGACTTTGCGGGAGTCGGACCTCTACGTCAGCGACGATGCGATTCGTGAGGCGGTCTCGTCCCAGGGAATGTTCAATGCCATCGATCCGGGATCCGGCTGGAAGATCGACTTCATCGTGCGTAAGGATCGCCCCTTCAGCATTCGTGAGTTCGATAACCGCAGCGAGATCCAGTTCCTGGGCCTATCTCTGAGTATCGCGCAAGCGGAGGACGTGATCCTCGCAAAGCTCGAGTGGGCCAAACTGGGAGATTCGGAACGCCAACTTCGGGACGCAGCTGAGATTGCAGCTGTGCAAGGTCCCGCGCTCGACACCATCAGAGTTGAACGATGGGCTGAAGAACTGGGCGTTTGGCCGCAGTGGCTTCGGGTTCTGGAGTTGAATGACGGCTAGGGCGAGTCAGTTCACAAGTCTCTGGGGAATACGGAAGAAGCGACTCTCGCGCTTTAGTGACGCGAGACACATCTTCCGCTCGTGTCTGACCCCGTCACCCGCCTGAACGCAGCCCTCGAAGGCCGCTACCTGATCGAGCGCGAGCGCGAGCTCGGTGAAGGTGGGATGGCGACGGCCTATCTCGGAGTGGTTTCGGCTTCCGTCTGCACGATGAGGCGCCAGACGGACGCTTCCTCATGATGAGGCAGCCTGGCAGCGCCACCCCGGGCGATCCGGATGCCTCAGCTCTCCGGATCACCGTAGTCGACAACTGGTTCGAGGAGCTGCGGGAGCGCGTGCCCGTCGATTGAAGTCCCCGGTTCTCTGGCTCCGCGTCTTCGTGGAAGGCGTGGCGATCGTAGGCTCGGGCGAAAAGGTACCTATTGGGCGGCTGTGGGCACGGGTGACTCGTCGGGAGTCTGAGTTTTGGCACAGGACGAGGGGCGCTCCCATGGGTGAGGCGCCCTCCGGGCCCGGTGCCGCTTGCCACCCTTCAGAACCCTTCTTACCCTGGCGGTAGGCCGGACGACCGTCCGGTCCCTATACCGAAGACCTCTCCCGGGATGACGCCGATGCGACTCTGGTGGACCCGCTCTTCCAGCTCGGTGGCCGCACTCGCGACGCTGGGGCTCGCGCTCACGGTCGCGTCCACCCCCGTCGCGGGTAACGCTCAGGTCGCAGCCTATCTCGACCACGATGATCTGACCGACGAGCTCGAGGTCATTACGGACGACAGCGACTTCGCCGAGATGACCTCGCTTGCCACCACGATCGAGGGGCGGGAGGTCTGGATCGTGGAGATCCGAGATCCGGCCGGCACCCCGGTAGCGGAGCGGCCCGCGGTCCTCGTCGTCGGAAACCTGGAAGGGGACCACCTGGTCGGAAGCCAGATCATTCTCGAGATGAGTCGGTATCTCCTGAGCGGGGCTCCCGAGCTAGGGTCGGTTCTCTCCGATCACGTGTTCTACCTCGTGCCGAGGCTGAACCCCGATGGGGCCGAGGCGATGTTCGGCGCTCTCCTGGCCGATGTGCGCGTGAATCGCCGGCCTTTCGACGACGACAACGATGGACGAGTGGACGAGGATCCGCCGGAGGACCTGAACGGGGACGGCGTCATCACCGTCATGCGCGTTCCCGACGCGCGTGGCGGCTATGCGTTGGACGAGGACGATCCCCGCTTCCTGCTGGAGGCGAACCCGGCCGAGCGTAGGGCCGCCGCCTACTCGATCCACTGGGAAGGAGTGGACTCGGACGGGGACGGATTCCTGAACGAAGATGGCCCAGGTGGTGTGGACCTGAACCGCAACTTCCAGCACGAGTACCCATACTACGGGTCGGGCGCGGGGCCACACATGGTAAGCGAGATCGAGGCTCGCGCTCTCGTCGACTTCGCAAGCGGCCACCGTAACATCGCGGCGATCCTCACCTTCGGTCATTCGGACAATCTGGTCACCCCTCCGGACGACGACGGAGAGCTGGATTCGCCCCGGACGCTCTCTCTCTCGGAGTACGCGGACGTCTCCTGGAACGAGGTATTCGGCACGGGCGTCTATTCCTCGAACTCCCCGACGGGGGCCCTCGACCTCCGGGGGGTACAGCCTGGCGCGGACAACTCGCCGGACTCGGGGCAGCGGCCCGCCGTGGTGGTGAACCGCCAGGACGTGGAGTACTTCGCGGCGGCCTCGGATGCGTACCGGGAGGTCACCGGCATCGAGCGGGTGGGTGTTAACCGCACGGCCGAGGGGGCCTTCTTCCAGTACGGCTACTTCCAGTTCGGAGTCCCCTCATTCTCCACTCAGGGGTGGGCCCTCCCGGAGCCGCCCGAGACGGAAGACGAGGAAGCGGAAGAGGGCTCCGACAGTGATGAGGCCGAGATCCTCCGAGCGCTCGAGAGTGCGGGAATCGACTCGTTCGTGGAGTGGACGCCCTTCGATCACCCCGACCTGGGGGCTGTCGAGATCGGCGGCTTTCGACCGTACGCGGCGACCAACCCCCCCGCGGACCAACTCCCGGCGCTGGGGCAGGCGCACGGAGAGTTCCTGGTCGAACTCGCAAGCCTCCTTCCTCGTGTCGCAATCGTGGACACGGAGGTGGAGAGCCACGGGGGAGGCGTCTTCACCGTGTCGGTCGAAGTCGAGAACTCCGGCTTCTTCCCGACCGCGCTCCGGCACGGTGTGGTGTCCCGCTCGGTGGATCCCGTCTCGGTTCGGATCGGGATCGCGAGGGAGAATCTGATCTCGGGAGACAACCTCACCTCCACGATCGGCGCGCTCGCCGGATCGGGTTCGCGGGAGCGGTTCAGCTGGCTCATTCGCGGCACAGATGGCAGCACGGTCGAGATCCGGGCCCGTTCGGAGAAGAGCGGGTCGGACGCGGTGAACGTCACCCTGGGAGGTGCGTGATGACAACGCCTACGGCTTGGTGGCGCGCGCGTTGGCACGGGGGGGGGCTGGTTCTTCCCACAGCGCTCCTGCTAGCGCTATGCGGGTCCGGCCCCAGACCGGCATCCGCGCAGATCTCGCGCGGCTCAGACCCCGAGCACACCCTTCCCCTCACCTGGGATCGCTGGCTCGATCACGACGAGATCAGCGAGCGCCTGGGCTTGATGGAGGACACCTGGCCCGATTTCCTGACCCTCCAGTCGACGGGCGACAGTTATGGGGGCCGGGAGATGTGGCTCATGACGATCAACAACCCGGATACCGGTCCCGAGACGGACAAGGCCGCGATGTTCATCGAGGCCAACGTCCATGGCAATGAGATCCAGGGAGCGGAAGTCGTGCTCTATACGATCTGGTACCTGATGGAGAACTACGGGCAGATTCCCGACATCACCCGGCTCGTGGACGAGCGCGTGTTCTATATGGTGCCGAGCGTAAACCCTGATGGGCGCGACTTCTTCCTGGACGAGACGGGGGCGGGCGCACGCTCCGGGCACGTTCCCGTGGACAGCGACGGGGACGGTCTCTTCGATGAAGACGGTCCGAACGACCTGAACGGGAACGGCGTCATCGAGCAGATCCGAAAGTACGTCCCCGGCGAGGGAAACTACCGCGTGAGCAGCCGCGATCCCCGCATCATGGAGCCCGTGCTCCCCTGGGAGTTCGGGGACTGGGTGCTCCTGGGGTCCGAGGGTCTGGACGACGACGGGGACGGACGCGTGAACGAAGACCCGGTGGGCGGCTACGACCCCAACCGGAACTATGCCTCGGACTGGCAGCCGAACTACATCCAGGGCGGGTCGATGGACTACCCGTTCCAGCTCCCCGAGTCGCGCGCCCTGAACGACTTCATGATGGCGCACCCGAACATCGCTGGGTTCCAGTCCTTCCATAACTCCGGGGGGATGATCCTGCGCGGCCCCGGCGCCGCGTGGCAGGGGACGTATCCAAACGCGGACGTGCGCGTATACGACGAGTTGGGAGAGTGGGGTGAGCGGATGCTTCCCTACTACGACTACCTCGTCGTGTGGCGGGGACTCTACACCGTTCACGGGGGCTCGATCGACTGGACGAACGATGGACTCGGTATCGTCTCGTTCTCGAACGAGCTTTGGAACGGGGGCCAGTACTTCAACAGCCCGCTCCTTCAGGCACAGCGGGGCGATCCGGACACCCCGATCTCAGGAGGACTGGGACGCTACTTCTTCGACGACTTCCTGGAGATGGGCGACAGCTACGTGGAGTGGGCCCCGTTCGATCATCCCGAGTACGGCGAGGTCGAGATGGGCGGGTGGAGAAAGCTCGAGAACCGGGTGAATCCGCGGTTCATGAGCATGGAGCTCTTCCATAGGAACATGTCGTTCACCCTCTACCACGCCGATCAGATGCCGCTTATGACCATGGGCGAGACCTCGGTCGAGCGGATCGAGGGCGATCTCTTCCGCGTTCGCGTGGACATTCGAAACGAGCGGCTCATCCCCACGATCACGGTGCGCGCCAGGGAGAACCACGTCGTGCGCCCCGATCTCCTGACCATCGATGGTGACGTCGAGATCGTCGCGGCCGGATGGGACACGGACCGCTTCCGTCCCGGACCCATCTCGATGATCGAGCAGGAGGAGTTGGACCGGATCCTGATCCGGAGCGGTGCCCCCGGCCGGACCACCCGCACGATCGAGTACATCGTACGCGGATCCGGGCCGATGACCGTTCAGTACGCCACGCTCAAGGGCGGAACGGTGTCGACGGTGGTGCAGCTTCCGTAGGGATCCGACCCGTCAGTCCTCGCTGGGCTGCACGTACTGAAGCGCCCCCGTCCTGTTCCAAAATTCAGCCGAGCGTGAATCGGTGAGCTTGCAGGGGTCAGCGTGGCCTGAGCCACTTCATTCTCGGTCGGCTTAGGGCGTTTCGGACCCCATCCTGTTTCGAAGGCCCGCACTCGGATGGCGGACCCAATGAGAGAGCTGTAACACAACCTGTTACGTCGCCCACTAGCGCTGGCCAGCGCTCACCAGCGCAGAACGGCCCAAATCCCGCTGTTTTCCAGCACTCGCGGTACAGTTAATCGTTAGGTGGCTCTACAGATCCTCTACCTTTGGACATGTCACTTACCCACGACCGCCCGGCCCTACTCGTCATCGACGTTCAAGAGGGCAGCTTTACGATTCCAGGGGGCGAGATCGATGGGACCACCGAGTTCCTATCGCGCGTCGCGGAGCTGATATCGGGTGCGCACCGGAACGGCGTGCCGGTGATCTTCTCTCAGTTCTGCGGCCCAGCGGAAACGCCAATGGCCAGTGGCCGGCCCGGCAACGACATCCACTCCGCTGTGTCACCGGGCGCGGACGACATCGTCGTTCAGAAAGACGACTCGGATGCGTTCCTTCGTTCCGGTCTACAGGCGGCGCTCGATCGGCTGGCCGTCAAGACGCTCATCGTTTGTGGGATGCAGTCCGAGTTCTGCGTCGACGCGACGTGTCGGAGTGCCTACGGACTGGGGTACAATGTCGTACTCGTTGCGGACGCCCACGCGACTAGCGACTCCGAGTCCTTGCGCGCGAAACAGATCGTCGAACATCACAACGTGACCTTGGCCAGAGCCTACGTGACGCTGCGGCACTCTTCCGAGGTCTTTGGATAGTGCTACGCCGACCCGTGTGACATCAAGTTTGAAGTGCGACAGCATCTAAGCGGGCGTTGAGTTCATAGCATTCCTGGGGGGTGCGGTAGCCGAGGCGTTTCCTTGGTCGAAGCGCTACGCGCTTGTGTAGGTCGTCGCGGCGCAGCAGAATCGCGATCCGTTAGAAAGCGAGAGCCAAGGTCGACGGTTGTGCTAGGCGACCTGAGCCGGTTCGATGCTCTTCAGCTCTTCCGCGCGCTCTGAGTGGAGGGCGTCCCAGAGGTCCACCGCCTGCTGCAGGTTGAGCCAGAAACCCGCCGTTGTTCCGGTAAACTTAGCTAGCCGGAGGGCCGTATCCGGAGTGACCGCACGCTTCCCGTTTACGACTTCGTTCATCCGGGGGTAGGACATCCGCAGACGCTCGGCCGCATCCTTCTGGGTGATCCCGAGCGGGAGGAGGAACTCCTCGAGGAAGACCTCACCAGGGAGAGTTGGGCGGCGGTTCTTCGGTAGGCGCATTTCGCGTTCCTCGTGCTATGTCCGTCGGATTCAATGGTAGTCGACGATCTCAACCTCTTCTGCTCCCTTCTCTTTCCATCGGAAGCACACCCTATACTGGACGTTAATCCGCACTGAATGCTGACCAATTCGATCCTGTTTGAGCTTCTCGAGGCTCAACCCGGGTAGAGACAGTGAATTCAGTGATTCGGCTGCGTTCAGCTGGTCGAGCACCCTTCCGGCTCGTCGGTGCAACTCGCTTGGTAGCGTCCTTCGGGCTGTCTTAGAGTCCGCTCCGTCGTAGATATCCTCGGTGCCGCGATCTTTGAACGAAACGATCAAGCTCTCGCGCTCCAAGGTCACACCGTGATATTAATGCTTAACGGTAAGTGTAATTGATCGCTCGCTTTCTAACAAGCGTATGACACGTCCATACGGACCTCCTCGTTGGCGGAGGCGATCCGTACACTCCCGGCCTTGCAATGCGGGCTCTCGGCCCTGGCAACTGTTCGAGATCTGACGAATCGCAATCTATAGATGCGACGCCCTCGCTAACGTACGGTCTCGTAGACCCTAGAACGGACGGGCTGTCGCACCTTACTATGTACTCGAACTTGTCGATTCGTCGACATACAAGAACGCTTGGTCGGCTTACAGATCCAGCACTAGTGTCAGGCCTGCATCCACGTGCGCCATGAGCTTCGGCGGGATGCGTCCCGCCGTCTCCGAGAGGTAGTCCTGGTCTAGCGTGATGACCTGCGTGACGTTCGCCACGGAGTCGCGCGGGAGGCCCGTCTGCTTTGCAGGCAGTAGCACGTTTCCGGGGGCATCAAGCAAGCTCGTGTTGGAGCTCAGAACGACACCCAGGACGGTACGCAGCCTACTTCGATTGAACGCGTCGGCCTGGACGATGAGCAGTGGGCGCCGAAATCCCGGTTCCGACCCTCGAGGTTCGTCCAGCTCCGCCCACCACACCTCGCGGCGCTGTACTACCACTCAGATCGACCGACGCTTCGGGCCTGAGCGGACCGCAATGTTGAATCGAGACCGCTTGGTTCTTCCGCGTATACGTCGTTCAGCCTTGCGGTAACGTCCTGGTCCCGGTGCTTGGCCACGTACTCGGCGACCGCCGTGGCATACAGCTCGCTTCGGGACAGGCCCATCCGCTCTGCCAGTGCGTCGGCTGACTCGAAGACTTCATCCGGAAGAGAAATCGCCGTCTTCATACCTTTATCATACTTCAGTATGACCTCACGGGCAAGCGCTCCAAGAAGCGATTGTTACTGTCGCCGAAGACCTAGTCGAAGCGCTACGCGCTTGTGCGCAGGCGGGCGGCGCAGCAGAATCGCGGGACGTTAGCGCGCGATCGAGGTGCTCAAAGGGCAGGTCGCTGGAGCAGTTATGAAACGCGAAGTATTCAGAGTAGCCGTGATGTTCGCGGCGGTGATCCGGGTGCGAATGCAGAACAGGGAGAATTGAGATGATGCGTCGCTTGAAAATCGGCTTACTGGCTGTCGGGGCCCTCGTGGTCTTAACACTGATGACGCTGCATGTAACTGGCCTGGAGCCCCAATACGTCAACCCCGGTAGTGCCGAATTTGCCGAACGCGGTCGCACTTCCTCGCCGGGATTATGGCTCACCGGGGAGGTTGTGCGTGAAGCAGTGACGGACTGGGACTGGGTCGGCGACGTCAATGATCCGGTCCGCGGAAACTCGATAATGCTCGAGACGCGTACCTGGTACGGGATCCCTCACTCGGTGATGATTAATCCCACCGCCCGTGGTGACCAATTCTACATTGGCGGCAGCGAACAAGATTTCCGACTGAAAAAAGAATTCCCCCATTCAAAAGCATGGTGGGCCAACATCGAGCGGGACCCGCGGGTACGCATGAAGATCGACGGCAACATCTACGAAATGACGGTGGCCTTGGTCGCCGATAGGGCCGAAGTTGCTCAGCTTATTGGCAGGGACCCCGTCACCAAAGAAATTGATGCAGAGGGGAATGAACAGATTACGGGTGTGAGGCACTATTGGCGTGTTTACCAACGCAATATTCCTGAATATGGCGACGGCTCCTAATCTCAGGGGAAACAAGGGATCCCATCCACTGCTCGATGCACGGGGTCGGTCTCCAACTATGGCATGGGCGCCTCCTTTTGGCGGCGCCACGTTAGGACATGGGTGACAGTCCCAACCCCTTGTCAGTAAAGTGTTACCTATGTCTGTTCACTGGCGTGCCCCCAGGCTCCATCAGATCGGCAGCAAGCGAAGCCCGAAACGGTAGGTCCGCATGCATCACGCCTATATACGGATTGAGCCCGATCTCCATCGCGGTCAGCTTGGTCTCCGCTTCAAGAATGCCGAACAGGTAGTTCAGCAGCGCGTTCGGTGGATCGATCGCTTTCCGGTTCCCTTCAGACAGCGTCGACCGACGTCGATTGAACCGAACCCAATGCTCGGGAATCTTCCCCGCGTCCCGATTCTCGAACTGGACAGGGAGTCCAGCCCACGCTCCCCAGTACTGTTTGCCTGACAGCTTCTCGGCGTCCCTGATCGCGTCGAAAGTGTCAGCCTTCCTAGCCCTCTCACGATGGTTCATGACAAGCGCGACCACCCGTGGCTTCGCCTTGAGATACCGCAAGTTCTTCAGCTGACCGTCGATCTTCTCCGTGATCAGCTTGCGCATGACTTTCACCCCGAGTCCGTTCGTCTTCGCCTCAATCTGACTGACCAAGAACTGAGGTTTCGCTTCGTGGCCAGGAGTCGAAGTCGCGAGCACCTTCGCGTCGTGATCGATCTGGACGAACGATGCTCCGACATCGCTGAGCCAACGGATCGCATCGAGGGAGATGATCCCCGAGTGTCCGTGCACAACGAGTCGATCGAAGTGAGGCGTGGCGCGGTTGAACCGACGCGAACGCCGATGCTTCCCGACTCCGTCTTCTACGATCAGGTGTCCGCGGCGGACGGTGACTGAGATTCCGTAACCGTGGGCGGCGACGACCTTAGGTTTGGGGCTCTCTCTCATCTCTCCCCCTCGTTGGCGACGCAGGCGTTGAGACCCGATTCTGCTAATGCGGCCCGTGACAAGGCCTCTCTGCGGTAAAGGGTGGAGGCCTGGAGAGCTCGCGCATCGGGCACCGCACTTGGGATCGCCGCCTGCAACCCTGGGACCTCATCCGAGCTCGCGGACCTTCGCCGACACGTTAAAGATAGCCGATCATCATAAGAGCCTCAAGTCGTTGTCTATCAACAAGATATACCAGTGCCATAGGCGTTCTCGCCAGCCTAATGTGCACCGGAAAGCCCAGGGGAAAAACAATGGCTTCGAGCGTTAGGGAGTTACTGGATGAGTCCGACGAAGGCCCGGCAAAGAATACCGTTGGCGAGGGCGCCGCACCGTAGCCTGCGATTGGTTAGATCTCGAACAGTTGCCAGGGCCGTGAGCCCGTATAGCGGAGGAACGTGAGTGTACGTCTGTCAGAACAGATCGGTATCGAAGATCCGCAGCGCTTCTTCGTCATACTCGATCACATGGTCCCGCACGGCATCCGCCATGTTCGAGACATCGGCGAGCTCGTAGCCCATGGCCCGGTAACCCTTCAGGCGCTTCTCGAACATCCGATTGAGCATTGGCACGTCTCGATCGACGTAGTCGAAGATGCGAACTTCAGTCTTTCCTCGATGTCGCCGATGGAGGCGACCGGCGTACTGGACCAGGGTCCCTTTCCAAGCGAAGGGCATTGTGAGAAACAGTGTGTCGAGACGGGCGTCGTCGAACCCCTCACCGACGAAGCGCCCGGTTGCAAGGATCACACGCTCCTCGGCGTCCGGAATCGATGAAAGCATGTCGGCGGCCGCACGCCTGCGCTTCTTGCCCATCCCCCCCTGAAGAATCACCAAGTTCGGAGTCACTCGCTTCAGTTGCTCGGCGAGGTATTCGAGATGACTCCTTCGCTCGGTCAGCAGGATCGGAGAACGGCCGTCTTCCAGCGCGCCGATGACATCATCGACAATCATCCTGTTGCGAGCCTCATCAGCCGCAAGCTGACCATAGATCTCTTGGATCCCGGGCGTCCCCCCGAACGCGTCTAGACGGAACCCGGTCTCCCGCACCACGAGTTGGTGCTGTAGCGGACGGTCGGCGGCTAGCTTCTTGGGATCCATAGAGTAGCGGATGGGGCCGAGCTGGAACTCCAGGATCGGGTGATGCCCGTCCCGCCGCTTCGGGGTGGCGGTGAGCCCGGTCACGTACCGGGCCCGTACCTCACGCATGACGCGTTCGAAAGAAACCGCCGGGACGTGATGACATTCGTCCACAAGCACGTGCCCGTACGTCGCTACGAGGTCCTCGACGTCCTCACGACGCGCCAGGCTCTGGATCATGGCAACATCTACCAACCCGGTGATCCTGCGCTTCCCACCTCCGATCTGCCCGATGTCGCCCTGCTTCAGGTCGAGGAAGACGCCGAGCTGTGCCCTCCACTGGTCGACGAGTTGGGTGCGGTGGACGACGACGAGCGTGCTCCTCCCACGACTCGCGATGAGGTGGGTGCCGACCACGGTCTTCCCGCTCCCGGGAGGAGCCACGAATACTCCGATGTCCTTAGCCATCAGGGCTTGAGCGGCTCGCTCCTGCAGATCCGTGAGCTGTCCGTGGAACCGCAAGTCCAGCGACTCTCCCTCGATTCGCTGATCTTCGACCCCGGGCGCGATTCCGTGACCGTGGAGCAACTCCTCCAGCGCTGCCAGACAGCCCCGGGGCAAGCCAATGTGTCCCGGAAGATCCTCCGCGCAACTGATGACGCGCGGGGTCAGCGCCGTCGACAGGCGCATGGCTTGCTTCTCGTAGAACTGCGGGTTCTGGAAGGCGGCCAGCCGATTGATGCGGTCCACGAGAGCCGGAGGCAGGCCGGCCTTCTCTACGAAGAGCCTCTGCGCGAGCACGATCTTCACCTCGAGAGGGAATGGACCCTCAATCAGTGACTCCGATCTTCTTCCTGAAGGCAGGCGCAGCCAAGGAGCTTCGTCTTCCTCGTCAATGACGGCCGGCCTCCGCACACCAAGCACCCCCCCGTTTGCCGACGCCTCACGAGCAAGCTCCTCCACCCTCTTCGTACTGATCCGGGGCAGTGCCGCGAGATACTCCCACTGATCAGAGAATGGCTCCCACTTGGCGTCGACGAATACCGTATTACCACGTTGCCTGGCCTCGTACTGCAGAGGAAGCGCGATGAGGTTCCCGAACCCACCGCGCGGCATCGTGTCCTGGTTCGGGAACAGGCGATCGTAGGACAGCATGGGAAGACCGGGCCGGGCCGCCATCGTCTCGGTGAGCAGATAGGAGGCCATCTTGCGCGCATCGCTCGCTGATATGGGCGCTGAGAAGAAGAACCAGACGTGCGCTCCATTGCCGGAGCGGGAGCGCTCCACCGCCGGAGTCAGCTCGAAGCGCCGGCCCACTGCCACGTAGGCGGATACGTCCTCCTGCTATTGCTCCTTATCAAAGTCTACCGCGAGGAATCGGCAGGTCTCGTCCCGTAGCAGCGGATACACACCCAGGACATGACGACCCTGAAGGTGGTCGAGGAGCAACTCATCCGTGACCTCCAGGAACGCCTGATTGGGGCACTCACCGCACTTGACCCGTGGCTTGTCGCAGACCCCTCGAATCCACTCATTCGCACAAGCCGGGGCGTAGCCCTCCTTCTGCTTCTTCGAGTTCCGCCAAAGCTTCGGAAAGACATCCGTGCGCCCCGAGAACATGGAGCGGAAGAGAGCGACCTTCTCCCGTTTTGATCCAGGGGGTGTACGAGCGGCGAGCACCTGGGGGGCCAGGATCCGAAACTCGCGCGAAGCCACGTCGCTCCGCAGTTCCCGAAGGCGCTTCTCGACCATAGCCCGCTCGGCGTTGAGCTCAGCGAGCCGAGCTTCGCCCGCGGTAATCTCTCTGTGGAGAGAGTCCTGGTCGGGACGAGTCATGACTGCCTTCCAGTCTCGCGAGTCCGGCCTTCGATGACCTTAGGATGCACACGGAGGAGCGTGTGACGCGAAATCTGGCCGGTAGGCACAGGTAGCGATACTCGGTGCAGCTAAATGGACACTACGTGATGAAGAAAGGACCGAGCATAGTTGAAGGTGCTG
>Ga0114996_10007060_pt1 | contig 12834 bp, 10 predicted proteins | sample ArcticOcean_MG_C_4_FD_87039 | JGI IMG/M metagenome (GOLD analysis project Ga0114996, IMG submission 87039) | Marine microbial communities from western Arctic Ocean - ArcticOcean_MG_CB4_134 | ecosystem: Environmental > Aquatic > Marine > Oceanic | place: Arctic Ocean: Canada Basin | collected... | reverse complement strand
TTCCTTCCTTGCCCGCCTCTTGTACCTGCATCCCCAGGGGGTACCCCCCGGGATTGGGGGGGGGGGGGCGGTCCTGGCCGGGCAAGGGGGAGGGGGGGGGGGGGGGATGGCCGTAATTCCAGCCCATCTTCAGAACCGAGTGGTCGTGTTTTATGGGCGGTTTGGGTCGCTAGAACCGCGTGAATACGTGCAGGCCATTCACCTCACCGAGTATGGGGCTCATGCGCCATCCTGGCTCGGCCCTGGCCTGGCCCTCTTCGCTCGACGGGTCCGCCAGCAGATCCCAGAGCCCCCAGGTTAGGCCCGTCGCCAACAGCACGCCACCCAACGCCAAGGTGGTGTAATAGCCGGCTTTCAATGAGGAGTGTTCCTTCGGATTCTTGCCGTCTTCTGTTTTCTGCAAGGTCTCACCTTCCACATAAAAATAGGCGCTACCCCCCAAGCTGCCCGCACCCACGGCCGCGATGACCCAGGGCCAGGGGTCCACCCCAGCGCTGGTCGCTGTGGCGGCAACACCTGCTCTATCCGCGGAGTTGAGTTTCGCCTTTCTTGAAGTGCCACCGCCGATGGTGGGCGGCATCAGGTCTACACGGACGGTCCGGAGGGGGCCGGCGACGATCGTGACTGTGGTCTGGTTCTCCGGAAAACGACCCGATGGATCGGCCACGAACAAGAGTTGGTGTTCATCGAAGTGTAGCCAATGGACGGACGGGGTCCGAAAGGGTTCTTTGTGCCGGTTGATATAGAACGTGGCCCTGTTGGGTGTGCTCTCGATGCGGGTTTCGCGTCGCGTACGCCGAAGCGTCTTTTCAATGTCTTTGGCGTGAATGTTCGCGAAGGCCTGGGCCCGGGCGGCTCCCTCATCTTGGGCCATGCGGGCCGCAAGCTTGCCGCACGTTCGCCAGGCGTTCAGCGCGGTCACCCGCTGGCCCAACTGCTCGGTGGCCGAAGCCAGGTTGCAGCGCAGGCGGTAATCCTCTTTGAGCGCCAATCCCTTGCGAGCCGCCTCGGCCGCTTTGTCGTATTCCTGGGCATCGATCGCTTGGCGGGCTTGCTGCAAATAGGTCTCGAAGGTCGGCGGTTCGGCAGACACCATCGTGGGCCAGGTCAGCAGTACAACCCAAACGATTACGACCTTCACAGAAGGGCCAATAATGGGGCGAAGCAATGGGATGAAGAAGGTCATTGGCCAATGGATATCTCGTTCAAGCACGTGGATTCACCACAAGCGGTTGCCTTGGCAAGTGGCCAATGGATGCCGCCTGCGGCCGGTCGCATTCAGCGACAATATCTGTATTTCCGTCGCCAAAGTTGTCCTTCCATTGGAGAGGCTTCTCGTCTGTGTTTTTGCATGGATTCATTGTCCCTATTAGTCATTGCATTTGCCGTCTTCGCATTTCTTGTCATTGCCACAGTTTCCGCAGGTGCTGCCGCAGCCGTCATCGCCGCACTTTTTGTCGTCGCAATTGGGCACGCATTCGCATTTGGAGGATATGGGGCTGCATGTTTTGGGCAAAACGCATGGTCCACAGATTCCGTCGCAGCCGTCGTTGCCGCACTCCTTTCCGTCGCAGTCGGACAGGCACGTGCAGGTCTTGCCGTCTCCCACAAACCCGTTTTTGCACGTGCACTCAGAACCACCGCCGTTGTTGGTGCATGTTGCATTCTCATCGCAATCTTCGTCACTGGTGCAGCAATTCACCACGACGACCGCATTGAGGCAGACGTTGTTTTCTGTACAGCTGTCCTCAGTGCATACGTTGGAGTCATCACAATCCGCATCGTCGCCGCAGATGGCCCCCACGCACAAGGCGTAGGGATTCCCCGCGTATGTGCTGACCGCGCACGCCAGCCCCTGAGCGGCGCAATCGGTCATGGTGAGATAGTGGCCGGAGATATTGGACAAACAGGTGAGTGCTGTGCCGGCTACGCATTCTGCTTTTGACTTGTTTTCTTCACAATTTAATTTCCACTCATCGCTCGCTTTGGCAAAACAGAAACCTCCACAGTCTGTTACAGTTTCGACCAAGATATTATTCACAACGTGTGTGCATGTGTGGAAGCATGGGCTGCACTTGCTGCCCGAGCATTTCAGGCCCGCACCGCACTGGCCACAGTCGCCGCCACATCCGTCATCGCCGCACTTCTTGCCGCTACACGCTGGGGTGCAGACCGTTTCACATTGGCCGTCGGTGTTGCATGCGGTGCCTTCGGCACAGGTTGCGCAGGTTGCGCCGCAGCCGTCATCGCCGCAGCTCTTGCCGGTGCACTGGGCCTGACAAACGCATTGCCCGTCGATGTTGCATGCGTTGCCTTCGGGGCAGGTGCCGCAGTTTCCGCCGCAGCCGTCATCGCCGCAGGCTTTACCGGTGCACTCAGGCGTGCAACCTGCGTCTTCGCATTGGCCGGCGTCGGTGCATACGGTTCCATCGAGGCATTTGCCACAGTTTCCGCCACAACCGTCATCGCCGCACGCTTTGACCACCCCATTGGCGTCGGTACAAGAGGCAACGCAATTGCACTGGCCGTCACCGGTGCATAGGGTTCCGCCGGTGCATTTGCCACAGTTTCCGTCACAACCGTCGTTGCCGCACACCTTCTTATCGCATTGGGGAAGGCAGCAGTTCTGGGCGTTGTTACACACCTCGCCGTCGTCACATGTGAAGCAATCCTTTCCACACCCGTCAATGACACAGGTTTTGGCCAGACAGATGGGAGCACATTGGTCACAGCTTTGAACCGACAGCTCTCGGATCCAGACGCCGCTTTTTTCGTTTGAATAGCCATTGACGGTGTCGAAATTGAGTTGGATTTTGACGATAGCCCCTTTGAACGTAGAGATGTCCATTTTGAAGTCGTGATAACCCGCCGGTGTCCACCCGGTCATGTTGAGCGCCGTGAGGTTTTCGTGAGTGACCGTCTCATTGGTGTCGGTGTTGACGACCGAGACGTTCAAAATGTCTTCAATTCCCCCGCTATGGACCACGTCCAAACGCACCCGAAACATCAGGTAGTGAAAGTCCTGACTAGAACCCAATGTGAGTGACTCCGATGTGACTGTGCTCCAATGTTGCTTGGGAGTACCGTTGCCGTTCACGCACTTGTAGTTGTGATCGTCACCCATGTTGGTTTTGCCATAATGCAACAGGCCAGTGGCTGCATGAACATGCCAATCGCACTCTCCCACAGTCAGTGAGTTCTGTGCACCCGGTTCAATCGTCCATTTCTTGAGGTTGTCAAAATCCTCTTCAAACACCGTCTCACAGGTCCCGGCGGGGGGGGAGCCTCCGTCAGACGGTGGCGGGGTGTCCGGCGTTTGTGTCCCATCCGGTGGGTTGTCTTCCGTGGGCGGACCCTCATCTGTCGAGTCCGTGGGTCCCGCGTTGTCAGGGTCGGCACTTAGGAAGGATTTGGGCTCGGGAAAACAGCCGGCGATCAGCAGACCGGCGACGACCATGGCCCAGGGCGCGACAGTACGCAAAGCGTTCATGGAAGCAGACTATCACGAGTTCAGGGGGCAAAACAACGATCGGCGCTGATGGAAGAGGCCATTGCGTGAGGGGTTTCGAGACGAAACGAGGCGCTAGAAGCTGGGCGCGGTTTTCTTGATGACTTTCCTCGGATTGGTTTCGGTTTTCTTTCCGGCTTTTTTGCCCAGGGAGTGTCTGTGGCCTGTTTTGGTCGCCTTGCCCTTTTGGGGCGGATCGGCGGCGTCGACGGTGTCTGTGATGGGTTCGGTGCCATCCCCATCGGCGTCCTCCGGTATCCACGACTGGTCCTCCACGCGACGGTCTCGGCGTTCGGAGCCTTCGTCCACACGGAGGGTGGGCTTTGCCTTAATCTCGATGATCGCCCCACGCTCTATTCGGGGGCCAGGGGATTCGGTTGCGGGTGGCGGCGAGGCCTTGTCTGTGCCGGTCTGGGTGGTGGCGGTTTCTTGGTCGCCGGAATCGAAGACCTGTGACCAAAAGAGGGCGCTGATGCCAATGATCAGGAAGATGGCGACAAATTTCCAAAAGTGCTCACTTCGCTGGTGTGGGGGCGTCGGGGCGATGGAAGAGGGCGACGTTTCGACGGCTTTGGGGCGCGAATCCTCAACCCTGTCATGGGATTCCACGGGTGTGGAATCACGGGCGGGCTTCGTGGCGTCAACGACTTGTGCCGCCATGGTGGCTGCGTTGACATCCATGACTTCAACCGGATTCGTGTCCGGTTTGGCCGAAATCGCCAGCTCCGTGCTGCTTCCTCCGCCAATGCCCAAACCCGACAAACGATTGCGCACGTCCACTGCCGTGAGGCGGTCCTCGGGGTTCTTGTGGGCCATGTCCAGGAGGAGCTTCATCACGTTCTCAGGGATGTGAACGGACATGGCCTCCTGCAACACCACGTGGAAGTCTTTTTCGAGTCGAGCCAGCATGATCTCCATGGGGGTATCTCCACTGTATGGAGGGTCTCCCGTGAGGAGCTCGTAGAGGATACAGCCCAGCGCGTAGATGTCGCTTCGGCCGTCCAACGTTTTGCCCAATGTTTGTTCGGGGCTCATGTATGTGGGTGTACCGCACACCGATCCCGTGGACGTGAGGGTCTCAAACTTGCTGCCGGGCCCCATGGCTTTGGCGATCCCAAAATCCAGCACGCGCGCAAAATCGGCCTGGCCAAATCGTTGCTGGATGATCACATTGGCGGGTTTCAAGTCGCGGTGCACCAGGTTCTTCTGGTGGGCTTCACCCAGTGAATCGGTGATGTAACTGACGATGTTGAGGGCGCGCTCCGGTGAGAGAGGTGCGTCGGTGTCGATGAGCTCGTCGAGTGGGACCCCCTCCACGTACTCCATGGCGAGGTAGAGGAGTCCGGTGTCACTTCGGGCAAAGTCGTGAATGGTCACCGTGTTGGGATGGCTCAGACTGCTGGCCATCTTGGCTTCCCGGAAGAAGCGTTTTACGGCCGTGGGATCTTTGGCGAAGAGCGGACTGAGGACCTTGAGCGCCACCTCACGGTCTATACTCGTCTGCTCGGCCTTGAAAACCATCCCCATGCCGCCTCGCCCCAGAATACCCAGGATGCGGTAGCGGCCATCGATCACCTGGCCCACTTTCTCGGCGAGCTGCTCGTCCAGATCGTCCATGACGACGAGCGGTTTCCCGTGCTCCGGACAGAACTGCATGTCGTCTTCAAAGTTTTGAAAACAGTCGGGGCAGAATCGTTCGGTCGCCATGTGGTTGACTATACGCTGTGTTGCTTTGTGGGGGCAAGACAAGCAGACCCTCGGCAGGGAAGGGGCCTCTGCGATTGGACCGGTCCTATTTGAGCTGAAATTCGGCCCGAATGAGCGCTGCTGCGGGCATGGGATCGATGGTGCATTCGGGGGTGTTGGGATCGTTGGGGGACTTGGTGCATTTGCCCCAGGTCCACTTCACAAAGACCGAGCCGTCGTCGGCTTCTGCCTGGACCGTGACGGGATCTCCTTCCGGCACGGCGATGCATTGATCGCCACAGCTGGCGCTGGTGGTCGAGGACGTGACCACGCCACTGCCCGTGCTCACCGCTTCCACTTTCCATTTCAGTTGGTTGTAGACCGGCGGTGGTTCGGAGCTGGCGTCCAAGAGGAGATCGGTGGTGACGGTGAAGCGACAGCTGTTTGTGCTCTCGCCGGCGCAGGGACCCTTTGTCCAGTAGATGGGGTTGTCGCCCGTCAAAGGAGAGGCCACCACGGTGATGGTTTGTCCCGGATGAACGCGCCACTCTCGGCAGGTGGAGCCGCAGCGAACCGGATGGGGTGCGGCCGCCAAGAAGAGAGCGCCGTCGGATTGGGGACCGAGCGTCAGGGTCACCAAGTTGTCTTGGGTGTCGGCCATGTTGGGCGCGGTCCCGTTCAAGTATTCCTCCAGGGCCGTGTAGCCGTCCCCATCCGTGTCTGCCAACGCATCGGTCGCGTCGGTATCGCTGAGGCCATTCAGGTCTTCCCACGCCAGCGGCAGACCGTCCTCGTCCCCGTCCATGCACGTGGAATAGGTTTCTTCCGTTGGGTACCCGCCACCCAGGGCAGGGCTGGTGATGATTTGGCTTGTTTTGGCCACGCCGGTGCCCGTGTGCACGTCCTTGACGATCCGTGCATCGATGGTGTCTCGAATGAGGGAGAACGTGCCGTCACAGTGCACAGTGGCATTGGCCCCAACGGTCGCCAGTCGATGGAGCGTCATGCTGTCGCCGGCGTCCACACGATGGATCGGGTGGAAGGCCGCCGGCAAGGGCGAAGTGCGACGGAACGTCTTGCTGATGCCGCCGCCCACATAGTGGTCATGAATCATCAGCCAATTGTCGGCTTCCAGCGCCGTGGGATCGTCCCCAGTAAAGCCGGGAACGCGATTGCCTTCGATGAAGATGGAGGGATCCGGGTAGCCCGCGCCTAGGTTGTAGGTGATGGTTTGTTTGGAGTCGGTGGTGGCGTGAAAGAGTACGTGGGATTGGGTAGACATGGGTCCGGCCTTGAAGACGTTGGCGTCCCAGTCGATGAGCACATCCTTAAAGGTCGAGCCAACCCGGGTGAACCAATTGTAGACCACGTTGTTGACGATGCGGGCGCCTTTGGCGGCAACGCGGGGGTTGCGGTGGGTGTTGTGGGCCATGAGATTGTGGTGCACGGCGACATTCTGTACCTGGCGCCAAGATTCCGTCTCCTGATGTCCGCTGATCAGAAAGCCTTTGGACGAGCCGGACGAAGATTTGGCTTGATCCCACATGCCTTCGGCGATCAGGCAGTGCTGGATGGAGAGATCTCGCACCGTTGCATCGGGGGTCAGGGCCGCGATGTCGAAGTTTTCATCCGTGCCCCATGTGATCGACACATGATCCACCATGACTCGCTCTGCGCCGTCATAGAGCGCCAGACTGTCGCCGGCACCCTTCGATGTGCCCCGGCGGAGTCGCATATGACGCAACACGACATCGTTTGTGTTCACCTGGAGGACTGGCCCCTTCCCCAACGTGCTGGTTGCGTCCATCCCTACTGTGATTCCCGGTTCGGGCGCGGTCTGCCCTGCCACCGTGACATAGGGCTCCAGGATTTTGAGGCGGTCTTGAAGCAATATGGTGCCCCCGACATGAAAGATCACGGTACGCGGGCCGGATTGATTCAGCGCCCAGCGGAGCGTTCCTGTCCCAGGATTGTCCACCGAGTCCTCCAAGGAATCCACGATCAAGACGCTGCCACCTCGGCCCCCTGTGGTGGTTGCGCCGAAGCCTTGCGCACCCGGGAACGCGGGAATGGCGCCTTCACATGCGTCATGGACGTTGTTTCCATCCATGTCTTTGTCCGTAGGAAACCCCATTCCCACTGCTTGGCGGGCCACGTAGGTGATGTCGGCCGTGTTCACGGCACCATTGCAATCGAGGTCTGCCGCCGATTCATCCACACACGGACCTCCCTCCACGCTGAACCCGGCCACGAGGCGAGCTACACAGATGATGTCGTTGGTTTGTACGGCTGCATCCCCCGTCACATCGCCTTGCAAGGCCCATGTGGGCAGGCTAAACAGCACACAGATCCCGACAAGCAGGACATTGAGACGTCCATGGAACCTGCGAACAGCGGGTGCTTGTTGGTGCCTATTCATCACGAGAAGTCCCATTGTGACGATCCAGTCTGTGACACGCAAGTTCGTCCCCACCCCATGAAGAGATGGCTTGTCGAAACCTTGCCTATGCCGGGGAGTCGTGGCAATCTCGGCCTGGGAGCCAAACGAATGAAGCAAAGCCATTCAACGGGTCGATATATCGCCCTAATCACGGTGTTGGGACTGATGATTTGTGCCCTGGGTTTTGGCCCTGGGTGCAAGTCCGAGCCCGAGGAATCAGGCCCCCAATGCGAGGGCGACGGGGCGCGACTCTGTGTACTCGACGGCGTGGTGAAGCAACGAGCCGGTGATTTTGCGGGTGCCCTGGTTCATTACGAGCAGGCGTGTGCCGCTGGGGGGATGCCCGGCTGCGTGATGGCGGCTCACATTTACAGAGATGGGCTGGGCGGTGTGGCGACCGACAAACCCAAAGCCTTGTCCTATTATCAGCGGGCGTCAGAGGCCAACGATCCGGGGGGAGCCTACCACTTGGGCGATACCTACCGTCGGGGTGTGTTGGGGCTCAAACGCGATCTGCACAGAGCACGGTCGCTCTTGCAGTCGGCCTGTAGTGGTGGCGAGGCCGATGCGTGCGCCGCCCTGGCCGATTTGAAGAAGGCGGGCCGCTAAGTCCGTCTTACCGTGGCGCCACCGTCGGCTCTTCGCCTTGCACCACCACATAGCGTTCGTTGCCCACAATGGCAAAGGTCTGGCTGGTCTGGTTGGCGTTGGGCCAGGTGATGGTGACTTGGGCTTCGCAGGCAGTGGCCAAGCCAAAATGCAGTACGCGGTCTCGCTGGTAGCCGTATTGCCCATGACCACCGCCGATCTCTTGGGTTTGGGTGATCCCCCCGGCCGTCACGGAGACCCGGGCACCGATGGCCATGCGGTTGCTCCCGTCGCCACCTTCCAATTGAAGCTGCAACCAGTTGGATTCCGCACCCATGGTGTTTTCGAAGAATTGGATTTGGCTATTCTCTCCGCACTCTTCGTCGCCCTCACCGCTGCCGTCTCCGCAGCGCATCAACGCGTGGCCCACCAACATGTCTAGGTCGCCGTCACGGTCGAAGTCGGCGACGGCCATGCCGTTGGCGCGGAAGTGTTCAAAGTAGTCCGGGGTCTCCAAACGGGTAAAACGCAGGGGCTCGTCCTGATGATAGAGCAATGCCTTGTTGCCCGGGTAATCGGACGCGCCGATGTAAATGTCCGGCCATCCGTCGTTGTCAAAATCAAAGACCGCGGCGGTCATGTCACCGTCGTTCCAGGCGTCGTACTTTTGTACGCGAGTCAGGCCGGTGATCGCGTTGCTGGGCCGCTGGAAGCGCACCAGGGGATCGCCGGTGTTGACCAGCAATTCGCTCGGGTCGGAGTTGGTGCCCACATCCCAGTGAACGATCTCGGTCGTGAGGAGATCCATGTCGCCGTCGTTGTCCACGTCGGCACAAAGGGTCGATCCGGAGTTGCCTCCCAGGTTGAAGGGCTCCCGGCTCGTGGCGTGATGCCATCGGTAGGAGGGGCCGAAGGCTTGTTTGAACAAGGCGCAGAGTTCCGCCGACGCGGGGGTGGGTGCCAGTTCACAATCCTCTTCGGTCGGGTTGTCTTCGCAGTAGCACTGGGCGCTGAGGTTGTCGGTCCAATCCTGATTGCCATCGAAGGCATAGCCCGACGCGACCGATTCGTTCACATAAAGAAGCCCACCGTTGGGCTTGGCCGAGGATCGCCACAAGTGGTTCGGGGCCCGTCCGTAGGAGCTGGCCAAGAGTTCGGGTAGGCCGTCGTTGTTGAGATCGCACGCGGCCCCCGACCATCCCCAGCTGTGGGCGAGCCCGTTGTTGATGTAATGAATGTAATGCCAGGGGTAGGTGGTCATCCCCGATGTCAGGGAGATGTCGGTGAATCGGCCAGTCCCGTCCCCTTTGAGCAGGTGGTCCGGCATAGCGACCCACCCGGGCAGCTCGTTGTTGACGATCCACAGGTCGAGCAGTCCGTCCCGATCGACGTCCACAAAGACCGTGCCGGCGGGGTTGGCCGGTACGTTCACGAAGCGTGCGTCGCTGTCTTCGGGCCCCAGTACAAAGGTGCCGTCGCCATTGTTGAGCATGAGCTCGCAGGTCTCGCCGCCCGCGCTCGGGTCGGTGCGGGATGTACCGGTGAACACGTCCAGGTCGCCGTCGTTGTCCACATCGCCTGACGCGAACACTTGCCCGGGTCGTGCCACGTTGGGGTCGCCCGCGATCCGGGGCGTCACCACGCCAGAGCTCTGCGTGACGTCCTCAAAGGTGCCATTGCCCGTGTTTCGAAGCGCCCAACGACCGCGGTTGCCATCGGGTCCGAAGTCATCGCCGCCGCCCAAGCGCACGAACACATCGGCCCACCCGTCGTTGTCGATGTCGGTGACGCTAAATCGGATGCCTTCGACCCCCAGCAGGCCCCACTTCTCCGTGGCGTTTTGAAAGGCGCTGGTGCCTGCGACCCATTGGCTCCCCGGGTTGCACACTACCGGTGGTGCCGTGTCGGGTTCGGTCGTGTCGGGCTCGGGTGCCGTGTCGGGTGGGGGCGTGGTCGAATCGGCGTTTCCACCCCCGCAGCCGAAGCACAGTGCACCCACGAGAATTAGTGTCATGGTTCGGTTCATCATGGGCGAATCCTAGGGGAGGGAGACGTCGGGCTCAAGGAGAAAGGAGCGTTGGAACCCCCACGTCCATCTACTGGGGGCTTGTGCCGCGCATCGGAACGCGCTTTAATTCGATCCGGCCGGAGAAGTCGAAGGGAGAGGTTGACGATGAAATTTGGACTGGGTGCGATCCTTGTGGGCGTGTTCTTGTTGGCGTCGGCTTGCCAAGAAGAGACGGCCGGTACTGTACCGAGCACTTCGCCGGCTCCCAACTCCCCAGCGCTCCAGCCGCCGTCCCCGGCTGTCGAGAAGCCGGCAGCGGTGGAAGCGGTTCCTGCAGCGGATCCAAAGCCCACATTCAAATTGAAAATGGAAAGCATTACGGCGATCCCCAAGAAGGGGACGGTGACTGGGACCGTGACGAAGGTGGAGCCGGCCCCAGCCGATCCGAATTCCAAATCGGACCCACCCAAGGTGAAGCTCAAGGGGTTGACCATTCAGGCCGAGTAGCGTCCTGACTCTTATTTCGAGAGGGTACCATCATGATTGTAGCCAACGGAATGCCAATGTCTTGGAGTGTGATGGGCGGCGTCGCCATGGCGTTGGCCGTCGGTCTCGGAGCTTTTGGGGCGCACGCTCTGCGCAAGCGCGTGGACGCGGAGGCGCTTCGTCTCTGGGAGACGGCCAGCCGGTACCATTTTGTGCATGCGCTGGGACTCTTTGTGATCGATTTCTTGGTCTCTTCGGAGTCCGCGGACGCTCATTCGCTCCTGCCTGTAGCCGGCTGGCTCTTGGTGGCCGGTATCGTGCTCTTCTCGGGCAGCTTGTACACCATGACCTTGGTCAAGAGACGTTGGCTTGGTCCGCTGACCCCCTTGGGCGGGTTGGCGTGGATCGGGGCGTGGGTTTGCGTCGCGATCGCAGCCTATGGGTCGTCCGTGGCCTGATCCACACCCGACCGAATCGTTTTCCATCGAAAGGGCGACGCGAGCTGTGCCCAAAACCCTTGCGGGAAGTGGGGCATGTCGGCAAGCCCGATATCAGTGGGCGGTTCCCGGTCGTTTGGGAGGAAGCGCGTCCCGAACACGATGTCCCACACGATCACGTTGGCGCCATAATTGTTGTTGGCTTCCTCCATGGTTCGCGAGTGATGCCATCGATGGAGCTCGGCCATGGAGAAGATCCAATTGAGTGGTCCCAGGCGCATCTCGATGTTGGCGTGTTGATGGAGCCCATGCACGGAGGTGAAGAGCGAAAAGAAGGCCAACAGTTCGAGGCTCACACCCAAGGCGGCCAACGGGAGAAACATGCCGGCGTATTGCAAGGTGGTGTCCAAGGGATGAAAGCGTCCTGCGTTCAACCAATAGAGTCGCCCCGGGCTGTGGTGGGTGGCGTGGAGGCGCCAGAGAAACTCACGTTCATGGGCGATTCGATGGGTCCAATATTGTCCAAACTCGCCGACCACCAACGCCAAGGCCAGCTGCGCCACCATGGGCCAGTGGTGGGGCCACACATTCCAGCCGAGGGTGTCGGCGAGCCACGAGACGCCGTATGTGCTCGCCCCAAAAAAGAGCCCGATCTTTAGGACCTCGGAGGTGGCCACGGTGGAGAAAAACATGTGGCCAGCGTCGGTCGCGAGGTCGCCTTGAGAATCGAGCCACTGGTCCGTGTATGGAAAAATACGCTCCAATCCCATGACGGACAAACCTACGGCAACGGATATCACGCCCATCCACAGGACGATCTCCCCACCGGATTCCAGGGCGATGTGGAGCGCCAAACAGCTCCCGAACATCATGGCGGGAAAGACCGTCACGGCCACCATGTTTCTGAGAACGGCTTGCATGCATGTGGCGTAACATGGCCTTGAAACATCGGTCAATGGAGCAGCGAGTATGGGTGGATGTGGTTCGAACCTTGCGTTGGCGCGCTGACGGGGGGAGACTGGGCGTCAGATTCTTCATGGACACATATCTGACCAAGAGTTCTCCCCGTCTTCTTCTGACTGGCATCGTGGCTGGCTTGCCGCTGATCTGGGCGTCCATGACCGGCGTTTGGGGTGAACCTTTTTGGGCGGCCGTACCCCTGGTGGCTGCGCTGCTTCTGTGCTGGCTCTGTCGTTCCGTTGTGCTCTCGGAACGCGTGTTGAACGGGTTGGCCCGTGCGGCTCCACTGGTGGGGTTTGCCTTGGCGGCTTGGCTCAGCGCGCGGGTGCCTATCTCGGTGGACGAAGAGTTGTATTGGTTCCAGGCCAAGCTCTTTTCCGCGGGTCAGTTGACCAGTGACGCGTGGGTCGATTCTGCTTTCTTTCACTACTACTTCCTCGTCCCCTTGGGAGACGGTTCGGTCGCCAGCGCGTTTCCGCCCGGTTGGCCCCTCGTTCTGGGACTGGGGCACAGTTGGGGCATGGCGTGGATCGTCAACCCGATCCTGGTGGCGTTGCTGGTGAGTCTAACCGGTCGCTTGGCCCGGGTTGTGTTTCCGACCCAACCGGCTGTAGAGACCTTGGCCTCTTGGTTGGTCGCTCTGAGTCCTTTCGTGATTTACCAGGGCGGCTCCATGCTGAGCCACTCCTTCGCGGCGGTGCTGACAGTGGCGGCCTTGTGG
>Ga0114996_10007053_pt1 | contig 12843 bp, 11 predicted proteins | sample ArcticOcean_MG_C_4_FD_87039 | JGI IMG/M metagenome (GOLD analysis project Ga0114996, IMG submission 87039) | Marine microbial communities from western Arctic Ocean - ArcticOcean_MG_CB4_134 | ecosystem: Environmental > Aquatic > Marine > Oceanic | place: Arctic Ocean: Canada Basin | collected... | reverse complement strand
AGGTGCCTCTGAGGTTTCTTCCAGGTTGCCGCCCTCCGGCACTGCTTCCAAGGTGATTCCCGATTCGTCATCTTCAGCCGGGACCTCTGAGGTCACATCCGGCTCGCCATCCTCGGGCGCCGCATCTGAGATAATGTCCGTTTCGTCTTCCGACGTTGCGTCTTGGGCGACATCCGTCTCGTTTTCAGACGTTGCGACTTCGGCGACATCTGTCTCGTCAACTCCGGCCGCTGTGTCAGAGGCACTCTCTGATTCGTCACTCTCTGGTGTTACCTCTGAGGTGACTTCAGCACCCTCATCCTTGGGCGCTGTCTCAGGTGTGATTCCTGACTGGTTGTCCTCTGGCGATTCGGGGAACGCGTCGGGAGGTATCTCCGGGTCAAGGTCCAGAGCACGGTCATCCCCGATCTCCTCCTGATGCCGAATCGATTCGATAAGAACGGATCTGAGCCGGGCGAGACGCTCTTCGATCTGTGCGTCGACATCGCCCTTGGAAGTTTCGATGACACAGCCGCCGGGCGAAATGCTTTCGTCCGACCGGACAAGCAACTGCTCCGCGCCCTCCAACGACGCCAGCCATTCATTCCTGTGTCTGCGGACCGCCTCCAGATCATCGGGATGCACCCGAACGACCACCCGGGTTCTCTCCTCCAAGTAGCCCAGACACTCGCGCACTGCGGCAAGGACGGGCGCACTGCTGGTCGCGGCTTCTGCGCCAATGATTCGTTCGGCCACTGCTACTGCCAGGTCGGCGAGTTCAGCATCCGAGTTCTTCAAGTGATCCAGCCACTGTGATCCGAGGCGGTCTACGATAAGGCGGAATCGTTCGATCTCCCGGCGACTCTGCTCCTGGCCCTTTCGGAGACCTTCGCCACTGCCGTCTTCGAAACCGGATCGATACGCCGCTTCCTTCTCCTGCTGATAGCGACCTTCGAATTCCTTCAACCGTTCTTCGACCATCTCCTCCAACTGAACAGCAGAGTAGCCGGCGGGTTCTGGTTCAACATTCTCGGCTTCGGGACCTGCTTCCGGAACGGCGGAACCCTGTTCGGATTCGTTGATTGGCGGTTCTTCCGTATCGGTATCTTCGCCTGATGTTGCTTCTTCCGTATCGTCGGAGTCCTGCTCACCGTCTTCCGAGGTGTCTCCTTCAGCGTCTTCCTCCGACGCATCCGGGTCCAGCGACTCGGCTTCGGGTGGTGGTTCCGGTGCGTCGGGAGCGATGATGAGGTCGTGTTCAACCATCTGCGCGATTCGGCTGGCAAGATGGATAAACCCCTCTTCATCGATTTCCGGCTCCGGCATGGAAGGGGTCGATGTTTCTTCTCCCATTCCAATCCAGATTGGAGCCCGTGACACGTGAGCCGTCCGTATAATCTTCGCCATCTGATCCTAAGCGCAGGGTGTGCGCGTGAGAGGTTGTAGATCCCCACTTGCCGGCCGCCGGGAACGACGTAGGCCGGGTGGATAGTTAGGCGGATGCCCGCGTGTCTTCGATGAGCATGGTCCGGATGAGCTTCGCCGCGTCTTCCGGTCGTTCCGTGATGAGCGATGCGATTCGACCCAGGAGAATTTCGTGGGGCGTTTCGGGCAGCTCTTCAGAAACGTCATCATCTGCGAGCTCTCGCTGTGCCTCCATCGCGATCTCTTCTTCACGGGCAACCCCGCGACCGATGGCGCCGATGATGGCCCTCAGAACGAGGAGGGCGATGACGATGGCGATACCCTTGGCTATGTTTATGACGATGTTGGTGATGAGATCTTCCCGCTCCTGCGCATCACGTTTCTTCTCTGCTGCAAATCGGAGGTCCTGGACCGCGAACTGGAACGAACTGATGGTGAGGTTGTCGCCACGCCCCTGTCGGTCGATTCCAAGCGCTCCCTCGACGATCTTGGAGATCTCCGCAGCTGTTCGCTGCCTGAGAACGAGTTCTTCGGTAACGGGATCCACCCCGTTCGGGACATTCTGGTTCACCATCAGGGAGACCGAGATCCGCCGAATGGTTCCTGGTGAGCCGGAGATTCGCTTGATCGTCTGATTGATCTCGTAGTTGGAAACCGACGTTTCGTTCGTGCCGGCTTCAGCTGAGCTCTGCTCCGACCGCTCCTCACTCCGGAGCACGGGGTTCGCAGAGTCATACGATTGAACCTCTTCTTCTGTCTGGTCGAAGTTCAGTTCGGCGTTCAGTCGAATAAACGCCTGGTCAGGACCCAGAATGTGGTCCAGAATCGACTGGGTCCGTTCCTCGAGGTACTTCTCGACGTCTCGCTGTATTTCGATCTGTTTGGTACTGACGCGAGCCAGGGGGTCGGCTTCTTCAGACAGGACGTTTCCGGCGTTGTCTACGACTGTGATATTGGCAACGGACAGGCCTTCAACACTGCCGGAGACCAGGCGCTGAACGCCCTCAACCTGGTCTCGGGAGAGCGACATTCTGGACCGCAGCTTAAGCATGAGTGAGGCGGTGGGCGGTTTCTCCTGGTCGGTAAAGAGGCTGGGTTCTGGTATTACGACGTGCAGCCGCACCTCTTCCACCTGCTCCAGCTGGAGGATCGTTTTCTGAAGCTCACCCTCCAGGGCCTGACGCATTTTGACTTTCTGAAGAAAGTCGGTCATCCCTAGAGGAACTTCGTCGAACACCTCGTAGCCGATGAGGCCTGTTTTCGGATATCCTTCCGCCGCGAGTGACGCGCGGAGCGACAACCGATTGCGCTCGGGCACCATGATGACGGTCCCGTCGCCTCCGACCTTGTAATCCTGGTTCATCTCGCCCAACCGGTTGGCCAGCTGCCCGGCCTCTTTCAGGTCCAGGTCGGTGTAGAGCGGAAGGTAGGAGAGCTCCTTCTCGCCGCCGGACATCGTCAGGAGCAACATGACGATCACGAGCGCGCCCGCGCCTCCCCCTACACCGATTTTCCGATTGCGGTCCAGGCCGCTCCACATCTCCCGAGCCTTCTCGAGGTAGGCCTGTATCTGGTCCTTCATGAAATGTACTCCTGCATTAGGGGCAGTGGTGAGTGAAAACGGTTGTCGGTGATCCGGAGTCGCCGGCCTTCAGGCGTTCGGCCCTGTTTGACCTGCGGTGGCTCAGACCTGCATCCTCATGATTTCCTGAACGATTCCATGGTTCTGTTCCGGATCTCGATAAGGAGATCCAGAGCGATGCCTGCTTCCTGAAGCGCAACGCTTACTTGATGGAGGTCGGTTATTTCACCTGCCACGAAGGCCTTTACAGCTTTGCCGGCCTGCGCCTGGTGTGTGTTTACGTCACCGACGAAACCGGAAACGATCTCCAAAAACTCCGGCTTCAGGGCCTCCTGTTGGGCGCCCAACATCGACCCGATTGGACTCGATTCGCCCGATTCCGATTGCGGCTTGATGTTTATCCGGTCTGGGAGGCCTTTTTGCAGTTCATAGAAGCTGTTGGCTCCGGCACCCGAACCGCTTGAGCTGATAGAAGAGATAGGCACTCAATGTCTCCACTGTTCCAGGGCAGACTTCACCCGGAGCACTTCAGGGATATAGCGTTTCGTCTCGAGCGGGAGCCGTTTCTTCCGAACAGCCGTGGGGCCTGCGTTATATGCCCAAAGCGCCAGATCGACACGTTCGAAACGATCGAGGAGACCGCTGAGGTAGCGTGAGCTGCCGAAAATATTCTGAGCCGGGTCGAAGGAGTCGACGACGCCCAATTCCATTGCTGTTTTGGGCATCAACTGCATCAGCCCCCGGGCGCCCTTGCTCGAGACCGCCTTCGGGTTCCCTGCCGACTCCACGTAGATGACTGCTCGAACCAGATTGGGGTCGATGCCGTTCATCCGGCTGTGGCGTTCGATAACGTCGTCGTACCTGCGGAGGTTCGACATCGCAATTGGGCTGAGGCTGGACGGTGTGGATGGGGGCGTGAAGGAGTTCAGCAGTCCCCGACCGGGAGAAGTGCTATCGGTGACGCTATCCTCAGGTTCTGCGCCCGGCTTCGGGAGTGTTGTTTCGGGCTTACCTGCAGGGTCCGGTCGAAGTTCGGCGGACGGGGTGGGTGGGCTGACGACCGGAAGCCGGTGAGGAGAGCTTCTACGAAGTATCCGCTGGGCCATCGTTTCCCCGCCGCTTCGAGCGGCAAGCGCACGGAAATCGTGCCGGGGAGTTCCCGCATCATCGCCGGATTGCGTGGCAAGAGGGGAGCCCGGCCAGCAGAGAAGGGCGATCGCGAACGGCATGGCCGACACACGCACCTTGCTAGAGGCCGGCGGGAGCTTTCGGGCGCTGAGCCGTTCCCTGATGGAGGGTTCAATCTCCCCCAAGATACCGGGTCCTGTGGAATGGGTCAATTTGCTCATCAGTTGCCTTGTCGTTAATAAAACTTTTAATTACAGCAAGATAGATGCTTTCAGGCCGAGAAGTTTATCCGTGATCCAGGGGGAAGGGCTGGTTTCTCCTGCGCCCCGCTGAACGTGTAGCCGCTGCGAAGCTTCCCGAAGAGTTCTGAGATGGCCTGGTTCTCTTCGGTGGAAAGGACCCCTTCGATGGAACCCACGGCCTCGCGGTTTGCGGCCGCCTGCGCATTTCGCGCGTCGGCCGGCGCCAGGATTTCCGGTTCGGCCGGTTCATTGGCCGTAATATCCAATTTGCGGAGGCGCCCAGACGCCTGGTTCTGTGCAACGTTGGGAAGTCCATTGATATTCATTGTGCCGTTTCCCGTTTGTTAGAGTTCGGGGGAGACTGACGGACAGCGACCTGGTAGACCTGAACCTTGAATGGAGACAGATGCTTCAGTGATGCCTATCAGCGGACCTGCCCGCTGATGCTCTTTCGAAGCCCATCGAACGTTCCGCTTACGAATCGGGCAGCAATGTTGTAGAACAGATGGTTCTCGGCCAGACTCGCCATTTCCATATCGATGTCGACATTGTTGATTCCTGTGGTGTTCGGGCCGCCTTCCGGTTCGTAGATCACCGGAGGTTCATTCTGGCTGGAAATCCCTACCGGGGCGTGCCTCTGATTGGTCCGTGTTCCTTCCACCTTCGGTGCTACGACCTGGGCCCTCAGGTAGGAGGCGAAGTTGACCTCTTTCCGGCGGTAGTTGACGGTGTTTACATTCGCAATGTTGTTGCTGATGGCGCGATGGCGGACCGATGCCACGTTCAGCGCCTTGTTAAGCAGGGGGACATTCGTTTTGTCGAAAACGAGATTGCGTACCAGCATGGTCCGATTTACCTCCACTGCGTCTTGTTGCTGCCCCGGACGGGCTGCCCGGAGTTCCTCGCTCATTCCAATTGAGCAAGCACTGTGCCCGTGTAGGTCTGCCGATGACGAGAACAGCTAATTGTGATATAAACAGTGTATTTATATATAGTTGTATGAATTGTGATTAGCCGGGAATGGTGCGCCCGGAAGTTCCTGCTAAGAAAAAGATTCCGAGTACAACCGGATGGCGGCGCTTGATGAGAGGGTTGGTTCTCGGACAGAAGCTGATGCGGACCCCTTCGCATAGTTCTGTTCAGGAGGATGGAGCTCTGGGACCCAGGAGGCGCTGGCGGGGGTTCGGACGAAGCGGATGTTTCCCTTATCTTCGAGCTGATTCAGGCGGAAAGTGAGTTGACCTCGTGGTTTTGAAGCGAGTGGGATTGTGGCGCGGCAGGTCTATCGGGTGGATCGCCTGTGTCGTGCTGGCTTTCGGCACCCAGACCAGCGCCGGGGAGCCGGTGACGGTTTTCGCAGCCGCCAGCCTTACGACGGCGATGGATCGGCTGGTGGAGGCCGCACCAGACACGCTCCGGATCCGGGTGTCGGTGGGCGGTTCGTCGACCCTGGCGCGTCAGATTGAGCAGGGGGCACCGGCGGATATCATCGTGTCCGCCAATGTGGCGTGGATGGACTATCTTCAACGAAGGGGACTTCTGGAGCCGCGGACGCGAACGGATCTGGTGCGGAACTCGCTGGTTGTGATCGCGCGCCGAGGCGTGCCGGTTCCAGTGCAAATGAATCGAGGCTTCGATTTCGCGGGTGCGTTCGAGGGACGACTCGCGATGGGGGATCCCTCTCATGTACCTGCTGGGATCTACGCAAGACAGGCACTGCAGTGGATGGGATGGTGGGAGGGGGTGAAAGATCGTACGGCCCCCGCCACCGACGTGCGGGGGGCACTCACTCTGGTGTCACGCGGGCAGTGCGACGTGGGGATCGTATATGCGACAGATGCCGAGAATAGTGGCGATGTGGTGACGGTAGGGGCGTTTCCTGACAGTTCGCACGACTCAATCGTCTATCCAGCGGCGGTTGTGGCAGGTCGATTGACACCGGATGTACTGTCGGTAATGGCGTTTCTGAGGTCGGATGAGGCCGGGGAGGTGCTTGAGGGAGCAGGATTTATCAGGCGAGATCGGACGACGAGTGACCCCTGATACAGGCACTCAGGAGCAGGCTCTATGACGAAGGAGACGGGGTGAAACGCTTTCGGAGAATGGATCGGTGCTGACCGCAAACGAGTGGGAGGTCGTTCAGCTTTCGGTGAAGGTGGCGCTCTGGTGCGTGGTGGTGAGTTTGCCTCCCGGGATCGCGCTGGGCTGGCTTCTTGCCCGCTGCACGTTTCGAGGCCGCCTGCTGCTGGATGGGTTGTGCCATCTTCCGCTGGTTCTTCCCCCTGTGGTGACGGGCTATGTGCTCCTGCTGTTGTTTGGCCGCCGGGGTGTGTTTGGTCCCGCGCTGGAGACAGTGGGGATAGACCTTGCGTTTACGTGGAAGGCCGCCGTGCTCTCCTCGGCAGTTGTCGGGTTCCCGCTGATGCTCCGAGCAATTCGGCTGGCGGTGGAGTCGGTGGACCCCCGTTTGGAGGGCGTGGCTCGGACGCTGGGGGCCGGGCGGGCGCGCGTATTCGCCACGGTGACGCTGCCGCTGGCTGCACCGGGGGTGCTGGCGGGCTCGCTCCTGACCTTCGCCAGGAGCCTCGGGGAGTTCGGAGCGACGATTACGTTTGCGTCCAACATCCAGGGCGAGACGCGGACGATCCCCGCCGCCGTCTACACATTTCTGAACCAGCCCGACGGTGAGGCGGCGGCCGCCCGATTGGCAATCCTGTCCATTTGTCTGTCTCTGGGCGCTCTGCTGGCCAGTGAGTGGATGGCCCGCCGGCTACGGAGGAGAGAAGTGTGATCGAGGTTCGCATTCAAAAGCGGCTTGAACCGTTCGAACTGAACGTCGATGTATCGTGCCGCTATCCTGTTACGGCCCTGTTTGGTCCGTCGGGGTCCGGGAAGACGACGCTGCTCCAGATCGTATCAGGGCTGATGCGGCCGGACGAGGGCGAGATCCGCGTGGATGGTGAGGTCCTCTATTCATCTTCAGCCGGAGTGGATGTCCCCCCGGAATGTCGCCGGATCGGAACCGTCTTCCAGGACTCGCTGCTATTTCCCCATTTCACTGTCGAACGCAATCTGTGTTTCGGGTTCGAGCTGACGCCGCCGCCTGATCGACGGTTTACCTTCGAGCAGGTGGTGGATCTGCTGCAGCTCGGGGCTCTGCTCGACAGGCGCCCGGCGACGCTTTCGGGCGGAGAGCGTCAGCGAGTGGCCCTGGGGCGAGCGATCTTGATGTCGCCACGACTGCTGCTGATGGACGAGCCGCTGGCATCACTCGACGCCCGGTTGAAAGAGCGGATCATGCCCTATCTTCGGCACATCCGATCTGACCTGGAGATTCCGATCCTGTATGTCAGCCACTCTGTTTCGGAGATTCTCCAACTGACGGGACAGGTTATCGTACTTGAGCAGGGGGAGGTTCTCGCCCACGGTGATTTCTTCGATATCGTCCACCAACCGGGTGTTCTGCACGTGGCTGAAGCACACGGATTCGAGAATGTACTCCAGGTAGAGGTGGTCCGTTCCGATGAGCACTCGGGATCGACGGTGGTGCGGTTCGGGGAACAGGAGTTGAAAGTGCCGCTGTGCGACAGGCCGCCGGGGAGCCGCGTGTTCATCGGGCTGCGGGCGAACGACCTGATTCTTTCCCGGACGCGGCCGCAGGGACTGAGTGTCCGGAATGCCATTTTCGGGCGGATCGAAAGTCTTCCGGAGGGACGGGGTACTCAGCTGGTGACCATCGACGTGGGGAAGCGGATTGTGGCGGAGGTGACGCGAGAGGCGGTGGAGGAGCTGGGCCTGATGGTGGGGGATCCGGTGGTGTGTCTGATCAAGACCCATTCAATTCGGGTGGGAGGAGATGTTGAGTAGCGGACGATGCGGAGGGACATCGAGCATCGCACAATGTCAATCGACCAGTGTCCATTTGGTGGTGGCACAATGCCACCAAGAATGGATGAGAGTTACTTGAGGGGGACTTCGCTCATCAGGGCGATGTCGTTGCTTTCGGAGTCTTTGAAGAAAGACATCCAGAGAGCGTGGTCGGGGAGTTTGGCGATTTCATGAGGTTCACTCGCAATGGTGACGCCTTTGCCGCGGAGGTCTTCCGTTGAGGCCTGGATATCGTCCACCTTGTAATAGATGACGGAGGCATTGTGAAAGGCCCCATCTCCTTCCGGCATCGCCAGCATCAGGCGAACACCGTTGCAGTTGAAGAAGGACATTCCGGGAACCTGGAACAGAAAGGGCATACCGAGGACGTCTCGGTAGAAGGCGGTGGCACGTTCCTGATCTGAAATGGAGACGCCGATTTGACCGATGGTGTTCAGAGAGAGGGGCACGTTTACTCCTTCTGAGGTTGTTTGAGCGACAGCGGCCAGACGACAAGATAAGTAGATCTTTCTGAACCAGCTTCTTCGATATCACCTTGAGAGAGCCCCCTCCCACTGAAGAAATGGCGCCTGGATTTCGCTCGGAGAACCTAGATTTTGCTCGGAGAACCCAATGGTCTTGATTGGTCAGAATCACGCGTGAACCCTTTCTGGCTTCGGGCAGGAACCAACGTTTTCATCAGGCGACGGCTGGCTGGTTTGGCCGTCGTTTTTTGCGCGTCTTTGGGACTTGCTGAAGATTCCGACGCCGTGGTCGCTCAGTCGGGCCATCACTACGCAGCAGGTAGCCTGCGGGACAACGCCTTCATCGGAATCGACTTCGGGCGCAATTCCTTTGGGGGCCGGTCTGTATCCTTCAGAACCAATGGCGGGCGTAACCGCCTGAAGACGGCCCTTGTGAAGGCCGTTTCCGCGGGTGAAGGCCGGATGAGCTTCGACTTCGGGTTCGATCTGCGAAGCGTGATCCTGCGAGAGGGTGATGGGTTTCGTCTGGACGACGACGTGCTTCCCAGCATTGAGGCGTTTCTGAACGAGGTGGAGCAGGCCGATGCCGCTGCGCAGGACGCGGGCAGACGGTTTGGGGTGGACGTGGTGCTACTGGACTACCGAGTGGCCGATGGTGTGGCAACGGAGCGCGACGCCGGTACGGGCGACCTGGTGGCCATTGGTGAGTACCCGGAGTTTATGACAGATGCCGAGGAGCGTGAGAAGCTTTTGACGACGCTCGAACCTGCGCTTCGGCGGTTGGGGCGCCATTCGAGAGTGACGCTGAACCTGATGAACGAGCCGGAGTTCATGTCTTTGCCCGCGTCGGAAGTTCAGGCCCGCATCGATCTGGGCCTCTGGCGCCGGTCGGCGGTGGTGCAGGCAGCGGTGTTCGACGCTGTAACGGTTCGGCGTGATCAGGCGGCCGGAAAGATCGTGCTTACCCAAAGCGAGATCCCTCCGGAGGCTGCGATTGGATTCCTTCGTGATCTACACACAGCGGTAAAGGAGGCGGCGCCATCGGCCCGGGTTACTGTGGGTTGGGCCGACGATCGAAGCGCTCTCTTGCAGACCGGTCGGCTGGAGGAAACCGGGGGCTTCAGGTTGGTGACCGACGTCATCGGATTTCACGTCTATCCTGCTTTCGGGAGAGGCATCACGTCGGACAGGTCGACGTTCGCGGAAGCGTTTGGCGACCGTCCGATACGGATTACGGAGTGGGGCCTCGGTTTTCCGGCGAACCTGGCGGACGCTCTGGGTGATGCGCTTTCCACGGCATCCGATGCCGGGGTCGACGGGGTTCTTTTTTGGTGGGATGACGCCCACTCGTTTTCGCACGACGCATTCGGGCAGGCGATTACGGGACGTGCTGTCGATGTCGATGACCCGGGTGAACGATCGCCCGATTTTGACGGGAACAGCGTGGTGGACTTAAACGATTTCCTGGCGTTCGTTTCGCGTTTCGGTACACGCAGGGGTGGTGACGGATTCAGTTCTCGATTCGATCTGGACGCGGACGGCGTGATCGGTTTTGGCGACTTCCTGATCTTGGCGGCAGCGTTTGGCGGATAAGACCGGGTTTGGGAGAAGGAGGACATATGGGACACTCCTGGGCTTTAGAAAAAGAAGGCGGCGCCGGACCAGGGGCCGAGGACCTTCGCCCCATAGGCACCGACTACGCCCTGACGGCCGTGCAGGGCGACGGCGTGGCCGAAGAACCCGTTTCGGCCTCCGCTTTTCGGCGCCAGGAAGACATCGGCCACCCATTTGGATCCTGCCCGCTTGAAGAGGTGAGCCGAGCCGGATTCCCAGCCGTGGACGTCGTGACCCCGTGCACCCACCAGGAGCAGGTTCCCGTCCAGGGCGACGGAGCAGCCGAAGAAAAGCCCACCTTCCAACGCCCCGGAGTCGAGTTGAGCCTCGAGCGTCCATTTCTCGCTCCGACGAACGTAGACGTAAACGGCCCCCGTATCGCGGAGCCAGCCGTCTTCCATGGGCGCGCCTACAACAAGGCGATCGGCGGAGAGGGCGATGGAAGCTCCGTAGCTGTCGTCTGGAGAGGGGTGGGGGCTTCGGAACACGGCTTCGGAAACGGGTCCGCTGCTGGTGATTCGAAACAGATGGACGGCTCCGGCCCCCGGACCTTTGACCGGATCTCCCGGTGCGCCAACGGCAATGCGGTTGCTGTGGATTGCCACCGCGGCGCCAAAGCGCACACGCGGCGCCGGCCGGTGCGGGTCGAGCCGGGTCTCGGAGAGCCAGCCTTCGTCCGAGCGACGGTAGATGTGGGCGGCTCCAGCGTCGATTCCGTGGCGGGTGTCGCCGGGCGCGCCAACGACGAGGCGTTCGGTTGAAAGCACGAGTGAGGCGCCGAAGCTGTCGTGGTTTTGGGTGCTGGTGAACGATTTGATTTGAAGAAAGCCGCCGTCGGATTCCTGAAACAGGGTGACGGCGCCCGAGTGCCGCCCGTTGGCCATACGCCCGCGGGAGGCTACGGCGGCAAGGTCGTCCAAAAGGGCGACGCTCCTCCCAAACCTGTTTTCGGCTCCTCCGGCAGCGGGCGTTAGCTTCTCTTCCTGCGTCCAGGCGGCGTTCCGTTTCCGGTAGACGTATACGGCTCCAGAGCGAAGGCCCTGATCGCTGGCGCCGGGAGCTCCAACAATGATTCGAGTATCGCCCAAAGCGACCGAAGAACCGAAGTGATGGTTCATGGCTCCGTCGTCGGGCGACAGGCGATTTGCATCGGATATGGAGACCGGGCGTCCGGCAGGTCCGCAGCTCGAAAGTGCGGCGACGAGGAGAAGGGTCGAGATCGGATGGCTCATAGAGCCAATATACGCTCACCCGGAACGAAAGTGAAAAAGCGAAAGGCGCCCGACAGATTGCCGGGCGCCTTTTTCAGTTTCGGTGCAACGTTGGTGCAGCGACCTGTCGCTACGGCTCAACCTCTTCGACCTCTGCGACGTCGGATGGGACGCTCATCCCCTTCCGGAAGATGCCGGCCATGTCGTATTCACGAAGTTTGTTACGAAGCGTTCGGGAGCTTATACCCAGGATATCGGCGGCCGCCGTCCGGTTTCCGTCGCACGATTCAAGGGTCTTGAGAATGAGTTTCTTTTCCATCTCCCGTACGGTCATGCCCACCGTCAGGCCGTCTTCGCCGCCGGCGGAAGAACTGTCGCCGGTAAGAACGTCCAGAGGGAGGTGGCGCTCGCTGATCCACTCGTCTTGGCAGATGACGACGGCTCGCTCGACGTAGTTTTCGAGTTCGCGAACATTGCCCGACCAATCGTAGTCGGAGAGGTACTGCATCGCCTGTTCGGTGACGCCCTGCAGCGACTTCTCATTCTCGTCGTTGTACTTGGCCAGGAAATGGCTGATGAGCGCCGGGATGTCTTCCTTATGCTCGCGCAGGGACGGCATCATGATGGGGATGACGTTCAGCCGGTAGTAGAGATCTTCCCTGAACCGACCTTCTTTGATCTCTTCCTGAAGGTTGCGGTTGGTCGTAGCGACGATCCGTACATCGACTGAGATGGTCTTTCCACTGCCGACTCGCTCGAACTCGCGTTCCTGCAGAACGCGAAGGAGTTTGGCCTGGAGAGGCGGTTCGATCTCACTGATTTCATCCAGCAGCAGGGTGCCGGTATCGGCCAATTCGAACCGGCCCTTGGACTGTTTCACGGCACCCGTGAAGGCCCCGCGCTCGTGCCCGAACAACTCGCTCTCGATGAGGTCTTGAGGCAAGGCGGCACAGTTGAGTTTTATGAAAGGGCTGTTTCTTCGAGGGCTGTTGTAGTGAATGGCCCGTGCGACCAATTCCTTACCGGTTCCGCTCTCTCCGTTGATGAGAACGGTGGAGCGGCTTTTGGCGACTGTGGCAATGAGCTCGAAGACTTCCTCCATCTTCCGGCTTTTGCCCACCATGTTACCGAAGCTGTATTTCTCCTGGAGTTCCGACCGCAGTCGCTTGTTCTCCTGAGTCAGATGCTGGTTCTCCAGAGCCCGTTCTATCCGGACTTCGATCTCATCCGGTGAACAGGGCTTTTCGATATAGTCGTGGGCGCCCTTCCGCATGGCGTCCATCGCGTTGGCGATGGACGCATGCGCCGTT
>Ga0114996_10007049_pt1 | contig 12848 bp, 10 predicted proteins | sample ArcticOcean_MG_C_4_FD_87039 | JGI IMG/M metagenome (GOLD analysis project Ga0114996, IMG submission 87039) | Marine microbial communities from western Arctic Ocean - ArcticOcean_MG_CB4_134 | ecosystem: Environmental > Aquatic > Marine > Oceanic | place: Arctic Ocean: Canada Basin | collected... | reverse complement strand
GCACTTATTGCTGCTAAAGCTGCTTCAGCCACTTCGATGTCTTGCTCTCCTGTGCCGGAGCCCACTCCAATACCACCAACTAGGAAGCCATCTACGAAAATTGGTAAGCCTCCGGAAAGTCCAGTTATATTACCTTCTGTGGCCATACCCATCACCACACGAGCTGCTTCTGGCACGCTTACACTGGGTTTTGATGTGGCTGCGGCGGTTAAAGCCTTTGCCCGAGCACTTTTTCGGCTCAAAAACTTTGCCCCAGTCATTTTTAGTTCACCTAAAACCTCTCCACTGGCATCAACAATCACGATACATTGGGGTTGACCCATCGCATCCGCTTTTGCCGAAGCTGCCTGTAGCATAGTTAGGGTTCCTGCGTGAGTTAGGGTTTTACTGGCTTGGGTATTAGTCATATTAACCTCGCTATTTATTTGTTAACTCTTATTAAAGGGTGTTGCTCTTAAGTTCAATAAAGCATTTTCAACAATCGTAGAATTTACGGATGAATAACCATAAAGTATATTGATTCAAATTTTTATAAAAATATCTATGTTCAAAAAAATCACACTTTGTTTATAAAGGAAGGTATCTCATGCCTTACTATAAGATTTAATGGTAGCATGTTAGAACTGACATTGTTTTACTTTAACTATGTTAAGATATTTTGATTTGAGATCAAAGTAAGGGTAATTAAAAACCAATCTTTATTAAAACACTTTTGGTAAAGGTCAGGCCAGTCAAGTTTATGATCGAACCGCTAAGGAAGTAGAAATTCTTTACAGCATTGTCTTTGTTAATTAAGTAAAGAGGAACTTAAAAATGGATTTCAGTAAGAAAGCTAATTCGCTCGCCACGATGGATGGCATAGGATTTATTGGCCTAGGGCAAATGGGTGGAAAAATGGTAGAGCATTTGATCTCACATGGTGTTAAAGTTTTTGTGCATGATAAAAATAAAAGTTTAAAAGATTACTATCAAAAGCTTGGGGCGTCTTTTGAGGAAAACCCGGAAAAACTTGTCAAAAAAATTGATAAGTTATTTTTATGTCTTCCGTTCAAACCCCAAATTGATGAAGTATTATTTGGAGTGAATGGAGTAATTCATTCGGCAAAGAAAGATTTACTTATTATTGACATGTCAACAATTTATTATAGTGATGCGCAGGCTTTAAAAGAGCGCCTATCCCTGAGTAACATTCGATATTGTGATAGTCCTATTTCTGGCCTTCCCATCAGAGCACAAAATGGAACACTTACCATTATGTTCGGTGGCTCAGAATGTGAATATCAGGAGGTGTTACCATTTTTAAATTTACTAGGTGAGTTTGTCATTCATTGCGGGGAATGTGGTTTTGGACAGATGATGAAGGCATATAACAATATAGTCTATAATATTAATATAGCTGCTATTTCTGAAATTTTTCCTTTGGCGGTAAAGTCAGGTCTTCGACCCGAGGCATTAGAGAAACTTTTTGTAAGCGGATCGAGTAGAAGTTTTGCCTCCGAATATTTTATTCCCAAAATGATGAAAAGAGAATTCAGTGATGATTATCTAATGGAGGATGCCTTTAAGGATATTGAGAATGTAAGAGAGGCAACTTCCAATATAGATGGAGACAAACCACTTTTAAATGCGATGATTAAGACATATTTAGATGCACTTGAAATGGGTTTCGGAAAGAGCTCAAAGAGCGCTATGCTAAAGGTTTATGAGAAGAGGTATAACGTTAAGATAAGTTAAAAGGTGGCTATGGCATTCCCAACAGTTTTGAGTTTACTAGCATCTTCTAAATATAAATTGGAAGGAAAGAGGAAAATATAATGTTCTCAGATTTGGATACCCCCTCAGTTTTGATAGATATGGATATTACTGAAAAAAATGTAATTAAATACCAAAGATATTGTGATCAAAACAACCTTGAGTTGAGACCACATATAAAAACGCATAAACTTCCCGCGATAGCCAAATTACAATTGAGTTCTGGTGCTGTCGGGATCACTTGCCAGAAAATTAGTGAGGCTGAGGCTATGATTTCTGAAGGTGGCATTGAGGACATTCTAATCACTTATAATATTTTAGGACCTACGAAACTTTTGAGGTTACGTAAACTGGCTGATAAAGTTAACCTTTCTGTCGTAGCAGATAATAGTGAGTGTATTCGGGGCCTTTCTGAGGCCTTTGCCACAGCATCTAGACCATTACCAGTTCTGGTAGAGTGTGACACTGGGTCCGAGCGGTGCGGTGTTACTTCGCCCGAGGCTGCGGCAGAGTTGGCTGCTGAAATAGGTGGTTTACCAGGTTTAACATTCAAGGGATTGATGACTTATCCGGCAGCCGGTCAAGGAAAGAAAATACAAGAGTTTTTAGTGAGTGCGAAATCTTTAATCGAAGATGTGGGGCAATCTGTTCTTGTTGTTTCCTCCGGTGGATCTCCTGATATGTGGAAAGCCGATATGGTGCCGGTGGCAACAGAGTATAGGATTGGAACTTACGTTTATAATGACCGTTCTTTGCAATCTCGTGGTGTATGTGATTGGGTTGACTGCGCCTTAACTGTGCTTGCGACTGTTGTGTCCACTCCAACAAAAAATCGAGCGATAATAGATGCAGGAGCAAAGGTCTTAACAAGTGATTTGTTTGGGCTTACGGGGCACGGGCATGTATTAGGTCAACCAGATTTGAAAATTGATAATTTATCTGAAGAACATGGTCGTATTATATCTGAATCACCAACAGGTTTGTTTGTGGGTCAGCGCATAAGGATCGTACCTAATCATGCTTGCGTAGTGACAAATATGCTTGATTACGTGATTTTAGTGAGGGGGAAGAAAATATTAGGACCGCAAAAAATACCTGCACGTGGAAAGGTATGGTAATGCGAAGGGACCACACTATCATATTTTTGATTTAAGCTAAGTTTTGGGAGTTATACACTAGCAAGCGTTTCCTCTTTGTAAACGCGCGCCTCTTTGATTGGGAGGTGAATAAGAGCAGCAAAAACTGCCAATAAAGCATCTATGATCCAGACAGTTGTGTAATCTCCTGAAATTTTGAAGAAATAGCCGCCTAGGTATGCTCCTAAAAAGGCACCTATTTGATGGGAAAATAGAGTCAGGCCAAATAATGTGGCCATGAATTTCGGGCCAAACATCTTAGCAACTAATGCTGCCGTTGGTGGAACAGTCGACAGATACGTAAATCCCAAAGCAGCTGAGAAAAGTAAAATGGAGAAGCTATCTTTTGAACTTAACAAAAATAAAATTACGATCACAGCTCTAGAGGCATAAATGTAAGATAAAAATATTTTCATACTTCTTTTTGAAATGTACCAACCTGCAAAGAGGCTTCCTAAGATATTAAAAAATCCAATGATTGCTAAAGACCACCCGGATACTGATGGAGGCAAACCACAAACTGCTATAATTCCTGGCATGTGAGTTATGACAAATGCAACATGAAAACCGCAAACAAAGAACCCTAATAGTAGGAATATGTAACTTGGAGTTTTAAAAGCCAGCCCAAGCGTCTCTGGTAAAGTTAAAGAGGGTAAAGCTCCTTTTCTCTGTTTTGCTTCTGGTAAAGATCGAAGAGTCCAGCAAAACGGTAAGATAAGTATTAGTAGAATACAGAGGGCGTATATGCTTGCCTGCCAACCGTATGTTACTATTATTAATGCTGCCAACGGCGCAAACACGAATTGCCCGATTGATCCTCCCGCGTTAATAAAGCCGAAAACCAAACCCGCTTTTTCAGGTGGAAGAAGCTTATTTACCGCTGACATAACAACCGGCATTCCGGCAATCCCAGAACCCCCTGCTGAAAGAATTCCTACTGAAAAAGTTAGGCTTAAAAGAGTATCTGATGAAGGAATTAAGGCACATCCTAAAGCAGATAGGATTATTCCAATTAGTAGAGTTTTTCCGGAACCAAATCTATCGGCTATTGCCCCACCTAGAGGGGTAATAGCTCCGTATATTAGTTGTCCTAGAGCAAACGCAAAGCTGATATCTAAATAATCTAATGCGTCGGACGAATTAATGCCGCTAATTGATAGTGGCATTGTTTGACGTCCACCGAATACAACAGCTATAATTACACCGGCAGCCAAGATAACAAAAATCATACTCTTCATTATAGTAAATTAACTCCAAATCATTTATTATCTAGTTTTTCTGTTATTTTGGTGTATGCGCTATTTCTTTTAAGAGCGGAAGATCTTACTAAAAATAAGTTCCGAGATAGTTTGATTTACTCTCGAATTTTGGAGCCTTTTGTGAAGTAATTAATATTAGCAATTATTCATTAAGTTTACTTTCCATATATAGAAAAAAATCCCAAATAGTACCTTCGAGATCATGAGGTCCCAATGGTCCTCCACGAAAATACCTGGTGTTTTGAGCGATTTGTAGCATTTCCAGTTTTTCTTTATCCTCTTCAAAAAATTCTTTACAGAGTTTTAGATAATTGATAACCTCTGGATCACTGGGCGTGTCTTTGAACCCAGCGACTCCCCAGCGGACAGCAACATTCCCAGCTCCTTTGGGTCTTAGACATAAGTATAATGTGTAATTCGCTGATACGGCGACAACGAAGCTAGGAAATAAATTAAAGAGTACTGTGTTGCGTTGTTCATCTTCTGTCATATCTTTATGAAAGGGCCCGCGGGATGGAAAATTGGAGTCATAATATGATCTGTATGCAGTCCAAGATTCTTGACCAGAGACTTTCTTGCAAAGCTGTGTAGGTGTCATAGGTTGTAGCGTTTTGGGGTGGGTGGAAAATAGATGGTATCCCTCCATGAAGTTCTCCGACAAGTTTTTCCAATTTGTTTTCCAGGTTACCTCCTCTTCAAACAATAAATTGCGTTGTTCGTTATGGTAGTTGTTTAAAATAGTTTCTAGCTCTAGTAACTGGGGCGCCAGAGGAGGTGCATTACCATCCAGATTTACAAATATAAAGTTGCTCCAAACTTCAGTACTGAATTGGGGTAGGGAACATGTACTTGGATCAAAATTCTTAACTTTATTCATTAGTGGCGCTGTTTTCAGGGTGCCGTCTAAGTCATATGTCCAAGCGTGATATCCACAAACAAAGCTCCGCCTATTTCCTTTTCCTTGGGCGACTAAATTGCCGCGATGACGGCATACGTTTGAAAGAACATGGACTTTTCCATTCTCGGCACGTGATACGATAAGCTGTTCATCTACTAAGTCAGTTGTAAAAAAATCTCCTGAATTTGGAATTTCTGAGATGTGACCTAAACAAACCCAATCCTTACGAAATATGCGGTCCTTTTCAAGTTCTAAAAATTCGGAAGATGTGTAAAAGCTGGGAAGCATAGATCTGGCATTGGAGGGGTCCATGGTGCTAAATGTTTTTAGCTCTCCTAGGATATCATTTACTGTTTTAGTCTGTGTTGAAAACATTAGAGTAGCTCCTTAAGTGGTATCGGGTATATCTTTCTGTGGAGAGCGGGCATAAAGTTACGTTCTCTTCCTCTAGGGTAATAAATTCTGGTTTTGGAGGGGATTTCCAATTGGTAAGTTTGTTTAGATTTTTTGCTTCTGATAATTTAAATTTTGTCATTATTTGTTGAGTTTTCTTGCCTTATGAGATCAAACTAAAATAATATAGATGGGCTAATTTCGTTGCTAATGGCGATTGCATGATACAATGCTTCTTTAATAATGGAAGTCTATAAATCGAGTGTGAGTTTTGATAATAAAAAATCCAACCCAGAAGGCTACTAAAACCCTCCAGGCTGTCGGACTTTTGTTATTATCAACAGCTTGTTTTGATATGATGTCTGTTTTCATTCGTATTCTGTTAACTGATTTTAGCGCTCAGGAATTATCTGCGTATAGAAACGTAATTGGAGTAATTCCTAGCTTACTTCTCTTGTTATATACAAGGGAGCTTCGCTTGAACGGGCCATCTTTAGTAATCAAGCAATGGCGTTTGGCACTCTTACGGGGGCTTTCAATTGCTTTAGCGCAACTTTGTTTTTATTCGGCAATCGGTCATATGGAATTAGCAACCGTATCAACCCTTGGTCAAACAAATGCATTCTTTGTTGTTATCCTTTCTGTAATTATCATGGGTGAGAAGGTTGGCATTTGGCGTTGGACGGCTTTATTTTTGGGGTTTCTAGGTGCATTACTTATTTTAAACCCCGGAGATGACGCCTTTTCAATTTATGCTTTATTACCTATTGGTGCTGCCTTCTTTTATAGCTTTAGTATCGCAACTTTACCTAAATTTGATAAGAGTATTTCAAACGGCCTTTTATATTTATACTCTTCAGTGGCAGCTGGTATTGCAGCGGTTATACTCGCTTTTTATATGACAGATTTCAGCCCCATAAATTCCTTACGAGAATTCTTTTTAATTTTTACAATGTCAATTTTTGGTGGAATTGGCGTTCTTTTTTTGATGCTTGCCTACCGAATGATTACTCCCTCAGCGTTAGCTCCTTTTGTCTATTTTGGGATTCTAACAGCGTTTTTATTTGGTTGGATATTTTTTGGAGAATTTCCGATCGAAACATTGTTTCCCGGTGCTTTTCTTATTGTCGGAGCAGGTGTGTTGATAATTTGGAGGGAGAACAGAGCACGTTTATAAAGAGAAAATATTAAGATTCTCCGACCATGTCTAATCGGGAGTACTTGATTGCGTATAGAAACTATAGCGATATATTTTCTTCACTATATTTTTTAGAGTTGTAGTTGAAAATAAAAAAGATTCCTTTACGAAGAATCTTTATAAAAAGTGTATGAGTTTTTAGCTAGGATGAGATATGCAGTTGTCATACTGGCTTTGGATCCAAACAAGGCTTTAGGGGTATCTTTTTATGCTAACGACTTATGACTTAACTGGAGGGATGAACTGAGTGAAAATTTTGTCTGTAGAGGCCGAGGCATTTTCCATCCGTCTACCTAGGAGTTTTAATGGCAGTAATTACACCTATACCCACAAGAAGTGCGTCTTTGCTAGAGCAACGACCAATCAAGGTGTTGAGGGTTTTTGTTACCTAGGCGATGACTTTGGTTTGGGTCAAAAAATTGCGAAGATGATCAACGAAGATTTTTCAAAAATTTTAATTGGAAGAAACCCAGATCAGGTCGAAGAGATTTGGGAAGACATCCGTCCGTTCGCGAGAGATATACTTAGTGACCGTCGAATTGCTCTTCACGCGCAAGCACTATCGGACATTTTGTGTTGGGATTTGCGTGCAAAGGCAGAAGGTAAATCAGTAGTTGATCTTTTAGGGCAAAAAAGAAACAGCGTATCCATAATGGCGATTTCTGGATATTACGGGCCACAGAAAACCCTTGCTGACTTAGCTCAGGAGGTGAGAGAGCTCGTCGAACTTGGTTGTTACGGAATGAAATTAAAAGTAGGTGGGTTGACTGTTGATGAAGATGTCGAACGAGTTAAAGTGGTGCGAAATTCAGGTGGTGAAAATTTTATATTGGCAGTTGATGCCAATCAAGCTTGGTCTCTCAAAGATTCAATTAAGTTTGCCAATGGATGTCAGGATTTAAACTTACTTTGGATCGAGGAACCTGTTCACTGGGACAACGATGTTAAAGATCTATCTGTTCTAAGGAAGAGGACTAAAATACCTATTTGTGCCGGCCAAAGCGAGGTCACTCTAGCAGGGATTTCTCGCCTAATTGATGCAGGAGCTATCGATATCTGCAACCTTCATCCGGGTTATGCAGGTGGTATAACTCCGTGGTTAAAATCGGCTGACTTAGCACGTAAAAATGGATTAAAAATTGCAAATACTGGTGAGCCGCAGCTCTCTGCAAGTCTAATGTTAGCTTGTCAACACGGGATGAGTGTTGAAATTTATCACCCGGATAGAGATCCTTTTTCTCCAAAACACTGTCTGGCCTTTAAACAGAGATCAGAAGGTCAAATTAAAACAACAAGTTTACTTGGTTGGGGAATTAAAGCTTAGAGCTATTAGTAATTATTTATTTTAAATATAAATAATTGAGGGATCAAAATCAACGAAACAAGCAAAACTTTATCAAGGAAACAGTCAACAGGTTTACGCGTATATTTGAGATGTAATAAATGCTGAAACGGTTGACCATTGTCTGGCAGCTTAATAATGTTAAAAACATCGTTAGGTCTCCAGAAAGGACAATCTATGAATGCTCATGACAACTCCGATACGACAAGTATAGATTCAACTAAAATCGATAAGTTGGCTGAGCTGGCAGTAAAAGTTGGATTGGGTTTGCAACCTGGTCAGGATTTAATTTTGACAGCACCAATCGAGGCACTGCCTTTGGTGCGCAGGGTGGTCGTCCATGCGTATAAGGCAGGCGCTGGGCTTGTTACCCCTTTATTTTCTGATCCAGAGGTTACTCTTGCGCGCTATCATCATGGGACGGAAGAGAGTTTCGATCATGCAGCTGGCTGGCTTTTTAATGGTATGGGTGAGGCATTTGATGCGAATGCGGCTCGTATCGGGATTTATGGGGACGATCCAATGTTGCTGGCTGAAGAAAATCCAGACAAAGTTGGAAGGGCGAATAAAGCCAATTCCATAGCTGGTAAACCGGTGAGAGAACGAATAACTGAGTTCAATGTTAATTGGAATTTAATCTCTTGGCCGAGTAAAGCTTGGGCTTTACGTGTCTTTCCTGACCTTTTACCGGCTATTGCTCAGAAAAAACTAGCAGATGCAATTTTTTCAGCTTCAAGAGTCGATTGCCCTGATCCTATTGGTGCCTGGAAAGCGCATAATGCAGTATTAAAATCAAAGTCAGACTGGCTTACTGAGCAAAGTTTCCATTCTTTGCATTTTGTGGGTCCAGGCACAGACCTAACAGTTGGTTTGGCTGATGGGCACAAGTGGATGGGTGGAGCATCACTTGCTAAGAATGGAATAATTTGTAATCCTAATATTCCTTCTGAAGAAGTATTTACAACGCCGCATGCGTTCCGAGTTGATGGGCATGTTTGCTCAACGAAACCTCTTTCCCATCAAGGTACTCTTATAGATAATATTCGGGTTCGCTTTGAAGATGGCCGGATTGTTGATGCTAATGCCTCTCGAGGTGAACAAGTTCTTTTAAAGCTGTTAGATTCAGATGAGGGCGCCCGTCGACTAGGAGAAGTGGCTCTTGTTCCTGATAATTCACCTATCTCCCAGTCTGGTCTCGTATTTTATAATACGCTATTCGATGAGAATGCCGCCTGCCATATTGCGCTTGGACAGTGTTACAAAGAGTGTTTTCGTGATGGGAAGGACCTTAGTAAAGATCAAGTTGCCAACCAGGGGGGGAATAGCAGTCTTATTCATGTGGATTGGATGATAGGTTCCAAAGACATTGATGTAGACGGCATTTTTTCTGACGGCAGCAGGGCGCCGGTATTTCGTGAAGGTAATTGGGTTTAGGTTAAGAATAACTGGCCCATTTATATAAACCGTATTTTGTTTTTAACCGATTAATACTATTAGTATCTTGGTACATTATTTTAATGATTATATTTTTTGTAAGCCTTGCCTTTTTATACCAAGTGGTGTTTAAAATTCGTAGTTTTTTATTTGGGAGATGATTGATGAGAACTCGTGCAGCGGTTGCAATTGAGGCGGGTAAACCGCTTGAGGTTATGGAAGTTAACCTTGATGGCCCTCGAGAGGGAGAGGTTTTAGTCGAAATAAAAGCCACTGGTATTTGTCACACAGACGAGTTCACGCTTTCCGGCGCAGATCCCGAGGGTTTGTTCCCAGCAATTCTTGGCCATGAAGGTGCTGGAATTGTGGTAGAAGTTGGGCCCGGAGTAACCACCCTTGAGGTTGGAGATCATGTTATACCGTTGTATACTCCGGAGTGTCGTGAGTGTGAATATTGTCTAAATCCTAAGACAAATCTTTGTCAGTCAATTCGTGGAACTCAGGGGCAAGGTTTAATGCCTGATGGAACGAGTAGATTCTCTATGTTAGATGGTACTCCTATTTTGCATTATATGGGGTGCTCAACATTCTCGAACTATACTGTTTTGCCAGAAATTGCTCTGGCAAAGGTCCGTAAGGATGCTCCTTTTGACAAAATTTGTTACATCGGCTGTGGTGTTACTACGGGTATAGGTGCTGTTATAAATACAGCAAAAGTTGAAATTGGCTCTACCGCGATCGTGTTTGGATTAGGTGGTATCGGTTTAAATGTTGTTCAGGGACTAAGGCTTGCTGGAGCTGATAAAATTGTCGGCGTCGATTTGAATGATAGCAAAATTGATATGGCAATTCGATTTGGAATGACTGACTTTGTTAATCCATCAAAAGTTAATGGAGATTTGGTAGCCCACCTGGTTGAGATGACTAATGGCGGAGGAGACTACACTTTTGATGCTACGGGTAATGTAAGTGTTATGAGAGCGGCTTTAGAGAGTGCTCACAAAGGATGGGGAGAAAGCGTTATAATAGGCGTTGCCCCAGCAGGCGCAGAAATATCAACTAGACCATTTCAATTAGTTACAGGAAGGGTCTGGCGGGGCACAGCCTTTGGTGGAGCTCGAGGGCGAACAGATGTACCAAAAATTGTTGACTGGTATATGGATGGAAAAATCGAAATTGACCCTATGATAACGCATACAATGCCTCTTGAGGATATTAATAAGGGCTTTGATTTAATGCATGAGGGTAAGTCAATCAGAGCAGTGGTGCAGTATTAGATGGGTATGGAACCTGCAGTTGAGGTCTTAAGTTACTTTGATGAAAATACTAATGCGGCCTGCTATATCGTAAGAGATCCAACATCTGAGAACTGTGCTGTGATAGATTCAATTCTAGATTTTGAACTTGCTGCGGGTAGAGTTTCAACCACCCATGCGGATATGCTTATTTGTGAAATAACCTCAAGGGGTTGGAACCTTGAGTGGATAATTGAAACGCATGTTCATGCAGATCACCTTTCGGCTGCGCCATATTTAGCCAAGGAATTAGGTGGAAAAATCGCCATAGGTTCGAACATAGATGCTGTACAGAAAGTGTTTGGAAAAATTTTTAATGCTGGAACTGAATTTCAGATGGATGGCAGTCAATTTGATGCTTTATTCAAGGATGGTGATGAGTTTAAGATTGGGAATTTGCCTGTAAGAGTTATCCATACCCCAGGACATACCCCAGCTTGTGTAACTTATATAATAGCGGATTCGGCCTTCATCGGGGACACACTCTTTATGCCGGACTTCGGCACAGCAAGAGCTGATTTCCCTGGGGGATCTGCCACGGATTTGTTCAATTCAATTCAAAGAATCTTAACTTTACCTGACGACACTAAATTGTTCCTTTGTCACGATTATAAGGCAAATGGCCGAGATGAGTTTGCCTGGCAAACAACTGTAATAGAACAAAAGAAGCATAATGTTCATGTCGGCGATGGAAAGACTGAATCCGAGTTTGTAGAATTCAGAACAAAGCGTGATGCACAATTATCGATGCCGAAATTGATAATTCCTTCAATACAAACAAACATGAGAGCTGGAAACCTTCCACCAAAGGAAGATGATGGCACACACTACCTTAAAATCCCAATTAACAAATTGTGATTCACTCATATAGCTAGGAATTTTATCGTGGAAATAATATCTGAAAATGCGTGCTTTGACGGTATTCAAGGTGTTTACAAGCACAAGTCTAAATCTTGTAAGTGTGATATGACTTTTGCGGTATACCTTCCACCTCAAGCGAAGGTTAAGAAAGTTCCAGTAATTTGGTTCCTTTCAGGTTTAACTTGTACGCATGAGAATGCTATGACAAAGGCCGGAGCTCAGGTATGGGCAGCAAAATATGGCGTAGCCTTGGTCTTTCCCGACACATCACCAAGAGGTAACTCAATTGCAAATGACGATGCATATGACCTTGGACAGGGGGCAGGGTTCTATGTCGACGCTAAGGAGTCACCCTGGGGTCAAAATTTCAACATGTGGATTTATATAACTGATGAGTTGCCAGAACTGATATTTAATAAATTTCAAATTTTGGAATCAGAGCAGGCAATTATGGGTCATTCAATGGGTGGGCATGGGGCTTTGACGATAGCCATGACATTGCCCGAACGTTTTAGATCAGTTTCTGCATTTTCGCCAATTTGTAATCCCGTAAACTCGGAATGGGGAATTAAACAATTTACTGCATATCTAGGCCCTAATAAAGACACCTGGCGCTCTCACGATAGTTCGATATTGGTAAAAGAAAAAGGTTTTCATAGTAGAATATTAATTGATCAAGGTGGAGCAGATAACTTTTCGAATTTACTTATGCTTGATACTTTTGTGTCCGCGGCAAATGATAGTAAGCAAGATGTGAATATTAGGGTTCAACCAGGATATGACCATAGTTATTATTTTATTCAAACGTTTATGGAGAGCCATATAGAGCATCACTCCAGTTTCTTTTAATTGTTCTTAATTAAAAAGCCTAAAGTGATCATTCATATGTAGAGAGAGCTTACAGATAGGAGAAGAAAGCTTCTTTAAATATTTTTAGTATTATGTAATACCGCCTTAGTTTATAAAATAATTTCTTTTTATTTAAAAAAAAGGATTAAGTTATGTCTCGAGCTTCTATTTCTAAGCGTCTTCCAATAACAGGTTATTTAGATAAAATATCTGGCAGACCAACAGAGTCATTGGCCGTGAAGATAAGCGCTGAAGAGGGGGAGGAATACCAAACCGATGTCATCCGCATAGTTTCAGCGGATCCTAATCCTGATGGTCCGGGTTTGATTTATATAAAAAAAGATTTTGGACTTGCTAAAAGCTATACTGCAAGTCGGCAAGAAATTGATTTAGGGTCTTACGGTGTTATTGCTTCAAACCCATGCTTTAAT
>Ga0114996_10007048_pt1 | contig 12849 bp, 6 predicted proteins | sample ArcticOcean_MG_C_4_FD_87039 | JGI IMG/M metagenome (GOLD analysis project Ga0114996, IMG submission 87039) | Marine microbial communities from western Arctic Ocean - ArcticOcean_MG_CB4_134 | ecosystem: Environmental > Aquatic > Marine > Oceanic | place: Arctic Ocean: Canada Basin | collected... | reverse complement strand
TCCGGCTCCGGCGCAGCGGTGTCCGGTTCGGGCGTAACGGTGTCCGGCTCGGGCGTGGCGGTGTCCGGCTCGGGCGTAGCGGTGTCCGGCTCGGGCGGGGCCGTGTCCGGCTCGGGCGGGGCCGTGTCCGGCTCGGGCGGGGCCGTGTCCGGCTCGGGTGTGGTCACGTCGGGTGTGGGCCCCGCGGTGTCGGTGTCTTCACCCGCATCCGAAGAGCATCCCACTGCCAGACCCAAGCACAGGGCCACTATCCAACTCGCTCGTTTCATCGATTTCCTCCCGATGTGTTGGGATCCAGCATACGGCAAAGGTGTCTGTTCATGAAAAAAAACGCCGCCCCCACACGATGGTGGGAGCGGCGTCAATGAACTATCCGCCCGTTTCAAACGACGGGGTTATTTCTTGAAGATAATAAACTCCCCTTTGATGAGATCCACGCCGTCATACACCGAGGATTTGTCGGCCTTGGGAGATACCTTCGCCGTGCCCGGCGCACTGAAGTTCGCCCCATTGACCATGGCGATCTGGACCTTGATGCCTTTGTAGACCACATCCACATGCGCGTATACCGCGATGATAATGTGGATCATGCCACCGGACTCAATACACACAGAGGTGTACTTGACCTCGGTCAGACCCGTGGCGCCTTCGACCTCCGCATTCACCAGGGTCGCGTTCTTGCACGGCAGGTTCGGTGACCAGTTGTCATGTGTCAATTTCATCTCGTAGTACGCCGAGGTGCCGGCCTTCTGCTTGATGAGGTGACCCGCGGGGGCCTCCACACCGGTGATCAGGCTGCCCGTAACACCCATGTCGACCTGGCATTTGGTCGGTGTGTCGAGACAGGTCTGACTGGCCTTGACCTTCCACTCCGGCGCCCACATATCCAGATCCTCGCACCCCATTGCCAAACATTTGGGGGCGTACTTGTCGATGACGAACGGTGGCAACACCTTGGTCTTGTCCACGTCCTCCAGCGCGATGCTGCAGGATTCGCCGGCAAAGCCCTTGGGACACGCGCACAGGAAGTCGTCATCGCTCACGCTGCACATACCGTCGTTCTCGCACGGTTCGGTGGAGCAATCGCAGCCTTTCAACTTCTCACACTGCGCCACTGGCCCCGTTCCCGGTTTGGGCTTGATCGTTCCCGTGTTGGGATCGATTTCCACGTCGGCATCCAGAACAGGCTTGCACTTCATGCCGTCCTTGGTCATGGCCAGGGTCGGATCGCAGATATTGTCGAGGTCCGCCTCGCATTTGTCCGCATAGACTTTGAGCCCCTTGGCCGTGTCGCAGATGTTGGTCAAAATCGGCTTGACCTTGTCGTCGACCGGATCCACCTCGGTGTCCGTACCCAGGTTGGCGATGCACTTGCTGTAAAAGGCTTTGCTGCCCTTGGTCTTGTCGCAGATGTTGTCCAACACCGGCTTCACTTTGCCGTCGACCACTGCAACACCGTCACCGGAGATGTCCGGTTTCACCTTCTTGTCGATGGCATCCACGATGGTGCCGGGCGCGAGGTCCGGTTTCACTTTTCCGGCCGCATCCAGCTTGGTGCCATCGCCCAGATCCGCGCCGCATTTGTCGGCAAAGACAATGGCGCCCTTCTTGGTGTCACAGATGTTGGCCAGCACCGGCTTCACTTTGCCGTCTTTGTCGTCCACAACTGTGTCGAGACCCAGGTTTGCACCGCACTTCTTGGCAAAGACAATCGCGCCCTTCTTGGTGTCACAGATGTTCTCCAATATGGGCTTCACTTTGTCGTCGACCGGATCGATCTCGGTGTCATCGCCCAGGTTGGCGATACACTTGCTGTAGAAGGCTTTGCTGCCCTTGGTCTTGTCGCAGATGTTGTCCAAAACCGGCTTCACTTTGCCGTCATTGACGTCCACAGCGACCCCGTCACCAGAGAGGTTGGGTTTCACCTTTTTGTCGATGGGATCCACCTTGGAGCCGGGACCGAGGTCCGGCTTCACTTTACCCTCGACTGAATCGAGTTTTGTGCCATCACCCAAGTTGGCGATGCACTTTCCGTAATAGGCTTTGCTGCCTTTGACCTTGTCACAGATGTTCTCCAACACCGGCTTCACTTTGCCGTTTTCGTCCACCGCGACCTCGTCGCCAGAGAGGTCGGGTTTCACTTTTTTGTCTTTGGAATCGACGATGGTGCCAGGACCGAGGTCCGGTTTGACCTTCTTGTCGGTCGGGTCGACTTTGGTTCCATCACCGAGGTCGGGTTTGACCTTTTTGTCGGCCGGATCCACTTTCGTTCCATCACCGAGGTCGGGCTTGACCTTCTTGTCGGCCGGATCCACTTTGGCGCCGGGACCGAGATCCGGTTTCACCTTCTTGTCGGCCGGATCGACCTTGGTGCCGTCACCCAGATCCGGTTTCACTTTGCCATCCACCGGGTCGATCTTAGTGCCATCGTCCGCATTGGCGCCACACTTCTTAGCAAACTTGATGGCCCCTTTCTTGGTGTCGCAGATGTTGTCCAAGACCGGTTTGACTAGGCCGTCGGAACCGTCCACCGCACAGTCGTCATCACCCAGGTTGGGCTTCACTTTCTGGTCGATGGAATCAATGATGGTACCGGGACCTAGATCCGGTTTGACCTTCTTGTCGGCTGGATCGACCTTCGCGCCGGGACCTAGATCCGGTTTGACCTTCTTGTCGGCCGGATCGACCTTAGCGCCATCACCCAGGTCGGGTTTGACCTTCTTGTCGACCGGATCGACCTTGGTGCCATCACCCAGGTCGGGTTTGACCTTCTTGTCGGCCGGATCGACCTTCGTACCGTCGCCCAGATCGGGTTTCACTTTCTTGTCGGCCGGATCGACCTTGGTGCCGTCACCCAGGTCCGGTTTGACCTTCTTGTCGACCGGATCGACCTTGGCGCCATCACCCAGGTCCGGTTTGACCTTCTTGTCGACCGGATCGACCTTGGTGCCGTCGCCGAGGTCCGGTTTGACCTTCTTGTCGACCGGGTCCACTTTGGTGCCGTCGCCGAGGTCCGGTTTGACCTTCTTGTCGACCGGGTCCACTTTGGTGCCGTCACCCTTGTTGGGCTTGCAGCTCTTGGTGGCCTTGTCCATTTTTGTACCGGGCTTGCATTTCTTGAGCAGGTAGCTGACGGGGGTTTCATCCACCGTCTTCTCAATGACGTCGTAGCCTTTGAGTTTGGTCTTGCTGAGCAATTTCTGCTTCAGAGCCGCTGCGGCTTCCTTCTTCTTCTCTTTAATGAGGGTGTATTTGATCTTGATGCTGCCATCGGCCACGTCGTTAATCGTGATCTCAGAGGCGTCGATACCCAAGTCGGAGGCCAGCTGTGCGACCACTTCGCCCTTGAAGACTTCCATCTCCATGCCGCCGGCCACGTCCGCGTAGTCACCGTCGAGCACAAACTCACCGCTCAACTCGACATAGTCTTCCGCGTCAATGCCGCATTCGGACCCGTTGGCGCTAAGGACTGTTCCTTCACCACAGGTCACGGGCATCACGTTGGCGAGGGCTTCTTCAACCGCCGCTTCCGTGGCTGCAGTCAAGGCTTCTGCCGAGATGATACAGGCGTCCTGACCCTCGTTCACGACCGTGCCATCGCCGCACACCAATCCTGGCGGAATCGCGTCAGCCTTGCACACGCCATCGGCCAAGGTGGTCCCATCGCCGCATTCAACGCTCTCCACGTTAGCGAGAGCTTCCGTCACCGCTACTTCGGTGGCGCTTTCTACATACGCTGAGTCCACAGCACAGGTCAGTCCGTCGCTCGTAAGCGCCGTCCCTTCCCCGCACGCAACCGTGTCGGTGGAGGTCTCCCCCGCACACGCACTCATCATCAACACAGCACAACAGAGTGCCCCGAGATGTACTCGTTTCATGACTTCTCCCTCACCGTCGCCGCGACGGATTCATAGCCCACCGAATGATTTTAGAAACGATAGACTACCAGAATCTGTTGTGGATTGCAGATCGAAATTGTGTGGCCGGTTTTTTAGGACACAGGGGGGGCTGGATCCCAGTGAAGTGATGTGAATCAACCATCTTCCTTAAGGCAAGCGGCTTCGCTGTTGAAGGTCTCCCAACCGTCCGGGTGGGCGCAGAGATGTTGGTACTTGCAGCACTTGCCGGAGACAGGGTGTTTGGCAAACCAGGTGGACACGGAAGGACAGCCAAACTCGTTGTTTTGCCCGGGCGGACACCAATCGTCGCAGTCGTTATGCGTACACGCCCAAATGCCCACACTGGTGCAGATGCACGTGTTGCACTCGTCGCCGGCTGATTTCTTCTCGCCCTCGGTGCACGTGCAGGCCATGGCAGTACACGCCCACTCCCCCTCCTCGTCGCAGGTGCAGGTGTTGCACCCGTCGCCCGCCGGCTTTTGTTCGCCCGGGGTACACGTGGAGGGACAAGCCATGTCGGTGCACGCCCACGAACCGTCGTTCATGCAAGTACAGGTGTTGCACCCGTCGTCGTCCATCTTGGTCTGACCGGCCGTGCACGTTTGCGGACAGGCCATCTGGGTACACAACCAGGTACCGTCGTTCATGCATGTGCAGGTGTTGCACCCGTCGTCAGCCGGCTTGGTCTGACCGACGGTGCAGGTACAGACCATCTGGGTACACGACCAGGTACCGTCGTTCATGCATGTGCAGGTGTTGCACCCGTCGTCGGCCATCTTGGTCTGACCGACGGTGCACGTTTGCGGACAAGCCATTTGGGTGCACGACCAATTGCCTGTGGCATCACATGTACAGTTGTTGCATCCATCGTCCGCTGTCTTGGTCTGGCCGGGCGTACACGTCGAGGCGCACGCAGTCTGGGTACAGACCCAGTCCCATGCCGTACCGTTGTATACACACGAACAAGAATTGCACCCATCATCCGCCCACTTGGTTTGACCTTCGACACACATGTTTTGCCCATTAGACGCTGTTTCAGCGGGGCCACAGCCCATCCACAAAATAGAACAGAGCAGCGCGCCGATGCATCGCAACTCACAGTTTATGATCGTCTCTGAAGGAGTCATTCTCGTCGCCTCTTGGGTGGCTTCATCAAGTCCAACGGTTTGCGTTGGCTACTTAGAATGCCAGATTTGTCGGTGAAATGCATCCAAAGTAGTTGGACAAAGACGGCAGGAGACCACCAAACAATCGAGACTTCACGTACACTCAAGGGGCCCAATCCATTCCACGGTTATTGGGACACAACTCCGCAGGGATCTCGATACAAAATCAACTGGGAGGAGACCGCAAAGTTCGGCTCGGTATGGCCCGTGTAGTTGTAATTGCACTCCCCCGCAAAGGACATGCAGCAGCCACCGTTGGAGGCGTTACAGCTCTCGTTGTCGGGTCGGCAACAATTCTCATACGCCTCGATATCGTAATCCAAATCCACATCTTGCCCCGCTACCGCTGCCGCGCTCACGTCCACATCTTCCGGGACCACGCTGTCGCCCGGACACCAGCCCGCGCGGCCGGGCTGCCAATTGCCGCCCTGTGGACTGCACGTGTTTTGGGCGCAGTCATTCCGCCACAAGGTCCAGGTGTGGGTCTGATCATTCGCCTTCACCGTGTGTTGCTTCATGGCAAACTCCGCCGCATTGTCCGTGTTGCCCTGACCGTGTCCCGTGGTGATGATCCGGACCACCGACTTCTCTGCCGCCGCGTCCACAGCCACTGTCTTGGCTGCCAGATGATCGTCCACCGGATTGTCGGGATGACCGTAGACCAGATGGCCTTTGTTCCAGAGATTGTGGACTTGATAGGCCTCCAGCGGAGCTCTGCCGTGATGAAAGTCGAACCACACGGTCACTGACCAGCCCCGCTCGCCGCCGATCCACGTGCTGATGAAGAGGCTCAACGTCACTTCGCCACGAAGCAGACTTTGGTAGGCGCTTACATCGTAGGTCCAGGTACAATCCCCCGGCCCGCCCATGCCTTTGTCGATGGCGTAGGGAGTGATAAAGCGCGCGATCTCCACCGCCTCCATCACCGGTTCCCCGTCCTCGCCCACCTCGCCCGTGTCCCGTTTGACCTTCAAATGGCCCAACCGGTCCCAGGGATCGCACCCGCCCGGCGGACACGCCATGGTCATGTACATCGTGACCTTTTCCACGCTCACTGAAGCGTCGGGAAAGGGGAAGGTCTTCTCATGAGCATCCGCCCAGTTGAAAACCTCTGCATCAAAAGCGGGCACGGTGGTGACCTGCCCGGTAGACTCGGGCTTGCACTCCAAGACCGCGCACTCGGCAGTGCATGTGGCCGAGGCGCCGCCGTCGTCACAGGCTTCGCCTTCTTCAACGACGCCGTTGCCGCATACCGGCTCGGGAGTCACGGTTTCTGTGGGCGGTGTGGTCTCGGTTGTCGTCGTGTCGGTGGGCTCCGGAGTCGTCGAGCTCGAGCTGCACGCTCCGCACACCATTAACCCGGCCACAAGCACCATCCCCATGAATAACGCGTTGACTCTGAACATCCGCTGATTCCTCCCGCCTATGGCCCGATACGTTACACGAATCACGTTTTGTTCGCGCACAATATCGCCTTTCACACCCATCTCAATTTGAGTATGATGACCTCCGCTCACTAAACACAATGAGGTTCCTATGTCTGCCCGCCACCGTTTGGCTCTGTTGCTTCTGTCCGTCTCTATCGGACTGCCGGCCTGCTCCGGCTCCACCGACACCACAGACCCGTTGGTCTGTGAGCCCGGTACCGTCATGAACGCCGCAGGGGATGCGTGTGTGCCGGCAGATGGATGCACCAACATACCCAGTCCATGCGATGCCAACGCGACTTGTACCGATACGGAAGCTGGCTTCGAGTGCACTTGCAACGACGGGTTCGAAGGCAACGGGGTGACCTGCATACCGACCGACACCCCCTGCGCCGGCAACCCCTGCGACGCCAACGCCACATGCACAAACGTGGACGACAGCTTTGAATGCGCCTGCAACGAAGGGTTTGAAGGTGACGGCCTCACCTGCACCGCGAAAGAGACATGTACCGACGAATCCTGCGACGCCAATGCCACCTGCGTCGACAATGAAGGCACCATCGAGTGCACCTGCAATGAAGGGTATGAAGGCGACGGACTGGCCTGTGATCTCATTGTCTATGGCGACCTCTCCATTCAAGGCCTCCCGGACGTCAGCATCATCGGGTCGTGCCTGGCCGGCACGGTGGGGACCACCGAAGCGCAGACCGTAGCCATCGACATCGTGTTGACGGCGACGGGCGGTAGTCTGTTCTCCGACGCCGACTGTGCGACTGCCTTGGACAGCCCCCAATCCGCAGAGGGTGATGTGACGTTCTATGCCCAAGCGGATCAGAGCGGACCGCTCACCATCACCGCACAAAGCGCGGGCTTTGAAGACGCCTCGCGTACCGTGGACATCTCGCCAAGCGACTACGCACAAGACGAGCGGGCCGATGCCACGCTGGTGGTGTACAACGCCAATGACCCCGAAGCCCATGACATCGCTGTGTACTATGCGGCCGCACGGGGAATCGCCGACGACCAACTCTGCCCGATCACCATGCCTCGCGAGCACCACGCCACCCCCGCCGATGTGTTGGGTGCGCGCACGAGTATTATTAACGAGTGTTTTTGTGCCCTGTTGGGACCGGAAACACCCACTCCCTGCGATGTGTCCAATCTGGAAGCGATCATCGCCGGCCTGCCCATCACCCATCTGGTGATGATCCGAGGACTGCCCGGACGGATGACGGGAACGGGGTGGCCCACGGACAGCGAAGATCCCAGCGTGGACTTTTATCTGAGTTACCTTTTGGCCAATGACGCGGACATCTTCGCCGAAGACACCAAAGGCAGCATTTACCTCCAGTATCCCTACCTCTCCATGGGCAAGGTCATGGCTCCGGCGTTGGATCCCAAGGAACATGGCTATTTTGCCATCGCGCGGATTCAAGCCATGACGTCGAACCGCACGATGGACCTGATCGATCGAACCCTGGACAGCGAAGCCAAAGGACTGCAGGGCAACATCGTCAGCGAAACCACATCGACCGATGTCAGCGATGTGCCCGGCCAATACCTCACCAGCACCTTCTCAGGCGATTGTCTAGACTACCTGACGCACGAACCCTTCGCGTTCGACACGCCCGAGAGCAGCTGGCCTTACGAGACCTGCCGATGGGGCTCCACGGGATCCACCGCCGAAGGCAGCGCCAAGCAGCTCATGCCCGGCATGGTTGGCACCACCATTCCACAGGCCATCAATGTGGGCTTCTTTGTAGGCAAAGAGCCTTTTTCTGAGCCCAAAGACAACAATCACAGCGCTTTTTTCGACTACAACAACATGCTTCGGTGGCGTGTGAGTGATGCGGACTGCCTGCCCGAATGCGATGATTTTGAGAGTGAAGCCGAGCAAGTGGCGTGTGAAGACGCATCCACGGATTGGTTCCAGTCCATTAACACCGATTGTGTGGGCGTGGCCCCCGGATTTATGGGCCAGCAACTGCGTTCCTACCCCGTGGGCTACTACGGATTTATTCCCCAAGGCTGGTGGGCTCCCGGCGGCGGTGCAACAGAACAGACGGCCCCCATCATCCGCCAGGACGGCGCCTTCCAAAACGAGACCTTTACGGATCCTTACTACGCGCACTTCGGCAACGCGGACCTCACCGCCCCCAACGAGGACACCTGCCAAGCGGTCGACGGAAGCACCGTGCCCTGCCCGGAGCGCGTGGCCGTCAACATCAACCGGAAGCTGACGCTGACCACGCCCATTGATCTGACCAACGACGCCGCATTCACCATCCGAGTGCGCTACCGAAATCAAGGCAGCCCCAACGCCAAGTTGCGCTTGCAACTCTTCGCCAACAACCTGAACAACATGGCGGCCAAACAGGCCGATGGCTCCAATGCGGACATTGATCTCAGCGAAAGTCATGCCACCTGGCAGACCGCCGAATTTGAGGTGTTCATTGCGGCGGATGCAGCCGACGAAATCACCAAACTCCGATTCTATCTGAATGGAAACCACTGGATGAAAATCCGGGGCTGGATCGACCTGGATGCCGTGGAAGTGTTGGACCCCATCACGGGAACAGAGTTCATGCCGGGCGACGCCCAGAGTTTCGCTCAGGTCAAAGACATCACCAACGCCAAAGGCGAGTCAGCGGCCGATGTCATCGACCGGATGAACGGCATCGCCTACTGGGGAAGCTCCAGTCACCATCTCACCGGCGGTTGGTCCTTTTACTCCAACCTGGTAGCTCAGATGCTCTTTTCGGGACGCACCCTGGGCGAAGCCACCAGCTATTCGGGTGCCAAGGCCGGAATCGTTTACGGCGATCCTCTCTATCGGGGATTCGGGGTCAAAATGTATCGCACCTCCTACAATAACTTGCTCACCAACAACCCCTTGGTGATCTGGCAAGACACGCCCGTGGATCACCGGACCCTTTACTTGAACACGCTCCATGGAACCGCCAACAACCATGATCTGCAATGGGAGCTGGCCGCCTGTACGTCCGAGATCCTCTTTGATTGCCAGGACAGCGACTGGAACCCATTGGTGCGCGGTCATGGCGCTGTTCGCGACCATGTCATCGATTTGGCATCCCTGGCCGAGACGACCGGCGACTTGCCTGTCTTCCTCCGGATACGCGCCTGGCCGGCTGGCGATCCCCAAAACCACCTCTCCGACTATGGCCATGTCCAGTTGAAGAACAGTGGCTATATCGACGATCCAAAGTGCATCTATGACTTCAACGGCGATGGAGTCGTCAACATCAACGACTATTACTTCGCGGTCGGGTTTTCAACGTGCACGGAGGAAGACCTAAAAGCCGACTTTACCGGGGATGGAAAAGTGAATCAGAAGGACGTGACGTACTGGAACTTCCCCCCCGATGACGTTGGCAAGAACACCCTGGATGTCAACGGCGACGGCATCGTGGATTCTGATGACCTCAACATCGTCAAATCCTCCCAATGTGGAAAAGCCGACAAACAGGGCAACATCAACCTGGACTTTGATTTTGATGGAGACGGGGACGTGGACGACGACGACATGGCCAAAGTGCTGGACGCCATGGGCACCAGCGGGTGCCCATGCACCGGAAACGGCTGTCCCTAGGATCGAGCCAACGCGCTGCGCAAAAGCTGTACTGCCCAGTCGTGACGGAACGCTTCCACGTCGTCGGTCTCGAAGATCACGATCGTGGTCGCTTCGCTGTCGAACATATGCAACATGCTGAGGATCAGCGTCCCAAATTCCCGGTCCCCCTCGGGACGGCCGGACAATGTTTGAGCTACGGTCATGATGGCGTCCTCAAAACGATGCACGGCCGGTGCCACCGCCTCCCGCAAACCCGGGTCGGTTCGACACGCCACGATAACCTCTCGCCAGGCCGCGCTCACCGGTTCTCGAGTCGCCTTCCGAAAAAAGCGGACCATCGAGTCCACCATGTCCTCGGTCGGGTCGAGGTCGACGACCAAGGTTTGAAGCTGCGCAATGTGTCGTTTGCCAATCTCGTCGGTGACGGTCGCCAACAAGTCTACCCGGGACGAGAAGTGTCGGAAGAGACCACCATGAGAAACACCGGCCCGGTCACAGATCCGACCAATCGACGTATCTCTGTACCCGTGCTCCACCAGGCAGTCGATGGTCGCGTCCAACAACTTGCCGATAGTGGCTTCGCGGCGTTCGCGCTGCGTGCGTCGGGGTTGCACACTCACGCGGACAACGCCAGCGCTTCTTGGGGCCGCTCGATGGGTTCCCGATCGACGACATCCGCACGGAGGAAGCGACCAAATCGCTCTTGACCATACTCGTCGGTAAATTGTCCTTCTTGGAAAGCCAATCGGCCACCAATGATCGTCGCGCTCACGGCGAGATCGTTGCGTCGAACCATCCGCCGAAGTCCTCCCATGGCCTGAATAGGCGCTTCATGATACGCGAATAGGTCGTCATTCAGACCCGATGGATTGATGATCGCCATGTCCGCCCGAGCACCCACCTCCAATATCCCTGCGTCCAATCCGAACCACTCGGCCGGTTCCGCAGTGAGGCGATGGACCGCTCGCTCCACCGACATAAAGGGGTTGGGTTGCCCTTCCGCGTCCCGTGCTCGTTTGAGCAGTAAGAGCGGAAAGTTGTAAAACGCCATGTTGCGAAGATGCGCGCCAGAATCCGCAAATCCGATGTGAACATCCGTCGCCGCGAGCATCTTCTCCAGCACTTCTGGGCGATGGTTGGCGATGGTTGTCTTCCAGCGAAATTCCTTGCCGTGCACTACGACCAAGTCCAAGAACGCATCACAAGGGTGGATTTCTCGTTCGTCGGCCACCTCGCCTACGCTCTTGCCCACGGTGGACACATCCGGACAGCCTACGATGTGCAGGTCGTAAAAGTCGCGATGCCATATTCGGGGGCTGTACTTTTTCTCAAAGTCTTTCCGAAAACGTCGTCGATAGGCTTCGGTCTTCAAGAGCTCGTTTCGCTCGACCTCTTCGGCCAAGTGCATGGCCTCCGCGCCGGCGCCAAACTCCTCAAAGACCACCAAATCAATGCCGTCGGCGTAGAGCTCAAAGTCTCTTGGAATGGCTTGCCAGCGGAGCTTGGCTCCCAGAATCCAATTCACAAAGCGAGTCACGCCCCGAAAGAGCGGGTGCAACCACGTGGTGGACTTGCAATCGGCGGCCGAGATCAGCGTGGTCTTCAACGGCTTGCGCCACAAAAAACCACCGCTGGCACCAAAGAAACGAACCATGTTGACCTTCGTGTTGAGGTTCGGCGCGCTCTGCAGCACACGCCCGGCGCGACGCAACACCTTGTGAAACCAACCGTATTCACGCCAGCTGGCATACGTCGATGGTAACGAACGGGAACGGAAACGGTCGCCGGACAACTTGTCCCAAGGGTTGGTCATGGTGGACATGCCCACAAAGCCCGCGTCCAATGCGTCTTCGAGCATCGCGACCATGCGCTGCCTCTCTTCCGAGGTGGGCCGTTCGTTGCGGGTGGCACGGCCCAGCCCCATGACGCTCGCTCGGACGTCCGAGTGCCCAAGCATGCTGGCGACGTTGGGACCCAGCGGTTTGTTCTGCAAGTGTTGAATCCACCCTTCGGGGCCATTCCAGTCTTTCCCCTTGTTCAAGATGTTCAGCACCGGCTCGTAGGGCAACGCCTCCACCCGAGAATACAGGTCGGCACAGTCCAAGGAGTCCGAATACACCATGGAGAGGGAACACGAACCGGTGATCACCGTCGTCACGCCATGCCGCACGGATTCGCGAATGCCCGGTTCCGACATCAACTCCGCTTCGTAGTGGGTGTGCGTATCCAGAAAACCGGGCATCACCCAGCGGTCCGTCGCGTCAATCACTCGTACCCCGCGTTCATCGAGGGGTTGCTCGGAAATCGCTGTGACGATGCCGTCGCGAACGGCAACATGGCGAATCACCGAAGCGTTTCCCTGTCCGTCAAAGAAGCGACCATTCTTAATAATGAGCTCGTGTGTGTTCTTCATAACCTGCTGTATAACAAAGAAAGCGACTGGTCGCAATCTTAAAATGTACACAGGAGTATCTCTCCTCAAGGGCTGTGTTTTGGACGTTGTGTTGGTACAGTAAGGATCCATTCAATAAGAGAGGCTCTCATGCGCTGGCTACTCATCGGCTTCTTGGCGTTCTCCATGCTGGGTTGTGGCAAAGAGAAACGAAAGCGTGCCCGATCATCCGAGAGCTCAGTTGGGACCCAAGCCCCCATAGAGGGAGAGGCGCGGAAGGTGTCACTCGCCTGGGCTGCCAAGGAGGCCCCTGGAAAAGTGGACTTGTCGGTGGTGGTCACAGACGACAACGACCAGGAAACGAAAATAAATG
>Ga0114996_10007044_pt1 | contig 12854 bp, 9 predicted proteins | sample ArcticOcean_MG_C_4_FD_87039 | JGI IMG/M metagenome (GOLD analysis project Ga0114996, IMG submission 87039) | Marine microbial communities from western Arctic Ocean - ArcticOcean_MG_CB4_134 | ecosystem: Environmental > Aquatic > Marine > Oceanic | place: Arctic Ocean: Canada Basin | collected... | reverse complement strand
GACACCTCCATCGGCAATCACCGGGATATCGTGTTTCTGGGCGGCCTCAACACAGTCCATGATCGCCGTCAACTGAGGAATACCCACACCGGCAATCACCCGTGTTGTGCAGATCGCCGAAGGCCCCATTCCCACCTTAACCGCATCGGCGCCGGCGGCGATTAAATCGTGAGCAGCTTCTGCCGTGGCAATGTTCCCGGCGATCAACCCCACATTCTCGTCCTTGGCCTTGAACCGCTCCAGAGCCGTAAGCACGTCTCGGGAATGACCATGCGCCGTATCGATAACGACAACGTCGACCCCGCGATCGACCAGAGCCGAGAACCGGTCTCCGGAATCCGCGCCCACCCCTACGGCGGCGCCCACCCTTAAACGCCCCAGTTCATCTTTACACGCGTTGGGATACTGGATCTTCTTCTCAATATCCTTCACCGTGATCAGGCCCTTCAAAACGCCCTGGCCGTCCACGACCGGAAGTTTCTCGATACGGTGTTCCTGGAGGATCTCCTGAGCATCTTCCAGTGAAATGCCAAGTGGAGCCGTAACAAGCCCCTTCTTTGTCATCACATCGGAGATAGGCCGGCCAACTTGCTTCTCGAAGCGGAGATCCCTGTTCGTCAGAATTCCCACAAGGCGGCGAGACGTATCCACGATCGGCACGCCGGAAATCCTGTACTTCCGCATCAACTCCATAGCTTCAGAAACTGTCGCGTCTGGTGCCATCGTCAGCGGATCCACGATCATCCCGCTCTCAGACCGCTTGACCTTCTCGATCTCCTCCGCCTGGTCATCCACCGAGAGGTTCTTGTGGATAATGCCGATGCCGCCTTCCTGCGCCATGGCTATGGCCAGGCGCGCCTCCGTAACCGTATCCATCGCCGCGCTGACCAAGGGAATATTCAACCGAATCGCGTTGGTCAGACGGGTGCTCAAATCGGCTTCTTTGGGGCGAACCTCAGACTTCCCGGGTACCAGAAGCACGTCGTTGAAGGTCAGGCCTTCTTTGAGAATCTTGTCGGCGGACGCATCCATGGCGAAGGATCCTCCTCCAGTAGTAGGGTTTGAATACCTACAAATAGGTCGGGTGGAATACCTACAAAAAAGCCCCTTGACGGCTTACATCAAGGGGTGGCACACAAATTCTGCGGCATCGCTTCCGCAACTGTCCGAGAGGTCGCCCGATACAGAAGGCGTCCCCCTTTGAGGTGTTGGTGCTACGTGGAGGCTGCAGCAGGAGTAGTCTCATGGCTGTTCGATCCGGCGAAGATTCCCGACCCGGAAAGGTTCGTTTAGAATGCAGAATCTATAAGGTTTGCCTTACTCTGTCAACGGCAATTCAACAACCCGCTTATGGAAAGGCCACAACCGATCCCGGTTGACCTCGATTGCTCACCAAGTTATAGTCTAATGACCGTACTGGCATTCTGCTCCAGCTTTCTACCCTCATTATATTGAACCGAATATTGAACCGATAGTGGAACCGGATCGAAGCGACACATGGCCATCTTTTACCTGATTCTTCTACTGGCGGCATCGGCCGGCCCGGTCTATTTGGCCTGGTCGAGGGGCGACGCCATGCTGCAACGCCTGGAAAGCCGTCAGCGGCGCAAACGGATGATGGCGCGCTTGCGGAGCACCAGGCGGCTGCCGGTACGAGCAGACGTTATGCAGAAGCTGCTCGAAGGGGATGCCCACCTTGAGCGTATTGAAGAACGAATGGCCGAAACGCTTCAACGCCTTGCCCGCGTCCCACAGCCCGCAGCAGGAAGGCCGGGATCTGACCCGGCGCTGTTGGTCAAGCAGATGGAAGATCCCATTCTTCAACGGGAATCGCGTTTCAGCGGCTTCCTCGATGCCGCCTGGATCCAGAGTGAGACGATCGACGTCATGGACAACGAGGTCCAACTGCTTCGACAGGTAGCCGGATTGCCCGAATCCTGGCCTGAGGTTGGAACACATCAATCCTCCCCTTCGGTCTCTCCTCCTCCCCGCTCTGTCCGTAAGCCCGATTCCATTCTCGGGTCTGACGCGTCTGCAGCTGCGGATCCGAATAGAGAAGCCCCCCTCGATCCCAACAATGCGGAACCTGACAACGCATCTCTCAGTCCGGCGGCAGAGAGGCTGATGGGCAATCTCCGAGAAGTGGCTCAGCGCAGGCAAAAGCTGGACAGAAAGCTGTCATCGCTTGGAGATGCGTCTCGCTCTGGAGAACCGGGGAAGGATCCCGGGCCCGGCAGACGGACATTCTTCGCCTGATTGCTGAAGAGCCGACCGCACCTCAGCCGGAACGGTCCAAGGCTCTCGGGCGTTAAACCAGACAAAGCCCCAATCTATTGGAGATTTGGGCTTGACAGCGAATTTTCGATTCGTTAGCTTTTAAAGCCTTTGGCCAGACTATTAGCTCACTTAACTCCCTATGGATCACGGAGTTACTGACGCGGAGCCAGGAAATGAACCGGGACACGAATACATCATCGGTAAAGCGTCGATCATGGCTTAGGGGTGCCTCTCTGGGGATGTCCCTGCTCCTTGCTGTTGGGCTCGCGCACGCGCCTGCTTGGGCGAAAAAGAAGAAGAAAGATGAGAAGCCCGCAGAGGCCCAGATCGATTCCTCGCAGGTCGCCCGGATGCACCTGTCGTGGGGCCAACGCTACCTGAAGCTGAAGCAATATGAAGATGCTGAAATCCAGCTAACCACCTCTAACAATCTTAGCTCCGATAACTATAAAACCCTTTACTACCTTGGGCGGCTCTACTTCGAGACCGATCGGCCGGAGCAGGCGATCGAGCACTTTCAAAAATCACTTGAGTTGAACTCCGACACCAAGAACGCCAAGAACGTTTATTACTACTTGGGTACGCTGCTTACGCGTACGGCCAATCGAGAAGGTGCTATCGAGGCGTATACGGCTCTCCTTGGAATGGAACCTTCCGAAGAACAGGAAATTTCTTACCTGCACCATCTCGTGCGGCTCTATGTGGAAGAGGGCGACTACGAAAAAGCGCTGGAACGCGCACGCCGGTGGGCTGAATTGAAGCCGAACGATCCGGATGTTCAAGACACCGTTGGCAAACTCGCCCTGCATACGGGCGAGGAAGACGAAGCGTTGGAGCAAATGCAGAAGGTCCTGAAGATGAATCCGGACGACTTTGTCACACTTGGTCGTCTTGCCGATATGTACCGCGATCGCGGCATGACAACCGAGGCCTTCGAGGCCTACGAAAGACTGTCTGCGAATGAGCCCAACAACTATCTCTACCTCGACTACCTCATGGAACTGGGTCGGAAACTCGGGAGGCCCAAGAGTTTCCGCGTGGGGCTACTTAACCGGATGCTCAAACTCCAACCCGACAATCTTCGGGTAATCGAGTTGCTCATTGAAGAAACCGGGTCCATGAGGCTTCTGAACCGAGCCCTTCGTTTGGATCCCCGAAGCGGCAAGCTCAACTATTTGAAGGGCGAGCACTACTTCGGCGTATGGAAAAAGGCCAGTACTCCGAAGGACTCCGTTGAGGCTCTGGCCTGGTTCAAAAAGGCGTTGAGCGACCCGCAGTGGCAAGGAAATGCCCAGCGGATGATCAACGAACTGGACCCGCCGCTCACCGAAGAGGAAAAGATGCTCCGCGAATTCTTCAAGAAGAAGGAAAAGAAGGAAGCGGTAGGGCAGAAGGGCAAAAAGTAGAGAGGAGGATCGTTCAGGGCATGTGGAAGTTGCTGGGGGATGTATTCTGAAAGTGTTGAAAAGCAGGCTACTAGCCTGAAATATGAAACCAGTTCGTCGTCCATGCATCCGGAACAATGGATGTGCCCCGTTCAGGAACCGAAGGAAAGTGGGGGGAAGTTATGATTGAGCTTTTTGAAGATGGTGGCCCATTCATGTGGCCGCTCCTGTTTATGCTATTTTTCGGCATCGCCGTCAGCATTGAACGGCTCTGGTCGCTGTCAAAAGCGTCCGTGAACGTAAAGCAGTTCATCGCAGATCTCTTCGAGGCCCTGAAACAGCGTGGCCCCGAAGGCGCAGCGGAACTCTGCTCGAACACGCCAGGACCTGTGGCTTCTGTAATACACGCCGGTCTTCTTCGCTTGGACCGCGGTATCGATCACGTGGAAAAGGCCATCGAGGAATCTGGAGCCATTGAGATGGCGTTCCTCGAAAAAGGAATGGTCTGGCTCTCAACTGTGGCGAACATCGCTCCTCTCCTGGGATTCCTTGGAACGGTAAGCGGTATGATCAACGCATTCAAGGCAATCGCTGCTGCCGGAGACGTAGAACCGAGTATTGTGGCTGAAGGTATCTCGGAAGCTCTGATTACGACGGCGGCTGGTCTTGTAATCGCCATTCCCATCCAGGCCTTCCACAACTTCTTCGTGTCCAAGATCGACAAGATCATCATCGAAATGCAGGAGAGTTCTTCTCAGTTCATTGAAGAACTGATCACGTTGGGTTACGGGTCCGGCGAGGGCAATTCCGGAAAGTAGGGGTTACCTATGGCTAAAAAGGCTTCACTTCAAAGACGAAATAAGTCGAACCCTGAGATTCCAACTTCGTCGATGGCCGACATCGCGTTCCTGCTGATCGTCTTCTTCTTGGTTACCACAACAATGAACCAGGACAAAGGCATCGGCATGCAACTGCCGCCCCCTGGGGAAGAGAAGAAGATTCAGACAAAGAATATCTGTAATGTCTGGGTGAACTCCAGCGGGTCCATTTTGGTGAACATGGAACCCGTTTCCCTGGGGAACCTCAGGGCCAACCTGGAACGCCGACTGGGCGAAAACGACAAGCTCATCATCTCGTTGAAGGCAGACGATGAAACAGAGTACGTCGACTTCATAAACGTGCTGGACGAAATCAAGCTATCCGGCGCAGACAAGATCTCGTTGGCCTCTCCTGCACAATAGGACGTCGAAGAAAACAGGTTTACGCGGACTATTCCGACACAGGCCGGAGGCCGCCGGAAAGGGCACGTTCCAATGCCAGATTTCAGTAAGAAGGCGAAAGTCACACAGGCAATACCGACCTCTTCAATGGCGGACATTGCGTTTCTGTTGCTGGTCTTCTTCATGGTCACTACGGTGTTTGTCCGGTACCGAATCCCGAACATCGTCCTGCCGAACGCCGAAAAGATCGAGGAGATCAAGCTGCGGAGACATATCCAGTACCTCTGGATTTCCGCTGATCGAAAAGTGTATGTAAACGACATGCAGCTGTCGGATGTTAAGCAGATCGCAACGCTGTTTTACGATTTTCGAGTTGCCAACCCGCGCATGATCGTATCTCTGAAGTGCGATCGACGAGCTCCTGTCGGCCTCATATCCCAGGCACTCGAGGAACTCCGTAAGGCTGATGCCCTTCGGATCAACTTTGCCACCGATAAGGAAAGGTGATAGAACATGCCTTATATCGCCGGCAAGAATATCATCAGGCGTAAGAACCCCGAGTTCGATCTCAGGCTTCATTACAACAAGACGTTCGGGCGCAGCACGGGCATTACCTTCGGACTCTTCTTCTTTATGGTTGTGGTCTTTCCATTCCTGGATATCGGCGCTGCCCAATCCAGGAAGGACCAGATCATTATCCAGATGGAAGATATTCCCGAAACTCGGCAGATCCAGCGTCCGCCACCGCCACCTCGGCCGGCCGTACCCATCGAAACCGAGAGTGACGACGTTCCGGACGATGTGACAATTGAGAGTACCGACCTCGACTTCGATGAAGTACCTGTCGACATCCCTCCTCCTCCACCACCTGGGTCTACAGATGCCCCGGATGAGGAAATCGTTGAGTTCTTTGCGCTTGAGGTTACACCTGACCAGATCAAGAACGTTCCGCCGAAGTTTCCAGAACTCGCTCGAAGGGCAGGGCTGGAGGGCGACGTGTTCGTTCAGTTCGTCGTTGGTAGAGACGGACGTGTTCGCCAGGCAACGGTGCTTCGGGGACACGAGATCTTCCGCCAGGCTGCCGTTGATGCGGTGCTGCAGTGGATATACAAACCGGCCATTCAGAATGACAAGCCTGTCGCCGTTCGTATGACGGTGCCTGTGAAATTCAGGCTGCAGTAGCGTTTCAGCTGATCCAGAAGCCGTATAGAAGAAGGGCCATCGCAGCATTGGAGCGGTGGCCCTTCTTCTATACTCCAACGTCAGGCCGGAATCCATGAAAGCCCACCCGTCCTTAAGAATTCGGCGCAAGACATTCCGATCTCCTTGACAGAGCCGGATGTCTTCACAATATTTCCCCGTTGCCAGCATAAGTGCTGTGGGAACCGAACACCGCGTTCCGGAGTTGAACAACCGGAACCATACAGTTAACCTGATTGGGGTACGGTTATGATCGGACGTCGTTGGATCGCACGTATCGTAGTAACTTGCGTGTGCGGGTCTGTGGGCGCAGCCTGGGGACAGGTTTCCCCAGAATCGGCCGAGAAGTATGCCGAGGGGCAGGAGTTGTACGGCAAGCATCGCTACCAGGAAGCCCTGGCAGCCTTTGAAGCCGCCGCAAACCTGGATGGCAAGAACGCTCAGGCCTACCGCGCAATGGGGCGTACCTACAAAGAATTGCGAGACTACGACAAGGCAACCGAATCATACCGGATGTCGGTCTCCGTAAAGCCAGATTATGCGGCCGCCTTTTTTGAGCTGGGCCAACTTCAGTATACGCTCCGGAAATACGATGAGGCGCAGGGCAACTTCGCACAGGTGCTGAAGCTGGAGCCCGACTTCCAGGACGGCAAGGCCCGGGAGTATCTCAAGGTTTCATATCTCAAACAGGGAAGCCTGTACTTCCGTCAACGAAATTATCGGAAAGCGGCAGAAGAGTATACCAAGGCGTCAAACGTGGACCCTACCGATGCAACCACCTTCTACAACATGGGGTTGGCCTACTGGAAAGGCCGGAGTTTCTCGGAAGCCATCGATGCGCTCTCCACCGCAGTCGGCCTGGATTCGAAGTACAGCAAGGCGCATAAGGCCCTGGGTGACATCTACAGAAGCACCCGAAAATACGGTGATGCCGTTAAGGCCTACTCGAATGCTATCGATGTGGATCCAAAGATGGATGATGCCTACATCAACCTCGCCGCCACCTATATGGCAACAGAGCAACCCGACAAGGCCGCCGCTACGCTGAGACGTGCGGTTGCAAATGGCCTTACCGACGCCAAGATCTACAGTGCTCTGGGGTTCGCCTACGCCCAGCAGAAGTCGTGGGAAAACGCCATCTCGTCCTACAAGAAATCACTCGCGGCAAAGGCCAATGCCGAGGCGCGTTACAGGCTTGCAGTTGCCTATTTTGAAACGAAAGAGTACAAAACCGCAATCACTCAGGGCACCCAGGCCGCCAAGGATCGCAAGTTCAAAGTTCCTGCCAATGTCATTCTCGGTGACGTCTATGAAGCTCTGAAGAATGAAGGGTGGAAGGAAAAGGCCATCAGCCATTACAAGGTCGGAGTCAACGACCGGCAGTACAGCAAGTACTGTGAAGACAAGATTGATCGTATCAAGAACCCTATGGGGAGCCAGGAGCAGGATTCGACATCGAAATAGAGTTCTGGACGTACGAAAATGGGGTGTGGTCAAAGGGGGCTCTTGGAGTCCCCTTTTGCTTTTGGTTTCGGTTCCCCAGGCGCCCAAAGCCCGGTGAAACATATCGGGCTCCCGGCAACTCACCTACCGCCTAAAGCAAAGCGCGCAAAGCGTCGATAGTAGAATGTGTAGAATGCGTCTCCCTGTACTCATATCCTTTACAAATTGATGGGCTAGCCTTAAAACCTCATCTCCCCCAGGACACAACGCCATGCCGGAAGAAGAACACGACGACCAGGAACAGCCAATTCCGGACGAAGATTTCAGCGACTCCCCTGATACGGAAAGTGGCGAAGAAGCCCTCGATCAGGAGGCTCTGGACCGGCTCGTCTCCGAAGCGCAAGGTCCGGACGAAGAGGATCAGTTGGAGTCGGTGCTGGACGAAATGGGTGATGACTCTGAACCGGAAAACGAAGGCGACGAAGCTGCGCCGGAAGAGAATACCGACGACGGCGATGCACTTTCCGACATGGAAGCGTTGCTGGACCAGATGGACCCCGATGAGGAAACCAAAGCTTCAGAAGCGTCTACCGCCGATGAAACGGAAGATGCGGACCTCGATAATGATCTGGAACAAGCGTGGCTTGAAGAATCAGAAGGAGATGACGAGGAGACAGAAGAAGCGTCTGGGGATGAAGCGGCAGATGATCTTGAAGCTCTCCTTCAGGATACAGAGGAAACAACCGAACTTGAGGATCCGATCGAAGGCGAAACCGATGATCTCGAGTCCCTTCTTTCGGATGCAGCGGAAACAGGAGAGGATGTCGGTGAACTGTCCGAAGTCGCCGCTGGCGAGTCTGCGGATGAGGATTCGGTAGACGAAAACATGTCAGATGACGATGAGATGGATTTGGACGCAATGCTGGAAGCCGATGGAACAGGTGCTGAAGAAGGCGACGAGGAAGATCTGGAATCTCTTCTTGGGGAGGATCCAGCAACCGACACGCCCGAGGCGTCCTCCGCCGGGGACGATCCTGAAGATCTGGACGCCCTTCTGGCCGGGCTTGAACCATCGGAAGAAGAAAACGGCGATACCGAATTTCTGGCAGACGACACCACGCCTGACGAATCAACAGAAGCCGAAGCACCCGAGACCGAAGACGCAGAAGCAAGCTCCGAACAGGCGACCGAGGAAATCGATTTCAGTGCCCTTCTAGGCGGGGGTGGACCACGACCGCCCAGGACAAAGGAAGAGGATCCGGACGCCGAAGAGGAAGAAGAGCTTGTCGGGGCTGAACCCTCCGCTCGTCCTTCCACCGTAAGCGGCGACGACCCCGAAGACCTGGACGCACTCCTGGCAGGTCTGGAGCCCTCTGGCGACTAAGAAGACGATAGTTCGGTTCAAGATCCTGCCGAACTCGAGGTGGCCGCCACCGACGGCTCCGATGCCGGGTCCGACAGCGACGACGGTGATCTGGCATCCGCCGAAGACGATCTGAGTGCCGTACCGGATTCCGAAGACTCGGGTGATGAAGATCTCGAGTCCCTGCTCCCAGACGAAGATGTGGCCGACGATGACCTCGACGCCCTTCTCGACGTGGACACCGAAACATCGGACGACGAAGATCTCGGGGCCTTGCTCGCGGAGGATGACACAGCTGACGGCGAAGAGGCCGAGGATGAACTGACTGATCTCGGCGCCCTTGCTGATGAAGACGAAGAAGCCTCGGACGAGGTAGATCCGGCCAGCGGAGACGAAACATCAGATGACACAGACCTTGATTCCCTGCTCGAAGATCAAGGCGACAGCGACGAAAAAGCTCTGCTCCCAGACGACGACACGGACGATTCGAGTGAAGCAGAAACCGAGGATGATCTCGATGCTCTTGTAGATGACGGCGAAGCGTCTTCAGATGAAACATCTGAAGATGAAGATCTGGGGGCTCTTCTTGGCGAGGAAGATCCTGCAGAAGGAGACGAAACGTCAGATGACACAGATCTTGATTCATTGCTCGAAGATCAAAGCGACGGCGACGATGATCTCGACGCCCTGCTCACGGACGATGACGCGGTTGAAGGCGACGAAGCTACAGACGATTCAGCCGAGGCCGACTCCGAAGACGATCTCGATGCCCTGGTAGAAACTGACGACGAGACGTCGGACGACGAAGATCTGGGAACTCTGCTTACGGATGATGACACAGCAGAAGGCGATGGCAAAGACGCGTCGGGCGATCTGGACGAGGCTGACGCTGACCTCGACGCCCTGGCAGAAACCGACGACGAAACGTCGGACGAGGCGTCGGAGGAAGCAGACTCCAGCGCTGACCTCGACGCCCTGGCAGAAACCGAGGACGAAACGTCGGACGAGGCATCGGAGGAAGCAGACTCCAGCGATGACCTCGACGCCCTGGCAGAAACTGACGACGAAACGTCGGGCGACGAAGACCTGGGAGCTATGCTTACGGATGATGACACAACCGAAGGCGATGGCGAAGAAGCGTCGGGCGATCTGGACGAGGCCGACGCTGACCTCGACGCCCTGGTAGAAACTGACGACGAGACGTCGGACGATACCACATCAGATGACCAGGATCTCGACGCCCTGCTTGCTGACGATAGCGAGGTTGACAACGCGGCCGGAGAAGAGGAAGAGGCGTCAGGCGATTTGGGTGAAGAGGACTCCGACGATGACCTCAACGCCCTGATGGATGCAGGCGACGAAACGTCGGATGACGATAGTCTCGACGCCTTGTTCGATGCGGACTCCTCGGAGGAGAGTGATCTCGATGCGTTACTGGCCACCGATAACGAATCCTCCGACGATGACGACCTGGATGCGCTTCTTGAGGATGAGGAGACTGACGAGCTGGATGGCCTCCTTGGGGATTTGGACGAAGATGACTCGATCCCCTCATTAGGCGAACTGAATGACGATGAAGAGGACGCGGGAGACCTCGATTCCATCCTTGAAGACCTTGAAGAAGAAGAGGAGTTGGCGATACATCCGGAATCATCCGCCGATGATGAAGACCTGGACGACATAGACTCCCTTCTCGACGATCTTGAACCTGAGTCCGAAGAAAAGGACGTCGACGACCTCGACTCGCTTCTTGACGACCTGGAACCAGAGGCCATGAATGTCGGTGTCGAGGAAGATGTCGCCCACATGCTTGCCGGAAAAGAGGCTCCCGAAGAACTGGTGGACGATCACATTCTGGATGATTTCAAGTCGGTTCAGGCCTCGATCCTCACCGAAGAAGAAAGTGATCGACCACCGGCCACGGTCCTCATCGTGGATCTCGAAACTGAGAACCGCCAGCTTCTCGAAGACTCACTTTCAGCTCGGACAGAGTTTTCGTACACATTCGAAGAAGCCGAGGGCGGCCTGGATGCAGAGGAAGCCGTTCGGTCTGAAAACATCGATCTGGTTCTCCTTAACCTCGACGGCGACGACGATACTGAAGCATTCGACTTTTTGGAGCAAGTAGCCTCAAGTCCAGACCTTCCAACGATCCCCGTCATCGTCAATAGTACGGAGAACGACCGGATCGAGCGGGCAATGTCGGCCGGCGCGTCCGACTACTTCCTACTTCCGCTGGAAGTCATGGATGTTGAGTATCAGGTACCCACCAAGGTGGCCACGCACCTCAAACTCCACAAGTCATTGGCCGGAGTCGCCGTCTCTGCTTCAAGGCCCGCCTCCGACGATATCAGCGACCTGGACGACCTCCTCGAAGATGACGATGGACCTTCTCCCGAAGACTTGGTTTCGGGCGTCGCCGGACGCCGGAGGGGCCGCCGGGCGGTACCCGTCAGTGATCCGACAAGGTTGCGACGCGAACGCGAACTGGTTCGTTCCCGGCGTCACGAGAAATCTCGGGCGCCTCTGTTCGCCGTCATCGGATTGCTGCTCGCGCTACTGGTGGGAACCGGATACGTCACCACGAAATTGATGATGGAAGTCAAACAACGGGAAACCGTGACCGCGACCACGTTCAGGCCCCGCCCGATGCCGGTGTTGATGCCACCTACCGTAACCCGTCGCGACTACCAGTTGGTGAGCCAGACGGTGCTTCGTCCGGACCCACCTCAGCAGGACGCGAATGTCGCCAAGATCCGGATTCGGCAGGCTGTTGACCAGTTGGAGGAAAACGGGCAGGCCTGGTGGTCCCCCTGGCGTGTGCTCCAGGCCTCCGGCGCCACAGTGGACGGACTGGTTAACAGGCGTCGTGTTTCAGACATCCTGGAGGCATTCGATGCCACAGTGGCAACGGTTGAAGAGGCCCTTTCCAGCACCAGGACGCTTGATTATCTCGCCCGAGTCGGCTTTGATCTGAGAGGGAAGACGGCTCAGGATCTGAATGCTCGCGAAACCTTTGAACTTCTCTCGACCCAGAAAATCAGCGGCAAAGAGAAGATCGTAAACGTCCTTTCATCGCTTCGCGACAAACTCGCCCGCGACAGGGCTGCCCAGGCAAAGGACCGGAAGCGACGCCGCAAAGCCTCGGGCACGGCAATGATGAAACGTCAGGACCCCGGAACCTGGATGGTGGCATCGGCCGGAGAAGCGCGGCATCCTTCGTTCCAAGCCAGCAGCCGTCTGTCCGACTCGCCTTCGGGTCTCTCCCTTTCAGGCTCTCAGATGACGAAAAGGGGCCCTCCCACGCGTTCCGCCCCAACCTGACCTTAAACTCCTTTATTCTATCGAAAAAGGCGCGGCAGCCATCCCTGGCTCCGCGCCTTTCTTTGTCGATCTGCCCTGTGATCAGGCGAAGTTTCACTTTGTACTGCTAAATTTGTACTTTGTAATTTGTGCTGCCCTAACGCCTTCCGTCCCCACAACCCACTCAGGAAACCCCACTCCGTGCGTCCTCTCATCGGCATCACCTGCGGCACCACCTTCGCCACTCCCAGCGTCTACGACCAGGCTTCCGCACGAGCGCATATGGTCCGGGCGCCCTATGTAGACGCCCTTGTCCGGGCAGGGGCAGCTCCAGTGCTTATTCCTGCACTTGGCGAAGCTGAAGTCGTCTCCCGCCTGTTCAGTGCCCTGGATGGCCTCCTCCTTCCAGGAGGCGACGATCCCTCCCCGGAGACCTTCGGTCAGGAACCCGCGCCCGGGCTGGGTGACATCGACCCAGACCGAGACAAGGCGGAGTTGGCCCTCTGCAATCACGCCCTCCAGAGCGAGTTGCCCATTCTTGGCATCTGCCGCGGTATTCAGATTCTCAACGTTGCCGCTGGCGGCACCCTCATCCAGGACATTCCCACCCAGGCGCCTTCACCCATCCAGCACCGTCAACGAAGCTTCGGCCCAGTCAGATCG
>Ga0114996_10007043_pt1 | contig 12858 bp, 11 predicted proteins | sample ArcticOcean_MG_C_4_FD_87039 | JGI IMG/M metagenome (GOLD analysis project Ga0114996, IMG submission 87039) | Marine microbial communities from western Arctic Ocean - ArcticOcean_MG_CB4_134 | ecosystem: Environmental > Aquatic > Marine > Oceanic | place: Arctic Ocean: Canada Basin | collected... | reverse complement strand
TGTCCTTGAGCTAGATCAAGAGATAAAGATCTATCAGAAGATTTTGGGAAGATCTGACTTTCGAGCTCATATCGCGCCGCATACACTCAAAATAGCATCGATGTTCTCAGTCTTATCTAGACTACGAGCCTCTCAAAAGTGTGATATCCTTACCAAGATGAAGATCTACAATGGTGAGGATGTGATCGAGAAGGGGCGCGTCAAGAAGGTTGACATCAAAGATCTTCGAGAGGAAGCACCCTCAGAGGGTATGCGAGGAATCTCAACTAGATTTATCATGAAGGCAGTTGATAGTGCACTGGCTGACGGCGAGAAGAATATGATAACACCCATCTCTGTTATTGAGTCTTTGACGCGCCAGGTGAAAGAGCAACTAATCGACGAGGACTTTAAGACACACTGCCTGGAGATTATTCAGCAGGTTGTACGTGAGGAGTACCTTAAGATTCTGGAAACAGAGATTGCCAAGGCATTTATTACTGCTTATGAGGAACAGGCACGTTCCCTGTTTAATGTCTACCTGGATAATGCGGAAGCCCACACCACACGACAGAAGCTTAAGGATCGGGTGACGAAGGAAGAGATGGAACCCGATGAGCCTTTTATGCGCGCAATTGAGGAGCAAATCGGCATCACGGGATCTGCCAAAGATGGATTCCGAAGTGACGTCACTGCCTACATGTTTGCAAAGATGCGCCGCGGCGACAAAGTGGACTACACCAGTTACGAGCCCCTCAAGGAGGCCATCGAAACTTACCTAATTGGATCTGTTAAGGACATGGCGAGAATTGTAACCAAGTCCAAGACCCGAGATGATGATCAGCAGAAGAAGTACAGTGAGATGGTTCAAACTCTGATTGATGAGTACGGCTACAATGAGAATAGCGCAGAAGAGATTATCACCTACGCCAGTAATAACCTGTGGCGGGACAGTTAAGTTTGAGAGGAATTACATTGAATATTCGACTTCACTTGCCAGAGATGCTATGTATATGTAGCTGCCCACTCTTTCTGGCAGAACAGACAATTGTCGCCGGGATCTTTCTCGGCCTGGGGATCTTTGGTGCCACTGTGAGAGCATCCCTCGAAATGCAGGAAAAGAACTCCCAGCAGAACGAGACCGAACAGACAGCCCAGCTTCTTACCGAAGCCGGTAAATCTATCATGGATCTCATCAACAAGGCTTCCAGTGTCGAAAGCTGGAAGGATCCAGGCGATACCAAAGCCAACTAGCGAAAAGATGAATACTCGGGTCATTCCGGCTGATCAGATACACGCAAGAGTTCGTAAATTTCTGACGTCCTCTCAGGATCAATTGAAGAAAATTCTTAAGGATCAATCCTTTATAGTCTTCAATGACAGGATCATTAAGCTTTCACCCTCCGATGTGTTAAGAGGGTTATCAGAATTAACGCTGAAGGATACTGAAGATGAGACCCTTAGAAACCTATTGTTAAACTCGATCGTATCATCTGAGGGACTCTGGAGCAGCTCAGGGATAATATCAGCTGTTATTGCAGCAAATCAGGGACAACAGGCCCTTAAATTATCATCAATTGGCTTATCTTTCAGCTCATCTGATGGCATTTGTCTATCAGATATATCCAAACACAGTCGAAGGGTTACTTCCACTCAAGCACTTAAGATAGTATCTAGCATCATTCGGGATGAATTTGCTCAGTCGCTCGTGGAATACGCTGTCACCACCGCCGGCGGAGCCGGCAGAATTCATATCTCACGGGAGGAGTCCCAAACGACTATAGTCTCTCGGGAATCCGGATACACTTTCGAATCCGCTGGATGGGATGAAGTTTTCTCCCAGAGCACCCAAGGCGAGCGTGTAGTCATGAGTAACCCTAAGATTGCTGTGATCGATGGCATTGTTGAGCAGCCTCATGAGCTCCACAGTATTCTAGAATCAAGCTACCGTACGGGCCAAGCCTGCATCGTAGTAGCTCGGGGATTTCACGGCGATGTCTCAAGTACTCTGGCATCAAACTATATCAACGGCCACATGAGAGTGATTCCCTGCAGGGTAGCATATGATGAGGTGGGCGCTAATCAGATCAATGATATATCATCTGTAACAGGCTCACGCCTGGTCACAGCACTCATGGGTGATGTAATAGGGGAATTGAAGTGGGATGAGCTCTGTGAAGTTCAGTCAGCAGAGATCACTGAGAATTGCCTTAAGATTGTGCACCGAACCGGCCGGGACAGAGTGTCTAGAGTAAGATCTGATCTATTAGATCGCTACCAGACAGCAAAGATTGATCTGGAGAGAGACATTCTGGATAAGCGGTTAGCTTCACTGATAGGTGATGGTATCAAGATCACGCTGGGCAACGACCTGGGTGATCGATTAGGCATAACTCGAGACAGGATTGAGATGGGAATTAGGATGTTCAGAGATCTCTGCAAGTTTGGAGCTATTCCTACATGTGTTCTTTTGAAAACAGATCTCGAGCTCGCCGCCGTTATACTTTTGAGGGGTGATATTACATCAATGCCGGCACCCACCATGCTGGCAGGAATTGAGACCGGCAGATCCACAGCTGAGATGCTAGGGAAGATTGGTGGATGGATTGCTGCCGACGCATGATGGCAAGCAATTATTTTACTTCTTAACCGATCGTGTGGTATAAATACTAACTATGAAGAAGGAGATTACATTATGGCACTAGAATCAGAGGTGGGCAGAACAGCTCTAGACATCATGGAGGTTGTTAAGACCCGAGTGGCAACAGAGTTGATGGAAGCCCGCGGAAACGGCTTTATTCAATTGAACGATGAACAGTTGGCAAAGATTGTTCGAACAGTCTCGGCCACAATAGATGCCACAGCCCAGAACTGTGTGGGTCAGTTAACCGCAATCGTTGCTGCTGCTAATAAGGACGCTTAGGATATCACTGATGGAGGGCCACAAGCACTTGGTAGAGTGTCACTGCATTCTTCCTCAGTATCGAGGCAGATCAAAGCCTGTATATCATAAGTTTGTGACCTTTTCTATTGTTGATGACAGCAATACTGTGGTACCCAAGTATGTCCAATGCAACAATTGTGGTGTGGTTCATCGGATAGTGGATCTGTGTAGGTCTGAAATTATGACTGGACATGAAGAACTTGGCTCTGTTGTGAGAATTAATGATATCATGTACTCCCTCCCCAGTGATGTCAAGGATGTACTCACTAGCTACAATTGTGATCTTGCCACATGGGAGCAGGTACTCTTTACCATTGAAAACGAAAAGTGGGGTACTACAATAACGCTCACACAGGATACAGTTGAGGATGAGACACAGGGAAAGATAATGTGTATTAGCGCGCTAAACAAGATAAAGATTGAGAGCTTTGTTCGATCAGAGGCAATTGGTCATGAAAGATAAGCTAAAGATCAAGCGAGATCATGATGTGTCGATTCAAGAACGAAACGACACAGCCGCTAGCTTTGTCGCTAGACAGATTGCGGCTGAAGTAATGAACTACGGTGTATCACAATTTCAACTTCTTAAACTCATCGAAACCCTGGCGCTAGAGTTAGAGGATAGAGAAGTTATGCTAGAGATTGTAGAAAACATTAATAAAGTGCTAGGAAACGATGAGAGCCCAAATGAATCGGGCTCAACAGAAATCATCACTGACTTCTAAGGAGAAACAAAATGTCAGGTATATTAGACAAGTGGAATGAGATAAAGGTTTTGGTTGAGAGTATTGATCTCGACGTTCACAAGAATGCAAACGGAAATTCCTCAGCTGGAGTTAGAGCTCGAAAGGGACTACGTGCGTTGAAAAATGCGACAGCTGAGCTTGTGAAGGAAACCATTGCAGAAGAGAAGGATCGCAAAGATTCAGCCTAGTTAGTTCCAGATCATTTAAAGGGGGCGAAATGGCTTCGACGTGGTGTGGAGAGATGATGGTGCAAGTAGCCAACTGTGACACATGGCTTGACAGTGTTGCATTTTATAATTGCCAACGATAACGTTGCATACGACTACGCACTAGCTGCATAGTCGCGGGGCTGCTGATGGCCTTGTTACCCAATATCAGCACCCCTCTTGGGATGAGGTTAAAAGCATCTGGGTGTTAAGGGACTGGCACCCTTTGTTAGAGTCCTAAGGGCGCTTGTTGGATTAAGCCTTTAAACCAATCCAACTAAACTTGTGAATGACCTGACTATTGAATCACTGTGGACGCGGGTTCGACTCCCGCCGCCTCCACCAATTGGTAACGGCTTAAAGCCGTCTACCCCTGGATCGTAATACTTAGTATCAACCTAAGTTCTAGAGAGGTAATATTGTGGCATCAAGTGTTAGACGGTTGGCCGGCGGAAATGGTGCAGCCCTCTCTAGAAAACATGTAAGCGAGGGTAAGATGAGTACACCACCTGAAAAAAAGAATGACGACGACACCTACATCAACCACGAGGAAGAGCTCGAAGGCCTGGACGAATTCGATTTCGTAGAGGCCTACGATGATGATCCTGCAGCGGCTGATGAACGACTTCTCCCGGAGAATACAGTTCCCACAGCAATCAACTGTGGATTCATGGGCGTCGGCGGCGGCGGTGGTAAGATGGCAAAGGCCTTTCTAGACCTGGGCTTCAATAAGACGCTCCTCGTGAACACGACTTTAAAGGATCAACCGGATGACACCCCGGAGGAGCACTTCGTTCTAATACCAGGAGCTGATGGTGTTGGTAAAGACATTGAGCTTGGTAAGAAGGTTCTCAGTGAGAATAGCTCTATCGTGGAGGACGCACTTCGAAGTCGTCTCGGGGCCCTGGATTGGATTTTTGTTCTAGTCGGTGGAGGCGGAGGGACAGGAAGTGCAGTCAACGTCCTCAGCGGCGCAGTGAGTCGCTACCTTAGATCTGTTGAGGCCTCCGGGCGGATGGTCTATATCGCCTCCAAGCCCACTGCGCAAGAGCTTCTCAATCCAACTATTGCAGCAAATTATGAGTCCCTTATTAAGGATATCTCAGAGTTTCCTCACATAGTAATTGATAATGAGAGGCAGCTACAGCTACTCAGGGGAAAGGTGGGAATGCTAAACCTCTATCCATCTGCTAACAAGAATTTTGCTAAGCTCCTGGGCCTTGTTCTCAAGCTGGCATCGGAGAGCTCTCCCATCCAGACATTCGACACGAAGGACCTTGAGCGATGTCTAGACACACCGGGTCGAATTGTGCTGGGTACTACAGTCGTTCGTGATCCAACTAAGCAGGACCTCGGCTCCATCATCTTTCAAGGCTGCCTGAGATCCTCACCATGTCCTAAGCCCAGTCCCAATGCTGCTACCGGCGCGCTCTTACTGATAGTCACATCGGATATGGCATCCGACCCAGATGTTAGTAAGCGACTTGAGGCAGCATTCTCGTATGTGGGGGGAAGAACAGAGACCCTGTTCTCAGGTGTCTATATTAAGAAGTCTCTTCCTGGACTTATTGCTATTACAATTCTTGGCGGAATGTAAGGATAGAAGCTTTCTACGAGTCAGAGAAACCATTAGTCTTAGCAACTAGTTTCGTGAGGATAGACTTTTCAATTTGACAGATTCTCATTCGAGTCACACCGAAGATATTACCAATCTGCTGAAGTGTCATAGGCCCTTTGTCAGCCCCAATCATAGTACAATTGTTATGCTGGGCACAGTCAATCCAGTACTTACAACCGGTATTCACACACTTCACGTCAAGTCTGGCATGCTCGGAGAAACATGTTGCGTTCTCGACTGTATCGGTACTTTTGTCTTTGACGGGTTCTTCCTTAACCATGTGGTTCAGCCTAGTTACTTTTGTAACAATACAGCCGGTACCTAACATGTACACATGGGATATTGATGAAAAGAAACAGACAGAGATTATAAGAAGGACAATGTGAGAAAAATCTTAATACTAGACACCTCAGTTCTTCTGTACGACAAGCACTCAATACACTCCTTTCCCGGTAATGATATTGTCCTACCGGTCACTGTTTTGGACGAGTTAGATCGCTTCAAGGATAAACAGAATCTCCTGGGCGACGCTGCTCGATATGTCAATCGATTCCTTGACAGTCTCAGAACGCTAGGCCGCCTGGACAAGGGTGTGTGTCTCCCTGATGTTGATCAGACAATTCGAATAATCACACAGCCAGATTTAGAAGGCGCAAAGTCGGTGGGACTGGATGTCTCCCGGGGGGACAACAGAATTATCTCTGTTGCCTTGTCGCTTAAAGCACAGAACAAAAGAAAGCCCGTTAAGGTAGTTACCAAGGATATTAACCTCCGAGTCAAGTGCGATGCTCTGGGGCTTATCGCAGAGGACTACTATAAAGATCATGTTGAGACATGGTCTGAGGCTGAGGAGTTGGGAACTGCAACAATAAACCTCAGTGACGAGCGAGTCGATAATATCTTCTCTGGCTCGGCCGAGCGCCTCACACCCGACGAGGCTGAGGGGCTCTTTGAGAACTGCTTCGTTGTCTGCAAGAGTCCATCAAATAAGTCTGCGCTAGGGTTCTACAAGAGGGGATTTATTCGAAAGCTAAATTCTGTGAATCTAGGAAAGACAATAAATGTAAGTCCACGTAATAAAGAGCAAGCATTTGCGCTTCACGCGCTAACAGACAAGTCGTCTGTCTTAGTCACACTCACTGGAATTGCAGGATCCGGCAAGACATTTCTGACCCTGATGGCAGGGCTCGATGGGCTGTACACCGGTCAGTACGAGCGAATTATTATTACACGATCAATCCAGCCTGTAGGTAAAGACATAGGTTTTCTCCCTGGGGACCTCCGGGAAAAGATGGATCCGTGGATGGCTCCCATCGCTGACAACTTCCGGCATGCCTTCAAGGACATGTCTTACTTTGAGACAATGATGCAGAAGGGACAAATAGATATTGCCCCCCTCAGCTTTATTCGAGGTAGGACGTTCAACAATGCCTTCATCATCGTCGATGAGGCCCAGAACACTACGATCCATGAGCTTAAGACTATAGTCACGCGCGTGGGGAAGGACTCCAAAATCGTTCTCCTCGGTGACATCGATCAGGTAGACACGCCCTATATAGACAAGCGATCGAACGGTCTCTCCATTACTATCGACAAGCTCCGCGACAGCGATATTACCTCCCACTGCCACCTTTGTAAGGGAGAAAGATCCGATATTGCTACATTAGCATCACGCTCTCTCTAATCTCAGCGTCAGTTCGACATATTTAGTAGTGACTACTGGGAGACTGTCATGCCTGCTATCACACTTAAGCTTAGAGACGCGGCCCGATTTGCCAAGAAATATCCGTATACGAGACACCTTCCCAAGACACAGCTCTATGCTAATCAGCAGTTCGAGCTAGAGATTGGGGAGCTAGAATTCAATGATGTAGACCAAGCCACGTTCAACTTCGAGAAGGCTTTCTCTGTTGTACCCAATGTGGCCATTGCGGTGGTGGCACCAGATGTCATCACAGAGGGGTCTGTTCCTGTTAACGTCAACGCCTACGTTCGCGAGGCGAAGACAACCCACGTGACAATAGCGACATCAGCGCCCTTCAAGGGGACGATATCAATCCAAGCAATTGTGTTGAGGTGATATAAGTGTCCCGGGTTTTCGATTTTCAGATAGAGGCGGGCCAGATAACACTGCCCGGTTCAGGAAGTGCATCGACAACTGGGGATGACAGCCACCCACAGGCCGGTTTGCTGAATGACGACAGCGAGGCCCTCAATGTGGGTGATGGTGTGTGGCAGATGGTGAATCTCTCCGGAAACTACTTTGGCACACCGGCAGTGACAGTGACAGCAGTGAGCGGCAGCGATGATAACAACACTGTGTACCACCCAGGTGGGAACAGCATGCTCCACGTGAGGGAGCTAAAGTACACAACGGGAACGTGGAGCATGGAAATATTCGGCGAGGCCTACACGACGGTGTCCTACCAAGTGTTAGGAAAAACCATTGATGTGCAGCGCTAGACGAGGAATTTAAGTTATGGCAAGAGACTTCAGAGCTAATCAGCTAAGAACATTCCAGATCATCGGATCCGGATCCACCACCGCGGTGGGCACACCGCAGGAGAATGTTCGAATCCAGATGTACCCAAGTGGGAAGGCATCCGACTACGCCGGCAACCACAGTCTAGATCTCAGTAAAGTTGGTAAGGACGTGTGGATGTTCATCGATGGAACACCGTCGCCGAACAACATGGGCACACAGGGCCCCGATGGTGGTGATCCAGAAGCCACTGATAACATGGGTGCTAACAGACCTGCAGGCGGCTCTGTTCTCTTCGCAGGAGACGTTGTAGTTTCCGGTACTCTGTACGCACAACGCAGCATCGTTCAGGTCGATGAGGCAGTAGCAGGAGATCTCCTGGTTCCCAACAACCTCTTCGTCACAGGTGCTGCAGAGTTCAATGTAGGTGCATCAGACGACGATTTTATCATCAACGGATCAACAGGGCAAGCCAAGTCTTTCTGGGTTGACTCCACGCCCGACGCCGGCGAAGTCGTTATCAATGACTCCGGGCATGCTACCATGGACTTCCGAGTGGAGTCAGACGGTGAGGATCAGGCAATATTCCTGGACTCAAGTGCGAACCACCTCTCCATTAACACCGGTGAGACACCGTTCACGACGACTATCCACAACGTTGACGGTGAGGCTGTCTCTGTCACTGCCACAGAGGTCGTTATCAACGATGATGGAGTAGCAACAGTTGATTTTAGGGTAGAGTCAGACAACGGGCCCAACGCAATATTTGTTGACAGCAGCGAGGATATCGTTCACATCAACTCAACTGGGGCAGCTGTTACCACACAGATTCACAACGCCACCGACGTTGCTATTACTGTCTCGGCCGCCGAAGTCATTGTTAATAATGATGGCAACGCAGGCATCGACTTCAGGGTTGAGGGTGATACTGAAACACACCTTCTTTATGTCGATGCGGGTAATGAAAGAGTTAGCATTGGTGACTCAGCAGATGCTCCAGCGGCCACACTAGAAGTTACAAACCACGCTTCAGCTGGGGCTTTCAACGTGCCTCTAGTGCAGCTAAACTCAAATGATCTGGACCAGTCGACTCTTGATATAAATGCTAACACCGACAGCGCGTCTGTCATCGATGTCGATGCAACATCCACCACATCTGGTATCCTTCTTGATCTGTACTCAAATTCTCTGACTGTCGGTAGAATGATTAGTACTAATGATAATTCGGCTTCTACCGGTGTAAGAGACATTGTCTTCCTTAAGCAAAATCACGCCTCTGCCATCGCTGCAACTGCACTCAAGGTGCAATCAGACGGCGGTATCACAGGAATTGTGCTAGACAAGAACTTCAGCGATGAGGCCGCGGCGACAGTGACCGGTTTGATGATAGACCTTGATAAGACCGGAGCATCATCGTCTAGCAATACAATTTATGGCATCGATCTAGATCTAGACAACACGACTGCTACTGCCGGCGTCACCACCATGGTGGGTATTAAAAATACACCCACCCTTACACACGCTAGCGATGATGGAACACCATCTGTTATAGGGTATCAATCAATTATCACCGGAGGTTCAAACGGAGCATCAACAGCGACAGGCTTGGATGTAACAGTTACCGGTGCTGATACAAATTCCGGAATCAATCTAAATGTCGCTGATGGTGGTATTGACTTTAAGGCTGTTAGCTCAGCTGACACGGGCGACTACTTCTCAATTGCTACAACAACCCATGGCGCAACCACCATCACCACGTTCGACGACGACGCCACTGCAGCAAATCTGACGCTTACGATTGACGGCGATATTACACTGAAACCGGCCGGTGGTAATGTCACACTCCATGACGGCTCCAACGATGTGTTCGATTTTGATGTAACCGACCCGACATTCAAGATAATGGACGATGCTGACCAGGCTGATTATCTCTCTATCAACGTTGGGACCAGCGGCGCCACCACAATTACAACTGTCGATGGCGGTGCAGAAGCTGCGAATCTCCAGATAACTGCAGACGGAACAGCGGAGCTCGCCGGCACCACTGTAACACTGGACTCCTCCGGCGACATCGTTCTGAGTGCTGACGGAGATAATATCACATTCGACGATGGCACGAACGACATATTTGACTTTGAGTTGAATACACAATCATTTTTCATTAGGCATGCCACTGCTACAGACTATTTCTATGCCGCGATCTCGGCCAATGGTGAAACATGGTTACGCACAGTTGATGCTGACGGCACGCTGGGTCACCTAATAATCAGGCCTGATGGGCAGCTGCTCATGGACTCGGTCGGTGGTACAGAGATAAATGATTCGACCGCAGCCATCAAGATCGGCAACGACGCGGTCGCCCAGCAGATCCAGATAGGTGGAGACACCGCCACTCGGACAGAGGTCGAGCTCAACGCGGTCCTTCTGGATCTCAACGCCGGAACGGGTGGAACTCAGATTAATGCTGGTGGTGCCTCACAGTTTGTAATAACAACAGGCGATCTCACATTTACTGCAGGCACTGGCCACGTCAATGACGACAACGTGCTCCCCGGCCGAGTGATCCTCTCGGGTTCAAGCGGAGCTGACTCAGTCCTAATTCAGTCAGATCTCACAGTCTCCGGAGATCTCACAGTTAACGGAACAACAACGACAGTCAACTCGACCACAGTCACTGTGGACGATCCGGTCTTCACACTGGGTGGTGATAGTGGACCCGGGGCTGATGATAACAAGGACAGGGGTATTGAGTTCCGATACAACGATGGTGCAGATCGTGTGGGATTCATGGGTTGGGACGACAGCCTGGCAGGCTTTGCCCTCTATCACGCGGCCACCAATACCAGTGAGGTCTTCGCCGGGACGAAGTCAAATCTCACAGTTGGAAAGCTTCTCATTGACGGTACCGCAGATCATATTGACGTTGACACCAACTTAAAGGTAACAGCTGCTGCTGATATTGATCTTGTTCCTGTCGGTGGAGATGTTAATCTCGCGGCGAACATCGGTCTAAGCTTTGACGGCGGTGCCAACGATGAAAAGATAGAGTCCGACGGCACTGATCTTACAATCAATTCTGGCAGAAACATCAACCTGACCTGCGCGAGTGGCGATGTTGTCATTCCGGTAAATATCGGACTGGTTCTCGGGGACGGCGGCGAAAAGATTGAGTCTGACAACACGAATATTACTGTCACCTCCGGGGGCAAGGTCACGCTTGATGCTACGACTGCAGTTGAGCTCAACTCGGCTGCAGGAGACATTGTCTTGCAAGACGGTGGCATAGATCAGTTAAAATTTGATCTGGACAGTATAGCCGGCGAGATCATTATCTCCCCGCAGGTTGCTTCGGACGATCTTGTCTTCAACAACGAAGCCGGTCAGGAGATAATTCGTCTGTCCAATACTCGTGGCAAGGTATTCTTCTACGATGAGGACGGCGAGTACATTCAGAGTGATGGTTCAGCAATGACAATCGCCGGCGGCGCCGGCATCAATTTGACTGCTGCTGCTGGGGATGTTATCATTCCGGTGAATATTGGATTGATTCTCGGCGACGGGGGCGAAAAGATTGAGTCTGATAACACTGATCTCACAGTGACTTCTGGCGGTGACATTGTCCTAGATGCGGCAGATGATATTATTCTCGACGCCGCCGGCGATTTGGTCAACTTCAAGAAAGCCGGAACGACACTTGCGACTTTTGACATGTCAGCTGCTGATGATCTTATCGTTAAAGACACCGGTGGTACAGAGATCTTTAGAATTGATGGTTCTGCTGACTCACTTTTGATGGCTGACACAAAGAAGATCGAGTTTTATGACGCCGGGGTTTTTGTGCACGCAAGCGCTGATGGGAAGTTGGCCCTGTCTGCAGATGCTGCCTCAGCCGACTCCATAGTTCTCAACGCATCACACGCCGATGGTGGCATCGATCTGAAAGTTGCTGCCACTTCGATAATGAGTGTCATCGCCGCAAAGGTCGCCATCACTGTGGCCACAGAGTCTTCTAGTGCGACCACCGGTGCCCTCGTTGTGACCGGAGGTGTGGGAATTGCAAAGGACCTCTACGTCGGTGACGATCTCGCACTCAAATCTGACTCTGCTGTTCTTAGTCTGGGTGATGGTAATGATGTTTCACTAACCCATGATGGAACAACTGGCGCCACCCTCGCCGCGACGACACAGATTAATATCAACGTCGGTGCTTCCTCTGCATGGACAGCATCAGATGGTGACCTCTCCATTATTGCGGACGGCGCTGATAACAAAGTAACAATCAAGGGGGATCACACTGCTGGTGTGGCTGTACATATCGATGCTGATCAGGCTGCTGGCTCTATTGTTGATATTGACGCCGGAGACCTGGACATTGATGCCTCAGGTAACATCACGATCGATGCAGTTGGAAACATCAATGTGGGAACGAACAGCAGTGGCCGGCCGGTCAACATCGGACACACGACCTCAGAGGTGACAGTCAAAGACAATCTCACAGTTGACGGAGACATGTCAATTGGAGGAACATTCGCTCCGGACAACCTAACCCTAGCCTCAGACGGATATGTCTACTTTGGGGGCAACACCCACTACGTGCTTCGTGATGGAGCCAATCTCAAGTTCCTGGATGCGACAGTGGGTGTGGTCAAGACACTCTCCGATCTGGCTGAGAAGAATGTGTCAACAACTGCCTTCTCCATCATCGATGGACCAAGTGCCAGAATGAAAACCACTGCCTCTGTATCGTTTGACGCCTCTGGCTCCAATGGCAGGTATGCCACAGACATTGGAAGTGATATCTTCCTGTGGGTCTCGGGGTCTGCCGGTCGTCGTGGGGTCGCTGGGGATACGGGATCAGCAGTATTCGGCGGCGACATGGTAGT
>Ga0114996_10007042_pt1 | contig 12861 bp, 9 predicted proteins | sample ArcticOcean_MG_C_4_FD_87039 | JGI IMG/M metagenome (GOLD analysis project Ga0114996, IMG submission 87039) | Marine microbial communities from western Arctic Ocean - ArcticOcean_MG_CB4_134 | ecosystem: Environmental > Aquatic > Marine > Oceanic | place: Arctic Ocean: Canada Basin | collected... | reverse complement strand
TTCATCCTCACGAGCGAGGGACCCGTCTGGCTGGAGCTCAACTCCCTCCCCGGCCTCACCCCGGAGTCACTGATTCCCAGGGCATGCGCCGAGTTTGGCCTCTCCTTTCATGCGTTGGTGGAGCGCCTGATCTCTCAGGCCCTCGCCCGGAGTACCACATGACACGAATCCACATGGTTGATGAAGCAGACGCGACCGGTGAACTGCAAGAGATCTATGCCCGCGAAATGCGGCGAAATCGACGGCCATGGGTCTCGGGCATCCTCAAGGCACTGAGCGCCCGCCCCGATTTCCTTCAACAGATCATCGCCCTCAGCGAGAGCCTGCACTTTCGCGATGGACATCTCGATCGAATGACCAAGGAATTCCTCTCCACCTGGGTCTCCTCCATCAATGAATGCCGCTACTGAATGGAGAGCCATGCGCACTTCCTGCGTGAACAGGGAGCCGACCCAATGACCGTCGACGCGCTATGCAGTGGAGCATTGGAAGATGCCGGCCTGAGCCCCGCATTGACGGAGCTGATGCGGTTTGCGGAGGAACTGACCCGGTCTCCCGAGGCGGTTCCAGACGAGCGCATCACCGCTCTCCGCGCCCACGGCTACCGGGACGAACAGATCGCAGAGGCGGTGTACGTGGTCGGGCTCTTCAACTTCTACAACCGGGTCGCCAGCGCGTTCGCGCTCATCCCCGATGATCGCTGAGGAGATCAGGCGGCCCGGCGCATCTTCTCACAACGCCCCTGATCCACGGCACGAGCGACGCGATCCAGTGTCCGAATCCCCTCCGCCCCGAGAGCACGACCGCCGAACCGGACCGACTGGTAGAGATGCATCAACTCCTCCGCGGCGCCCAGCTGTGTGAATCCAGCCTCCGATAGAGCGGCGACCAGCTCCTCTGGCGTCATGGAAGCCGTGACATCGATTCCCTCTCTTCGGGCCCTCTTCTCGAGATGCACCCATGCCCCGTGGGCCCTGCGTACATCCCGACGCATGCCCGGTCGCCTCCCGAAGCGCCACCAGCGAATTCCACGACGAACGCCGAACACGAGCGCCCCGATTCCCAGCAGCCACTGCCCGACGGACACGAGAAAACCACGATTGAAGACGTCTCGGGACCATTGTCTCAAGCCCTCGATTCCCTTGCCACCGGGGAGGGAGGTGTTCGAGTCCGGTCCCCAGCTCGCGATCTTGCGTCCCAGCTCCCGAAAGAGCTCGATCTGCTTGCCGAGATCATACTCAACGACCCATTTGTACCATTGGAGCTTGGCGGCATCGAAGCCCCGACGAAGACGCTCCCCCCATCCTTCCTGGACCGGCGCGAGCATCCCGGAAGCAGGCGTCGAATCGAAGGTCAACCAGCCGTAGCCGGGGAAATAGACTTCGACCCAGGCATGGGCGTCGCCCTGCCGCACCTCGTAGTAATTGCCGAAGTCGTTCCAGACCCCGCCGTAGAACCCATTCGCCATGCGGGCAGGCACGCCTTCGAAGCGCAACAGAACCACCATGGCGCTGGCGAAATACTCGCAGTGGCCCTCCTTGCGCCGCAGCAGGAAATCCGCGAGGGGATCTTCGGGATCGTGTCCCCCCTCCAGGCTGTATTCAAACCCCTGAGCCAGGAAGCGCTCCACCGCCTGCACCTTCTGCCAGGGGGTAACAGCCCCCCGAGTGACGCTGCGGGCGAGCGCTTCGACCTCTGGAGACAAATCGGGCAACTGGAGATAGAGCCGCGTGACCCCGGGTGGGTAGTCGACGCCCGCGTCTGCCACTCCCGGCGGGGTCTGAAGCAAGAGCTCCGAATGAACCGTGTAAAAGAGGCTCGCATCAGTCGCCCCCGAGAACGTGATGTCCCCGCTCGGCCACCCCTGCTTGAAGCGCGTGCGGTTCCCTCCCAGCTGTTTGAGGAGGCTCTCATCCACGGCGATGCTTCGAATGCGCGGAGCGCCGAAGACCGGGTGAACGTCGGCGTTCAGCGGCTCGAGATAGATCCGCTGCTCGAGCGGAGTGAAGTCCTCCGGGCTCGCCTCGTTGATCACGGCGGCGCGCCGACCATCCCGTTGGAGGCTCAACTCTGCATGCGCCGTGTAGCGGGTCTCCCGCGACCACTGCCGCCCATCGTAGGTGTCGAAGCTCAACCCGCGGAGCCGAAGGGGTTGTGCCAGAGGCCCCGCGTGACCGGGAAGCTCCACCCGCGCCACGACGGTCGGATTATCCTTGATGGTGCCCCAATGACCGAGCTCCACGAGCGAGCTGAACCCAGCCACCGTCGGCCCGGGCCGACTCCGGGAAAAGAAGAACCCCAATCCAACGCGGGGAAAGACGAAGAAGATCGCGACCGACGCCACGAACACGCCGAGCGCCAGGAGCGAGGTTCCCGCGAGAAACGAGGGACGCAATACCCTTCGCGTCCGCCACAGGGTCGCCGGCTCCGACTCCACATCCCGTGCGTCTGCGCCGCGAAGCGCACGCACGGCCCCCTCACGATCCTCGAAATCCCGGCGAAGATGCAGCAGGACGAGTCCCCAGGTGAGAACGACCACGTACACCACGAACACGATCGCGAAGCTGATCTCGGGATTGAGAACCGCCCCCCCCACAACGAGCAGAAAACTCAACGTGTAGAGTTGGAAATGATCCCGCGCTGTCTGACGCTGAAAGAGCTTGGCCACCGCCATCACGACGGCGAAATGCACCGTGTGGGTCAACCATTCCCCCGACCAGAACGCGAGGACGAGGAACCCCGCGAGCGCCGCCATGAGCAGCGCTGTCCACCACCAGGGGGTATCCTCGGTGGACACGGTCTGGACAAACCAGCTCCCGACGAACACCGCGCCAGCGGCCCATGGAAGCCAGACGATGAGCTCGCCCGACGCCCCCACGGCGATGAGACCACAGAGAACGAGGAGATAGCTCACAGTCTTGTGAAGCGAATCAAACCCCATGAGATGCCTCCAGAGAGCGCGCCTCGATGACATGGTTGAAGCCCAAAGGCAGAGCCACGTCCGCGCGGGCGGGGCGAATGAGCAGACACTCGACGCCAGTGGAGCGGTCCGGCAGCGCGAGGAGTCCCGATCCTGCGTCGTCGCGCAACTCCATGCGTGCAAGATGATCCAGGAGCTCTCTTCGCTGCCGCTTTCCGTTCCCGAGCTCCACGCGCCCATCGAGCGTGGCGAGGCCGACGTCACACCCGCGCTTGAGCAGAGCGACGACCAGAGAAGCCAGATACGTCACGGCCGTCTCCACGTTCGCTTTTCCAACGCCCCGAAGCGCCTTCTCGACCGCGCCGACGCGCTCTTCCACCGTGAGAAGCCGACGCCGAAGACCCAGGGTCGCGAGAATCCCGCGGACGCCCGGTCGCGTCACCTTCAGACCCAGGCGCGCCTCCACGCCCTTCAGGAAGTTCATGAGCGCGTCCGTATTCGCCTGATTGGGCGACGCGGAACGCGCCGCCACGAGCGATTGGAGGAGCCGGGACTCTGAACAGGGCGACAGCGTGTTCACGAGGCCCAGCCACACGGATCGCGTGGCGGGAGCCTCGTATTCGCGAACCATCAGCCTCCCCCGTCTGGCCGTGACCTTCCAATGCACGTCCTTGAAGGGATCACCGCTTTGATAGAGACGAACGCCCCGTACATCGCCCCCCAGCCCGGGTCGAGGCTGCGAACGCTCCAGCCCCTGGGAGCGGGTCAGGAGCTCGGGGATCTGGACAGGATACACCGCGGGGTGCACGAGGATTTCACGGGCCTCCTCCAGCACCCGCCCCTTGCGAAACAACGCGAAGGGGAATCGCGTGGCGAGGAGCATTCCGACGCTCTGGTAGACTCCCCGACGAAGAAATCGGACCCGTATGAACGCGTCTTCGGACTCCCCGGGACCCAGGCGAAGCTGATAGGCGGGGACCTGGTGAACCCCTTCATAGTCGAGGATCTCCTCCGCCTCTACGCAATACGAGATGAACCGCTTCTTCCCGTTCTCGAGATGCACCCGGAGCAAGCCCTCGCAGCCCGCCATCAAGCGCTGGGAGCGATCCCTCCGGAGAGTGACCTTCCGGATGGCGAGCTCGCTGAGGATCCCGCTCACCAGGATCAGGCTGAGCAGCATCCCGAGGATGAGATACATGAGGTTGTTGCCGGTGTTGATGGCCGCGAATCCAATCCCGAGGGTGATCCAGACGAAGATCTTCCCCTCGCGGGTGAACTGCAGCTTGCGCGGAAACATCCGGTTGTTTCGCCCGATGCGACGGAAGAAGCCGAGCTTGCGCCGGGCATGTACCGCCCGAGACGCAGCTGCGATGGAGGCGAAGGGCATCATGCAGGCACGGGGATCGTCTCCAGAAGATCCTCGATGACCGCCTCCGTGACCCGGCCGGATCCACCCTCCGAGCCCACGCCCAGGACGCGATGCGCGAGGACGGGGACTGCGAGGACCTTCACGTCATTCGGAACCGCGTGATCGCGCCCCCGCAGGAGCGCGAGCGCCTGCACCGCCCGAAAGAGCGCCATGGCGCCGCGGGTGCTCGCCCCGAGCACCAGCTGCTCCGAGTTTCGGGTCGCCTCGATCAGGTCCATCGCGTAGCTCATCACCTCATCCGCGACCTGGACTTCAGCTACCTGGCCCTGCAACGCGAGGAGCTCGCTCCGGCTCAGGACCGGTGCCAGCCCCTCACACACGTCGCTCTGACTGTAGCGCCGGATCACATCGGTCTCATCTCCGCGCGCGGGATAGCCGATCGAGATGCGCAGCATGAAGCGATCCATCTGCGATTCCGGGAGCGGATAGGTCCCCGCGAACTCCAGGGGATTCTGTGTCGCCAGCACCATGAAGGGCGCCTCCAGGGCGTGGGTCGTGTCGTCCACGGTCACCTGCTCCTCGTTCATCGCCTCGAGGAGCGCGGACTGGGTCCGCGGCGTCGCCCGATTGATCTCGTCCGCGAGCAGCATCTGCGTGAACACGGGACCCGGCTTGAACTCAAACTGGCGCGTATCCTCCCGAAAAATGGAAACGCCCACGAGGTCCGAGGGGAGAAGATCCGATGTGAACTGAATCCGCTGAAACCCCAACTCTGTGGAGGCCGCGAGGGCACGAGCGAGGGTGGTTTTTCCGACGCCCGGGACATCTTCCAAAAGGACATGCCCCCGGGCGAGGAGCGCAACGAGCGTCAACTCGATACACTCCGTCTTCCCCAGAAACACCGACTCGATCTGCGCCTTGAGCGCGGAAATCTGTGCCGCGGCCGTGTCTTCCGCGAGCGCTTCAGCGGTCGCCAATCCTTCTCCCATGTTCCCTTCCCTGCTTCAAAGCACTGTATTGGCGAGGGCGCCAACGCCCTCGATCGTGACCATTATGGAGTCCCCCGAAACCAACGATCCAACCCCTGCCGGTGTCCCCGTCACGATCAAATCACCCGGATCCAAGGTCATGATGCCGCTGATGTAGCTTACCAGGTTCTGGGGGGAATGAACCATCTCCGTGGTGCGCGCGTCCTGACGCACCTCCCCGTTGAGCTCCGTGATGAGCCGTAAATCCCCCGGATCGACGTGGGAGACACCCCAGGGCCCACACGGCCCGAAGGTGTCAAAACCCTTCGCACGCGTGAACTGCACATCGTGCCGCTGAAGATCCCGGGCCGTCACGTCGATAAAACAGGTGATCCCTGCCAGACATTCCCCGACCTCGGAGGGTGAGATGCGCCGACATCGACGCCCGATCACCAGTCCCAGCTCGCCTTCAAACTCCACCCGTTCGCTCTCCCGCGGAAGCTCAATCGCTCCCCCGTGACGAAGGAGGGATGAGGGCGGCTTCAAGAAGAGGAGAGGTTCAGAAGGAACCGCGTTTCCGAGCTCCTCCGCGTGCGCTGGATAGTTGCGCCCGACGGCCACGATCTTGCTGGGTTCGACCGGAACTTCGAGCTGGACGTCCTCCAGCGCAGAGGGAGCCCCCCGACTTTGTTCGGCGCTGGGATCCCAGGGAGGTCCCGTCCAGGGAAGAACCTCCTCCCCCTCGATCCTTCCCCAGCGAACGCGCCCGTCCAACGTGTAGCGACACCAGCGCAAATCGCCCTCCCGTAGCCCACTTTCCGAGTCGAACCACGGTGACGCACCCGCCGACGTGCGTCAAGATGGAACACTCGACATCGGACGCCAATTGACCCCCCTCCCTCCCCGTTGCATGCTGCGCGGGTGAAGCAACTCTTCACCACCAAAAAGGGTCAGGTCGTCGTCATGGACGCCCCCGCGCCGACCTGCGGCGACGATCAACTGCTCGTCGCGACGGCCTGGTCTGTCATCAGCACAGGAACGGAGACCCAGCCTCTCCGTGCCACGACGAGCGAACGCGTGGCTCAGCGAAGCAACTGGATCAAGCGAGGCATCGAGGTCCTTCAAGAAGAGGGAATCCGAACGCTCCGCCGCAAGATCACGGACATGGACAACATCGGGCGCCCCCTCGGATACAGCGCGGCGGGGATCGTCCTGGAGGTCGGATCCCGGGTCGATGGATTCGCCGTCGGCGACCGGGTCGCCTGCGCAGGCGCTGGATACGCATGCCACGCTGAGGTCAACCAGGTCCCTCCGATGCTCGCCGTCCACGTCCCCGAAGAGGTCTCGCTGGAGGAGGCAGCCTGGACCACCATCGGCGCCATCGCCTTGCAAGGGATGCGGCGGGCACGCCCAGAGTTGGGAGAGACCGTCGTCGTCACGGGACTCGGACTCCTCGGGCTGCTCACGGTCCAGATGGCCCGTGCCGCCGGCTGTCGGGTCGTCGCGATCGACCTGAACGCCGACCGCATCGCCCGAGCGAAGGCGCTCGGAGCTACCGCTGCCCTGGACGCACGCGACGAGAACGCGATCTGCGAGACACTCGACCAGCTCACCGGGTCCATCGGAGCGGACGCGGTGCTGCTGACAGCGAGCACCCGCTCGAACGATCCCATGCAACAGGCGCTCCGGCTCGTGCGTCAGCGCGGACGCGTGGTGGTGGTGGGAGACGTCGGCCTCGAGATGACGAGAAGTCCCTTCTACCAAAAAGAGGCGGAGGTCACGATCAGCTGCTCCTACGGTCCCGGGAGATACGACCCCCTCTATGAGGAGGGCGGGATCGACTATCCGCCGGGCTTCGTGAGATGGACGGAGAACCGCAACATGGAGGCCTTTCTCCAGCTCCTCGCGGAAGGTCGCATCGATGTCCAGAGCTTGACGACCGACCGATTCCCCATCACTGCGGCAGAGCAGGCCATGCACAAGCTGGTCGCCCCGGAGAGCACCAGCCTCGGGGTCACGCTCTACTATCCCGCGTCTGGAGACGGGGAGGCCGATCTCCGCACCTCGCTCCCCATGCACTCCCGCCCCGTCCCCGAGGGCGCGATTCAGCTGGGGGTGATCGGCGCGGGTGGATTCGCCGGAGCCGTCCATCTCCCGAACGTGGACAAGCACCCTGACCTGCTGTTGACGCATGTGGTCGCCCGCACCTCGGCCACGGCGACGCGGCAAGCCCGGACATTCCGCGCCGCTAGAGCCTCCACGGACTGGAAAGCGCCCCTCGAGGAAGAGGCCGTGGATGCGGTGCTGATCGCCACGCGCCACGACACCCACGCCTCCTTCGCGGCGGAGGCGCTCCGTGCGGGAAAACACGTCCTCCTGGAGAAACCCCTCGGGCTCACGGACGCGGAGATCGACGACGTCCTCGCCGCCCAGGCCGAGAGCGGAGCGATCCTCCTCGTCGGCCACAATCGCCGGTTCAGTCCTGCGACCTGCCAGCTTCGGGATTCCATTCGCACCTGGAGCGCCCCTGGAATGATCCTCGTCCGGGTGAACGCCGGCGCGATCGCCAGCGACCACTGGACGCAGGACCCGGCCGTCGGGGGAGGCCGGGTCATCGGCGAGCTCTGTCATTTCCTGGACCTCTGCAATCACCTGGTCGGCGATGCGGTGGAGATCACACACTGGAACGCGATGTCCATTCCACGAGACGGAGCGCGGGTCGAGTGCATCGACAACGTGTCGGTCCAGATCCAATACGCGAATGGCTTCGTGGCCAACCTCCTGTACACGGCCACCGGGAGCACTCAATTGGCCAAGGAGCGCGTCGAGGTGTTCTGCGCGGGACGCTCGGTGGTCATCGATGATTTTCGCTCCATGCACGCCCATGGAACAAAGCCACTCCCCCAATGGAGCGGACGACAGGACAAAGGACACAAGGCGCAGCTGGACGCCTTCGCACAAGCGATCCGGGGGAACGGGGACGCCATCCCGTCCCTCGCCACGACCGAGCGCACAGCACGCCTCGCAGTGGCCATCGACAAGGCGCTCCGTGAGACCGCTCGGGAACCCCAGGCGTGAATCCCCTCGTCGCTCTTCACCGCATTCGCGAGGACGGGTTCCGCATCGCATGGGAGCGCATGCGCTATCGGTTCCGAGGGCGCACGCGGCGCCTCGAAGCGCTCCGAACCATCGCCCAGCAAGGACGCGATGGGACCCCCATCGAGCCCGCATTCGCACGCGCACTCGGAGTCCGGGAAGATGAACTCGCTCAACGGGTCGCCGAGCTGGACGCGGAGCTGTGCGCCCGGGGAATGGCGGGAAGCGACGGCGGCGCCATCGCGCAGGGCCTGCGCGAATCGATGCCCGACGTCGTCACCGGAGTCGTCGCACGCGCAGACGCGATCGCGGCTGGCGACATGCGCTGGCTGGCTCCCGGGCTCCCGGATTTCCAAGGGAACATCGACTGGCATGTCGCCGTCGGAGGCGCCCGCGACAACCGCTGGCCCATCGTCCCCATCGACCAGATCCAGGAGGCAGATGAGGAGAGCCCCGGTGACATTCGACGGACCTGGGAATTGAGTCGACACCAGTACCTCCCCCTCCTCTCGATGGCCTGGCTGTTCACGGGAGAGACCCGTCATCTCACTGCGCTGGTGGACATCTGGCGCGCATGGATGGAGGCCAACCCCTTCGGAAAGGGGATTCATTGGCTCCATGCGCAGGAGGCCGCCCTCCGAATGAAGGCGTGGATCTGGGCGCGTGGCCTCGCGGGAGCGGCCATGCCCTGGACCCCGACCGACGAAATACGCTTCCACGCGAATCTATGGGCTCACGCGGAGCACGCCTGGAACACGCGCTCCGCCAGCCCGGATCGCAACAATCACGCGCTGACCGAGCTCCTCGCCCTCGACAGCTATTGCGCCGCCATGCCCTCGGCCCCGCTCGCCAAGCGCAGCGGTCAAGCCATCCATGGGGCCGCGAGCGAAGAGATCCTCCGACAATTCTGGGAGAACGGAGCGCCAGGAGAGGGCTCCGTCGGCTACCATCTGTTCACCTTGGAGAGCGCCACGGAATGGTGCGCCCATCGGGACGCCCTCGACCTCCCGACGTCGCCCAGTGTGAAGCAGCGACTCAGCGCGATGACAGAATTCGCTGTCGCCATGATGCGCTCCGACGGTTCCTGGCCCCGAATCGGCGACGTGGACGATGGTCGCGGCTTCCTCCTGCAACACGATCCCGGCGATCGAATGGGGGCCGTGACGGCAGCGTGCCTTCTCTTCGAGGTCGATCCGCCGCCGGAATCCGCCGATTGCGCAGAGAGCTCCTGGCTGGGGATCGAAGCGTCCGTTCCCGCGAGCGTCGAGCCCTCGAGGAACGCCCAGCAGCACTTCGTTGAAGCGGGCTTCTCCATCGAGCGATCTTCCGGAGAGCATGCATGCCACCTCGTGGTTTCGGCAGGGCCCTCCGCGTTTCGCCCAGGCGTCTCCCTCGCGCACATGCACGCCGATGGCCCCTCCATGACCTGGTGGATCGATGGCCGCCCGATCCTCATCGACCCGGGCACCGGGATGTACGGTGGGCCGCTCTCGCGGCGCACGCTCTTTCGTCAGACAGCCGCCCACTCGACGATTGAAGTCGACGGCGCCGATCGCTTCGACGTCACGAGCAGCCGCTTCGGAGTGGAGCGTCCCCCAGCGGCCGCTCCCATGACAATCACCTCCGGATCTGGCTGGTCGCTACACGAGAGCAACGTCTCTGCCGCCCGCAGCGGACAGGCGGCGGAGGTGATGTTGACGCGATGGGTTGTGCATCTCCCCTCGCTCCCCGCGCTCCTGATCATTGATCGCGCCCGAGGAGCTGGGACTCACACCATTCGCCGCCACCTGCACCTCGGCGATACACACCTCGAGCTCCAAAAAGATCGCGCCGTGCTCCGGGATTCCGAGGGCGTGTCCCTCCTCGACGTGCACGCCCGAAGCCCCGCCAGCCTTCAGCGAAAATCGAGCCCGCGGTCTCCCCGCTACGGAATCGTCGATACCGGGGACTCGCTCTGCTTTGAAGAGGAGGACGTCGCGCTCCCCTGGGTCGGAGCGATCCTTCTCGGACCTCCTGGATTCACATGGAACTGGGTGAACGGAGAGCGTTGCTCCCTGGCCTTGGAAGGGGGCCGCATGATCCACATCCACCTCCAGGATTGGCGGCCCATCGCCGTGGAGTGGGAGGCAACGGATTGAGCGAAAAGACACCCACTCGCCACCTCTTTCTCATGCACCAGGGGTTTCACCCGACGGTCATCGACTCCCAGGTGGGCGACAAGATCCGGGCGCTCGAGACCGAGGGCATCGCGATGGATCTGACCGCCTGCGTCAGCCTCGGCGAATATCTACGCAACCTCTCGACCTATCGTGTTAGGCGCGATGAGTTTGCTCAACGGATCGCGGGAGACGTGACGCTCCTCCCCTCCTTCCGGCCTCACCTCGCGCCCTTTCGCGTGGCGCAGGCCCTCGCGACGCGATGGGCAGGCATTCCGAGGGCCACCGAACGACTCGTGATCCTCGCAAGGGGCCACACCGCCGCCGACATCGCGATCGCGATGCGCCGTTTTCACGGCGACGTGCGCGTCGTCTTCGATGTCCGCGGAGACGCGCTGGCTGAGGCGCGCATGGAGCAGGCAGAGGCCGAACGTACGACAGCCCAACGACGGGCCCAACACATCGCCGAGACCATTCAGCGGGGGGTCTCAGGCGCCGACCGGCTCTTTTGCGTGTCGGAGCGATTGAAAGAGCTCCTCATCTCGCAACATGGAGCGGATCCTCAACGCATCGACGTGTTTCATTGTCTCGCAGATGGGGAGCGCTTCCGCGTGGACCCCGCGCTCCGCGCGAAAGTTCGCGAGCGGGAGGGGCTCACGGACAAGGAGGTGCTGATCTTCCCAGGGTCCGTGGGGCTCTGGCATCATATCGACGCGAGCCTGCGCCTCGTCAGCCGCCTGATGCGCGACCGCCCTTCCCTTCATTTTGTAGCGCTCACTCCGCAAGTAGACGCCATGGAGGCGCGGCTCCGTGAGGTGCTCCCCTTCGAACGATATCGGGTCTTGCAGGCACCCCATGACGCAGTCCCTGGATGGCTCAATGCAGCCGATGCAGCGCTTCTGTTGCGTGCGCAACATCCGGTCAACGCCGTGGCTGCGCCGACGAAGTTCGCCGAGTATTTGCTCTGCGGACTCCCCACGCTCATCAGCGATGGGATCGGAGACTACAGCGCGTTCGTAGAGGAGCACGACGCGGGAATCCTCGTGAACGACGACGACCTGGAAGGCGCCGCGGCGGCGTTTGACGCGCTCCGCGACGGATGGACCGATGACCGGCGACGCAGGCTCAGCGCTCTCGGACACGCGCATTACTCGAAAGCCGCACGGGCCCCGGAGATGGCGCGCATCCTCCGCGCCCTCGCGGATTGAACGACTCTCTGTTGTCCCCTTCCGAAGCCGCATGATAGGGTCGCAGGACCCCATTTCGTGAGGAGTCTGCACCATGGAGGCGATGCTCGGCCAGGTCCTGGTGGATCGTTATGAGCTGACCGAGATCATCGGGGAAGGCGGAATGGGGACCGTCTATCGCGCACACCAGCTGGGCGTGGGCCGCGACGTGGCCATCAAGATCCTCAATCCCGGAGTGGCCCACGACGAAGCCGAAGTCACTCGTCTCTTCTTCCGCGAAGCGCGAGCGGTCTGCCAGCTATCGCATCCAAACACGATCACGCTCTTCGACTTCGGCCGGACAGCGGACGGCCTCCTCTACATCACGATGGAGCTGATTCGCGGGGAACCCCTCTCCGCCATGATCCACCGGGGCCCGCTCCAGCTCTTGACGGCGATCCATATCGTCGAACAGATCACCGGGGTCCTGCACGAAGCCCACTCAGCGGGGATCGTGCATCGTGACATCAAGCCCGACAACATCCTCGTGGAGTCCAAGATATGGGATCCACACTTCGCCAAGGTGCTCGACTTCGGGATCGCCAAGATCGTGGGGAGCGATCTCGAGGCGGCGAGCACCGCGCTCCGATTCGGGACGCCGCTCTACATGAGCCCCGAGCAGATCGTCGGTGAACCCTCCGACGACCGGACCGACCTCTACATGCTGGGAGCCGTCTTCCATGAGTGCCTCACGGGCAGCCCACCCTTCGTCGCCCGAACAGCAGTGGACATCTGCATCAAGCATCTCGACTCCGAGGTCCCTCCGCTTCATTCCTGGGACTCTCCCGTCCGATACCCCGACTCCGTCGAGGACCTCGTCCAGAGAATGCTCGCCAAGAAGCGGGAAGACCGCCCGGAGAGCGCGGCTGCAGTCCTTCATACGCTCGCGGAGATCACCGCCGCAGAGCTCGCCGGAGCGCGAACAAGCATCACCGCAATGGCCTCCGACATCGACAGCAGCCCACGCTCCGAACCAGCGACCTCGCATCCCCCCCCCGAGGAGATGCGCACTGCCCAGTCCATTGAGTTGACCGATGCCATGCGTGCGCGGATCCACGCACGGCGACACGCGAAGGACGACCAGCCCACAGCCCCTGAGCCCATCGCGGCCCGCGCCTCCGTGGAT
>Ga0114996_10007041_pt1 | contig 12861 bp, 15 predicted proteins | sample ArcticOcean_MG_C_4_FD_87039 | JGI IMG/M metagenome (GOLD analysis project Ga0114996, IMG submission 87039) | Marine microbial communities from western Arctic Ocean - ArcticOcean_MG_CB4_134 | ecosystem: Environmental > Aquatic > Marine > Oceanic | place: Arctic Ocean: Canada Basin | collected... | reverse complement strand
TGAGTTCAATGTGATTTTCAGATAATTTGAATTAGAACTGTTTCGACCAATCCTCATCGACAAAGAATCTTCTTCTCCTACGAGATTCTTTGCACCTGTCATCATACGGAATTTATTTCCGCCAAGGTGTTCTAGGATTGTTTTTGCTACTTTCATTCTGTCTTCTCTTTCACTTGCTATACTCATAATTATACCTCAAAATATTCTGTTATTACCATTCTACCACCTGTACCCAAATGTCTAATCAGGCCTGCGATATCTTCCTCATAGGAAACCACCATTTCGGTGCATTGCAATGTTCCATCGGAACACTCATAAAAACTTCTCAATCTACACATTATACCCTCTCACTATTTTTTAAAAGTTCTTCTGATGAAATCTCATACCCAAAAAAGTGTTTATCAATTTCAACACAAATATCACCAACATTGGTGCTTCTTAACATTTCCAAATCTGATATTAATAGTTTGGCTTCCGCCATTGCCCAGAGTCTTGCTTCTTCAAGTGACTCAAAAATTTCTGAAGAAAGGAATTTTCCCTTATTAATTAATCTTGCTACAAAGTATGTTTCGTTTTTTTCCATAATGTTCTCTCATTTGGGTTTAATGAATAAGAATCTTTTCTTATTCTCTACCTACCATTATACAGTAAACCCGCCAAGAAGTCAAGTGTTTATTAAATATTTTTTAAATATTCATCAATAGCAGGTTGCATATCATTCCATTGTACCAGAAACCCAATCAACAATCCTCTTTCTCTTCCATGTGCTTCAATCTCATAAGGTGTTTCAAAATAATCTCTAAAATCTTCTATCTCAAATTTAGTTCCTTTCCAATAAAGGGCAACGCCAGAAGTTCCTGTTAAATCACCAGTTAAATATTGCTTAACGTGTACCAATTCGTGACCCAAAGTTTCTAGAATTTTATGGCCCCATTCTGTATCACCTCTCTCGCGGCCATACTCATCTAGATTCATTTGATGATGATCTAAGACAATTATGAAATCTCGGGGGCGTTTACTACTTGCATCATCATGAACATATGATTCGCCTTCGTGTTCCGAATGGCGCATATGAATATTTAAACTTATATTATTTGATAGTCGGGTAGAAATACCCAGGCGAGACAATGCGTAACCACACATGGCGTGCATTGCCGTTTTAAGATTTACGTCTATATGTTTTGAATGTATTCTCACTTCCATAATATTTCTCTCAATTTTTTTGGAGACTCAGGTCGGGGATCGAACCCACAATTTCAACCATGCCACTAGGCTGAGCCACTAAGATTGTATCGGGCGATCAACCCTCAACGGTGTTCGGTGATCAAACTAAACACACTATCTTTTTTATTCTGAGAAAGACTGAATTCCATGTGAGCCTCTTGCAAGAAACTCAACAGGCGGCAGGGGTTCGACTTATCTTCATCGAGTGTCCCATCATTCGAATACTTTCTCATCCTTTGAAGATGAAATCTTCTCTCATCTTCAGGTACCATTATACAGTAAACACGCCAGAAAGTCAAGTGTTTATTAATAATAAAGCAAATAAATTACTATTATCTCCAGACTATATTTCCAAATAAATAATTCAATCATATTAGAGGTTTGTATTCCTTCTGTAATTGGCCATTCAAAAATAGCTCACATGGAATCTTCTGATTTACATATTTCTGATATATATCTTCGGCTTGTTGTTTGCTTGATAGCATTGATTGTTCTTTGGAAGTTTCAACTTGATAACGGGGATGGATCGTCTGAAAGGTCATGGGATACTCTCTTCGATTTTAGGTTATATTGGGGCTACTAAATCTTCATCAAATTCAAATTCTAATTGTTCGTATTCTTTCTTTTTCTTTTCCTCTTTTTCTACTGGTTCTATTACTAACTTCTCATATTGTTCTTTAGTTCTTATCATGTTTTTATCCTTGTAATACAAGGCGCTCCCATTTTCAATGAACAAGAGCGCCATGTTAAAATGACTTCTTCATTCTTTAAATCACCATCAACTCGATACAAATAAAGACTTGTACTGGTCTTCTAAAACTTCAGTTACTTTCATTAATCGTGCTGCTTCATGTCTACTATGAAACTTCCTTTTCATAGTATCTAAGTCCTCCGCCTCATACTTCTCATGACCAATGTGCCATGGCGGAAGGGTGGTTTCGTAATCCACCTCAAAATTTTTCATTGGGATACTGGGTTCTCCTTTTCTTCATAGGATTAAAAAAAGGAACATAATAAAAGGGTCATCACTTAGAGGATAATAATTATCACTTAACACCCTATATATCATTTTTCATTTTTCAATATTTCTTTTAAATCTTCAAGTACCGTATTACTTTTGAATAGCCGATTCATACCATTTGAATAGAAAATTTTATAACCGATATCCAAATTTTCTATAAACTTATATGCTTCTGGATCACATACCTCTATGTACATAATGGGTTTATGTTTTCTTATTGTATTTTCGGCACCCTGTAAAACCTTATGTTCAAACGATTCAACATCTATCTTTATAAAATCTACTTGATCAAATTCATAACTATCTAATGTTCTAGTTTCAACTTCTAATTTTGGAAAATCATGTTTGTTGTTAAATAATTCATGTACAAATGTTGCTCTTCCAGAATTTTCTGTATTTGGTACAATCATTGTAGCTGTTCCGGATTCATGACCAAGTGCTACTGTATTTAATGTACTAACATTTTCCCATTCACTATGTTCATTAGTAAAGTTTTGCATATTCTGTTTCCAACATTCGATGTGTTTTGGAACAGGTTCAAACGCGTACACTCTTTTAAATTTTTCTGCCAGGCTCATAGACCAAATACCTACATGAGCTCCAATATCAAGTGCTACATCCCAATTAGATATATGATGATTCATTATCTCATCGATTTCAATCTTCTCCCAATCTGCTCCCCAATTATGCCAGTCATCATCACTAGGAACCCATATCTTTTTGTCTTTAGTAAGGTGCATATCAATACGTTGATTTAATTGAATCACAAAGTCCTAGTTTCTTTGCTTCTTTGGCAGAGAGCCAAACATCGTGTGGTGGTAGGAGATATTTACGAATATCTTTCTCTGATAAGCCGGTACATTTTTTGTAATGATTAACCATTCTGTCAGTAGTTAAATCAAACTCTTTTACTACAGCAAACAGTTCATGTTCTTTTCCAAAAGAACCCCACGAATATTGATGAGAAAGTATAGAAGTATTTGGAGTAAGAACTCGCCTACCTTTTGTGCCTGAAATAAACATTAATAATCCACATGATGCAATCATTCCCATTCCGACAGTTCGTATTGGAATCTTTGAACCTTTCATTATATCTACTAGAGCAAAGCATGCATTCAGATCACCGCCAGGCGAACATATTCCTAGAGTCAGTTCTTTCTTTTTCTTATCCTTGTTGTAATTTTCGGCAATGATCCAATCTATCAAAGGCTTCATGGATTCTTGTGTAACATCTCCCATGAATACATGTTGTCCTCTCATGAATAATTCAGAAGATGGATCTAATGGTTGTGGTGGTTGTTGTGGATGTTGTTGTTGGTCTTCGTTGTTCATAATATATTTTTTATTTGGGTGTATATTATTATTAAGTAAAATTTAGTCCTACTACTTTTCCATGCCATGTAGTTCCTTCATCATAAGTAGTAAATGATAAAATATCTACAGCATCGTTTGTTGTAGATAGTGTGGGTGCGGTGGATGCAATCCATTTAATTGTACTTGTTGGTTTAAAATCATTCCAAACAATCTGTTTAGCCGGAGAAGTTTGTGTAATTTTTAAAGTAAAAGATGATATCTGATTAGAACTTGCGTTTACGTTGGCGATTATAATTTTTCCAATTGCAACCGAATCTGCATAATTAGCTAAATCGATTTCAAAAAAAGAACCAGTAGATAAATCTATATTTAAGACATTACCATTAAAGTGTAAGACTGTTCCTGTGACTGAGCCTGATGCGCTGTTTCTTATAATAGCAATTTTCTTGGACACAGGATCATAAATAATTCCTCCAGGATCCGACTGTGGATTGAGGACATTGGAGGCATTGACTTCAGGTCCGAGAACCATATTTGTGCCTGAAACCGTTGCACTTCGGACCCATCCGCTCCAGGTAATTAAACTTTGGTTAGAATTAGAATCATAAATACCCTGCGTTGTGTAGGTGCTAGCTGAAGTGAAACGTGCCTGAGGCCCAAAAGTAATAGTGGCTGAGGTGCCTGTACCTGAAATTGTACCGCAAGCTATCATTCCGCCTGGGTATGTTGCATGTTCGGACATTACAATCGTCTTCCCTGCAGAAGAATCATGCCATATATCAGGTAATTCCGTAACGGTTGCATGCCTTATTACGTGAGGTCCAAGTATAATTGAGTGGTCTCCCTGTATAGTTCCTACTCTACAGGATGAACAGGTATTGGGGCTGGCTGCGTGGCCCCTGGATGACCAAGCAATTACAAATTTTTGAGCAGTAGTATCATAACCTATCGCCGGGAAACTTATTGCGGGTGAGGAGGCGTGAATGTGATGAGGTTGGGGTGGCTCAAACACTCTGGGAGTGTGCCAAGTTACAGTTGTACCAGATACAGTTCCTGCAGAAACCCAGCCTAATGGTCGATCAGTAAATGTTAAACTATGAGTTCCACTATCTGTTGCAACTTGAGATAATTCAAAAGTTGTTGAGTTGGTAACTGATGCTACATATGTTTGAGTCGTAATTCCTGTTCCAGCTACCATTCTTCCTTCCGAAAGTGCGGCTGTCGAGGCACAAGTTACTGTAGTAGTACCATTTTTAACACAAGTTAGGCCGGTGTTATTTGGCATCATCGGAGTGCCTAGCCTAGCATGTCCCTCCCACTCAAGTATAACTCTATTGCCATCCGTATCACTACACAAGGACTTACTATCGATTCCCCAACCATCGCCAAATGTATAGTTGTCGGGTGTAATAAGTGTTTCAGATCCAAAAGAAATAGTGGCAGAGGCGCCTGTTCCTGAAACTGTACCTACTTTGGATGTTCCTTTATGAGCGGAACTCGGCATACCGGAATCGTGTACTCCTTCACCGTAAACAAGTACAACCTTAGAGGTTCCATTAACAGTAGCAACGCAAGTGCCTTGTTCAGCCGAACCTGAGCCAGAAGTACTCGCAGAAAATTGCACAGGAGTTCCCCAAACAATACTATCTCCTGAAGGCGTACCTACCACACATTTACCTTTACCACCATCAATATCATCTCTATAAACATGTACAATTTTACCTTCAGCAATATTAAAAGTACTACTACAAGTTGATACAGCATTAGCCGAGTATTGTACGCTGGTGCCAATTTGTGGTACAGATACAATTCCAGTTTCATAAGTTTTAGAAGCTGTTCCCTTATCTTGAATTAGATCACCGTCAATGTTTAGACTTTTAAGAGTTGCCATTAATTTGTTTCCTTATTATTATCTCAAGTAGTAAATTGTAAAATATCTACCCTATTATTTATTACTTATTAATTTTTCTTCTGTCTCTTGAAACCCATGATTTTCTAGAAAATAATCCAGGTCTTTATGATCATGAGTTAATAGTATAGAATTTTCTCTGATAATCTTTTTAATACCAATTCGATCCATAGTGTCTTTATGAGAACCCTTAAACATTTCTACCATATTATCTAAGAAGTTATGAAAATGTTTAACTGACGGAGCCTTGCCTTCATCTAAAAGTTGTGTTACTTCTTCATGATATTGTCTTGCAACTCTTTCTCCTGACATCGGATGAATACCGTTTGATTCCATATATTCAGAAGTAGCACGATCTATACTTCCATTTTCCATCAATCGCCTGAGTGCCAACCTAAAAGCCATTCTTATATGGTTCTCTTCTTCTAATTTATTGAAGTCAGCCTCATCCCAATTTTCATCAATGCCATGATGTTCACGAATTTCTTCATACGCCTCTTGATACATTTGAATTTCTCGTAAAAGATGACTTATCCCATCTTCAGTTTGTACAAGATTAACTCTACCCTCTTCTGCAAGAAGCATCGAAAATTCATCTCCCTTTTCTTCCCACTTCTTAATCTTATATACAGACTTTTTCATACTAAAATAAGTACTTTGTAATGCACCTATCTTCTTATCAATTTGTGCCGAACATTGTTTCATGAAATGATAGGGTCCATCACCTAACATTGTCAATGACATTAATTGGGAAGTATACTGGGAATTAGTTCTCCCAAACATTTTTTTACTATGTTTAAATTCGGGAAGACTTTTGGTGAGATTTAAAATTTTTGATTGTAAATTTTCGACCAATGGTAAATCGGGTCGTACAGTTATTTCACTTTTTTTATTCATAATAATTCCATTATTTATATTTAATCACCAGAAGTTGCTCCGGAGCCAGACCTAGCTATAGTCAAATCACCAAAGTCGAGAGCATCGCCTGTTGTTGCAATGGTGATATAAGCTATAACGTTAGTTACATAACCACCGCCCCATACTCCTCTTGGTCCATTAGAGGTTGCGGCTACTTGGTTAACCGTGGTATGGGTTAAATTACCGAATAATATAGAATTACTTCTAGTTGAGATGGTGACATATTCTAACTCTTGGCTCCAATTGCTTCCCCCCATGTAGCCCCCGCCACCGAATACACCTCTTGATCCATCAGACGCTCCAGACAAAAGCCTTCTCGTTTCCAACATATCACCGAAGTCAGCTGCATTGGCTGGTGTTACAATAGTGATGTAGTCTATGCTAAGAGGGTAGCTACCATTCCTTTGACCAGCGGCAAATAAACCTCTTGATCCATCAGTAGCCGAGCCCGCGCCTTGCACACCAGTTGAAATTAAATCACCAAAGTCAGTAGCATTGCCTGTTGTTGCAATAGTGATGTAGTCTATAGTGTTTACTATCTGAGTAGGATTATCTCCTGTAGTACCACCAGCGAATACACCTCTTGCTCCATCAGAGGTGGCTGATATTAGACTTCTACCCTGAGTCAAATCACCGAAATCAGTAGCATTGCCTGTTGTTGCAATAGTGATGTAGTCTATAGTAGTTACTGATCCAAATTGGCCGGGGAATACACCTCTTGATCCATTAGAAGTTCCAGCAACGTTCCTATTATGCCCTGCAGTCAAATCACCAAAAGTTGTAGCATTGCCTGGTGTTGCAATAGTGATGTAGTCTATCCTCGTTTCATTTCCAGAATCATGACTACCACCAGCCCATACTCCTCTTGCTCCAAATAAAATGTCAGTATTTGTAGCAAATTCTATTTCCGGAAAATTTTGTCCTACTACTTTTCCATACCATGTAGTTCCTGCATCCCAAGTAGTAAATGAATAAATGTCTACAGCATTATCTGTTGTAGTTATAGTTGGTGTGGTTCCACCGGGCCACTTTATATTCTCTATTGAATCCAATCTGCAAACTCTGGCGCTTGAACCTTGTGTGATTTGTAGTTTAAAGGTTGATACTTGAGATGCGTGTGGATTACTAATTATCAATTCAGCAACTTCTTCAGTTGCAGTTTCTAAATCTACTTCAAAAAAAGAACCAGTAGCTAAATCTACAGTTAAGCCAGTACCATTAAAATCAATGATTATACCACAAGGATTAGGTGATGGACGGGTCAGAAGCATTTTATAATCAGCAGAATTATAAGATATCTTCATATTTAGCATAGTATGATAACCATAACCACTTGTATCGATTATCGATTCACCTGAATAACTAATAGATGTAAATGATAAAGAAGAAGTGCCCCCTGATGATGCGGCAGTAGATAAAACGAAAGTTGTTGAATCGGTAATTGATGCAATGGTGGTAACTTGAGTGTATAGTCCACCAACTCCCATTCCTGTTCCACTTATTGACATTCCAACTGCTAGTGAAGATGTATCGGCTGTGGTTACTGTAGTAGAAGCATTAGTCCTAGTACAAGAAAGTGTAGCTGATGTAACCGTAGCCGATTTACATATTAAGTATCTATAATAAACATGGGTTGATGGATAGTAATATGTATAATGAATCAGATGTTTCTGCTGATTAGCATTGTAAACCACAGCTTGACCTTTGGCACGACCTAATTCGCTGTACAGCGCAGGATACCCAAGATGACAAGTAGCCGAGGCGCCGGAACCTGAAACTGTACCCACTCTTGCAACGCCGGCAACTGCATCCCAACCATGTACTGCAGCCCCATAATCTGCATATGTTAATATAATCTTCTGTGCAACAGGATCATATCCGATAGCTGAATGATCTGCATCTTGTTCCATATGCTTTATTCTTGTTCCAAAGGTTATAGTACCTGAGGCCCCTGAACCTGAGACTGTTCCTACTCTTATGAAACTTGCCCTGTCAGGGTATGGAGTGGAGTTTATGTGCTGTCCTTCCCAAGCGATTATAATATTCTGTGAACTTGGATCAAAACCTATCGAGGCATAATTATACTCCCCATTAGTTCCACCGACCCCAGCGACAACTGGCTCGACCACCACAGGAGTACCCCAAGTTATTGAATTTGTTCCCCCTCCAACTATAGTTCCTACTGCAGTTGAGCCGATGGGTATTGCTGGGTCTCTGGTATTCCAAGTGATTACCATTTTATCATGAACAGTATCGTAAATCATTGCCTGAGAAAAAGAACCGGGCCAACCACCCGTTAACGCTCCGGCAGTATCAAAGATTCCTTCGGATCCAAAAGTAATAGTACCTGAGGCTCCTGTGCCTGAGACTGTACCTACCTTGGATGTTCCTTTACCAGATGCAACTCCTTGGTCTCCTTCACTCCAAGCAATTAAAATCCTCTCTGTATCAGGATCATACTCCACAGCGAAACCTATGGTGGCGGTATTAGTTCCGGCCGTAGCCGTAGTTTCACCAGTCGAAAATTGTACAGGACTTCCCCAAACAACACTATCTCCTGAAGGCGTGCCTACTATAGCCTTACCTTTACCACCATCAGTATCATCTCTATAAGCAACTACATATTTATTTGTACTAATATCATAGGCGGAAGATGCATAAGTTACAGTATTAGTCGCTTCAAATACTACAGGAGAATTTTTTTGTGGTAACGCAACTATTGCTGCAGCAATTGAATCAGTTCCTTCGTTATAAGTTATAGTTCCATCAATAGTTGTAGTTTTAAGATTTGCCATCTACTTTATTTCCTTAGTATATACAGTTATATTCTCTTTTATATTTATTCTTTTTCCTATTTTCAATTTCGCAAATTTTACCACATCGACATAGCAAGTTCTTCTCTCATAAAAGGCATTACATTATAGATTCCACCCGCCGCCAGTTCACTCTCTTCTCTTTCTTCGCCACTCCTCGACAAGCACATGAACTCTATTCCCCAGTCCGCGAATTTCTCCTCATCTTTCGTGGTATAGTGAAGTACAATGGGATTGAAATGGTTCTCATGTTTTCGTTCCATGAATGTCTGGCTCACATCTTGATCTCCGAACAAAGATGTCCGTAGTCCCCATCTGCTGAGCAACACCCAGAATGCAAACTCGTCCATGATTCTGTAATTGGGAATGGAATAGAACACCTTGAAAGTATGAATACGTTCCAGTAAATCCGTATAGTATGAAAGAATCTCGGGAGTGAATAGTCTATGTGTAGAATGATTCAATAAGATTACGCCGAGACAATACTTCTGGACTTCTGAGACTCCTCCCTGTGCCATGATAGATGCATCTACTAAGTCGAGATAGAATCTGGGATCCTCTCCTGATACTCCAAGATTCGGATCATGTCTGAACCCTAGTTCTTCTCGCCCATAGATCGGGTCTCTACTGTAGATGTCGAACAACAACTGTACATCTCCGTTAATCCATGTGTCTGCGTCCAAATAGAGAATGTTCAAGTCTTCGTTATCCCATAGTGCCAGATTATACCAGCGATGAATACACCAGGCATTCGGTTCTTTCCCAGTAAAGCTTTCGTGAAAGGGATACATGATTACTCCATAGTCATCACAGAGAGAACGCCATTTGTCCTGTTCTTTCTCCTGTTCCACAAAAAATACAGACCTTGTGGAAACGGACTCATCCATTTTAAATCGTGTGTACGACAAATCTGGGTGATAACAAAATCTAACCTCTATGTCCTGATTATGTTTACGTAGAGAACTCCAGGAGAGCTTCAGTCTTTTGTACTCATGTTCTCCTATCTTAGGCTTTCCCTCTGCCTCCATAAAAGAATAAAATACTACGTTTTTTGCTGTGTTTTTATTATGACTTATTAGTGGAGTTATAGGCTGGCGAGCCCTATACGGAGACAGTTCTTTCCGTATCGTTCTTTTGTACTCTGCTATATTGGGGTCTAGACTATTCTTGTTCTTCAGACTTAGTAGATAGTCGTGTAGTAATTCTTTTTCTATCATGTTTTATTTTTTCTTTTTTCAATTCACTATTAATGTCTTGCCATTTGTCGTTTGTCATTTCAGTAGTACTTGAGGTAGATAGAGATATCTCTTGTTGTTCTCTTAGTTCTCGTGCTGCGGTCTTCCGTCTGTTCTTTCGACCTACTGATTCTTTCTCTTGCAGATATCTCCATTGTGGAGACTGACTCTCATCCCATGTTCTATGTGTTCCCATATATTCTCTATTTCTCTGACGAATTGTTTTGTAGTGATGTGGGTCAAGTAGCCGGATATACCGCTAAACGTGTACACTTGCGGTCAAGGGTTAGCAGCCCATCTTGAGACGGCTAGCAGTCTCTTACTTGACCCATTTATAATAATATATAGTCTTCTATTCTGTACGGTGGAACGTTGTGGAAAGTTTTTCCCACAGGATAAAACGGGGGGTGGAACGTTAGGAAAAGAAATGAGCTGAGGATAAAACGGGGGCGGGCTACGTACACCCCGGAGTCCTCAAGCTACCTGTTCAAGCCCATATAAAACGCACTTATATACAGACTGCTATTCTACCCTTGGTATACCTTGTACCACTTGCCGGCAATCTTCTCTTCACGGATGAACTTGTGTGGAGTAGGGCTCGGGCAGAAGCCGGCATCAAAGTTTCGTTCTTGTTCGTACACGGGTTTCGGGCCCACGTTGGCAGGCTTTATCAAATCATTTATCTTTTGCATAGTATAATATTATTATGTTAGGTTAGTGTTTAGATGAGGAAAAACCCCTATCTGCCTAGATGCTCATGAAACATACTACAGCTTCGGGGCTCACTCTCCTAATATCGTCCAGGAGAAATTACGTTCTTGGCAATTGGTCTGCCTTCCTACTTTACATCTTCTATCTCTTGATTGTTTGAGGAGGGGTTTTAGGAGAACCCCAACGAACCATACCATGCGCCTCACATGGACTTTATTAACTATGCCGCCACTAAACTACACCGTTGCAGGCACCCTTACGTTTCTTCATACACAGAACAAAGAAACCATTTGCATAGTACTATCTTTCGATCAAAGGGATATTGGTTTCTCAGTCTTAATTATACTTACTAATCTCTGGAAACTTATGCGGCTACCCGAAGGCCCCTTCTACACCACTAGTCAATTCTCGAACGCTGTGTCCAATCAGCCGTCACCTTTCGGTGGGACACCATGAGCGGGGAGTCGAATTAGTCTCCCTATTCTGGGTAAGGTCATCAATTGTTACAATGGGCTGTCTCTCATGAGTGTGATCTTTTCTTATTCTCTACTTATATTATAACACAGGTGGAGAGGAATGTCAAGTGTTTATGAATAAAAATCTTCTAGTTCTTGTGCTTCTGCTTTTCGTACAGCTTTATTGAAGTCTTTCTTTCTTGTCTTTGCAGCCTCCTCTCTCTTTAACTTCTTCTTAGCAGAGGGTTTGAGGTAGTGTCGGCGTTTCTTGAGCTCAATGAACAGTTCTTCTTGTATCACCCTGTTCTTTAGTTTCTGCATAGCTCTCTTGGCGTCTTGTTTTGGTCCTATTTTAATCGTTATCATGTTATTTCTGTATTGTATATTACTGGTTTCTGGCGGCTACACCTTATTATATCATACTATCCTGATTTGTCAAGTACTTATTTCATGGTTCCCACCTGAGCCTGATAAAAGGAGGCGATGAGAGGTGGTGCCCATAGAGTTGGATGTACAAGATTTAACAATGTACCTGTTCTACGGTCTGCTCTAGTGCTCACTATATGTGTGCTCATCGGCACGTTTCCCCACTTCGGGCGCCCCCTTTATGGTTTATATAGTGGTTTGAGATAGTTACTGGGTAAGGATCGTTCAGGGGCGTTTGACTGTAAAGTAAGATGACTAGCAGTTATCGATTTAAATTACATTCTTTTGATATTGATAGGCACAGCCAATCACTGCTTCTATCACTCTTTTATGAGTTATTAACCTCTTAAGATTGGCTTAATAGTTCATATCTAAGTGATTCAACTGTACGATATCACCTATCACTACCCATCTCTCACCTATACACCGCTTTATCACACTCCTTCCACCATTCTATCTGTCTTTTCTGGTATTCTTCTCCCCTACCCTCACCCATACCTTTTTCATGTATCTCTTCCATAGCTTTATTCACTAGTCGTTCTTTTTCTTTTATCTTTATTATTCCTTTGTATGTCATCTAGATAATCTACTCCTTCTTTTAAATGATCATAAGGTCCTTCAAGCTTGCCTTCATATTTTTTTAGTAATTCTTTTCTTTCTTCTTTTGTTTTTTTATAGAATGAATCTTGGTGGAACGCCATTTCAACTTGTAAAGGTGTAACCTCAAACAGATTACATTCCCATCCTTTGCCACGGGTATCACCGCCCTCGTTGTCTAGATCGGTTGGTTCATTGGGTGAATCATCAGGAAAGATATAGGCAATAGAGGTAAGAG
>Ga0114996_10007040_pt1 | contig 12862 bp, 15 predicted proteins | sample ArcticOcean_MG_C_4_FD_87039 | JGI IMG/M metagenome (GOLD analysis project Ga0114996, IMG submission 87039) | Marine microbial communities from western Arctic Ocean - ArcticOcean_MG_CB4_134 | ecosystem: Environmental > Aquatic > Marine > Oceanic | place: Arctic Ocean: Canada Basin | collected... | reverse complement strand
ATTGATTAACCTCGAAGCCTTCCCGCCAACTTGGGACGAAAGCCGTAATTATTAACAAAACAAATAGCCCCTCGGGAGTTTCTCGGGGGTGCCCGTTTCATATTAATAATATTATTATGAACCTTTCCAAAAAAGAATTAACGCTATTACTAGCCGTCTTAATCGATGAAAAATACAGGCTCGAGAAAGCCTCAAAGAAGAAAGATATTAGCGATATCTACTACTATGACTTGCGCCAAAATTTAGCGACGTTACAAGGCATTCACTTAAAGACCTATCGGGCATTACTCGAGAACGAAAAAGAGGAGGAGGCCAGAAAATGAGTGTTAATATTAACGACCTCAAGCCGACCCAGTGTGATTACATGGACGCACGGTGGAGTGTAGATGATGCCGAGCAACGGGGAGATCTCTATGCCGTGGCTGAAAATATGGGTTACAAGCTTATTAACATCTACACTGACCAAGGACACCTAGCGATTGACGATTGCACCGAGGGTTCGCTATTCCTCGAGCCGATAACACAGAAAAGAACTTATGATAACAAAAACAAAAACGCGGGAGATTCCTCCCCTTTCCAACAAGAACGATGTCGTTAACCGCCTCCTCGAATCCATTTCTCGGCATTCGGGGCATACACCGGATGAGATTAGAAACAGCAGGGAGCACAAAGTATCGCATTGGCGTAAGATCGCTATGTACATCCTCGTTAAGGAATACAAGTGGACCTATGAATCAGCGGGCGGTGTTTTCGGCAAGAAAGCTCCACACGCTCACATATCGGTAGCGGATATTAAAAAGAAGTTAAATACGGAAGGCCAAGCGCACTTAGCGTTGCCCTATATTAACCACGTAACATTTGACATGGAACTATAATGATACCCCTCGTAATTTTTGGGGTATGGCTTTTAACTGTCGTGTTTATCTTACGATTTTTTAGTGTAAACGATGTTGACTAGCCCTACCTACTGGGCTTAAATTTATAAAAGGGAGAGAAGTATCTCTTTTCGGCCGTGATTCAGGAGTTTTAGTAGGTATAGTTCTCCTGTTAGCCGAGATGCTTCTCTCTCTCTTTTTTATTTTTCGTTTGAATTTATTTAATTCCTAATTATTATAAGCGTTACCTAACTAAAAAAGAAAAACACCTACATTATGGCAATTCGTAAATCAGGAACACGCTTCCTTGCAGACTTCATGCTCGCAGGAACTCGTTACCGCAAACAATTCGCAACCACGGAAGAAGCAGAGGCTTGGGCAAGCAATCTTAAACTTGCATTATCCCGAGGTCATCTTGTTGATAAGGACTCAAAATCCTTTAATCCCCTTTCGTTACAAGAATTATTTGACCGCGTTCTTAGTACACCGGCCGACGAGGGATGGAAAGATACGCCTAACGAGAGAACGGCTCGCAATCACTGTTATCAGATCGAAAACTTTTTCGGTGCTAAGACCCTTATTAAAAGCATCAACAAAGTAAAGCTAGATAAGTTTGTTTTACATTGCAAAGATAAAGGAAATGCGCCCGCTACTATTAAACTTAAACTAGCGACAATGAGTAGGGCATTTTCTTTTGCATTCGAGAGGGAGCTTATTGATAAGAAACCTTTTTTTCCTCGTATCCCAGTTAACAACGAGAGAATGGTATACTTTTCCGAGGAGGAAGAGGTCGAGATATTAACCTACCTCGAAGAAAATGGGATGGATGACTTCTTTGATTTTTTCGTGTGGCAGATTGATACAGGAATGAGGCCAATAGAGTCCCGATACCTGCATAAGAGGGACATAAAGAAAGATCCCGTGCTTGGGCCGTGCGCTCACCTACAGAAGACAAAGAACGGGGAGCCTCGGACGATACCGTTGACTCGTCGGGCAATGTGTGCGGTGAGAAAGCATAAAGAATCTAACGACTACCCGTGGGCTTATTGGAATAAAGACCGAATCAGAAGAGCTTGGGATAAGGTGCGGGATGCGCTCGGCAGGTCGGGGGACAAGGATTTTATATTTTATGTTTGTCGGCACACCTGCGGTAGCAGATTGATACAAAGGACGAATAACTTGTTACTGACAAAAGAGTGGTTAGGTCATAAAGACATCAAGCAGACTCTACGTTACGCTCGGTTATCCCCGCAGAGTTCCATACAAGGTCTTAACGCACTAGAATGCCCGTCTACAGGAGGTGACAAAAAGGTGACAAATATTTTATAATTATGCTAGACCAAGATTCATTAAATGAAGAGATGACTTCCCTCGGGATTAGTAGGTTTAACGCGCTGGTTGAATCTGCTCGGGAGCAGGAGCAGACGGGGAGGACTAAAGCGGGCCAGCGTCTCATAAGAAATCTTCTTCCCCCTTTTGCAAAAGAAATTGAGGGTATTACATATAAAAATAGAACAAAGAATAACGGGTGGATTGACGCGCTAAAAACTTACAGCCCTAACAAGACGGCATTTCTCGTCCTTAAAACTGCCCTCGATACTTTCCCGCAGAAGCGTTCTACTTACACCTCGATGTCCTACGCGGTCGGCAAGGTGATTGAGTTCGAGTTGCGCATTAATCACCTTTTAAAGACAAATGAAAAGAAAGGGTCGGGGATACTTCTCGGTGCTAAGAGGCGTTCTAAAGCGGCCCAAGTAAGGCACATCAAATTATCTATGCGACACGAGGAGGAGAAGGAAGGCATTCCTGATTTCATTCCTTGGTCGAGGAGGGATCGCATAGTGTGTGGGATGACTTTAATAGAGTTATTACGTGCAACGACGGGGTTAATCGAGTATAATTACATCCGCGAAAAAGGGAGGAAAGGACACACCCGCTTTGTTGTTCCCTCGCCCGTCACTTTAGAATGGATGGAGAACTTTAACAATCACCGAGCGTTGATGGAACCTTATTGGTTGCCCTCGTTAAATCTCCCGCAGGATTGGACATCTGTATGGGAAGGTGGGTATGGAACAGAAGGAACGAGTTTACCCGAGGTAACTTTAATAAAGACCCCCGATAAAGCTTTTCTTCGTTCACTAAATCCGAAGGATCTTGAGGAGCCGATGAGGGCTGTTAACTTAATTCAAAGAACGCCTTGGCAGATTAACGGTAAGATTTTGGACTTAGCTATTTGGGCTTGGGATAACAATGTCCCGATTGGCTCTACGATGGTTCCGCAGGAGGACGAAGTAATACCTCCCTACCCTAAAGATGCTGGGGAAAATAAGGAGATTAGGGATTCATGGGCCAAGCAAGCGAGTGGGGTACACCGTCGTAATGCTTCCTCCCGATCTAAGCGGGTGCTTTGCGCGAAGATCATAGGGTTGGCCGAGCGATTTAGGGGGCATCGTTTCTTTGCTCCTCAGAACTTTGATTTTCGCGGGAGGAGTTACCCGATAAATAGTTTTCTTCATACCCAAGGACCGGATTTATGTCGGGGGCTATTGGAGTTTTATCGGGAGGAAAAAGTAAGGGGCAAGGAGGAAGCGAGGTGGCTTGCAATTCACGGGGCGAACACTTGGGGATTCGATAAGGTTTCCTTAGATGAGCGGGAAAAGTGGACCTATGATAACACCGATCTGATTTGCAAGTTGGCTTCTGATCCTACCTCGTTTACTGATTGGGTTGATGCCGACAGCCCTTGGCAATTCATAGCATTTTGTTATGAGTGGAAGAAGTTTGCCGAGAGTGGCTTTGAGCGGCTTAAAACACGGCTCCCGATAAACGTGGATGCGACTAATAACGGCTTACAAATCCTTTCGATCCTCACTCGTGATGAATATGGTTGTAAGGCAACTAATGTTTTACCGACGGGGGGTGTTGCGGACATCTATAATGTAGCAAAGGTCCGGTCCGAAGCTTTTATGAGACAGGACGCTCGGGAAAACCATCCATTTGCTCAAGCTTGGTTGGATTATGGTATTGATAGAGCGACTTTAAAGAGACCCTGTATGACTTGGAGTTATGGTCTAACAATGTACTCGTGCCGACAGTATATCTTGGATTGGTTCGAGGATAAAATACATAGCGATCATTGCCCGAGTCCTTTTTGTGACAAAGAATACTACAAGGCGGTTCATTATTTATCTAACATCGTTTGGAGAGCCATTGAAGAGGTGCTCGATTTACCTAAGAAGTGCATGGTGTGGCTTCAAGAAGTCGCAAAGATTCTTAGTAACCATCAACGCCCCTTGAAGTGGGTAACACCCTCGGGATTTATTGTTAAGCAGGATTACCGCAAGATAAAAACTTCTCGGGTGACTACTAATATAAATGGCGAGGCCTTATGGGTACGGTTCGGGGAAAACACCGAGGAGATCAGTCCCATTAAACAGGTTCAAGGTGTCTCACCTAACCTTGTGCATTCCTTGGATGGTTCTCTTCTTCACAAGACTGTTAACGCGGCTAATGATCGGGGCATCTATGACTTCTCGATGATACATGACTCGTATGGTACGCACTGTAAAAACATCCCGATCCTTAACGAAGTGATACGAGATGAAGCCGCTAAAATGTTTGAGGAAGATTACTTACGCAACTGGTTGGGTCAGGTAAGAGACCAGAATCCTGACTTAGAATTTCCCGAGCCGCCCGAGTATGGCTCTGCGGACATCTCATTGATACGAGATAGTCCATACTTCTTTTCCTAATACCAAAAAGGGAAAACTTAAAGACATAAATAATAAATAAAAGAGATATATAAGACATGAAAAAACTAGTAACGCCATTAGGCAAAGCAGTATTCCCAAAAATTAACGCACCTGATTTCAGGTTCGATGAGTTGGGGATATATAGTTGTAAGTTGCACGTTTCAAAGGAGGACTTTGAAGAGTTTTCTAAACAAGTGAAAGAGTTAACGGAGACGGCTTATAAAGCTGAACTCGCAAAACAGGGAAAGCAGAGGCTTAAAAAGATGCAGACGCTTCCTATTCGTATTACTGAAGAAGGTGACTACGAAATATACAGCAAGCAACCTGCGAAGAAGAATACCTCTAAGGGGGTACTCGAGTTCAACGTCGGTATGTATGATAGTGAGGGAAACAAACTCCCGAGCGATACCAACATAGGGAGCGGGAGTAAGCTTCGGCTTAGTGTTGAGTTCGCCCCGTGGTATGTGCCTTCTATTGGCTTTGGTTACACCTTACGCCTCCGTGCCGCACAAGTAATTGAGCTTGTGGAATACTCGGGAGCAGGAGGAGGAAACGCGGAGTCTATGGGCTTCGGTAAAGTAGACGGGGGCTTTGTAGGTGAATCACTCGAGTTCAGTAAAAATGAAACAAGCGAAGAGAAGAACAGTTCCTCGAGTGTCCCGTTTTAGGTCCAAGTTTGAAAGAGATACTGCCCTCTCCCTTAAACGGGAGGGGGTGGCTTTCGAGTATGAGACGATGCGGATTAAGTATCAGAAGTTTTGTACGTACACCCCCGACTTTATATTTCCTAACGGTGTCATAATTGAAGCTAAAGGATTTTTTAAACCGAGTGACAGGACTAAGCATATTTTAATCTCCCAACAAACCTCGTATCAGATCAGATTCTTGTTTATGAATGCGCACCAGAGACTTAACAAAAACAGCAACACTACATATGCCGATTGGTGTGATAAACACGGCTTTATGTGGTGTCATAAAAAGATACCGAACGAATGGGCAGCCTTGTAATTTTAGGAGGACAACCTTGTGACCATTGCGGTTCCTCGGATGCCAAGTCTTACTACGACGATAACCACTCGCGTTGTTACTCGTGTGCTATCACCATTCAGCACGATCCTATAGATGGCGATCCAATGGACACCCCTGCTCCCGTAGCTCCGAAGAGTTTCTCGGATTACTTTAAGGGGGCTCCCGAGTATATAAGTGATAGGGGGATTCACTCGGATACTTGTCGAAAGTTCTCGTATCATATTGGGCAGGATGATTTCGGGAACGAGGTACACATAGCAAACTTCAAGGATGACGAGGGGAGTGTTATTGGGCAGAAGATTCGCGGGGAAGATAAGAGTTTTTCTATTAAAGGAAAAGTTACCGATAGATTTTTCGGGCAACACTTGTTTGTTAACGGGGGAAGGATGCTCGTCTGCACCGAGGGTGAGCTAGACTGCCTAACAGTTTCACAATTAGGAGGCAACAAATACCCAACGGTAAGCCTACCAAATGGTGTCGCATCAGCCAAGGGTGTATTCAAAAAGAATTTAAAGTGGCTCGAGAATTTCGAGAAGGTTGTTCTGATGTTTGACGAGGACGAGCACGGTCGCAAAGCGGTTGAGGAAGTGGTCTCTATCCTGCCCCCGGGAAAAGCTTACATCGCTCGGTTATCTGAAAAGGATGCCAACGAGATGCTTATGAAGGGTAAGGGGGAAGAAGTAATTCGGGCGATGTGGGATGCAAAGAAGTGGTCTCCCTCGGCTATTATAAACGGCATTGATTTATTTGATAGGATCTCCCAAGCCAAGCCGAATGAAGATAGTATTCCTTATCCTTTTGAGGGTCTCAATATAATGACCCGAGGAATCCGAACGGGAGAGATCAGTTTATTTTGCGCAGGAAGTGGTGTCGGTAAGTCCCAAGTTTGTCGGCAGATTGCTCATCATATTTTAACTACCACGGATTGCAAGGTAGGATACATAGCCCTCGAAGAAAGTGTTGAAAGGTCTGGTCAAGGTATTCTCGGGATTGAATTAAGAAAACAACTTCACCTTGAGCCTTTCGAGGTAGACGAGAAATATACTGAGGGCTACAAGAAGACTCTTGGATCTGGTAGGTTTTTTCTATATGACCACTGGGGCTCGATGAATACCGACGAGCTTCTTTCTCATGTCAGGTACATGGCGCAAGCACAAGGGGTCACTCATATAGTCCTCGATCACATCTCGATTGTTGTATCGGGAATGTTAGAATCCGAGATGTCCGAGAGGAAAGCCATAGATGTTTTGATGACAAGGTTAAGGGCTTTGGTAGAAGAATCTAAGTTGTCGCTTATACTTGTAAGTCATCTTAAAAGGCCCGAGGGAAACCGGGGATATGAGGATGGGTTAGCTCCAAATCTTTCCTCGTTGCGCGGCTCGGCATCCCTTAGTCAACTTGCGGATATGGTTATCTCGCTCAGTAGAAATTTGCAGTCCGCTGAAGATAAACACACGACCACGGTCACTGTCCTAAAGAATAGATTCTCGGGTGAAACAGGTATAGCTACGTACCTCGAGTATGACACGGATCAGGGCGTACTTAACGAGACAGCCTTTAAGGGAGACTTTAGTACCAGCTAATAAAATTATGAAATACAAACTACTCATAGCAGACATAGAAACTAACGGGATAGAGAAACACAACGGGATAATAATGTGGGCAATACAGAAGGGCTTAAAGACTCTTCATTGTATGTCTATCTTAGATGTAGAAACAAAAACTCTTTATGAATTTAACACCATGAAGGGAAATATAACCGAGGGTCTCGAGATGCTTCGTCAAGCCGAGTATGTCGTATTTCATAACGGGGTTGGATTTGATGTACCCGCTCTTCATAAACTCTACGGCCTCGAAATTAATAAGGTCATAGATACAATGCTTATGGCTAAAATGTTTTTCCCTGATATTTCCGAGAGTGATTACAAGCGCGATGATTTCCCTAAGAAGTTAGTGGGTTCCCAATCCCTTAAAGCTTGGGGTATCCGCCTAGGTAATCTTAAAGGGGACCACGGGGAGAGTGAGACTTGGGAAAACTTTAGCCCCGAGATGCAACAATATTGTAACCAAGATGTTCGGGTAACCTTTTCTTTATATGAGCATTTATTAAAAGCTAACACTTCACCAAAGGCTCTCGAAATGGAGCATGATTTTGCTAAGATTCTCAGGGGGCAGGAGCTTAATGGTTTCCCTTTCAATGCGGAGAAAGCGGAAGAGCTTGCCCGAGATTTAATGGTAAGGAAGGTAGAACTCGATAAGGAATTACAGGAAGTCTTTCCCCCTACTATTGTAGAGATGAAAAGCCCCGCAGGTTGGAAGGTGGAGTTTGAAGGTTTTGAATACACCGCAAAGAACAAGGTGCAACTCAGGTGTGAACTAAAGAAAGCCGGGGTTAAGCAATCTATCGTAGAGTTTGCGGAGAAGACAGGAAACAAAACAAAGACTATCCCTTTTAATCCCGGGAGTAGAGACCAGATAGCGGAGCGGCTTATAGCTAGTGGATGGAAGCCTCAAGCCTACGAGGGTAAACGCCCCGAGATAAACGAGACTGTTCTTAGGAAGATAAACACCAAGGAATCCCTTAAACTGCTCGAGTATCTCCTAGTTCAGAAAAGGTTGGGCCAACTTGTCGATGGTAGATATGCGTGGCTTACTTGTGTAACTCCCGAGGGCCGCATACATGGCTCGGTCAATACAGTAGGAACAGTGACAGGGCGATGCACCCACTCACAACCTAATGTTTCTGCTGTTCCCTCGGTACGTGTGGAGTATGGCGAGGAAGCCCGAGGACTCTTTAAAGCTCCCGAAGGTAAAGTTCTCGTAGGTGCTGATGCAAGTGGCATCGAGTTGAGAATGCTCGGTCATGTGTTGTTTAAATATGATTCAGGGAAATATGTTAGGGAGATTCTTGAAGGCGACATCCATCAAGTCAATGCGGATGCTCTCGGGATCGCCCGATCAGAAGCGAAGACTTGGATCTATGCTTATCTTTATGGTTGTGGTAACCAGTTACTCGGGGAAATTGTCGGCAAAGGGATGAAGGAAGGGAAGCGATTACAACAAACATTCTTGAATAAGATGCCCTCGTTTAAAAAGTTAACTACCGATATTTCCCGAGCGGTTGATATGAATGGGAGCCTAACCGCGATTGATGGGAGGATCTTAAAGATACGCTCGAAACACAAAGCACTTAACTCGTTGCTTCAAAGCTCGGCAAGTATCGTAATGAAACAAGCGTTGATTGAATTTACTCGGGATCACGCCAAACACCCATATGAACTTCACGCAAATATACATGACGAGGTACAGTTCTCGTGCCTCAAGGAACACGCAGATGATTTAGGCAGAGCTTTTGTGACTGCCCTCGGCACAGCAGGGAAGACACTCGGTATTCAATGCCCTTTGGATGGTGAGTTTAAAGTAGGAAATAACTGGGCGGAGACGCACTAAGGGATGTTAAAAGCAATCTTCATATTCGTTCTAGCCTCCTCGGTCATATATGCGGATGAACACCATTGGGGGAACATTCCGCCATTGCCAAAACTAACTATTAATCATTACCCTGAGATGGGGCTCATTCAAATAGAGTTCATATCTGATTCAACGCTTGATGTACCTGTATGGTATATTTTAGAAGTCAAACAAGAAGGTGATCCTAATGCCGACTGGTTTCGCCCGTTCAATCCGTTACAAACGCGTAATTTTAACGAGTTGGTTAGCTTAGAGCTTAATTATAGAGATCCAGCGGGACAACTACAACCTTGGTTCAAAGCTGAAATGATTCGCATCCTTGTAATGTGGGGAGCTTAAAGAAAATAATTATGGCAAAGAAAAATAAAACCAACATAGAAGAAGTAGTGATCCATACGGATCTATTGGATCAGGGTGTTTCACATGAAGAATTAATTGATATAATTCATAGTGCCTTTAAATATGCGGAACTCGGTGAGCTTTTAGATATCATTTCGATTGATGCAATAGAAACCGACAACTTGAGTTCCTACGAAAAACCGAACGATAAAGATATTTAAAGTTATGAAAAAGAGAACAGCAGTAATAGATGGGGATATGATTGTCTACCGGGCGGCTTTCGCTTCTGAAGAGGAGATAAAGTGGGACGATGATATCTGGACCTTACAGAGTAACGAGCCTGAAATGAAAGTCATTATCGATGATATGATGGAGTTCATACAAGACGCTACCCAATGCGAGGAGTTGACCCTTGTTTTCTCGGACTCCAGAAATTTCCGTTACGATATATTCCCCGAGTATAAAGCTAACCGGAAAGGTAAGAGGAAACCTCTCGGCATAAAATATATAACCGAGTGGGCTTTCGACAAATACAACGGAATCCGATGGAACAATCTGGAAGCGGACGATGTGGTAGGAATGCTCTGCTCCAATACGAAACACAATGTCGCGGTAAGTGCCGATAAAGACTTTGCAACTTTGCCCGAGTGTGAGTGGTTTAACTTCCTTTCCCGAGAGACCAGTTTTATGACGCAGGAGGAAGCAGATTATAACCATCTCGCCCAAGCACTCTCGGGAGATTCTGTCGATGGCTTCTCGGGGGCTAAAGGAATTGGAGGTGTAACAGCTAACAAGTTACTCGATAAAAACGGGGCTACTTGGGAGACAGTCGTGAACGCTTATGAATCAAAAGGACAGACGGAAGAGGACGCTTTGATGAACGCTCGGCTTTCCTACATCCTCAGAAATAGAAATGAATATAACCAGAAAGAAGGAGAAGTTAGATTATGGAACCCACAGACGCAGAAATAATAAGAAGAAAACCCCTGCCCGATAGCGGGGAACGCTCCGAGTTTGAGACAGGAAGTGTCCGAGATGCTTGTGAAGGTAAAGGAATACCCTCGTTAATCCCCGTGTCTTCTTTGCGCTCGGTAGCTAAAAGGTTTGAAGATGGTGCTTATAAATATGGTCGGGATAATTGGAAGAAGGGACAGCCACTTAGTCGTTATGTTGATTCAATTAATAGACATCTTTGGGACTGGCTTGAAGGGTGCGAGGAGGAAGATCATCTCGGTGCAGTTATCTGGAATGCGATGTGTCTTCAGCAAACAGACGAGTGGATAAAGGAAGGCAAGTTACCTCGTATATTAAAGGATATCTAAAAAGCTTGACATATAGATAAATTACATAAAAGGACCAAGGATAAATATGGATAAACATTTCCCTCTAGTTTCAAGCGAGCTTGTAAAGGCTCTCGATGAAGTTTTCCCGCCAAAAGAATTTGGACCCAAGGACGAATTAAGGACTATGGATTATTACTTTGGTCAGAGAAATATTGTCAATTTCCTGCGAGCAAAACACGCAGAACAATCCGAAAATATATTAACAAGAGAACAATAAAACCATGTGTCTTTCACGCCCAAAAATACAAGCTCCCCCTCCTCCTCCAATAGTTCCCCCAATACAGGAACCAAGTGAAGTTGCGGAGGTGGTAGAAAACAAAGCAGATAAAACGAGGCGCATGAAGAAAAGAAGGGGCAACAGTTCTCTAACTATAAGAAGACCCTCGGTTTCCTCTCCTTCCAGTGGAGCAGGAGCTAATATAAACTATTAATTTTTAACTATAGGAATCACTAAAATCAAATGCACGTAACAAATATAAACTTATCCCAAGCTTCATCTTCGGAAAGCTATTGGGATGGCTCTGGAAATGGGACTCTGACTTCAACTACTACTCCTAAAATAAAAAACATCAACGGGGGAACCTATTGCTTCCTCGCTTCAGGAGCTATTCCTGCAACTGGATGTACACTTACTTTACAACACAAAGTTGGAGCTAACTATATAGATATAGGAGATGACGCGGTACTCACTGGCCCCGGGGGTTGTGTGTTTACTACTTCGCAGTCCGATATCCGCTTAGTAGTTGCAGGAAATAACAACGCAACCAACAGCATCGATGTCGTAATCGCACCTGTATAACAAAGATATATAATCACATAGAACATGGCTAGAAAATCTATCGTCACCAAAGATAACACCATTACTTCGTCAAGCACGGAGCCTCTTTCGAGAGAAGTAGCTAGACCTATATTTGGTGAATCAGTACTAGCCATTGACTATAACTTTGCGGATAAGCAGATCCTCGACAGTGACATAACTTTCAGCCGTGCTTCGGGGGCCACGCAGACTAACAGTTCGGGGCTTGTGGCGTATGCTCCTCATAACTTACTGCCTCGTTCAAACGAGTTCACGCATTCTGATTGGGACACCTACACTCACATGACAGCAGGAGCAGCCGTATCTCCTACGGGAGCGACAAATGCTTCGGAAATTAATGGCACTAGTGCTATTTATGATAGTTTGGGGGGTTCAATTCTTAACCTTTGTATTTCGATCTACGCAAAAAAGAACACCACCGACTTTTTAACATTGTCGGGAGGCAACCCTTCTGTTCTTAGCGCAACTTTTGATCTGACAGATGGGACAGTAGCTCAAGAAGTAGGCGCTTCAAATCCTCAAATTTCTGACGAGGGAAATGGTTGGTATAGGTGTTCAGTGGGTGTATCTACAGGAAACTACATTCAATTTTCTGCGAGAGCAACAGGTGCTTACAACGGGACACGAGTCGGAGGAGTCTATGTGTATGGATCACAAGTTGAACGCACATTTGATCTTACTGCGGGGCCACAAGCGTATTGGGAAACTGATGGTGCAGACACCCTTCAAGCACCTCGCTTCGACTGGGACAAAGACAGCAACGCCCTTGGTTTGAGGGTGGAGGAGGCACGGACGAATTTACTTGTGGAGTCACAGGACTTTACAACTTCATGGGTTAAAACAAATGTTAATACTCCGACGATTGCGTCAAATATAATTGATCCATCTGGAGGTTATGGTTCATACAAATTAACAGAAGACACTGCTGACTATTTTCACTTTTTGCAATTATCTCCTACCATTGGAGCTTCGGCTCATACTCTTTCGTGTTATATGAAAAAAGGGGGACGCACTACAGCCTCTTTACTGCTGACACAAGGAGGAAATGTTGGTGCTATATTCAACCTTGAAACTGGTCAAGTTGATTCAGTAACAGGTACAGGAAATACAGCACAAATCGTAGATGTGGGTAACGGATGGTATCGCTGTTCTATTACGAATAGCGGAAGTGCCGACATAGGAGATTTTGCTAGGATAGGCGTTCAGAACGGAGTTATGACTTCTTACCAAGGTGAT
>Ga0114996_10007037_pt1 | contig 12863 bp, 9 predicted proteins | sample ArcticOcean_MG_C_4_FD_87039 | JGI IMG/M metagenome (GOLD analysis project Ga0114996, IMG submission 87039) | Marine microbial communities from western Arctic Ocean - ArcticOcean_MG_CB4_134 | ecosystem: Environmental > Aquatic > Marine > Oceanic | place: Arctic Ocean: Canada Basin | collected... | reverse complement strand
TTTGAATTTCGATGCCTTGGTTGAGGCGGTGGAAGAGATTCTGATGAACGTGGGATCAAAATATAAAATCGCTTTCCAGTAAGGAACTCAATACATCACGAAATTCATGAACCACTACTTATGTGCTGCGTAGGGCACCTTGGCTGCTTTTAGTGCAACCTCATACGCTGGCCATCCGGCATTGATTCGTTGGTCCAGGGCAGCTTTAATCTTGGCTACATCCTCGGCAGCAGGTTGGCTGCCATAGAAGGGCACTGCCGCTGAGATCACGTCTGGGATCCGCACGGCCAAGGTATTGGACATCCCTCCGCCAAAACAGAAACCCACTACACCGACTTTACCGCTGCACTCAGGATGGCTTTTTAAAAAGTGGGCAGCAGCGATAAAGTCTTCAGTGATTTTTCCTCGGTCCAATTGCCGCTGCATTTTCCGGCCTTCATCATCTGTGCCGGGATAGCCGCCCAGCGGCGTCAGCGCATCGGGGGCAAATGCCAGAAATCCTGCCAGTCCCAGTCGCCGGGCAACATCTTCGACATAGGGGTTTAGTCCGCGGTTTTCGTGCACGACGATAACGCCGGGCAATTTGCCTTCTGCCTTGGCAGGTCGGACGAGATAACCGCGCATTTTGCCATAGCCTTGGGGCGATTCGTATTCCTGGAATTTGGCTGTAATGCGCTTATCGTCTTTAGCCACTGCTCGGCAAAGGCATAATTCGGCATAAGGCTGTCCAGCAGCGCGGCAGACGTGAGCCCGCCAATGGCATATTTGGAAGCCTTGCTCAAAAAATCGCGACGGCTGATTTGGCCATGCACATAACCGTCGTATAGATCCAGCAATTCGGGGTCGTAATCAGCAGCATGTTTGCGTTCCATGTGTGTCTCCTTTGTTAATAAGGATGTGAGCCGGTCATTTTGCAGGGAAGAAACGATCCGTGTCGCCTGGCGGTGATGTAGTTAATGAGACCAGGACCAGCATCAGTGTTGATGCCGGCACGATGACGGCCACTGGCATCAACCCGGTAGCACCCAGGGTGTAATGTCCATGGCTTGCAAGAGAATGAATATAGAAAAAAATCCACAATACAACGACCGTTACAATTGCCGCAGTTGCTCCCTGTTTAGTACTGCGGCGCCAGTATAGAGCGCCGATAAAGACTGGCAGCAGACCAGAAAAGCCTGTTAGTGACCAGATCCCCAGTTCAAAGATCGAACGGGAAGTGAAAAGCGAGGCCACAAAAGCTATAATCAGGAATGCCATCACAAAAATGCGGCCAAAAAGTATTTGCTGTCGTTCGGAGAGCTGATTGTCAAATCCATAAAAGCGCACAATATCTTCGGTAAACATCGCTCCTAATGACAAGATCTGCGAATCCAATGAAGACATAATGGCCGCAAAAACACCCGCGGCAAGACAACCTGCCAGCACCCCATCTGTGTTGGCCAGAATCAATTCCACCAAGATCGGGCCGTTTAATGGCGTGGCAAAATCGATGCGTCCAATAACACCTAAGGTCACGCTGGGCACCCAGACGGCGGCAATACAGAGGGGATAGAAGACAATGGGAATTTTAAAAGAACGGGCTGTTTTGGCCGAAAGCCAGTGGCTGTAAATGTGTGGAAAGGCTGCCGCGCAAATGGGTAATAGAAGATAAGAAAACATCTGGAGCGTGGTGAAGCGATCGTTGCCAAAAACTACCAACTCACGGTTGGTCTGGCGCAGTCTTTCCATGGCTTGTCCGACACCACCATAGTGGTCCATAATTACAAAGTAGGCCACGGCACCGACAACGATGAAGACTGTTGTCTGGAAGGTATTAGCCCAGGAGGTACTCCTCATGCCGCCCGACCCATAGCGATCGCGGATCAGCTGGATCTGGGTCACATAACCAAATTTCTTGCCCAGCCACCAGCAGCGCGTTCCCAAATAATAAAAGAGAAACGGGATCAAGATAGACGAACTCGATCCCATTAGTCCAAAGACGACTATACCTCTGCGATAGGCTTCACCGGAAGCACCCAGCATGGTAAAAGCGGTCAGATTGGTGCCCAGGAGAGTCATCAATAGGACAAAGGGCCCAATGCTGCGGCTGGCGACAAAATAATCCTCTCCGGTGCCGCGAAAGAACCGATGCCCGAGGATCCCGATCAGGATGACAAGCAGCAGGTAGACGCCCACAACAAAAATAATCATGCCGCATCGTCCTCATCGAGATGGTCGGGCCAGGCCCAGCGGGTAATGGCCAACATCACTAGGGTAGCAAGTACAGACAGGGCTAGGTGGTAAAGCAGATTGACGGGAAGACCAAAGATTATTGAGGCATTGTCCCACATCCAGAAATTTTCAAATAAGATTAGCATTAGACCCAGCGGTATCAGCGGCCAGGCCCGAGATCTTCCATCCGTGTTATTTTTTGCCATATCGAAATCTGCTATTAATTTGACTCTGGGGCAAGGCGTCTAGTGGAATGCTATATTTGACCATGGGCGTCTAAACTTTATAATTCGATAAGTCTATGGTGTGATAGCACTGGGGCGAAGAAAATAATAAAACGTAGTCAAGCAGATTGGAGTTTTGGCATGAAAGGAGTTGTAGCTTGCGTCCACCCCATAGCAGCTGAGGAGGGTGCGAAGGTGCTCGAAGCCGGAGGCAATGCCTTTGATGCTGCCATTGCGACCGCGTTTGTGCAGATGATAGTGTTGCCGTTTAGTTGCGGTGTCGGCGGTATGGTGTCGGCAAATCTGTGGGCAGCTGCGGCACACGAACACGCTATCGTCGACGGATATATGCGCGCCGGCTCGTTGGTCAGCGAGGATATGTGGGTGCAGGATCATCTTGGTGAAGCGGACGTATCCGGGTCGAGCGTGTTTGCCGATCACCGCAGCTCCATGGGGTACACATCGATATGCACGCCCGGAGCCGTGGCTGGTTTTGCCGAAATGCACGACCGTTTTGCGACGATGCCGTGGTCTGAGCTGTTGCAGTCGGCTATTCGCATCGCTCGCCAGGGGTATGCAGTGAGCCCGATTATGGCGACCCGGATGCGGGAGCGCAGGAACGCCGGTCAGGAGCCAGATTTTTCCACCCGCATAGCAGTCACCCAGGCTTGTGCTCGCCTTTTTCTGCAGGCCGACGGCTCGCCGTTGGATGAGGGATACGTCCTGCAGAATTCGGATTACGCCGATACCCTGGAGCGCTTGGCGAGCAAGGGGCCGCGGGAATTTTACGAAGGAGATCTCGCCCGGGAGATAGCTGCTGACATACAGGCCAACGGTGGTTTTGTCACCTACGACGATTTGCGAGATATGCGCGCTAAGACGTACGCCCCCAAAAAGGGACGTTACGGCGACTACGAGATTTTCTCGGACGGTCCACCGGGGGGCGGTCCGCTGCTGATTGAGGCGCTCAACACGCTGGACGGACTCGGACTCGGGGCGTTGGAGCACAGCGCTGTCGACTACGCCCGTTTCCTGGCCTCGACCTTCCAATTGGTGAACGAGGATCGTCGCAGCTATCTTGGCGATCCAGCAGTGATAGGTGAGGAGCCGGGAGAGCTACTGATATCGCGGCGCCGTGCCGATGTGCTGCGTCAGGCCGTCCGCGAGGGCGTCGTTGGTGCTGTGCCGCCAGCGGCCGAGGATACTGACACGACACATCTGACCATTGTTGATAAGGACGGCAATGTGGCTTCTATCACTCATACCTTGGGCAACCACTCCGGCGTTGTCACCTCGGGTTGCGGATTTGTCTATAACAACGGCATGAATCGTTTTGATCCGCAGCCGGGGCGGGCCAGTTCGTTTGCGCCTGGTAAGGCTCGGCTGCATCTGATGATGCCAGCTATTGCTTTTAAGGATGGCATTCCCGCCGTCGCTTTTGGGGCGCCGGGTGGCAATACTATTCTCGGCGGCATGGTGCAGGCGTTTACCAACGTCGTCGACTTTGGCATGACGGCGGTCGAAGCGGTGCTGGCGCCGCGCATCTACGGCGAGGGCTCGACGGTGTGGGCTGAAGCTGGGGTGCGCAGCGATGTGCTAGAAGCGCTGACCGCCAAAGGATATCACACCGTGCGTTATCCGGGCTCGTTGGCGCCTAGACCATTGGTACAGCTTGTTGTAATCGGTGCCGACGGTCAGTTGGATGCGGCATCGGACCCGCGCGGTGAGTACGGATTGGCCTGGGCTCGGGAGAATGGCGTGACATGAAAATAAGGCATGCGAAGCGCGGACAATTTTAAATGGATGAATTTGGCAGCGTAGTTCACTTGAGTGGTACAGTCGTCGACGCGGAGGGGCAAGGTGTGGCCGGTATTGCCGTCGCCAACGGCGAGCTCGTTATATGTACGGATGCCACTGGGGCGTACGAGATCGAAGTCCGAGCTGGGGTGCACCGATTCCTGTCGATTACAGTACCGCAGGGATACCGCAGCAGCGATGGTTATTTTCGGCGGCTGCGCGACGGTGAGCGCCACTATGCCTTTAACCTGCAAGCGCTCGAAGATTCAAGTACGCAGTTTTCGGTCGCCCATATAACGGACCTGCACGTCAATGTGCCAGAGGACGGAGATGGGCGGAAGCTGCGCGACGGTCATGTGCTGCCGGAGGATCTGGCCGCAGGTCTGGCGGCTGTCGAAAGCGATTTTGCCCCCGATTTTGTCCTGGCCACTGGCGATTTGACCGAGGACGGTTCTACCGCTCAATTGGCAGCCTACCGCTCTGTAGCGGCGGCGTCCAGTTTGACGATCTTTGCGGGTTTTGGTAGTCACGACGCCGATGAACTCATATGGCGCCAGGCGGATGACCCGGTGGAACTGGGAGGAGAGATCGGCGACTTTCTCGATAGCACCACTCTGGGGTCTACCCTGACGGGATATTTTGAGACGATTGTAGGGCCTACCTATTACAGCTTCGACTACGGTGCCTGGCATTTTGTCATGTATCCAAACGAAGACTACGCCTTCTCACTGTACGATCAGCTGCGCAAGGAGCGCTGGTTGGCGGCCGACTTGGCCCTGCAGCCTGCAGGACGGCCCATCGTTATCGGCACGCATATGCCGCCGCGAAAAGAGTGGCTCGATCAATTGGCCGCCTACGATGTCCGCCTGCTCTTGCATGGACATACGCATTCGAGCAAAGTGTTTAGCTACCGCGGTATGCTGGTCGCTTCGACGCCGTCACTGGGGTGGGGTGGTCTCGAGACCAATCCTCGCGGTTATCGGGCCCTCCACTTTGATGGCGATCGTTTGCGCCTGCAGTTGCGCTCCGTCGGCGTTCGAGTGACGGCGCCACCGCCACAGTCGATTGACACGGGTACTGCCTCTGCGGCGTTGCGCCTGGTGTGGGAGACTGAACTGCCCGCTCACGTGCACCGAGCGGCGCCGGTGGCGTTTGCAGGAGATCTATTGGTTAGTTTGCAGGACGAGGATGAGGGCAGGAATAGCGGTATCTGTCGCGTGCGCCAGGACGATGGGGCGATCGTTTGGCGTATTCACACGGATTCGGCGGTGCGCAACAGTGTGGCCGTTTCGGTTGTGGGAGGTGAGATTTTAGCCCTCTCGTTCTGCGGGCGCTTAATACGACTTGATGCGGCAACGGGTGCAACTGTGTGGCAGACTGACACGCATGGTTTTCCCGAGCGCTGGACCGCGACGGCACCGGCTGTTGCCGACGGAGTGGTCTACGTCGGCGCCAAATCTGGTTACGCAGCGTACGATGTGGAAAGTGGCAAAGAGCTGTGGTCGCGGCGCTTCAGTGGTACTCTCGATCTGCTCGCCGATAATATTGGCGATAAATGGGCCGCCTACTACACGCCAATCGTCTATGAAGACTTGCTGATTACTCTGGTGTCGCGCCGCGGTCTGGTGGCATTGCAGCGCGACACGGGACGGATCGTCTGGGAAAGACCGTTACCCGATTGCCAGGATTATTGGGCTTCGCCGCTGTTGGTTGGCGATCTGGTGGTCAGCGGTGGTGAGTCCGCGCACATGCTGGCAGTGCGGGCGCGCGACGGTGGCGATCTATGGCAAAAGCGGGTGCTGGAGGACAGTGGATTTTCGCATAACTATGTCACCGGAATCGCCGTCCGTGGGGGGCGCATCTATGCCGGCGCTTGCGACGGCAATGTGATCGCCTGCGATATGGATTCCGGCAAGTTGCTGTGGAGCTTCCAGACGGGGCCCAATGTGTTGGACATGGCCGCTCAGCACCGCGGCATAAGCACCGTTTTGGCACCACCGGTTTTCTACGCTGGGCGCGTCGTCGCTTGCGGTGTAGATGCCGTGCTGTATTTGCTCAATGCAGAAACCGGCGTTTGTGAAGCTCAGACACCATTTGACGCGCCAATCACGGCCGCGCCTGTGGTGCTCGACGATGGTCTGTGTGTGGCGACCTGGGATGGGCGGCTGCGCCGTTTTAGTACTGAGTAATTGTAATTGGCAAGTATTTCAAGACGTAGGTCTACCAGTTGCTACTGCTTATTCTGTTTATTCTGCAATAGCTCTTTGATCATCTCGTCACTCGTCCAATCGAGAGGTGAGTCGTTCCAGCGCGCGTCGGTTACTGTTGGATCGGCGCCGGCTTCTAGCAGAGGTGGGATGCTGTCTAGGGTAGTGGCATTGGGGTCGCAGCCGGCCTCCAGTAGTAGTGTTGTCAGTTTTAAGATATTGGGCTGTAACTCGGCTCGTTGCCCATGACCTGCGATGTGATGCAACAACGTCGCACCCCGCAATTCTGAGTGTTGGTAATACTTGTCTATAAAGCCGCGGGCCTGCGCCAGTTCTGGATGGGAATGTAAGAGTTCTGCGAGAGTGTCCTCGGCGCCGGCATCAAAGGCGGCAAGTGCCCGAAAGTAGGCGGGATGTTCGGCGTCGTCCCGGGTCACTCCCTGGGGCGGGAGTTTCTCACCCGGTCTGGGGAGGGCCAGTGCCACCAGTTCGGCGGGATGGTCGTAGCCGATGGGGACCACCACATGCTGGCGGCCGTTGGCGACGTAGGTCATTGGATTGCCGGTGGCATTGGCTGGAAGGGAAACTTTGCCGATGGTGTGACCGTCGAGCAGATCGATGGCGGTCAGATAGGCTTCGGAATCGAAGAAATAACCGAGGTTGCTACGGATCAAAGTCGTGGGTGGTTCACTGGAAACCAGGAGCAGAGTGGGCGTCGCCAATACGAAATTTCGGATCGGCCACCCGAGGGGCGGCAGGTCCAGATGTTTCAGGTCCGGATGGCCAGTGGGTCCCTGTCCTGTGGCCACCATCCATTGGTGTTCCCCGTTGTTCATGTCGATGGCGTTGATGCGGCTGTAGGGTGGCCGCGTCAACGGCAGGCCCTGCGATAGGCGTACAATTGGACCAGATCGTCCCGAGTATTGGTCGAAGGAATTGGGATCGTCGATGCGCGCTACCTGAATGGTATTGCCGAAGGTCTTAGACGGGATATAGAGCCATCCCTTCTCCGCGTTCACGGCGGCTCCTACCCAGTCGGCACCGCCGTTGCCGCTGGGAAGGAAAATCGTGGGACGCTCGGATGGGGGCGTAAAAGGCGGGCCGTAATCGAAATCTTTGACATATTCCAGGACCTCGCGGCGCAGTTCCGGCGTGAAGTCAATCAGATCGTCCTCGGTTAGTCCCAGCGGCTCGAAAGGGGCCGGCTTAGTAGGGAACGGCTGCGTTGGGGATGCCTGTTCTCCAAGCACGGTCGAGACGGGAACCGGCTGCTCTACAATCGGCCAAATCGGTTCACCGGTGACGCGGTCGAAGGCAAAGCACAACCCGTGTTTGGTCAATTGGATGACGGCTTTGACGGGTTTACCCTCAACCGTGAGGTCCATCAGAATCGGGGCCGCTGGCAGGTCGTAATTCCACAGATCGTGGTGAATGATCTGGAAATGCCAGATGCGGCGCCCAGTGCGCGCGTCTAGGCAGATCAGACTGTTGCCGAACAGATTGTCGCCGGGACGCCCGACGCCGTAGTGATCGTTGCTGGGACTGCCGCTTGGCAGGTAGACATAACCCAGCTCTTCGTCGGCGCTCATAACGGTCCAGACGTTGTTGCCGCCAAAGTGGTCCCAGTCTTCCGTTTCCCACGTTTCGTGTCCGAACTCGCCGGGATGTGGGATGGTGTGGAAGGTCCAGAGCAATTCACCCGTGCGTACATCGAAGCCGCGCACATCTCCCAGCGGCGTAAATTCCGGCACGCTATGGTGCCAGTCCTTTATGTAAGAGCCGATCACGATCGCGTTCCTGCAGATGACAGGTGGTGAAGTGACCCCATAAACGGTCGGATCTTCGGGGGAGCGATGGAGACTTTTGGTCAAGTCGACGCGGCCTGCCTCGCCAAAGTCTGGGTCGAGTTCACCTGTGGTGGCATCCAGGCAGTAGAGATGGGCTGAAGTGGTGCCGAACAGAATTCGCCGGTGTTCTCCGTCGGTCCAGAAACTCAGTCCCCGCACGATAGAGATAACAGGATTTTTCCACTGCTGCGGGTCGAAGCGCCATATTTCCTCTCCCGTGGCGGCGTCGATGGCCACCGCAACGCTGAGCGGAGTTAAGGTGTATAGTGTGCCATCGATCATCAATGGCGTGGTTTTGTGCGTAGCAGGATGAGACTTGACTTCCTCGGTTTCGTATAATTCAAAGTCGGGGGAACGCCAGCGCCAAACCATCTGCAATTGGTCGAAGTTTGTGCTGTCTATTTGATCGGCTGAAGAGAACTTGCGATTGTCTGCAGTGCCGCCGTAGTGTGTCCAATTGGCAGTTGGTGACTCGCAGAGGACGGGCGAGGCACCGACAGAAAGCAGGAATAAGAGGTGAAGTACAAGGAAACATCGCAGCATGGTGCCCTCCTTTTATAGTTTGCCTAGAAGCAAGCTCGCTGCGAAAGTATCCTCCTGGGTTGAACAATGTCAATAGATTATTGGCTTCTCTAAGTGTCGTCCCCTTCCTTCAGGCCGTAACCGAAGGCGTAATGGCGCCGCGCATCAGCAGGATGTATTTAGAGCGGTCCAGAGGTGAAATACCTCGGTAGTCGCGCACCACGCCCAACTCGTCGGGGCATTCCTCGTAGCCGTCGAAGTAGGTGGACAGTTTGGCTTTGCCGGCCGTCAGCGCACTTAGGCGAATGGTGTAGTTCATGGAGGTGGCCAGTGGGAAGCGGCCGCTCATGACGAATTGGCCGTTTATTATATCGGCCGGTGTAAAGCTGCCGCGCATATTGATAATGTCGGCCGTGACCTTGCCGACAAATTCTTCCGGCGCTGTGATGCGGAAGGCGAGAAAGGGTTCGAGCAAGATGGTGCCAGTCGCCGTCAAACCTTGCATGAGGGCGATGTTGGTGGCCAGTTTGAAGTTGCCCGAGCGGCTGTGCACGAGGTGGTGGCTGCCGTCGACCAGGACGATTTCTAAGTCGGTAACTTCCCAGCCTTTGATGCCCTGCTGCAGAGCTTCGGGAAGAGATGCGGCGATTTCGTTCTGGTATTTTTGTTCGATGGTGCTCACTCCCACTTCTGACCTAAAGGAGATGCCGCTGCCGCGAGCGCCAGGTTGCAGCAGGTATTTGACGATGGCCCAGCAGGGTTTCGGCATGGTATAACTATCGGCGCCGTAATCGGATGTTGCCGGTGTCTCTTTGTAGATCACCGTTGGGTCGCTGAGGACGGCATCGATGCCAAAACGATTGTTGAGGATCTCGGTTAAAATTTCTGTCTGCACCACGCCCATGATTTTGACGTGCAACTCCCGCTCTTGTTCGATCCATTTGAAGTCGAGGTGGGGGTCTTCGCTGGAGAGTTGTTGCAGGGCCGCAGCTAATTGGGCGTGGTCGGTCTGGTCGCGCGCTTGCACCTGTACTGACAAGAGTGGTTCGCCGAGGGTGTAGTTGCCCGGCACGGGGTCGGGATCTCCTAGGATATCGCCGATTTGTACCTCGGGCATGCCGCACAAGAAACCGATGTCCCCGGCTTCGAGGGTGCTGGCGTCTTCGTAGCGATTGAGAAAACTCTTTTTGATCTGGGTAATTTTCTCTTCCCGCTCGGCGCTGAAGTTGAGCACGGTGTCGCGGTTTTGGATACGGCCGGCGTAGAGGCGCACCCCGGCAATACGACCGAGTCTGGGATCGTGGTCGACGCGGAACACTACGCCCGATACCGGCTGTTCTATGTCGGTATTGGCGTTGGGGAAATAGTCGGCGATGACATTGAGCAACGACTCGCCGCCGACGTTGTTCTTCGAGCTGCCGCAGAGGACGGGAAAGAGCGTGCGTTGCTGTACGCAGGTGGCCAGGGCAGCGTGGATGGCGCTGGGCTCGAGCGTTTCGTCGTTGAGATATTTTTCTAATAGGACATCATCTTTTTCGGCGACCTTTTCGACTAAGGTAGGGTCTATAAGAGGGATAAGATCGGTGCTTGTCGCTGCGGTCTCGCCCTCGTTCTGCGGATGGTTGAGCAGCAGCATAGCGGCAGAGAATTCGTTTTTTAAGCTATCGAATACGGCCGTGGTAGAGGCTCCCATCCTGTCGATCTTGTTTATGAATAGTAAGACTGGGAGGCCCATTGCGGCGGCGGCATCCCAGATCAATGCCGTCTGCGCCTGGATGCCTTCCACGGCCGAGAGCACCAGCACCACGCCGTCGAGGACGCGCAGGGAGCGCTCTACTTCGGCAGAGAAATCGACGTGCCCCGGCGTATCTATCAGATTGATCTGTACGTCTTTCCACAAGAAGGAGAGGGTGGAGGCGCGCACCGAAATGCCACGCTTTTTCTCGACCTCGAGTCCGTCCGATTGGCTGGTGCCTTTGTCGACATTGCCGATAGAACGGATGCTGCCGCTGAGGAAGAGCATGTTTTCAGTCAGCGTGGTCTTGCCGGCATCGACGTGGGCGAGGATGCCTATATTTCTTTTTGTTAGTGCTGGCGACATCAAATGACCTGTTCAGCTTTTACTCATTTTACAATCTCCACTGGCCTTGCCTCACACTTTAAAATACGGCGCTAAATCCGCCATAATCATTTCTAACTCCCGCCCGTCTTCTGCGTCCATTACCGGCGCTCCTGGAATCCGCAGTCCCGCGCTAGCAAAGACCCCGCGCCGCACCAGGATCTCCTTGCACACAGTCAACCCCAGCGCCATGATCAAATTGATCTGCGGCAATAGCGCATTGAAAATATCCCGCGCCTTGCGCTCGTCCCCGGCCCGATACGCGTCCCAGATCTGTACGTGCACGTCGATCGCCTCTGCCGCTGGCATAAAACCATTGGCCCCGCGCCGCAGCTCCGACAGCATCCAGCGCCCGTGCCCGCCGCCAAACACGCCCAGGCATCCTTCCTTGACCTCTTCAATTACCGCGCTGATCTGGTGTGCGCTGGGCTGCTGCTCCTCTTTTAGATAATCAATGTGTTCGACCTCGGCAAAAAGCTCCCGCATAAATCCCGCGCTCAGCCCCCCCGACGTATGCTGGAGGAAAACGGGCCGCCCCGCCGTCGCCGCAATCGCCTCGTAATAAGCTCGCACTTCCTCCTGGCTGCCCCCATCCGGCGGCAATGCCACTACTGCATCCGCCCCCGCTCTCACCGCCGCCTCCGTGCAAACCACGGCCACTTCTTTCACCGGCCCGGCGACACCTGCCACCACCGGTACTTGCCCTGCCGCGCTCTTCACTACAATCTCCACAAACCGCTCCCGCTCCCCCTCCGTCATGTGCTGAAATTCTCCTCCTAGTACAGGATACACCAATCCATGCGCCCCACACTCAATACAAAATCCCACCTGCTTCTCCATACTCCTTTCATCTAGCTCCCCGCTCTCGGTCAACGGCGTCTGCAACACCGCAAAAATCCCCTCCATAACTTCACTCATCTTTTTCTCTCTTTCCTATGGGCAATTTATTTATTTCTTTTCCAATAGGAATTATAAAGGACCTTTTGGTGGGCCGGGTCAAGTAGAATTTGCCGTATGACGACCGGCCCTTTCCACCGGATGCAGTGGTGGCGGATTTCGATGGGTTGGCGGACGAGTTGCTCTGAGCAGGGTGATTTAGCGGGTCGAGGAGGGACGGGTGAAAGTCGAGATCGATATATTGACGGCAGTGCTAACGTTATAGGAAGGATAATCTTTGTTATGGAAGGCACTTTGTCACAGCACGACGAGCATACCGACGACGACAGGATCGTGCCGGTGCTGACTGCGGCCGACCACCAGCACATGGAGGAAAAGGGATACGTGGTCATTCCCAACGCGGTCGCTCCCGAGGACCTGGCAGCCGTGGTTGACGGCATCTGGAGTCACATGCGGATGGATCGCAACAACCCAGACTCCTGGTACGAGGACCCGTACGGCGACAAGCTGCAGATGTACGGATTTATGCGGCAGATGCACACGCCGGCGATGTGGCGGGTGCGCCAGAGCCCCAAAATCCACCGCGCCTTCGCTGATCTGTGGGGGACCGACAATCTGTGGATCAACATGGACCGCTGCATCCTCAAGCCGCCGCTCCGGGACGATAGACCGGGGTGGGGCGTGACCGACGACCCGCGTGGCTTATTGCACTGGGACTTCCTGCCGGCGACGACCCCGAAGCGCTACAAGCTGTTCCAGGCGGTGGTCTATCTGGAGGACACGGCGGCAGACCAAGGCACCTTCCAGTGTGTCCCTGGGTTCCAGAATTGCTACGAGGACTGGCACGCCTCAAGGAATGGCAACTTCGATTCTGGGTTCAGCAACGGGGTGCCGATGGAGCAGGGAATGGAGAGCCCAACGCCCATCGCGGGCAAGGCCGGCGATCTTTTAATTTGGGATTCGTTCAACCCTCACGGCCACTGTTATAACACTTCGTCGAAACCGCGGCTGGCGCAATTCTTGACGATGTGGCCGGCCA
>Ga0114996_10007035_pt1 | contig 12866 bp, 12 predicted proteins | sample ArcticOcean_MG_C_4_FD_87039 | JGI IMG/M metagenome (GOLD analysis project Ga0114996, IMG submission 87039) | Marine microbial communities from western Arctic Ocean - ArcticOcean_MG_CB4_134 | ecosystem: Environmental > Aquatic > Marine > Oceanic | place: Arctic Ocean: Canada Basin | collected... | reverse complement strand
TTCGAGACTCCGAGGTCTTTTTCTTGGCGTTCCTTTGGGAGGATCATCAAAAATAGACTTTGAACGGTAATCGCTTACTCCTGGAAATAGGAGTGTATCACGTTTTAGGTCCAAGCGCTTAGTGCCAGAATTTCCGGCACGCTTTCTTGATTTTCCTCTTACCAAATGATTACCATGCTTATTCTTAGCTTTGATTTTCTTACTCATCTATGCCCCCGAAGAGGACTTGGGTTCTCAGTACCATAAGTATGGTACAAAAGGTGAAACTTCATTCCACCATTCTCCGACATCAGACCAATTGTCGTTACGCAAAGCGTAACCTTGATTGAATAAGTCTGTTAAACGTAGTGTGATATCAACATAACCTTCTGGCGCATTTGGAGCTTGTGTTACTTTCATTTGCTGCATCTCTTCAGGTGTCATACCTGCAAAGCCCATTAGTTCGGGCCTTGCATGCATTACCGTTAGAAACGAGCAAATCTTCATAAACACATACTCATATATTTCGGCGTGAACCGAAAAAGCCATGATAGTTGCGTTTTTCTTAAATTTTTCTTTAATTTTTTCCATCTATACGTTTCCTCCTCGCCAGGCTTGGATTTCTATCGGTATCCAACCGCCCTTTCAATAAATCCCCAATTAAGGGGCTTTGCTGTAAGCAGTCTTAAAGGCTGCAGTGAACCAATCAGTATAGCACTCACTCGTGAGTCTGTTACCTTGTAAGGTAACTTCTTCCGGTGTAGTGTTCATGATTGCTTTCACTCGCTTCCTCGTCAAGCGCTCCCAGTCCCTCTTAAATAGAGGGGCCACATCAATTACTTCATTATTTGAAATTGTTAGATTTATTTGGATTGGTTTCCAGACGGTTGCCCATCCATAGTTACGATAGTGAACGAAGAATCCTTCTTCTCTCCACTTCCAAACATCCGTTTGGTTATTACCAGGTTGTATCTCGTAATTTTCGTATGGTATCCATATAATATCTAACACGGGTTCTGTTCGGATTACTCCGTCAGTTGATTCGTCTTTTTTACTCATCTATAGCGTAGTCTCAGACCGCTAATCTGTGCGTTTAACTCGCCAGCTCGGACACTTCTATTGCCTCACCCGTAAGGGCGTCACTGAAGCAGTAGGTCTTTGCATCTCGGTCAAAATGTGCGAACACAAGTTTTCCAGGGTGCATATCCAAACTCATTGTTGCATCGTTACAGTTACGATCCACCCAAACGGCAAACACCGCTTGGATTAGGCTCGATAGTCCTGTGACATAAACAACTAGTACCTCATCTAAAGGCACCATTCTGAGTTTTTCTCCTATTGTTTTCATGTGACTTGCGATATTCAACGGGTCTTCGACCACAAGGCCAAAGAATGATTCCGTTACTTCATCACCTGTAATAGGTGAGATAATGTCGTGTCGTCCATTTGTTAATGTTATTTCTTCCATCTATTGGGGCATATTTGTGTATAGCGCCTGCCGCGATTCGGCGCACATTTTTTATTAATTCATCTAGTTGTCCCTTTGAGTTTAGTGGTAGGGACCACACCCGATAAGTCTAAGCGTTCTTATTCAATACTAACTTTCTTATCACCCTTTATGGGCCGTCGCCACAAACAACCGGTTCAGTTTGCTTTGACATTAATAGTCAAAAGGGCAAAGCCCACCGGTGTCGATGACAGTAATATTTTTACTCATCTAAGTTGCCTCTGAAGAGGCAGTTAAGCGATAGCATCTTGAATTAGCAATAATAAGTTCATAGTGGTAGTTGTTTCCCAGTTTACACCTTTGTGTCCATCCCACATCTTTGCTATCTCAATCACTTTCTCTCTAATTTCAGTATTTTCATCCATCTATGGGTGGAGAGCACCTGCTAGACACGTGTCTTTGGGGGACACGCGCATATACGCAAGAAACCTTCACCCAAACAAAGCTCAGATAGGCTTGCGGGGGCGACCCGCACAGTACAATACCCGAAGGTAATTGCACCACCATATCTTATACTCCCCTAATTCCCGTTGGGTCAGGTGGGCTAAACCTGGTGTTCATCAAATAGGGCTTATTTCCTTCCTCAGCCTTTGTTTTTTTTCATTATCGAGGGTAAGTTACAACATATATTTTATTCAGTTTCATCTGTGTGGTTATAACCGATTGGATATCAATTTAATTACTAACTATCTAAAAAAAATAAGGTATCAACTTGTTTAAGTTGATACCTTTTTCCTTGTGATCGATAGGGGCGCCCCGAAGGACGCCCCCATAACTAGCGGGCTGAAACAATATTTATCTACTCGATTCTATGGTAGATCGCCATTTGTTTACTTATGCTTACTTGTTACTCTTTCTAGAGAACTCTAGTGAGGTTTACTCCGTGTGGACTACCGTTGTGGTAGCCGCTAACCCCAAGGGGTTTGCACGGGCTGTCCTGCGTTATGTTGCAGCGCTATTCTCAAGAGGTGGCCTTCCGAACCACCAAGAACACCCATAGCGAAGATAGAGCTTCATACTCATTTACTCTCCTCAGTTGGTGCTGAATTCAATACCCTAATCAAGACTTATTGTCGTTGCTTAATATCAATTTACGAATAAGGGTCTACACGAGATGCTATACCCGCATACTAGGGTCTAAGGATGTTAAGAAATTAGAATTAGTCCATGCCATGAAACTTTGCTTGCCAATCTGTACCAGGATGAACCTGGCATGGGCTTGCGTGTCTCATATCACAACTGCAGACAGGTGGTGGGTTTGCACTCACCACTGCCTTATCTAATGTCTTGTCACTCTCAATTTTTAACTTTCCTTTCGTACTCATCTAGTGGCGTTTCACCCCGCCAGGGTGGTTGTCTTCAGTTTCCTTGATCCCCAATCCGTAGGGGCGTTACGGGAGTCTATTCGACTCCTAAGTTTCTCTGCTCTCTACGCGTGCGCGCAGTTCGTCTAAGTGCTTATCACTAGCGCTCTTAGCTACTTGGCATGCCCCAGTATACCACTCGTATTCTTCTTCTTTGAAGTAGTAGTAGCCTTCATTGGCATCGCCTAGTGTGACTAGGATCGCTCTCGCTCTCGTCTTATCTTCGCTGGTTCCCCAGTTACTAATCATTCGGAGTTGTAATATAATCAACTCGACGTGTGTGCAGATAATCTTCCTTAATTTTGGTTCAATGTTTTCATACATCTAGTGCGCCTATAAGACGACTTTGGCTTTCATATTCCTTGATCCCCAATCCGTAGGGGCGTTACGCTAGCGTATTGCTAGAGGCTCAAAGTCTGTCTGCTTTTGCAGTCAACAGGTCCTTGCGAAAGGAGTCAAGTGAAGCCGTCATTGCAGCGTTGCGCTGCCTTTCAAGTTCCATTTCATGCTCTCCGTTCTCAACAGCTCGGTTGATTGCTGCTTGACTTGCGCCAACTAGCATCAGTTCTGTAACGCGATCACCAGCCTGACGACTGATTCGACGCAATTCAGATTGCTTCTTATTACCTTTGTTAAAATCATTTTTGTTATTCATTTTTAATCTCTCCTATAAATCTAATATCGGTATCCTTTACGGATACTAATATAGTATCTCACCTCCCTACCATTATACACTTTACTAAATAGCTAATCTAGTAGTAGTATATATCCTGAGATAATAGTTACATTACTCCTAACCAGAGTGAAGTATCGATCTCATGCGAGGGACTTCTTGTAACTGCTAATAAATTATAAATCAACGTTATTGCTGCAAAACAATAACTTTGTGGCTTAATCAGTTATACGCGGGGGAAGAGCTTTCACTCCTCCATAGCATATAGAAATTCTTTTCAGCCTTTATTACTTATCTATGCGTTTTACCTCGCCAGGCTAGTTATCTACGACCATTGAGTTATGTGGCTGGTCGTCCACCCGATAGGTTACTAAACCTATCACCCTTTTATTAGGGCCTAGCTTAATAGTTGGCATTCAAACAGTCTAAACAAAGAAATTTTCCAGATTCTGGATGTAATGCGATGGGACCGTGGATAGTTCCACAATCTTCGCACTCGTCTTCGTCTGAAAGATTGGCGTCTTGCCAATTTTCGATGTCTTCTATTGAATTGCCTCCATAAACATAAGCGGTATCATTTACGATTTTTTCTACCTCCTTTCTAAATTGATTTGGTAACGCAGTTTTACTCTACGGTCCTAGACTTTAAGGTGCTAGGAGAACCTATCATGTTTGGTCTCGTAGTTTATCAGCTCTACGGGCTTGCGGGTGCCACCCTAGTGCGCCCATTGGACGTCTTATGGTTTCTTATGGTCTTATGATTGTCTTTTCTTGTCGATCATATCGAATGTATCATCAAGAATTGATTGCATACAGCACTCAACTCCTATGACATGTGCGAGTTTCCGCTCCTCTAGGGAGGCGGTTCTACTCACCTGTGTTCTTAAGGCGGTTCTAAACAGATCCCTCCTTACTTCTCTCGACATATCTTTTATTTGCACCACTTGGCGCTTTGTTTCATCTTCCAATTTAATACCTCATTTTGAGCATCTCTGTGCTCTAGGATTTGTTAATGCAGTTTCTTCTGCTTCTATCTAATGAAACGGTCAGCGACCCGAAGGTTGCTTACCGTTACGTCTAGTTGTGGCTTCAAAGGCTATATTCAAACACATTGGAATTCCTCACATAGTCCCGGCTCCACCTTAATGTGGTAAGCCAGTTAGACTATGTGCAACGATTCTCGGTCCAGTAAACGCAAAGCGCCTACCTTTCTTCTGATATCCCATATTCTGTTTTTCAACCGCTATTACTGTGTACGTGCTTCGCTAATATATTTCTATATCAGAAACGCCTTCTAATTTAACACTCACGCTTGAATATAACCTCCACCACTACGGCGCGATAGAGTTTTATTTTTTGGTTAAGTCCTCCGAAGAGGACTTGAGACTCCATAATACTCCTGGTTAGACCAGGTAAAATTGCCCGAAGGCAGTCTTATGGAGTTGTTCCCCTGTGAAGGGGAACGTGTTCCCCTGTGAAGGGGAACGGCATCTAATAATGCCTTATCTATAGAGAGTTATGTGGACACTCAATGACTTCTATTTTGGCTAAAGCGCTTCCTCCACCTCAATGGGCGGCAATTTAGTTACTTCTTTTCATCATTGTAGTATTCCTCAGTGAACTCTCCTATTGCCGGCGCGCTTTCGCTATCCGGAATTCTGTTCCATCTCCTTTGAATTTACTCACGATCGAGTAGTTGATATGGTTCGCGGCTGTAGCGTTCATGTCTACACCCATTGAAAGAGCGTCGTTACGGGGTGGCCTCTTTGGGCTCCCTTTTCCTGACTCTTTCTATTATCGGCGCTCGTAGGGTGCTATCCGATATTCTGTTACAATCGAGATCTTAACTGTTTCCTGTAGTGCCCAAAGGGCGAAACTAGGGAAACGCGTGTTCCACATGATTGTTAGCGTATGAATTCCATATTTACTATGGATTTCTAATTGCCCCCGAAGGGGACTTTCTATGGAAAGTGCTTGATATCGCAGAGCTCTGCGTAGCGGCCAGTACTTCACTTCCTGATGTCGCGCTATTGTGAGCCGAGCCTAATGTTTCCTTCCAGTTACATCAGTCGTTCGCTATACTCTCCTATTGGGACTGTTGGTTAAGTACTGAGGAGCGTCCCTTCTTCCTCATTACTTATTCGTTGGATTGTATACCGGTATCGGTAACAATCCATCTAGTTACCAAGATGTGGCTGAATAAATTCAGGGGCTTCTTCAGTCCCACCCACCTAGGGTTTGTTTTACCCGGCTATAGCGGATAAGCAGTATTCTCTGCTCCAGTGCGCCCATTGGACGACTTATGGTTTCTTAATGTTCGTAGTCATTCATCATTCGCTCAATCACCTCAAGCGGCACACCATGAGTATTACGCTCATGATACACCTCGGCAGATTCAGTAAATGGGATTTCTACGATTTCAACGTTGTAACCATTAACCTCAGCGAGGAGAACATAGTTCTCATATTCCCACTTATGGATATTGGTATTATCAACGATGATTGTTTCTTCGTCCATAACGCAAAGCGCATGGATGTAAGCACCCCAACAATGTTGGTGTGCTTTGCCCATTAGCCAAGGTTTGAATTCCTCAAGATAGGTTGTTCCGTTCATCGCAGCTACTTCATCGAAATAGCCATCGGCTGAACAAATCACCGCATCTGGGTATTCATTCTTAACTAGTGTTGTCTTCCCTGATCCAGGGGGTCCTCTTACAATTATTACTTGTTTCATCTAAAGATTACTTACCTATACTTACCGCGGCGGCTGTATATAAGTAAATAACTCAGTAAAGGTTTTCTGCCTATCTCTCGATAGACACGGTTAACCTATAACCTTGGGACCCCTCTCATAATGAGTGGTGTCTAGTGAAGAAGAGGTAACGCTCAATTGGGGGAAGCCATCTCTTAGTCGAATGTTACCTTCTTCCTCATTACTTATTCGTTGGATTGTATACCGGTATCGGTAAGAAGTGGGATATCTACCCATCCAATAGATGCTTTACCCTTTTCAACGTCAGTAATGTCATCATAACTAAATGCCCAGTAGCCTTGGATACGATTACTACCATGTCTACGCTCCTTACGAACTAGGTGAAATTGTGGTCTACGGCGTAAAAAATTAGCCAAACGAGGAGAGCTAATACCGTCTTTAGTATTACTATTCACCCAGTCTTTGATTTGAGTAAATGCGACCTGTTCGACTCCGTTATGACGGTAGGCCAAAAAGCAGTTCTCTATATTGCCCACTATTCGCTTATATTTCGTACTTAGAGTATTCATTTGCTATTCCTCTTAATACGGTTTACTGCTGCCGCTTGCAACACTCTACGAAATGTCTCCCAAGCATTTTCTCTTGGTAATGCAACCTCGTCTAGCAACTCTCGATCTCGCTTAGTAATGCGAATCGTTGTAAACGCTTCTTCATGAGGGGAATCTTCCGCCATGCTTTCGGGCAAACCTATAGGTTATATAAGGATTCACCCATAGATAACCCTCTGAAGTGTCTATAGGCTGTATCATTTAAGTAGCCGAAGAAGAACCGTAGGGTCATGCAGGCATTTACTATTGAGTTTATTCTCGGTATCGAGGCAATGAACGAAGAAAGCGCAGAAAACAAGTTAGATACCTTTCTCTCGGCACTAGATCTCAAGAAAAACGATAAGTTGGACCTTATTGAGGTGGGTGAGTTAGTTGCAGCCGATGGCTCTAAGCCGAAGGAAAAGGCCCTTAAAGAGGAAAATAACCCTAGTGAGGACGATGAGGACGACGAAGATTGGGATGATGAGTGGGCTAACGAAGATTGGGACTCTATAGATGAAGAGGAGGCTGAAGAGGAGGCCGAAGAGGCACCTGAAGAGGAAGTTGAAGAGGATGAGTTAGTAAAACTCCTTTCTGACATCAATCAAGATAAAGAAGCACCAGAAGAAACTCTCATAGAAAGCCTTGAAGAGACCCCTGAAGAAACATCTGGAGACGATGAGGATGAGGATTGGGGCGAATGGGACGACGAAGCTTGGGAGTGAACACTTAATTGGTAGTTCCTAATGGGGTCATCTGATAGCATGAGTTGGTATAGAGCACCTAAGCATGAACTCTTAACAGAGTATCAGGCAAAACGCGCGCTGAAAGAATTACAATTAGATGAAGGTACCCTACCATTAATTCTAATGAGTGATAAAGCCATTCAACTTTTAATAAAAGAAGGGAAAGTAGTACAGCCTGGAGACATCATCCAAATTACTAGGCAGAATGAATTTGCGAAGGAGGAATTTCTATACTATCGCAAGGTAGCAGTATAAGCATCAACTGTTATACTGATGCGTCTTGCTATCCCTCTAGTATCGGCAACGTATCTTCTGTAGCCTGCGTCGTTGTAGTTAATGGTAGCAAAAAAGTCCTTTCTATTAATGGTAGAGCTATAGGTGACTTTGATAGTGGGATAGCAGAACTAATTGCTATTTGCTATGGGTTAGATGAAGCGGCTGAAATATGCAAAGACCTAGATATTGAAGTGAAATTACTAAGAATCTGCTCTGACTGTCAAAGTGCATTAGACTTATGCGTTGGGGAGGTAGAACCCCATACAGAAGAAGCAAGTAGAGTTCTAGAAAGCATCCGTAATCTTTCAAGTAAGTTCAAAACAGTAGAATTTCAATGGGTTAGAGCCCACGCACATAATAAATTCAATGAGATGGCTGACACTATAGCATACTTCATAGCACGGGGCTAGTCTTATGTTGGAGTTATGTATGGGGTCTAACAATGGTGATTAGTGAGAGTGCTACTTTACCGGAGTTTCTAGGGGAAATTCCAGAGGTAGAGGTAGTTCCTTCAACCCAGTTCTTCTGGTATGCCATACCAGAAGACTTTGATGAAGAGGGGAATCTCACAATTAGCATCACTTCTGGTAGATTCCGTCATAGATGGGTACCTACAACTAAACAATCTGCTAAAATATATCTAAGAGAGTATGATGATGCTATAGGTATAGTAACTAGAGGGTTAGATCTCTTTTTAGTGAAACTCTTCTCTCATGATGTTGAAGATGTAAGCGAAAAGTATCCAGATAAGATAGTCAAGGGACTTACTGGAATGGTTATTAAGACGCCCATTGAGATAATTATACCTAAAGGTAAAAGTGATGATAGAAACAACGAGCTTATGACTCCCTTTTACACTATGGGCCTCCAGGATCGAATTAGGACCGAACCCGTTCAGGAGATCAACGGCATTCAGACTGGAATCATGTCAGATGAGGATATTGCTAATTTGGCCGTAATGGAAGTATTGACCCCCGATGCATTCCTTGATGACAACCTAATTACGCCCGTAGTAAATGGAGTCCATGATTTACGAATGGGTAGTATGGGTAAAGGCATCGCTCAAGATAACGACTGCCGAACTTGTGGCAAACAACTTCTATTAAAGGATGCAGTTAACTCATGTCAAGGGCACTTTGGATATGTTGAGCTAGAAGAATACATACCTAAATTACTATACTTAGGTACAAGAAAGCGGAAAGCCAAGAAAAACTCTCCACTAATATATACACTCAATCGTGTATGCCATAGTTGCAATCATATCTTATTACCAGATGAACTATTAGTACCTCTTATTCCCAAAATAAAGCAACAGTTTGGTATAGGCAAGCGTAATAGCCGAGCGTATAGTAATATACAATCCATCTTAAAAAGCCCATTTGATAGATACTGGCCGGAGGGTATAAGATTACCCTGCCCACATTGCAAAGAGTTCTCTCCAGAGGTGCACTTTGATCATGGTGACGCAGAATTCTATATCCCTGTTCCTGATGATCGCTACGAACAATCTATACGAGAACCTGGAAGCGCCCCAATTAAGAAACTCTCATTTGAGGGGGTTAGAGATATCTTGGCAGATATCCCATTAGATCAAGCCGAACTCTTAGGTTTTGATACTGCCCATGCTTTACCCCAACACATGTTCTGGAAGAAGTTCCCTATTGGTCCCAATACAATGCGACCAAAAGTAGAGATACCAGGCAAAGATAATCTAGATTTAGATGATTTAACTAAACTGTATAAAGATGTCATTATTGCTAATAATCAACTACGTAGAGTAAAGCAAAAAAAATGGGGTGGCTCTACACCCCGTAAAAATGAGCGTAAACTTTACACGGCTGTTTCTAGAGTTACAGATAATCAAGTTGCTGTAATTGGTTCTGGGGGAACTAAAACTGAATACAGTTATCAAGGCGGGGATAGAGCAGTCTCATTTGAGGGGATTTTAAACCGCTTTCACGGTAAGACTGGTAGATTTAGAACAAACTTACAAGCCAAGTATGTAGAAGATGTAGGATACTCTACCGTTGCTCCTAATGGTGACTTAGCTATAGATGAGGTCGGCGTCCCTATACAAATGTGTATGGAGATTGGAATAGAGGAAACGGTAACTAAAGATAACTATGATCGTCTACGTGCTGCAGTATTAAACGGTAGAAACAAGTATCCTGGAGCACTAAATATTTGTCTTGATGGTGACGCGCGTAATCAATCAGATGACAATTGGATGATAGTTTCTACCGCACTAGAAAATAAAGTGTACGAAAGAAAAGGTGATGGAATTGTTGAAGATTCATATTATTACATAGATTTAGAGACTGGTGAAGAAGTGGATTGTAACAGGCCTCCCTTAGTATACGCTGCAAACAAGATACAATATGGTTCTATAGTTAAGCGCCATGTAATTAAAGACGATATTGGGCTGTTTAATCGTGCACCATCTCTACACCGTCAATCTGTTATGGCCTTTAGGACTGTTCCACTTGAACAGAAGTGCCTAACTTTCAATGCCACAGTTTGTGACCCGTTCAATGCAGACTATGATGGTGATGCAATGAAGTTTCACTTTCCCCAAAAAGAAGTAGCAATTGAAGAAGCCAAGAAGTATATGCAGTTAACGAACAACTTGATTCACGCTAGATATGGTAAGTTAGCTGTTGCTAACGATCAAGATCAAGTAAGTGGCATTTACTTACTTACGCACACGAATAAGCGTAGAAAGGGCGAATGGACCCGTTCAACTGGCTTAGGATTCACTAACGAGGGTATCCCGTATGTTAGTAAGGAACTTGCAGTAAGGGGGTTCTCAACAGTCTTTTCATTGAATAGGAAAACAGGAGTGAAACGAATTATAGACTCACTACCAGAATCTGACACTAAAGACGGCGACGGTAACCCTGCATATACAGGTCGTGCATTATTTAGCCATTTATTCACCGTTCTAGATTGTGAGTATGTATCTGCAATATTTGAGGGGAATACTCCTCAAACAAAAGAAGATGGCAACATCCTTACAGATGATAATGGGAAGATAGTAAAAGAAGTAGTTATCTTTGAGAAAGGTAAGTTGATTAAAGGCACCTTAGAAAAGAATGCATTTGGAACTGGCGGCGCTTCTATTGCCCCTTCTTTCATCTATCATGAAGGTTACGAAAAAGGTGAAGCCAAATTGGTCGAGTTTATTGAAATGGCTACTCGGTTGGGGCTTGCAGGACACAGAATGATTGGCTTTACAATGGGAGTCGCAGATGTGCAAGGGGGCCCAGAGGCACAGAAAGTCATTGATAAACTATATGATGTGGCTGCAGCTAAAATTGAAGCAGTCGAAAACGCATGGGATAATCACACGCTTAGAACACTCGCAAAAGGACACGATGAAGAAATCTGGGCTGATATGGACCCCTCAGGATTCATGGAAGAAAAAATCTACAATATTGCAGATAAGTTTGAGAGGGATATTTTAGCACCTATCCAAGACTACCAAGGCTCAGGAAATCCTATGCAAATCTCTGTTCGTTCTAAGGCTAGAGGTAACGACACTAACGTACAGCAAATGGGTGGCAGTTATGGGTTGGTGCAACTTAGCGGCAAAAGAATTACACACGGTATCACACCAAATAGAGTAATGTCTCATTTTCCATCAAACGATAACCATCCTAAATACACTGGCTTTGTCAAGGCAAGTTATTCCACAGGGATGAGTCCTACAGATTATTGGATGACTTCAACGGCAGGTCGACGTTCTACTGTAGAGTCAGGTATGGGTAACATAGCGTTATCTGGGTATCTTGAGCGTAAACTAGTGAAGGGCATTGAATCTTATGTTGTAGATAAACAACTAAGGGTGGTGAATCTCAGAACTAACCGTGTTGTTTCCCCTATTGTAGGAGGAGACGGATTAAAGGCTTACCATATCAGAGGGGATGATGACGAATATACCAATGGTAAGGGACATATTATTACCTTGCAACCATTTTTTTACGACTTTGAATGTAAACATGGAGTGTATTTAGAATATGATTGCGATAGATGTTCAAAGGGAAGTGACATTAGTTTCTTCCAAAATGAAATATCTAGTCTAACTACTAAAGATAGAATAAAACCCCATCTTAGTTCTACTAGAGTAATAGAGGATAAACTTACTGTTAGAGAAGTCACTAAACCTAATGTTCGTAAGATGGCTAAACGTTATACTGAGTTTTATAGTGATTCCCTTTGTCGCCCTGGAGAAGCCATCGGTGCAGTCGCTGCGGCGTGTCTCGGTGAACCTGCTACACAAGCCGCTTTGAGAACCTTCCACTTTGCAGGTAAAGTATCTTATGAAGGTTCTACTGATAGAGTAAAGCAGATATTAGAGACGCCTAAGGCTAAGGGAATTGATATTCACAACCCTAGAACTATTCTAAGATTCCACGAAGGTACGACCGAACAGCAGGCACGTGATACAGCAGATACAATACGAACGGTATTAGGTAAAAGAGTAATCAAACTAGTAACTTACGATCTAGATAGTCTATCCATCGTAGTTATGTTAGATTGGGAGAAGATGAAGTTATACAGAATTGACGCAAACGTGCTTTTGCGGAGATTCACATCTATTATTGAAAAATACGGTGGAGAGACCCAAACTAGTTCACTAAACGAAAATAATTCAATAGTTGCTAAAATCAATTTAATTGACACTCAAGACGGTTGGTTCCTAAAAGGTCTAGAGCCCAAAGTCAAAGAAAATACTTCCCTTTTACTTTTAATAAAAGAAGCATTAATGAACACAACTATCAACGGTATTGGTGCCGTTGAGTTTGACATTAGACTTCGCCCACCAGAAGCGGATAGGTTTAACCGCTACTTTTTAGATATACGAGACTGTGCCGACTCTACATTGAATACCTACAAGAAACACCTTTCTGATGTTATAGATTTTGACTTTAGTGATACTACTAACATAGGTTGGATTTACAAGGAGTACGGCTTAGAAGCTGCACTAATGTCTATCTACGATCAGTTAGATAGTGCAATGAA
>Ga0114996_10007034_pt1 | contig 12866 bp, 12 predicted proteins | sample ArcticOcean_MG_C_4_FD_87039 | JGI IMG/M metagenome (GOLD analysis project Ga0114996, IMG submission 87039) | Marine microbial communities from western Arctic Ocean - ArcticOcean_MG_CB4_134 | ecosystem: Environmental > Aquatic > Marine > Oceanic | place: Arctic Ocean: Canada Basin | collected... | reverse complement strand
GGCCGTTGTAGTCCATGTGCTCGCCCATCAGGTTCACCCGACCGGGCGCTCGGACGAAATAGGTCGCGGGCCCACCGAACCGCTCCTCGAAGGCGGCGGCGACCCCTTCCGCCGAGCTCTGTGTTTGCGTCATCGACCCCGTCCGAGGGCTGGAAGCGAAGCGCTACAACGTGAGTCCGCGGCCCTCGGTACTCAAGTTGTCTAGTGCTCGAAGCCTCTGAGCCTGGCGCAACCAGCTTTGGTTCCTCCAATTGGTGCAGGCGACCGGTCGTCCTACTAAGGCAGAAAGGTGAAAACGATGCTCTCTTTTTCGAGGCCAACGGCTCCCCTCGCGCTCCTGGCGCTTCTTCTCGCCGCGCCCTTGCGCGCGCAGGAGCTCCCCGCCGCCATCCCGGAGACGGTCGGCATGTCATCAGAGCGCCTGGAGAGGATCACCACGACCCTCGACGCTTACGTCCAAGAGGGGCGGCGTGGCAGGAGCGGCGACGATCGTTTTGCGCGACGGCAAGGTCGTCTACTCGTCGGCTGTCGGAAATCGGGATCGGGAATCCGATAGCCCGATGACCACGGACGCGATCTTCCGCATCGCCTCCCAGACGAAGGCCCTCGTGAGCGTGGGCATCATGATGCTCCAGGAGGAAGGCGCGCTTCTCATCTCCGACCCGGTGTCTCGCTACCTCCCGTCCTTCCGCACTACGACCGTCGCCAGTCCGCGGGCGGGAGGTGGTTACGACGAGGTTCCGGCAGAGCGCCGGATCACGCTGCGCCATCTCCTCACCCACACCGCCGGCATCGGGTATGGCGCGGGCCCCGGCGGGGACCGATGGGAGGCCGTAGGAATCACCGGCTGGTACTTCGGACACCGCGATGAGCCGATCCGCAGCACGGTCGACCGGATGCCAGCGCTTCCGTTTCCCGCGCAACCGGGGGAGGCGTTCGTCTATGGGTACAACACGGATATCCTCGGCGCGGTCATCGAGGTTGTCTCCGGTCAGACTCTCGAGCAGTTCGTGAGTGAACGGATCCTGGAACCGCTCGACATGCACGACACGCACTTCTATTTGCCCCAGGAGAAGCGGAGTCGACTCGCGACGGTCTATAGCCTTCGCGCGGAGCTCACGCGGGCACCCGACGGCGCGGGCATGCAGGCTCAGGGACAGTACGTCGACGGTCCGCGCGTCTCGTACTCTGGAGGGGCGGGCCTCCTCTCGACCACACGCGACTATGCCAGGTTCCTGCAGATGATGCTGAACGGTGGAGAGCTCAACGGCGTACGTCTCCTCTCACCGACGACAGTCGACCTGATGACCCAGAACCATGTCGGCGATATCAACCGCGGCCCCGGCATGGGCTTCGGCCTCGGCTTCTCGATTCGCGAGAACGTCGGTGACGCCGGACAGCCAGGATCGGTCGGAGAGTTCGGATGGGGCGGCGCTTATGGCTCGACCTACTGGGTCGACCCGGTGGAGAACCTCGTCGTGGTCTACCTCAAGCAACTGATTCCGGCGACAGGCCTGGACGATCAAGCCAAGCTGCGGGCGTTGATCTATTCCGCGATCACTGAGAAGTCGATGACGGGCATGCACGAGATGATGCACTGAGGTGAGCGCAATGCTAGACGATACGATGATGCGTAGGAGCGACGCCTTGCAGGAGATGATGCGCCTCGCGCGCTCCTTGGTTTCAGACGGAGAGGTGACAGATATGGAGGCGAAGGTCTTCCACTCCTGGATCAAACGAAACCCAGACGTGAAGGGGATCGTCGCCGTCGACGAAATCGTTGGCATCTTGACCAACGTGTTCGCCGACGGGCGGCTCACCGACGCGGAGAAGTCCCAGCTGGTCTCGCTCCTGGAGGATTTCGGCGGCTGAGCGGCGGCCTGCTAGGGGCCGCGGCGCGACCCGTTAGACATCGAGCACGCGCCCGTGGTTCTTATGGTTGAGTTCGATGCCTGTGAGGCGCGTCACGCTGGTCAGGAACCGGTAGAGCGGTCGCTCGTCCCGGTGCAGCGACCTCGCCGTCCCGGGTGGGTCGGTTTCCCTGAGGAGGTCCTGCCAGTCCGTCGCGGCTATGCGGTCGGCCATGCACGCCGGATGCCGACCGCTCCATCGCGGTAGCCGCCCCAACGGACCGTAGTCGAACTCCTCGGCGTTCCCGCTGCGGACGTCGACCTCATGCGTGCTGACCCGGTGGGACCAGAACTCTCGCGTTTTCTTTTGCATCAGGATTGGATGCCGAGCCCAACCGTAGTGGAACATGCGCGCGCGCGCCCTCGCGACCGTTAGGCGGCTTCCATCCGCACGCCGGAACGACTGGGCATCGCGCACCGAACGGATTCCCAAGCCGTTGCGCACGACCCGGATCTCCGTCGGATACCAACCTTGCCCTCTCTGCACATGACCGTAGTCGCCGAAGAAGTGCAGGTAATCGAAGAGCAACGCCTCCACACGTTCATCGGGGAGCAACGTCTGACACCGCTCTACCAGCAGGGTGTGTTCGTCTTCATGCACGACCTCGTCGGCCTGCACGTAGAGGCACCAATCGCCCGTGCAGGCGTCGAGGGCCAGGTTCGTGAGGTCGGCATAAGCGCGCTCGCCCCTCGATGTGTCCCATGTCGCGTCGATGACTTTAATGCGAGCATCGTCTAACGACCTGACCAGGTCCCGGGTGCCGTCGTCCCGGTCGGATGCGGCGATCACCACAACGAGCTCGTCCACCACCGGAAGGATCGACGCGAGCGCCTCCCGCAGGGGATATCCGAGCGAGACGGCATTGCGGACGAAGGTGAAGCCGGAGATGCTCACTGATGGGGCACCGTAGGATGATCGGCATCGGCGCCGTGATCGGCGCTGACCCAATCGCGGGCGGTTTTGCTGTGGCTAATCGTCCAAGAGCTTCGGCGGCTCTTTGGCGTCCTGGACACCCACGGCGACACCGGTCCCTACGCCCAGTCCGATCGCGATGGCGGTACCCGCACCGACGATCGGCAGCACCGATACGACCACGCCCGAAAGGATCGTCGCCCCGGCACCCACCCAAAGACCGAGCGCTGGCTTCTCCACAACGCTCGTGTACCGAAGACGCTGGCCCACGAAGCTCCTCGACTTGATGTGGCCGAAGATTCCGGCAACTCCTGCGATTCCTGCCGCTAGCAAGCCGAACATTTTGTCTCCCGCGCGTGGGTGTACTTCAACTTCGCACAACACTACGAATGTGAGGGGGAAAAGGCGTCAGCTCGTGACGGCCTCGAGGATCCCTTCCCAGATCCATTCACTGACGTTGGACGCCTGACCAGGTCCCTCGGGTCCCTCCAGCCCAGCCAGGATCATGTCCAGAACTTGTTCCAGAAGCCCCTGTGCATCGGGGTTTCGCCCGACGGCTTCGATCACGGGATCGCCTGATATCGGGGTGCTCGCAGCGGGCTCGTACGCGATGGTCCCCTCGACTTCGACTAGGGCGTCATGACCCTGGAGTGCGGCAGTGGCGAGGCCCTCCACCCGATCGTAGTGGGCCGCCCGAGAGGCAACTTGCCCCTGGAAGGCCGCGACCGCTCCCGCCAGTCGCAGCGTGCGGGCGGACCCTCCCACCCGAGCGTCCTCGAGCGCCCTCAGATAGCCGGCACGGTATCTCTGGTTGTCCCCGCCTCTGACTTGTTGAATCGTAGTCAGGTATTGGATCCACACTTCCCGTACCTGAGGATAATCGGAGGGAGCGGCAAGATATGCGCCCGTTAGCCAGGTATCCGGAATCGGGGGGAGATCGCGCAGAAGCGCACGAGTGGCGGTGAGGAACCGCTCCTGCGCACGCCCCCGAAGAGATTCCTCCGTATCCGGGATCAACGGCGCGGGTGGCGGCGGCAGCGCGACGCTATCGCCCGGGGCCTCGGTGCGTTCTCCGGTCGTGGGTGCGAGCAGCTCAGGCCCGAAGTAGACGCCTCCGGCGACGATGACCGCCGCCACAATTACGAGCGGGGCATACTTGAGACCGACCCCGCTCTTACGCTTCGGAACCTTCGAATCCTTTCGGCTCGGAGCCTCCCAGCGGGTGGGGGGCTCGCGCCTTGACTCCTTCCGCTCTAGCTCCTCCGGTTCCGGATCTTCCTCTCTTTCGGGGGGTGAGGGAGCGGGACGCGCAGCCAGGTCCGGAGCGACAGCCAAGTCCCCGGCGAGGCCCGAAGAGCCCTGCTCCATAGTGAAGCCCTGCACAGCGGGCTCGTCATGAAACTTCACACTGCTGGCCCTCTCGGCCTCCATCTTCTTGACGAAGGCCGCCGCCTCCTGGGCCGGCGTCAGCTGATCCTGCACCGGCGCTAACTGGAGGCCGATGTCGGCCGCCCCGGTGGAGGAGGCACGCGCCTCTACACTCTCCGGACTCCCTGCGGGCTCTACAACCGGCTCAGGGCCCCCTTCGCTGTCCTCTGGTGCGTCCGCGCTGTCCGTCTCGATCTGCAGGACGACGGGGTGCGTCAGCGCGGAGGACCATTCCCGAGTCTCCGCATCGTACACGACGTCCTCTGGCGACAGATCTCCCGATCGCACGAACTCAGCAAACATTTCGTGCGACGCGAACGAGATTTCCTGACCCTGCGGTGTACGAATGCGAAAGCGAACCGACATGTCTCACTCCAATCCGTGGATCAGAATGTACGTGAATCGCGCCGACTCTGCCCGCTGGAAAACCAAAAAGCGTACCGGCGGTCCGTCAGCTCTGGTCGATCAAGTCATCCATCAGGAAGAGGTCCGTCAACAGCGCTCTCAGATGGATGTTCGCGTTGAGATTGTCGATGAGCTGAGAGCTGACGCCTGACCGGGACGCGACCAGTCGCACCGTTGCGAGCGACGCGGACGCGTCGGCATCCAGCACACTCAAAAGGTCCTCCCACGCACCCGCCGGTGCAGCCGCGTCGTCCTTGACCAACACCCTGAACGAGTCGGCCAACCCGTCTAGCGCGGTCACTAGCTGCTTCAGAAAGTCACGCAGCTGGCCACCCGATTTCACACCCTGGTCGGTCGACAGGCCCTGAGCGGCGTATGCGAGAAAGAACTCGTAGCTCTCCTCGATGGCGTCGATCCGTGCCTTCACATCATCGCGAGCGGCGGACACACTTACTCCGATCCTGGGGTGAGGCGTCCTCCGAGCGGCGGCGCCGGAAGGGTCCTAATCGTCCTCGAGAGGCGCGCTGACGGACGCGTCGGCGAGTGCACCACCGGCGTGCTTATCCCCCGTAACGACCCACTTGGCGGGATCGAAGTGCTCAGCGTAGTGCTCCCGATCGATCCACCCCCGAACCATGGACCAAGTGATCCACCGCTTCTCGGGCCGGAGCGCAAAGTAGATATGCGATGCGACCAGAAGGATGAGCGAAACGCCCGCAAAGCCATGAATGGCAAACACCACACCCGTCATCGAATCCGACAGGAGGTAGGTATTCCGGGTGAAGAACGGTGTATCGATGCGCATCATCATCACAACGCCGGTAACCACAGCCGACAGCGACACTACGACGATGGCGTGGTGATACATCCGGTGGTCGAACGGATACTTACCAGCCTTCGCCGGATCAGGCGCCTTGGACGAGAGGACGTGTCGAAGGTTGGCGAAGCCCTCTTTGAAGAAATTCGGACCGAAGTTCATCATCGACCAGAAGTCCTGCCAGCCGACGGCATGGATCACGTGGTAGACGATGGTCGCGATGAGAACGACACCCGCGATCCAATGAATCGTGAGCCACCCCGCAAAATCGAGGTCCATGATCGGAACGAATGCGGAGAACAACAGGGCGAGCATCGCGGCCGCCATCGTCCAATGAAACACGCGTGCCGCCAGCGAATGGCGTTGGATCCGCTCGGGAAGGCCCGGCGGAACCGCAGCTGGCGTGGCCTCTGTGTGCGATCCGAAACTCCTCGTCCGATACCAGATCGCATGGCCGACCAAGAAAAGAGCGGCCAGCGCGATGGCCGCCCACATGAGGTCCCAGGACACCCCGATCAGGACGTCCTGGCCCCACGGGTTCTGGGTCCTACGAAATAGCTCGATCAAGCCACGCTCCTTACGGCCCGGCGGACCAAGTTCCGCATCATCGGGATCTTGTAATCGTTGTGGTTAAGGGCCTTCGCCGTCGCGATCGCCAAGTCGCCGGCGGCGATCTGAGTCGCCTCGTCTCCTGAGGTACCCCTCACCAGCCGCTCGACCCCTTCGAGCCTGACCGGGTACGGCGCCACGCCGTTCACGGCGATCCGGGCATTCTCGATGGTGCCGCCCGACATCTGGAAGGCGGCGGCAACACTCACGAGCTGGAAGTCCCACGAGCCGCGGTCGCGCACCTTCTCGTAGTAGAAGCTCGAGTTCGCCCAAGTCTCTGGAATGTGAATCTGCGTCAGCAGATCGCCGTCGCCGGGCTTGAGGACCGTCATGCGCGTGATGTCGGTCGAAGGCCCAATGAAGTAGTCCTCCGCGTCGATGGTGCGGCGGCGCGGGCTCTGCACCACCATCTTCGCGTCAAGAGCGATGAGGGCCGGCGCCGTGTCAGACGGGTTCACCGCCACGCAACGGCTCGTGCCCATGATGGCGTGCTCGCGATTCATTGCGAGCGGCGCGGAGGCATAGCAGATGTTCCCCCCGGCCCGGTAGCACGGCCAGCCGCTGCGGTAGTACCAGCAACGAGTGTCCTGTGAGACGTTTCCGCCCAACGTTCCTTGGTTACGGATCTGAGGCGTCGCGACGTGCTCAGCCGCGTTCGCCAGCAGGGAGAACTCCGAGCTTATGCGTTGATGGTTCACTATGTCCGAAAGCGTCGTCATCGCGCCAATCTCAAGGCCGCCCTGTGAGTCCCGAATACCGTAGAGCTCCTCGATGCCGCCGATGTCGACGAGGACACTCGGGCGCTTGATGCGATCCTTCAGCCAATCGAAGGTATCGAGTCCACCAGCGAGGACCCACGCTCCATCACCGTGCTCCTTGAGCAAGGCCACTGCGTTTTCTACGGAATCCGGCTGAAGCAGGTCGAACGCCGGAATCATGTCCTTGATCGTTGCCATGTCTCGGTCTCCTTAGCCCACGTGCTGGTCGAGGCGACCATAAGGGAGCGGACGGCCTTCCAGCTCCGCGAGGATGATGTCAGGTGTGAGCGGTGTTCTGCAGAGGCACTTCCCCATCGCGTCGGCGACGGCGGTAGTCAATGCAGCCGCTCCCGCCCCAACGGACGGCTCTCCGATTCCCTTCGCGCCGACAGGCGTCGTCGGGTCGGGGATATTGACCGCACCAGCCATCATTTCCTTAGGAACATCCAAGAAGCCCGGAGGGCGTGCGGTGTAGAACCGGTTCGCGAACGACACTCCGTAGCGCGGATCGAAGACCCAGCGCTGCGACATCGCCATTCCCATTCCCTGGATGCTGCCCCCCAACTCCTGCGCGTGAAGGCTTCGAGGGTGGATGACGGTCCCGCAGTCAGCCCAGCCGACGAACTCGAGGAGCTCCACCATACCGGTTTCGACATCAAGCTCGACCAATGCGAACCCGGCCTGCCAGCTGTAGATGCTGCCGTTGCCGCCGTACGCGTCAGTCGCGACTCCCATGAGGCCCTGGCCTGCCAGTCGCTGCGCAGAGGGAACCGTCTGGTCGCTGATGCCTGACGGCAGCGTATTGCCGTCGAACTCCCCGCCCAGCTCGATGGCGCGTTGAGCCACCTGAGCGAAGGTCATCGAGCCGCCTGGCCCGGAAACGCGCCCGTTGTCGACGTTGTAAGCGTTAGGCGATCCGCCGAGCTGCCTCGACGCCACCAACCGAATCTTCCGCAGCGCGTCTTCCGCAGCGGCGTAGTTCGCCCGTGTGTGGGCGTGCGTGGTCTGGCTACCCGCCTGAATCGAGCTGCGGGGCATACCCTTGCTCGAGTCACCCCAGATGATTTCTACCTGGTCCCAGTTGAGCCCGAGGAGCTCCGCAGCCGGGCGGGCGGTGTCGGCAATCGAATGCGTGCCGAGGTTGCCGATGCCTTGGTAAACATGGAGGCGTCCGTCGGGACGGATCACCATGAGGCCGTCATAACCCCGTGATCCTGCGGTGTATGGCGAGAGCCCGAATCCGATGCCCGTGACCTTGCTCCCCACTTGGCGCCCGGACAAAGCCTGCTTGCCCGCCCAATCGAAGGCTTCGGCACCCGCCTGCAACGCCTCGCGTGCGAACACGCTGGTCAGCGATGTGTTGCGCGGCCCGAACTCGACATCGGCCGTCGGAGCGTTTAGCAAGCGCGCCTGCAGGCGATCGACGTTCATCCCCTGCTCGCTCATTTCGCGAATGGCTGCGTCGTGGAGCGGCTCCAACATACCGATGATCTGCGCGCCACCAGGACCGCGCTGGGCGGCCTTCGGCGGCGTGTTCGCGAGCATTGCGACGCCACGGAAGCGCATGTTCCCCGGCGTGAAGGCGAGGTCAGCGATATTTGCCGCGCTGTTGTAGTCGGATGCCCCGTAGGCACCGCTTTCCTGGACGATGATCAGATCGATCGCCGTGCACTTTCCGTCGGCGCGGAACCCCATCTTGACCCAGGACTGGAAGCCCGGACGTGCCCGCCCGATGTAGTTTTCCTCGTAACGGGTGATACGATGCATCACCGGCCGCCCGATCTTCCGCGACATGATAGGTGCAAGCGACATGTGCGTGTGGCCCCCGATCTTCGACCCGAAGCCTCCACCGGTGTACTCGGACACTAACGTGAGCTCCTCTGGATCCACGTCGAGCGCGCGGGCCATGCCATTCTTGGTCACCTGCGCACTCTGAGTAGAGACGTAGACGAAGGCACGACCGTTTTCCCAGTACGCCATCGTCGAGCGTGGCTCCATGGGATGGTGCGTCACGGACTGGTGGACCACCACGTCCTCCCGAATGTAGTCCGCGGCTGCAAACGCGGCAGCCACATCGCCCTTCTCCCAAGCCGCCGGTGTATCCTGGGGGTCGGGCATCTGACCGGCGTCAACAGCCACGAAGTCCGCCTCCGTCCACTTGTAATCGGTCCAGCCCGCATCCTGGCCACCGACGTACTGATTGCCACCCGTGTGGGCGTTTGGCCCGCCGGGGCGAAGGCTCTCGAGCGGATCAAGCACAAACGGAAGGGGCTCCAGATCGAGCTCGATGAGCTCGATCGCGGCGGCACATGTCTCTTCGTCCACCGCGGCGATCGCGAGAATTGGCTCGCCCTCGTAGTGCGGCTCGTCGGTGAGCATGGTCTCTGACGGCCGGTCGCTCGGCTCGCCGTTGACGTCGCTGGCCCTCAAAATGTCGATTACACCTGGCAACGCGAGCGCACGAGATGCGTCAACGTTGCGGACCCGGCAGTGCGGCATCGGGCTCAGGAGCATCTTCATGAAGACCATGCCGGGAGCGCGGAAGTCCTCCGCGTACTTGGCACGACCGGTGATCTTCGCTCGGAGATCGGGTGGTGAAATGTCGACGCCTACAAGTCTCTCAGCCATGGGTCCCCCTACCTAAACGCTACGAGCGAGCTCAGCAGCTCGCATCGCGCAAGTGAGAATCTTGTCGTAGTCGGCACATCGGCAGAGGTTGCCGGACAACGCGAGCCGGGCTTCGTCACGGGTGGGATTCGGATTCTGATCGAGCATCGCAGTCATGCTCATGATGAATCCCGGAGCGCAGAATGCGCACTGGAAGCCACCCTGCTCCAAGACCGCCTCCTGGACGATGCTCAGCTCGCCCGTGTCAGCGTCCTCGAGGCCCTCGATTGTAACCACCGAGCGGCCGCGCAGCTGATGGGTGAAGATCGAACAGCCGTAGTGATTCACGCCGTCGATCAGCACCGTGCAGGCTCCGCACTCGGCGCGATCGCAGCCGAGCTTGGTGCCTGTCAGGTTCAGCTTGTACCGCAGCGTCATCGCGAGCGTCTCGTTCGGCAGCACGTCCACCCTGCGCTGCTGACCGTTGACGTTCAGCGTAATCAGACGCTCGGTCGAGGACTGGAAGGTCGCGGCGCCGAGCAGGCTCGTGCCCTGCAAGGCGTAGCTGGCGGACGAGACCGTAGCTCCGGTCGCGATCACGCCCTTGATGAAGGTCCTCCTGGAGTACTTCTTCTCCAGGACGCCCACAGATTCCACATCGGCCATCGAGCACTCCCTCCGGATGAGGCACCTTGGATCACGGCAAGATATGGAGGCGGGGCCTTCTTGGCGAGCCCCCTGTTTCTGATCTAGGCATGCTCCGGCTAACCATGGCGGCGCTGATCGTCGCGGCGCTGTGCTCACCGGGAAGCCTGCACGCCCAGCAGCCTTCGTTCGGCCCGCTCTCATCCGAAGAGGGGAGCCCGGTCAGCCGCATCTCCTACACACCCATGATGGAGTCGGCCGACGTTGTGCCCGTTGGGGCGGTGACGTCTGATGTGTGGCTCGGTCTCTCGAACATGTTCGAGCACGACTCCGCGTCCACGCACTTCGTCTTCGTCGACATGGAGCGGCTCATCACGGCCGCGACGGTGCGCTGGGGGGTGGCCGAGGGATTCGAGGTCGGTGGTCGCCTCACGTTGGAGACGAGAAGCGGTGGCTTCCTCGACCCGTTCGTCACCTGGTATCACGAACTCCTCGGCGCAGGCCATGCCAACAGAGACCGATTCCCGGAGGAGGCCTACAGATACGTGCTGACCGACGGCGGGCAAACGACCTTCATCGAGGTTGCCCCGCAGTCTCTGGCTCTGGAGGACGTTCGGCTGTTCGCGAAGTGGCGCGCCCTGGCGTCCGCCGATGCTCGGAGCGTCTTGAGCCTGCGCGCGGTCACACGGATCCCCGCAAGAGAGAATATGGTCGGCAGCGAGCGCACGGACGTGGGACTCATGGCGCTCGGGCGACTCGGCGTCGGCGCGTGGTACCTCCACGGGATGCTCGGTGCCTCCACCGTGCGTGCCGCGCAACCCATACGCCCGGCTCTCCGGGACAAGTCTATCTTCTTCACCCTCGCCGTCGAACGCTCCCTCGGGTCCCGCGTCGCCGCCATCTTCCAATATCAGTTCATGTCACCCACCCTGCAGGGCTTCGACGACCGGGAGCTCGATTGGCCCCTGAGCAACATCATCTTCGGTGTCGCCGGCCGCTGGAACGACCGCTGGAGTTGGGATGTGAGCTTCCAGGAAGACATGCCGGCGGACGCGCCCGCAGTCGATTTCACGCTCGGAGCGCGGATCTCGCACCGTTGGCGTTGACGCGAGCCGGGGCCCACTGGGCAGGCGGATGACCTCACCGACCAGAGAGCAGCGCCTCGTGCGGGCGCTCCTGGTGGCAACCCAAACAGCGCTCCGCGTGCGGCGTATCGAGAAGACGGACGCAGATGTGCGGGATGAAGCCGATGCCGCGCTGCAGTCGGCCTTCGCGCCGATCTGGGAGAGCCTCTCGCACCTCGAGCTTTTCATCACGCCGGAAGGTTTGGAGTTCGACGACTTCATCGTGCTAGCCCGCGGCGAAGACGGAGAGGGGCTGATTTCTTCCCTCGACGGATCACGCGTCCGATGCCTCGCGCTCGTTCCCGGCGCGGAACTCGAGGAAATCAAAGTCGTGCTGACCGCGGTAGCGGCCTCGAGACGTAGCTCTGGTAAGCAGAGCGTCGACCTCCTGACTTCCCTCTTCCGGGCCGACTTGCACCACGTGCAGTACGAGCTTGGAGATTCGCGTGCTGACCGGTCCACAGCCGCCAGCTCCATGGGGCACTGGCCGGACCGCACTCCACCGCCACGCATTGCATCCTCGAAGCCGGACCTCAGTAGAGTCCCGGAGCTAACCCGGGACGCCGTGCGGCTCGACGCGTCGGCTGCCGCGCCCACGGCGGGGGTCGTCCGACTCGACGACTTCGATTCGACACTCTACTTCCTGGAGGAGAGGGAGATCGAGTATCTCCGTGCGTCCATCGATCACGAGTACGCACAGGACCTGGCCCTTAACACGCTCTGCATTCTTCTCGACATCCTCACGCTCAGAACAGAGCCGACGGTCCGTGACGAAGTCATCGGGATTCTCTCCGATCTCCTGCCCGAGCTGCTTGCCGCTGCGAAGTTCGAGGTCGTCGCCGGCCTCGTCTCCGGAGTTCGTGAGGTAACGCGCGACGCCAAAGGGTTGTCCGAAATCCAGAAGGAATCGCTGGACCGACTACGCGCAAGCATCTCCCATCCGCGAGCCGTGTCACAGCTCCTCCATGCGTTAGAGGCCGGAGGCATCGAGCCGACGACCGAAAGTATGGGCATCCTGCTCCGGGAGCTGCGACCTGGCGCAGTACAGCAGGTGCTGGCGTGGAGCGATCAGCTTTCCGACCTCGGCGTACGAAACGCCGTCGTCGTCGCCTTGGACTTCTTCTTCACCGAATGGCCCCACAGCCTCGTCCGGATGGTTACTGCCCCCCGAGCGCGACGTCGTGCGAGCCGGTCTACGCCTGGCCGGAAGACTCAAGCACCCCGATTTCGTCGACATCGTAGGTCAGGTGGCAAAACACCCCGAGGAAGTGGTTCGGCGGCTGGTTGCCGAAACCCTCGCCTCCATCGGCACCGCGGCTTCGTTTCGGCGGCTGATCAGCATGGTAGACGACACAGATCGTGACGTGCGCGTCGTCGTCTATCGAGCGCTAGCTCGGCGGCCCTTCCGTGGCGCGCTCTCCGCGCTTCAAGGCGCGATCACAGTGAAGGATCTCGAGAAAAAGGGGCAGCGCGAAAAGCGAGCTCTCTTCCAGGCTTTCGGAGCGGTCGCCGGAACCGACGGTGTCGCAATGCTCGCGCCGCTACTCCGCGGCAAGAATCCGTCCGGGCAACGCCCGTCGTCTCACACCCGCGCCTGCGCCGCTACTGCTCTAGGTGTCATTGCGACACCCGATGCCCGAGCCGCGCTCG